>Ga0209733_1000116_pt1 | contig 11405 bp, 10 predicted proteins | sample BlaSpr_A8_OM2_M1_FD_187976 | JGI IMG/M metagenome (GOLD analysis project Ga0209733, IMG submission 187976) | Forest soil microbial communities from Thunder Bay, Ontario, Canada - Black Spruce, Ontario site 2_A8_OM2_M1 (SPAdes) (version 2) | ecosystem: Environmental > Terrestrial > Soil > Boreal...
CTGCGTGAGGAAATCGCGCTGCTCGACGTCCGGCATGAGGCCGCCTTCGCCACCGGTCATCCCCTGTTTGCCGCCAACATGGCGGCCGACCGGATCGCGCTCGAAGCCGCGACGAGACTGCCCCGCAAGGACGTGCCTGTGGTCGTCTACGTCGCCGGCGAAGGTTTCGCCGCGCAGGCCGCGGATCGGCTTGCCGCATTGGGCTACAGCAATATTCGCCAGCTCGACGGGGGCTTGCAGGCCTGGCAGCGCGCCGGCTACGAAATCTTCCAGGACGTGAATTCCTACGCCAAAGCCTTTGGCGAACTGGTCGAGCAGCGCCGGCACACGCCCTCACTGCCCGCCGGCGAAGTCGCGAGCCTGATCGCCAGCAAGGCCAATATCGCCGTGCTCGATGTCAGACGCTTCGACGAATATGCCACCATGAACATTCCCGGCTCGGTCAGCGTGCCCGGTGCCGAACTGGTGTTGCGCGCCGGCAGCATTGCGCCGGATCCCGAGACCACCATCATCGTCAATTGCGCCGGGCGCACCCGGTCGATCATCGGCACCCAGTCGCTGATCAACGCCGGTGTCGCCAACAAGGTGGTGGCGCTGCGCAACGGGACGATCGGCTGGACGCTCGCCAACCAGACTCTCGAACACGGCGCCGACCGGCGCGGCGAAATCGGCCTGTTCGAGGGCGCGCGGGCAAAGGCCCGCGAAGTCGCCTATCGCGCCGGCGGCAAGCATGTCGGCCCGGAAGAGGTGATCGCGCTGGAGGGGCAACGCAATCGCACGCTCTATCGCTTCGACGTTCGCGACGCCGAAGAATATGCGGCCGGTCACCTCAAGGGTTTCCGCCATTATCCCGGAGGCCAACTGGTGCAGGAGATCGATATGGCCGCGCCGGTACGCGGCGCGCGCATCCTGTTGACCGACGACCGGGGCATCCGCGCCGACATGACCGCGTCGTGGCTCGCGCAAATGGGCTGGGAAGTCTACGTGCTCGACGGCGGCTACGATCGCGTGCTGGAAGCGGGGCCGCCGGAAATCTTGCCAAAGCCCGATCCGTCACGGCGCTACCGGCGGCCCTACGAAGGCACCAATGTCGACACGGCCGCGATGCAGGCCTATCTCGACTGGGAATATGGCCTGGTCGACCAATTGCGGCGCGATGCGACGCACGGGTTCTTCGTGATTTGATGAACAGCGAAGCGCGCCTTCCGGGTCCGCGGCCGAAGCTGATCTCGTTCGATGTGTTCGGCACGCTGATCAGCGTTCGCGACAGTTCCTATGGCGCCTTCGAGCGCATCCTGGTCGATGCCGGCGCGCGGCATCTCGACGTCAAGCTGTTCTGGGAACATTGGGAGCACAGGAACATCGCGCATTATTGGGAGCCGTACCGCTCGTACCGGGAAATCTGCGAACTCTCGCTGGCCGAGACCTTCGCCCATTTCGGGATTGCGGGCGACGGCCGCCTGATCGATCGCTACTTCGAGGCCTTCCCGCGCTTCTTCCTTTACGATGATGTCGTGGGCACGCTGGATCGCCTGTCCCGCGATCACAGGCTGGCAGTGGTGTCCAACATCGACGATGATCTCTTGTCGATGACGCCGTTGCCACAAAACTTCGACCTGGTGTGCACGGCTGAGCGCGCCAAAGGCTACAAGCCCGACGGCACGCTGTTTCGTTACCTGATTGAAAATGCGGGTTGCGCCAGGGAAGAGATCCTGCACGCCGGGCAATCCCAGTTCACCGATCTTGTCGGCGGCAAGCCGCTCGGATTGACCGTCGCCTGGGTCAACCGCCGCCAGGTCGCCCTCGACGCCTCCGTTCCGCGTCCGGATTTTGTCTTTCCGGACGTTCAGTCGCTGATCGGCCTTGTCGAAGGTTAGCAGCAATGTTGTCGCGGCCGCCGGGGACAGGTTTTGGTCCCGGTCAAATGGCCAGTGCGAACCCGGCCGTCCGGCCGATAGTCTGGCGCTACTGGAAAGCCCAGTTTCGTGCCTATCTTAACGATAGGAGTACCCATGACTGAACAATCCGACCCTCTGGTCCAATTCTCGAACGCGCTCGTCGCGCGCACGGCGCTTGCGAAAAGCGCCGTCGTGGCGATCCGCCTCGCGCATGGGCGGCATATCACGGGCATGCTTTGGCAATCCGGGCTGGTTGTTGCTTCCGAGCAATCACTGCCGCGCAAAGATGAGTTCGAGCTCGTCGCGCCAGGCGGCGCCGCGGTGACGGCGAAGCTCGCCGGCCGCGATCCCTCCACCAATATCGCGATCCTGCGGCCGGCAGAGCCGATCGCGGCGCCGGCGATCGCCGCGGGCGAGGCGCATCCCGGCGCGCTGGCGCTGGCCGTCGGCGCCGACGGAAGCGGCGGCGCGAGCGCGCGGCTCGGGGTCGTCAATCTCGCCGGTCCGGAATGGCATAGTAGCCGCGGCGGTCTGATCGACCGGCGCATCGTGCTCGATCTCCGGCTTGCGCATCGCGAGGAGGGCGGGCCGGTGTTCGACGCCGCGGGCGCATGCCTTGGCATGTCGACCTTCGGGCCGCGCGGCCAGGTCATTGTGATCCCGACCGCCACCATCGAACGCGTCGTGCCACAGCTCGCCAAGGCCGGCCACGTCGCGCGCGGCTGGCTTGGTATCGCGCTGCAGCCCGTCGCCGTGCCCGATGCGCTGCGTGAGACCGCCGATCAGTCGAGCGGCCTGATGGTGATGTCGGTGGTCGAAGGCGGCCCCGCGGCACAAGCCGGCGTCCTGGCTGGCGATATCATCCTCAGCGTCGACGGCACCTCGACGCATCGCTTGCGAAGGATCGCAAAGTTGTTCGGTGCCGACAGCATCGGGCGAAGGGCCGATCTGCGCCTGATCCGAAGCGGTGCGGTGATCACGGTGCAGACCACCATCGCAGAACGGCAGGCCGCATGAGCGAAGCGGCAAGCCAACTTGCGCCAACTGCGCGGCTGCGGGTCGCCGTCCACGCCGTGGATGCCTCGCGTCGCGGCGCGCTGGGCAGGGTGGTCGCCGAGGCCGGGCATCTTGTCGTCGGCATGGAAGACGCGGCCGACGTCGTCTTGGCGGACGGCGACGGTCCGCCGGGCGAGACCCGCCCGGTCGTCACGCTCGGCGGCGCGGATCATGAGTTGTCCGGCGTGCTGTCACGCCATGCGGATGCGGGCCAGATCGATGCCGCGATCCGGGCGGTGGCTGCAGGGCTGATCGTCCGCGTGCCCGACGGGACCGAGCGAGGCTTTGGCGTGATGCGCGAGACCGACGGTCACGCCTTGCTGACGCCGCGCGAACTCGAAGTGCTGGCGGCGCTGGCGGAAGGCATGACCAACAAGGCGATTGCGCGGCGGTTGAACATCTCGCTGCATACCGTCAAGTTCCACGTCGAATCCCTGTTCCGCAAATTGGGCGCGCGCACCCGGACCGAGGCCGTGGCGAAAGCCTCCGAACGCCGCCGCCATGAGACGATCAATTTGTGACAACGTGAGATTGGCTTAGGCCTGCACGAATGTACCGCACCAAATTAGTAGTGACCTTGATTTGGCCTGCAATTGGCACTTTATAGCGGGTGCACCCTCACCAACAGGCCGAACACCATGACCGTCCACGAACGCAACATCGCCGCATCGATCGACCCCGTCAAACTCGATCGCCTCGCCGAGGTGGCGATCAAGGTCGGGCTGAACCTGCAAGCAGGACAGGACCTTCTGCTGACGGCGCCCGCCGCGGCGCTGCCGCTGGTGCGAACGGTTACTGAATATGCCTATAAGGCCGGCGCAGGCCTGGTGACCCCGATCCTGTCGGACGACGTCGTCACGCTGTCGCGCTATCGTTTCGCACCGGACGGCAGTTTCGACCGTGCCGCCGGCTGGCTCTATGAGGGGATGGCGAAGGCCTTCGGTGCCAACACCGCGCGGCTTGCCATCGTCGGCGACGATCCGATGCTGTTGTCCGGCCAGGACCCCGCCAGGGTCGCGCGCGCCAGCAAGGCCAATTCGATCGCCTATCAGCCGGCACTGCAGAAAATCGTCAACTTCGATGTCAACTGGAACATCATCGCCTATCCCAATGCGTCATGGGCGAAGCTGGTTTTTCCTGGTGACGAGGAGAATGTCGCGGTGACAAAACTTGCCGACGCTATCTTTGCGGCCTCGCGGGTCGACAATGATGATCCCATCGCGGCCTGGGAAAGGCACGATGCCACGCTGCGCGAGAGGACTGAATGGCTCAACGGCCAGCGCTTCAGCGCGCTGCATTATGCCGGACCCGGCACTGACCTCACGATCGGGCTCGCCGACGGTCATGAATGGGTGGGCGGCGCTTCCACCGCCAGGAACGGCATCGTCTGCAACCCGAACATTCCGACCGAGGAAGTGTTCACCACCCCGCATGCCCGCCGTGTCAGCGGCCACGTCGTCAGCTCCAAGCCGCTGTCGTATCAGGGGTCGCTGATCGACGGCATCGCGGTCAAATTCGAAGACGGCCGCATTGTCGAGGCCAGGGCCGCGCGCGGTGAGGAAGTCCTCAGCAAGGTGCTGGATACCGATGAAGGCGCGCGCCGGCTCGGCGAAGTGGCGCTGGTGCCGCATTCCTCGCCGATCTCGAAAAGCGGGCTGTTGTTCTTCAACACCCTGTTCGACGAGAATGCCGCCTGCCACATCGCGCTCGGCCAGTGCTATTCGAAATGCTTTGTCGATGGCGACAAGCTGACGCCGGAACAGATCGCGGCGCAAGGCGGCAACAAGAGCTTTATCCATATCGACTGGATGATCGGCTCCGACAAGCTCGACATCGACGGCGTTCACGCCGACGGACGGCGCGTGCCGGTGTTTCGCAAGGGCGAGTGGGCGTGACGGCGCCGAAGATGCTGGAGAAATTCGAGCGCTACCCCCTCACTTTCGGACCGACGCCGATCGAGAAGCTTTCGCGCCTCGCAGCGCATCTCGGCGGGAAGGTCGAAATCTACGCCAAGCGCGAGGACTGCAATTCGGGACTGGCGTTCGGCGGCAACAAGCTCCGCAAGCTCGAATACATCGTCCCCGATGCGATCGCCTCCAACGCCGACACGCTGGTCTCGATCGGGGGCGTGCAGTCGAACCATACCCGCATGGTCGCCGCGGTCGCGGCCAAAATCGGCATGAAGTGCCGGCTGGTGCAGGAAAGCTGGGTGCCGCACGAGGACGCGGTCTATGATCGCGTCGGCAATATCCTCCTTAGCCGGATCATGGGCGCCGACATCGAGATGGTCGATGAAGGCTTCGACATCGGCATCCGCGACAGCTGGGAGGCGGCGATCGCCGACGTCAAGGCCAAGGGCGGCAAGCCCTATGCGATTCCCGCGGGCGCCTCGGTGCACAAATATGGCGGGCTCGGCTATGTCGGCTTTGCCGAGGAGGTGCGGGCGCAGGAGAAGGCGCTCGGCTTTGCCTTCGACTACATCATCGTCTGCACCGTCACCGGCTCGACACATGCCGGCATGCTGGTCGGTTTTGCAGCTGACGGCCGCGCGCGAAAAGTGATCGGCATCGACGCTTCGTTCACGCCGGCGCAGACCAGGGCGCAGGTGCTTGCGATCGCGCAGAACACCGCCAAACTCGTCGAACTCGGACGCGATATCGTCGAGGACGATTTGGTCCTCGTCGAGGATTACGCCCATCCCGCCTATGGCGTTCCGTCGCCGGAAACCAAGGAGGCGATCCGCCTGTGCGCGCGCCTCGAGGGCATGATCACCGACCCCGTCTACGAGGGCAAATCCATGCAGGGCATGATCGACCTCGTCAGCAAGGGCTATTTCCCGGCGGGATCGAAGATCCTCTACGCGCATCTTGGCGGCGCCCCGGCCATCAACGGCTACGCCTATGCGTTCCGCAACGGCTGAGCGGCTTTCAGCCGGCCTTCGCCAGCGGTTCGCCGAGTTGCTCGCGGACGAATTCCTCGAACGTCTTGGGTCTCGCGCCGCCGAGCTTTTCGATCGTATCGGTGACCGCGAAGCGGGCCCGGTCCGGATCGAGGCCGGCCGCGCGCAGCGCCTTCCACAGCGCGGACAGATGCGCGAGAGCGTGGGCATTGTAGCCGCGGGCGATGGCGTCGTTGCGCCATTCGTCGTCGGTGGTCTCTTCGTAGCGCACGCTCTTGCCCATGACCCGCCCGAAGGTCGCAACGATGTCCTTCAGCGAAATCACGCTGCCGATCACCGGATAGGCGGCGTTGGCAGGCAACGAGGGGCTGGTCAGGAGGCCGACCGCGACGCGCGCCACATCCTCGGCGGCGACCAGCGGAAGCACGGTGGTCTCCTTGCCCCAGGGCAGCCGCACCGCGCCCTGCGCCGGCAGGCTCTGGCGGACCTGCGAGCCGAGATTCTCGTAGAACACGGTGGCCCTGACATGCACCGCGCCGATGCCGGCCCATTCGAGCACCTGTTCGGACAGATAGTTCTGCCGCATCCGCGGGGTCGGGGCGTCGACCGAGGATTGCAGCATCACCAGATTGACCAGGCGGGAGATGCCGGCTTCGCGCGCGGCAAGCGCCATCGCCGCGCTGGCGTCGAGCAGGCCGTCCTGCACCGGATAGGCGAAATAGACCGCAGAGGTGCCCTTGACCGCGCGCTGCACCGAACGGACGTCGAGGAAGTCGCCTTCGAATATTTCGGCGCCGAGCGCGCGCAGGCTTTCCGATCGTTCGTCGATCTGGTGGACGAAGGCTCGAACCGGGATGCCACGCTTGAGCAGCATTTCCGAAACATGCCGCCCGGTCTTGCCTTGCCTGCCGCCGGCCGCGGAAGTGACGAGAACTGGTTTTGTCATGGCTAAGCCTCCTTGTGCACTCTCATCCGGACAGGTACCATATGGTACCAATTGCATCGAACATATGGTACCACTGGGTACCACGTCAAGAGGAAATGATGGCGGCGAGACCTGCGTCGAAACAACGCGCGGAAGGTTCCGACGAAACCCCGGCGCGCCAGCGCATCCTCGATGCCGCCTTTTCCGCGTTCATGGAGCGCGGCTTTGCCGCGACCTCGACGCTCGAGATCGCCACCCGCGCGCGGGTTTCCAAACGCGAGCTTTACGCGCTGGTCGGCAGCAAACAGGAAATGCTCGCGGCCTGCATCGCCGAGCGCGCCAAACGGCTGCAGCTGCCGGCCGATCTGCCCGAACCGCATGACCAGGAGACGCTTGCGCACATCCTCGAAGCCTTCGGGGCCCGGATGTTGCACGAGATCAGCGATCCCACCGTCATCGCGGTGTTTCGGTTGGCGATTGCGGAGGCGGTGCATGCGCCGGAGGTCGCGCAGGCGCTCAACGCGATCGGCGTGGAGCCCAGCCGGACCGCTTTGCGAGAGATCATGAGCCGGGCCCGATCGGCCGGACTGCTCGGCGGCGAGGCAAACGAGATGGCCGAGCATTTCGTCGGTCTGCTGTGGGGCAACCTGATGTCAGGCCTTTTGCTGCAAACCGCCGAGCGGCCGTCTGCGCGCGAGATCGCGCGCCGTGCCGGCTCCGCCACTGCGGCGCTGCTACGGCTCTATGCGCGACAGGAGGAACCGTAGTTGCCTTCACTCCAGCCCGAAGGGATCGTCGACCGAATGGGCCGGCTGGGTAAACCAGCGGGCGCCGGTCTCGGTGATGACCATGTGATCTTCGAGGCGCACGCCGAATTCGCCGTAGATGCAGATGGTCGGTTCGTTGGAGAAGGTCATGCCCGGCCGGAGCACCGTCTTGTCGCCCTTCACGAGATAAGGCCATTCGTGCACGTCGAGCCCGATGCCGTGGCCGGTACGGTGCGGCAGGCCGGGCGTGGCGTAGCCGGGGCCGAAGCCGGCGCCGTTGATGACGCCGCGGGCGGCGATGTCGATGTCCTCGCAGCGGTTGCCGGGTTTGGCGGCCGCGAAGCCCGCGGCCTGGGCAGCCTTTTCCAGGTTCCAGACGTCGCGCTGGCGTTTGGTCGGCTCGCCGAACACGTAGGAGCGCGTGATGTCGGAAAGATAGCCGTCGACCGGCGCGCCGGTGTCGATCAGGATCATGTCGCCATCCTTCAGCGTCTGCGGATAGGGCACGCCGTGCGGATAGGCGGTGGCCTCGCCGAACAGCACCGCGTTGAACGGCGGATCGCCCTCGGAGCCGAGCTTGCGGTGCGCGGCGGTGAGGAAGGCCTGCACTTCGGTGGTGGTGACGCCCTCGCGCATGATGCGGGCGGCGGCCTTGTGGGCTTGAAGCGTGATGTTCTTGGCGGTCTGCATCAGCGCCAGTTCCTGCTCGGACTTGATCATGCGGCAGCCCGCGGTGACGTCGATGGAATTGACAAAAGTGTAGGCGTTGCCGGCGCGGCGCAGCCCGTCGAAGGTGAAGAACGGCGTCGCCTCATCGACCGCAATGGTGCCGCTGGGATAGCCGAGCGCGCGCACGGTTTCGGTGACGGTCGCGGTCGGATCCTCGTCCTCCTCCCAGACCGCGATCTTGTCGCCGAACGACAGCATGGTCTTGAGTTTCTCGACCTCGAAGGCCGGCGAGATATAGACGATCTCGCCCTTGGCCGGCAGCACCGCGCTGTGCATGCGTTCGGTGCGGCGGAATTTTAGTCCGGTAAAATAGGTCATGCTCGATGAGACATCGAGATAGAGCGCATCGATGCCCTTCTCGCGCATGATCGCCTGCGCGCGGGCGATGCGCGCGAGGCGCTCATCGACGCCGATCGGCGGCACGTCGCCGCGCATGTTCCTGATCGCGGCGAGCTCCGCCTCCGCCGTCGAACCGCCGACACCAACCGTCATGGGAAGTCCCTTTCAATCGTCATCGCCGGAACCGGCGCTGGATCAGGATATTGGCCGTCGCCGTGAGCCCCAGGGTCGCGGTCATCAGGATGAACGCCGCGGAAGCGCCGAACGGCCAGTTGTTGAGCTGAAATTGTCCGTAGACCAGCGGCCCCATCATCTTGAATTTCGGGCCGCCGAGCAGCACGGGCGTCGCGTAGGCGTTCATGCCGAGGATGAAGGTCAGGATGGTGCCGGCGAGGATGCCCGGCAGCGACAGCGGCAGCAGCACGCGGCGAAACATCGTCACCGGCCCGGCGCCGAGACTGAAGGCGGCCTCCTCGACATTGCGGTTGATGCCCTCGATCACGCTCTGCAACGTCAGCACCATGTAGGGCAGGTTGACGGCGATGATGCCGGCGACGACGGCGCCCTCGGTAAACATGATCTGCAGCGGCTCGTTGATCGCGCCGAACTGCATCAAAGTGACGTTGAGAAAGCCCCTGGAGCCGAATAAAACCATCCACCCGGCCGCGCGCACGGCGTTGCCGACGAACAGCGGCAGCACCACCAGCATGATCAGCACATTCTTGAACCGCGATTGGGTTCGCGCCAGCACATAGGCGAGCGGCAACGCCATCATCAGGCAGGCAAGGGTACAAAGTGCGGCGACGCGCAACGTCGTCCACAGCACGCCGGTGTAATAGGGATCGGCGAAAAACTTCACGTAATTGCCCAGCGTGAAGGTCTCCACCATCATGCGTCGCGGTTCAAAACTGTTGAAACTGTAGCGGAACAGGATCGCGAGCGGCACCAGGAGGCCGGCGGCCACGAACACCGTCGCCGGCCCGACCAGCATCGTGGCCGAGAGCAACGACGTCGGCGCCTCGTCCGACTGGAGGTGGGTTGCAGCAGTCGCAGCCATCGGTCGGTTCGCCAATGCCCGCTCAGCTCTTCAGCACCTTGTCCCACCAGTCCTTGAACTCGACATCGTTCTTGTTCATGTAGTCGTAGTCGAGATCGACCAGCTTCTTGATCTCCTCGGGCGTGAAGCCGATGCGCTGGTTGAGATCGGGCGCGACCACGGCGTTGGTGACGGTTGGGTTGTAGCCCATGTCGACGGCAAATGCCTCCTGCGCGCTCTTCTCCAGCATCGCGTCGAGATAAGCGTAGCCGCCGTCCTTGTTGGGCGCGTTCTTCGGAATGACAAAACCGGAGATGTAGGCGAGCGTGCCTTCGGAGGGGGCGACGGCGGTCACCGGAATGCCGGCGTTCTGCCATTGCACTACGCGCGCCTTCCACATCACGCCGATGCCGAATTCCTCCGCCTTCAGCCCTTGCGCGAACACCTCGTTGGTCGGATAGATCCGCATGCCGGCATTCTTGCATTCCAGCAGCAATTTCTTGCCGGGCTCGAGATCGTTGACCTTGCCGCCGGCGGCGAGCGCCGCGCAAACCATGGTGTATTGGTACTGGATGTCGATGATGCCGAGCTTGTTGCCGTGTTTGGGATCGAACACGTCCTTGTAACTGACCGGCGCGGTCGTAATCAGCTTCGGATTGTAGACGCCGACCTTGCCCGAATAGATGTGGCCGACGCCGTAGGGATATTTCATCGACGGTATCAGATTGGCTGCATTCTTGAGCTTGCCGTAATCGATCGGCAACACCGTGCCGGCGTCCTGCATCTGGAACATGTTCAGCGCGGAGAGACCCTGCACATCGGAGGTGCCGCGCGGCAGTCGCACTTCGGCGAGCATTTTCGAACGCCGCTCGGGGTCGCCGGCCTGATCCTGCACCACCTCCCAGCCGTCCTTGATCAGGATCGGCGCCTCGACGTTCTTGTTCAGAAGCCGCGCGTAATCGCCGCCCCAGGTGCCGACGACGATGCGGCCCTTGGTGTCGGCCGATGCCGCGCGCGGCAGGCCGGCGGCGCCGGCGAGAGCAGCTGCGCCGAGCAGCACTTCACGGCGGGATGTCGATTGGGTCATGGTGAATGCCTCCGTTGCTGGGTTGGCAGGGATGTCATGATGGAAAAACGCGGCCGGTCGATTTGCTCCAGCCGATATGGACCCGTTCTCCGATCACCGGCAGCGGCTGTTCCGGCCGGTTCTGGATCTGCACGATGACCCGCTCCTTGGGCGACAGCCGCACGTGCAGGTCCACTTGCGATCCGAGATAGGAGATGAATTCCACCGCGCCGGGAAAGCGGTTGTCGATCGGCGGGGCGGCCCCATTGATCAGCGCGAGACGCTCGGGGCGCAGCGCCAGCGAGGCGCTGCCGGTGCCGCTGGCTTCGCAGGCGACCACGAGGCCGCCGGCCGAGACGAAACGTCCCGGGCCGTCCATGCGGCCATCGATGAAGGTGGAGCGGCCGACGAAATCCGCGACGAACTTTTCCGCGGGGCGTTCGTAGAGATCCTGCTGTGATCCGATCTGGCGAATCCGGCCCTCGCTCATGACGACGAGCCGGTCGGCCATGGTCAAGGCTTCCTCCTGGTCGTGGGTCACCATCACCGTCGTCAAGCCGAGCTGGCGCTGCAATTCGCGGATTTCGACCCGCACGTCCTGGCGCAATTTGGCGTCGAGGTTGGACAGCGGCTCATCGAGCAGCAGCACGTCGGGCCGGAAAACCAGGGCGCGCGCCAGCGCCACGCGCT
>Ga0209733_1000117_pt1 | contig 11344 bp, 15 predicted proteins | sample BlaSpr_A8_OM2_M1_FD_187976 | JGI IMG/M metagenome (GOLD analysis project Ga0209733, IMG submission 187976) | Forest soil microbial communities from Thunder Bay, Ontario, Canada - Black Spruce, Ontario site 2_A8_OM2_M1 (SPAdes) (version 2) | ecosystem: Environmental > Terrestrial > Soil > Boreal...
TGGCGCGATGTCGCTGCCGCGGGTTTTGTCGCTGAATTCAGAGAACGAATTACAAATGGACGTCGCGCCTGCAGCGCATCAACTCCGGGCAGCCCACACGAGCATTTCTCGCGACGCTACTGCCGCGGCACGTCAGAAACAACTCGAGGACCTCCGGCTTCACGACCTGGCCGCGGAACTGATATTTGAACTGCGTTCCAGGACGGACGAGTTTGCAATTCACCTCCAATCCGAAACCGGAGAGAAGTTCGCAACGATTTCCTGTGCCAACAAGTCGGGCAGCCGGGAACTTCGCGTGGACACCGTATCCGCGCCAATTTCCGGGGGGTTGGGATCGCCCGTGCGCGTGCACGCATACCTCGACGGATCGGTGCTGGAAATCTTTGTGAACGAAACCACCTCGCTCACCAGACGCATCTATCAGACCCCGTCCGGTCCACTAACCTTGAAAGTGGAAGGCGCCGCCGAACTTACCTCGCTCGAAGCCTGGCAGATGAACCCGATTTCCAAAGACCGGCTCACCGGGACGTGATTGCCACCGAACCGATCAAATCGTGCGGCGCTGACGAAGTTAATTGAGAGATCGCTGCCGCACCTCGTCTTCTGCTTCCCACAACTTGGCTTCACCATCGGTCCACTATTTACCCGAAGCTTAGGGTGCGATAGGATTTAGCGCCTACTTCCGCCATGAGCCTTGTGATCCAAGCTGCCGGCAACACTGATATCGGGCTCGTGCGCAAGAACAACGAGGACAATTTCGGATACGACTTGCACCACGGAGTTTTCGTGGTCTGCGATGGCATGGGTGGACAACAAGCCGGAGAAACGGCGAGCAAGATTGCTGTAGATACGGTTCTCGATTACTTTCGGCGGTCCCGAAATGTTGCGCCCGTGAATGGCGCCGGGTTCGAAGGCGTCTCGCCACGCGCGGTGGCTTTGGGTACTGCCATCCAACTGGCGAATCAAGCGATCCATGAATCCGGAGCCAGCAATCTTCATCATGCGGGAATGGGTTCCACGATTGTGGCTGTAGCGGTTGAGGGTAAATCCTTTTCCATTGCCAACCTGGGCGACAGCCGCATTTACCTGATCCGCAAGAATAGTGTCCGGCAACTCACCAATGACCACTCGCTGGTGATGGAGCAAGTCCGCCGTGGCCTGATGACGCTGGAAGAGGCGGAACGATCCAAAATGAAAAATGTGATTGTTCGCGCCCTGGGAACCGACGACGTTGTCGAACCAGACCTGGCCGATCATGAATTTCATTCCCAAGACGTGCTGCTGCTGTGCAGCGACGGAATGTCTCGTTACGTGAAAGACGAGAAGATGGCCGAAGCCGTTAATCAGGAATCATTAGAGCAGGCCTGCACCGATCTGATTGAAGCGGCGAAAAGCGGCGGCAGCGACGACAACATCACTTGCTTGTTGGTTCGCGCACTGCACCCTTCGTGGAAAGATCGAATCTTTCGACGGCCTCCCGACCGAGCCGACCAGAAGAGTTAGCCCTGCGAATAAATTCTCCAGTCCTTTTATCCATCTCTAACGGGCTAATCCGGCGGACTAGCCCACGATCGATCCATTCCAGAACTGACGAATACTCCATCGATGATTCAAGAAGGCCGCTTGCAATCCGGATTAAATTGGCACTTCTCGCCCTGTGGTCATAGTGAGCCTCAATCAGGTGATCCTTGGACGACACAAGGCCTTGAACCGTTGCAGGTTCTGCGAAATCGAAACCTCGGCACAATGTTGGGTTCTCGCACGAATACGTGAGGGATGGTAATCTACCAACGTGGCATGTTTCTGAAGTGGTTCCTTTGCGTTGGCAGTGGGCGCGTAGCTCAGTTGGTAGAGCAATGCCCTTTTAAGGCATGGGTCGCAGGTTCGAGTCCTGCCGCGCTCACCAAGATTTAAAAGTACTTAGCTGATTTCGGCAGGGCTGATTTCGGGCACCCCCGGACACCCAGAGTGTCAAGACTCTGCGACTGCGTTCCGCGGCGGGCTTTGCCCGGTCTTGACACAGACCTTGGCGGCATCGGCTCATCAGTCCTCCATCCGGGAAGTCAGGTTTTCCAGTGACACATCAGGTCAAATTCATGTGAGGTCACTCACGGGTAGCGCCCGAAATCCATTCGCAAGCGGAAAGGTGTTTGGTGTGCGACAGATGATAGCACCACCAGCCACTCGCGATTTGCCGATCACGTTGCGTACAAAGTCGAGATTCACTGTATCGCCGACATCTGGCAGTTCCGTCCACTTCGCTTCCAACAGTTCCAGGCGTCCGCCCGTATCCACCACAAAGTCTACTTCGCGGGTTCGGTCGCGCCAGAAGAAGAGGCTGCCCGTGCGCTTTTTACGCCCGTCGAAGTTGCGCAGGATCAGATCAAGGAGCAAGAGAAGCAACGGGTGCTTGGCATCATTCCAAATTTCTACGTCAGCTATGTCCCCGATGCAGTTCCCCTCGCACCAAAACAGAAGTTCCAGCTTGCCTGGAAGTCAACGGTCGATCCGTTCACCTTCGTGGGAGCGGCCGCCCTGGCGGGAGTTCAGCATGCCAGAGGCGCATTCTCGGGATATGGGCCAGGCGTACAGGGTTACGCGAAGCGCTTCGGCGCAGACTACGCGACCGTTCTTTCAGGTACCTACATCGCAAGCGCGATCCTTCCAACCCTCCTCAAGCAAGATCCACGTTATTTTTACAAGGGAACCGGCAGCACTCGATCACGATTTCTGTACGCGCTCGCCAACACCGTGATTTGCAAGGGCGACAATAAGAGCTGGCAGCTGAACTACTCGGGGATTCTCGGGAATTTCGCAAGCGGCGGTATCTCATATTTTTACTATCCGACAAACGATCGCAGTGCCACGCAATTGGTTCTGCAAAACTCGCTGATCAGGATTGGTGAAACATCCCTCGCCAGGGTCTTGCAGGAATTCGTCGTCCGGAAGTTGACGCCACGTCTTCAAACCCGCCCTCCGGCCCAGCCCTGAAAGCACCAGTCGGCGATCATGTCGACTTAAACTTTATAGGTAGGGTTGATACCCCAAGGTCCAGCATGCGGTCGAGTCGCTGATTTCGAAGATTCCCCTGGAGATCGACCCCAGACACATGCGACTGTTGCGTTATACTCTGCGGTTCTTTCGGAGGGATTCGTATGCCTCAGACACTGCACGTCGAGCGTCATTTCACCGGCGGTGAATTTGTGCGCGATGTTGTTATCGGGATGTCCGATGGATTAACTGTACCGTTCGCGCTGGCCGCGGGCCTTTCCGGGGCGGTCGCTTCGGCGCGCGTGGTGGTTGTGGCGGGGTTGGCTGAGATTGCGGCCGGGTCGATCGCCATGGGGCTCGGCGGTTTTCTTGCCGCCAAGAGTGATGCGGAACACTATCAACAAGAGTTGGCCCGGGAACGCAAAGAAGTGAAAACAATTCCCGAGGCGGAATCTTCCGAAGTCTCTCAGGTTTTCGAATCCTATGGCTTGACGAAGGAAGAAAGCCAGCCGGTCGTAACTGCCCTACGGCAAAGGCCCAAGGACTGGGTCAACTTCATGATGCGCTTCGAACTCGGATTGGAAGAGCCGTCCCGGCCGAGCCCTTCGTAGTGCCTTGACCATTGCATTGGCCTATGCCAGCGGCGGTCTTGTTCCGCTGTTTCCCTACATGTTGCTTACTCAAATGCATTCAGCTTTCTTACTATCGGTAGCCGTCACGCTCCTGGCGCTATTCGTCTTCGGCTACGTCAAGGGACGCTTCACCGGGGCTGCACCGCTGCGGGGCGCTGTCCAAACCCTCATCATTGGGGCGCTCGCCGCTGGTGCTGCCTACTTTATCGCAAGGTTGATTGCGTAGGCTTAGAGAGAGTTGGCTTTTCTGGAATCAAATGCAACTTACTCCAGCCGAACGGCTGACTGATTTGTAGCCGAACGAACAGAACCCTTTCATTTCCCTTCTCTTCAGGCCAAGCCTCAGGCTAATCGTCCTGTCACATGTGACAGTTCCATGGAGATCTGCAGCGCAGTAGCCTGACCACATGATCATCAAGGACGAACTCCTGAACCCGTTCGTCCAATCCATCTGCGAGTAGGGCATATATGACCGTATTCAGCGTGTTCCTGATCACCGTGGTCTTTCTTCTGATCTGCTGGCTACCGTGTTTGGAGGCGTACCGCGAAACCGAGCAGGACTTTCCGCTGGTACATCGTTGTCGCCGTCATTAGTCACGGCGGGATCGAGCAGCAGCAACTGGGGCAAAAAGAGACCTCATGGCATTGAAGGTTGAAAGAAACAAGGAGTTTGCGAAATGGCTCGGAGACTGGATCGCAGCAATCCAGCACAGTCGTGTCTCGGTCGGACACATACCACTCGAGAAGTCAGCCGGCTGGCAGCAACTGGGGCGCTGGCTCGTTCGAACGATTGTCTGCCGAACAGGGCTCAAGCCACGATCGCGATAAAAGAAGAATCTGTTCTCAATGGAGTGCATGTTTTCAAAATCAAATGCGGAGGTTCCACTTTATGACCAAGAAGATTGCCTTGCTGTTAATGTGCCTTGCAATAACGCTACCCCTGTTTGCCGGGGACAAGTCATCGGAACGTTTGGCCGAGTCGACAGCTGTCCTGAAAACGATCCTCAATAAACAGGACATACCGACGAGCATCGTGGACCAGGCAGTCTGCGTGCTGGTGTATCCCAGCGTCAGGAAGGTCGGTATTGGCCTTGGTGTGACTTACGGACGAGGCATGATCACGTGTCGTACCGGTGCGGAGATGAATGGCAAATGGAGCGCTCCAGCTATGTACACCTTAGACACAGGTAGCCTCGGCGTGCAATTGGGCAGCAGTTCCACCGACTATGTGGTGCTCGTAATAACCCAGAGGGGTGCAGATAAGGTACTCTCGGGCAAACTGAAACTAGGCGCGGATGCGTCCGCCGTCGCGGGTCCGTCAGGTGCGAAAGCTGTCGGACTCAATGACCCCAATGTAGACATACTTACTTATTCCCAGGCGAAGGGACTGTTTGCCGGTGCTTCACTCGGTAGCGCTTCGCTGGCTTCGGACGATGACATGAACAAGGAGCTTTACGGAAAACCGCTGGACGCCACCCAAATTGTTAAAGAGGGCGCCGCTCCCGTACCGGCTGCCGGAAAAGCATTGGTGGCCTTTCTGGACAAGTTGTCGCCGACCCGCAAATGTGTTAACGATGGTTGTCGTGAAGCTCAGCAGTTCGCCCGCTCCTGCCGAGTCGACTCTCTCGAATCCTGCCCGGGAGCTGACCTCGATTCCTCCGCGGTGCAGTTTGTGGATTGCATTTCCTGTCACAGGGTCTCGAACGCTCGAGGACGAAGCCCCTGAACTGTTCTCCTCGCCCCACACGACAGCGCTCGCCGCTTCCGTCTTGAAGATGGGGATCTCGTCCTGAGCACGCGAGAGAGGCATCAGCGCAAAAACCGCAAGCGTGACTGCGAGGGTGTGTCGCATTGTAGTTTTCGAGGCCCTCTGCGAAGCGCCAATACCGACATGCGGTCGGCCTGATGACAATCGTGCAGGCCCAGACTCTTCTGTCTTAAGTTTCTAAGCCGCGTTGGAAAGATGCGCGACTGGTAGAAATACCAGCACAGGCAGACGCCAATGCTGTTCGAATTCCGGGGTCAAGCTCGACTTTCTGCTCGTCCTTGATATCTTCACGGCTTACGCTATAGGCCTAGCGACTGATTCAGAATCAGTTATTCGAAATGGGGGTAAGGGAATTTGATCAGACGATCAAGCAGATTCGTCTTCTAATCGGTCATGTGTTCTTACAACAAGGTGAATGGCTTCATTATTCTGTCTATTCTTCGACTTCGGACAGCATGACGTCTGATCCTTCGAGAAAGTCCGACCTCATGGTCGGCGGAAACACTCCTGGCTGGTATAGAGCGTTGGCGTGTTTCTTGCCTAGCGACAAACTGGTCAGTAGGCGTAGAGTTTGGGTTTATCTTCCTCCTCAGCCGGTCCTTTCGTTCCACCCGAGCTACTGCGAAAGTCAGGAGGCAGAAAAGAAGTTTCCCTTCGAAACTTCAATTCCATTCGGACGAACCAATCGATCCAGTAACACTCCCATCTCACCGTCGCCACCGCGGGCCTTCACGTACTACGCTTTTCCAATTGTTACGGCGCCGTTTAGCCCCGTCTCGTAGATGACCTTCGCTTCTAATGGGAACTGTTTCAAGGCTTCCATCAGTTCTTTCACTGTCCCTTCTTTGTCTGCTATCGCCTCCGCTAGCTTCCTGCAGAAGCTCTGCATTGTGTCGGGCTTCGATCAAAACCACGAAGCCGGCCGAGGAGAGCCAAATGCTGAATGCGAACTCCACTCCCAGGCCGCCCTAACCCTTACGGTAGTACGCCAGCACCACAGCAAACCCACGGTGTGGTTCTTTTTCCATGTCGCGAACCCGATTGATTGCTGCGTTCTTGAAAGGGAGTAACCGCCCGGGAGTTCACTGCGCAGAACCGCCCGCCACCGTTGGCGCCGGCACCACGGATCTTAGTTGGTCCAACGACGTCAGCACGTTTTGCCAGCGAACCTGGTCCTTTTTCGTCGCGATCGCAGCCGAGGGATCGGAATAGAACTGCAGGATGTTATCGCGTAGTTCGGGCGACGTGAGATCGAATCTCCGTTCGGACAGCTGGGCAAGCAACTTTGCATAGGTACCGTCGCTGAGCGAGTATTCCGCCGCCTTGGTGGCCAGCCCACTATCAAGATCGCAGTTGGGAAGCACGAGTTTGTCGTTGCGCACTTCTTGGAGAAAGGCGCGATACTGGTCGACCGTGGTATTGATGCTCTTGAAATAGAGATCTTCCGTTTGCGGAGTCGGATTATTAAAGGCCATTCCTTTGAAGGGACCGATTTTCGGCATGTATCGCAGGAGGGTTGACAATATTCGGGTGCCCGCGCCCGGCTTCTTGTAGTCCTTTCCCCACTGCTTTTCGTAGTCAGAGCGCGAAAGGCGGTATAGGAACTTCCGTTTCGCGAAATTCGGAGTCTCGCGCATCAACTCCTTCTTGTGAGTTTGGAGCGCCACCTGGGTCATCCGCGGAATCATCCGGCTGACCGCGAAACGGTACGAACCTACTGCCATGTCCTCGTGTTTCAATACGTCTTTCAACTGCATTCCATAGACGATGGGAAAGACGCGTTCCAGCAAGGGTTTGGACACCTGGAATCCGATGAAATCGTGGTACTGCTGCGAGGCATAGCGATTTTTCGCGACCTGCACGGTATCAAATCCGAACTCTGTTTTTAGATGAGCGGTCTTGTTCTGGGCATACCGGACGGACTTGCCGTATTTTGCTCGAAGCTTGGGATACTCGATGGCGACGGACTGGTTGACTGCGGGATGACCGGCGATATCGGACGCATAGTGCGAAAGTGCGCCCAAAGCGAAGGCGTATTCGTTGACATCCTGACTCTCGAGCAGCAACTCACGAACAAAGTCTCCGCTGCGAACGTAATGCACCAGATCGCTGAATTCTGTACTGCCGAAGGGGTAGTAGCCGAGATCCTGGATGACCGCGCCTCCATAAGCGTAGGCATGCGCGTTGGTGATCTGCTCTTCGCTCAGCCCTGGATATCGCTTAAGCAGGAGGGGCCGGATCTCGTCGGTCCACACCAGATCCACGATCTCCTCGTGCGTCAGAACGGAATAGGCGGACGAGCTACTGCAGGACATGAGCACGATCAGAAGAACTGTCCCTACACGCATGACAAACTGGCGCCAACTATCTGCGTTGGCGCCTTCCGAGATTGAGCTGTGCCACATAGCTCAAATCCGCCCGAGAAACAGAAGAACGACTACGATCAACAGGATCACTCCAACCCCTCCGGTCGGGGCGTAACCCCAACTCCGACTGTGCGACCATCGGGGCAGGGCACCCAGAAGAGCTAAGACCAAAATCACGATCAATATAGTTCCAAGCATTGTTATCCTCCTCGTGACGTATTCATGAAAGGTGCGGCCTCTCCCGAGGCCGCACCGTGTACACCACTACCTCGAGATGCTGATTGCAACTCCAACGTTGGGATATCTGCGGTTGTACATGTAATAGCCGTTGTCCGTATAGGCGACATAAACGTCGTCGTTGTCATACCAGTCATTCCCCCAGTATTCCGGCCATGGGTCCATGAGACTGATCCAGTAGCCCTCATACTGGAAACGCGGGTACCCACCCACAACCATGAAGGGCAGGCCGTAGATGTGGAATCCATGGTCCTGACCAAAATATCCACGGTAGCGATCGTCAGGAATGCGGTAGCCCTGATATCCGCCACGCTGCTGCCAATTGCGATGGTCGGAATCCCAGTGTTGCGAGCTGTGCTGCTGCCACGCGCTTTGCTGAACGCGCTGCTGTTCCTGAGTGCGCTGCGGACGTTCATTGCCCCTCTGTTGCTGGGCGTATCGTTGCTGATTGTTCTGCTCCTGCCGTGGCGGTTGCTGAGCATGTTGTTGCTGACTGTTCTGCTCCCGCCGTGGCGGTTGCTGGGCATGTTGTTGCTGGTTGTTCCGGTCTTGCTGCTGCGGTTGCTGAGCATGCTGTTGCTGGTTGTTCTGTTCCTGCCGTTGCTGTTGCTGGGCATGTTGTTGCTGGTTGTTCCGGTCTTGCTGCTGCGGTTGCTGAGCATGCTGTTGCTGGTTGTTCTGCTCCTGCCGTGGCGATTGCTGAGCGTGCTGTTGCTGCTGTTCCGGTTTGGCTTGGTCGTGCTTGCCCTGTTGCTGCTGCGCATGATCTTGTTTTTCGCCCTGCTGCTCTTGCTGTGCATAGGCAGGTCCCGCAATTCCGAAAAGCAAAGAAAGAATGGCTGTGCTGGTAATTCCAATTATTCTCATCAATTTCGCCTCCTCAGGCTGTACTCCGCAACTCAACATGGAAGGAGCCCAAGTTTGTTTATAGGCTCTCCACCGGTTTCTTAATGGTCAAAACTGCTCAACGCGGGAAGAACTAGCTAAGCGAGCACACTTTGCCGACACGCGAACTGTTCACGATTGTTGTCGGAGCCGGATAAGAAAGGCGCGAGTCCCCAGAGGTGGACTCGCGCCGAGAATACTGCTTCTGGGGTACGCGGGCGACCTCGTCCGCGCCCGCGCTCTGCTCGTTCTACCGCAAGCTTCCTGTGGTCGAGTTGACCGGATTGCCAATGGCTTCGCCGGACACCAATAGTTCCACTCTCCGGTTCTGCTGCCGGCCGGCGGAGTTATCGTTGGAGGCTACCGGCAGACTGTTACCGAACCCTCTGGACGAAACCGAATTCGTCGATACGCCTTCACGCACAAGGTAGTCGCGCACCGATCCGGCACGATTCTCAGACAAGGTTTGATTCATGGAATCGCCGCCGACATTATCTGTATAGCCGCCGACTTCTATGTTGAGTCCCGGGTAAGCCAGCAGGATGCCGGCGACTTTCGCCAGCTTCTCGCGTGCTCCCGGCTTTAACGAATACTTACCCGTGTCAAACAGCACATCAGACATGCTGACGATGAGTCCTCGCGCGCTGTCACGGGTCTGAAGAATCGAATTCAATTGTTCAGACAGTTTCGCGCGCATCGCGGCTTTATCAGCATCCGCTTGTTGCGCACTCTGCTGAGCCTGCTGCGCGGTCAGACGGGATCGGTCAGCGTCCGCCTGGGCCGCGGCGAGCGCCGTGGCTGAAGAGGCCTGGTTGTCTGCCATATCGGATCTGGCCTTCGCCGTCGCGGATTGTGCGTCGGTCGCGTCATTTCGGGCCTGAATGCTTGCGGATTGTGCGTTGGCAGCATCAGTTCGAGCCTGAACGCTGGCTGACTGTGCATCCGCAGCTTCCGTTCGGGCCTGGATCATCGCAGATTGCGAATTGGCATTGTCGGCTCGAGCTTGGACGGCTGCGGATTGCGCATCAGCGGCATCCGCTCGCGACCGGGCAGCGTCCGACTCGGCCTGACGTCTGCCGATCTCGGCTCGAGCTTGATCGGATTGCGCATATTCCTTCTGCCGGGTTGCGTCGTCGGTTTGCGCTCTCGAGCGCGACAGTGAGTCCGCAGAAGCTTGGCGTTCGTCGCTCAGCCGTTCCTCGTCCATTTTCTTGACTGCGATTTCTCGCGCGTCTTCGGCGACTTGCACCTCTTCGCGGGACAGCGCAATCAGTTGCTTTCTCGCCATGTGCTTCTGCGTTGCATCCGCGTCCACTTCGTCCATTAACTTGACTGCATGCCGGTAGCTGTCGGTTGCATATCTCTCGGCGCCTTCGGACTCCGCGATGCGCAAGGCATTGCGCGCTTCGAAGAATTCCAACGGCAACTTGGCATTCCGGACAACAGGGTCAAACTTGTAGCCCGTAGGAATGTAGCCGCCCCGCTCCATCAGTTCATACTTCGCATTCACGGCCTCAGTCGTACCCTTGGTGTCGTCGCGAACCACATTCTCGAGTACGACGACGTTGCTGGGCTGCCGCACAGCATAATAAGGTTCCGCGGTTACGATCAGCGCGAATGCCTGAAAGTCCGTGGTCACTCGCAGCTTGCTTTTGGTGCCGCCGACCAGCACTTCGCCGAGATTCGCAGCCCGGCCCTCGGGAGAAATCGCCCATAAAATGTAAGTGAGGTACTCGTTACCGAAGCTCGTAGGCTTCTGCAGGCCGGAGAATTCCGCCTCGATCTCGATGGATCCGCGCTTGCTGTTCACCTTAGCCTCACCACGACCAGAGGGCATCAGGCTCGTGCCAGCGAAATCCAGTTTCGTAGGGCCGCTGCGATGCTGATAGTTGACAGCCTGGACGGTGCGACTGATGACATTGACCCGGAACGTGAACGTTGGAGTCGTGGGGTCAACCGTCCTTGCAGTTTGGGGCGTGGCTTGAGCCAGCGCTGCCAGACTGAAAACGACTGCGGGGGCTAACAACAGCTTTATCTTCAAGGGATCTCCTCTGGCAGATGTCTGCCGATTACTGCTCGATCTCGATCCTGGTTTCGCAGGTATACGCCGCGGCTATAACTCAGCCTTTTCCAATGTGGATATTGGTTAGGGAGTTGAATAGCCCAAAGACATTGAGTAACCACAGGACGACGGCAATCACCACCACGCCGTTCAGAATTGACTTGATCGACCCCTGCATGGGGATGAAGCGATTCACCAGCCACAGGAGCACGCCTACCACGACCAGAACTTCCAGCAATTGAATTAACGGCATGATCTTTAACCTTTCCTGTCTTGCAGACAGACGACACCGGGGCCGTCGTTCTTCTTGGGTGCGAGAACTTTTCGGGCTGAATCGTGATTCCGCCGATTTTCGCGGACGCGCGAACGAAGAACACCAATGAGCTGGATGTGGTCGCCTCGG
>Ga0209733_1000118_pt1 | contig 11329 bp, 11 predicted proteins | sample BlaSpr_A8_OM2_M1_FD_187976 | JGI IMG/M metagenome (GOLD analysis project Ga0209733, IMG submission 187976) | Forest soil microbial communities from Thunder Bay, Ontario, Canada - Black Spruce, Ontario site 2_A8_OM2_M1 (SPAdes) (version 2) | ecosystem: Environmental > Terrestrial > Soil > Boreal...
CTTCCTCGGGGCATAGCTGACATGGCCGGACTTTCTGCTGGCTCGATCCGGTCGCGGATGACCCTCAGGCGACTTCCTTGCCAAATCGAGGCCAGCCTGATTGCTGTGCCTCGCATGTTCGTCGTCTATTGTTTACTCGGGCGCAAATTAGAATACGTTCGGCAGCGTGGGCGGTTCAGGTCGGCGCCGCACTAGTCGAGCAACGCAACAATGGCACAGGTGGGGGAAGTCATGCTTGGAGAGATACTCGCTGCTTTTGAACGGGTACAAGGATCGGCGGCACCGCGATCGTCGCTGCGGAGCGCGCTCTGCTCGGCGCTGTTGCTCGGCTTCGGGATGTGGGGTGCGCCAGCTCTCGCCTCACCAATTCTGGTAGTCGCGCCGGATGGCCCGTTCCAGGGCAAGATCGACTCGACCGGCACGATGCGGGAGTTCCTCGGAATGCGGTACGCCCAGCCGGCAACCGGAAGCCTGCGCTGGAGGCCGCCGCAACCGATGGGGGCCTCGGTCACTATACAGGACGCGACTCAATTCGGAAATCATTGCCCGCAGCCTTTGTCACCCTTTGGCAATGCGACAGTGACCGAGGACTGTCTTTACCTTAACGTCTTTACTCCCAACCGCGGCGGCGACGACCGTAGCGGCGACCACGATGACACCGAAGCGCGTCCGGTGATGGTATGGATCCATGGCGGCTCGCTCTTAGTCGGCGAGAGCAACGAGTACAATCCGATTAAGCTCGTGCAGCACGGTGTGGTTGTTGTAACCATCAACTACCGGCTCGGGGCGCTCGGATTCCTCGCCCACCCGGCACTGACGGGAGAATCTCCGGATCAGATTTCCGGCAACTACGGGATTGGGGACCAGCAAGCTGCTCTGAACTGGGTGCTCCGAAACATCAGGGCTTTCGGCGGCAACCAGAAAAACGTGACAATATTCGGCGAATCGGCCGGCGGATCGAGCACGTTGGTCAACGTGGTCTCGCCCACGGCCAGTGGACTGTTTCATCGAGCTATTGTCGAGAGCGGCGCCTATCAGCTGACGCAGCCGACGCTGGCGCAAGGCGAGGTGGCCGGAATCAATTTCGCGAACGCCGTCGGATGCGATCAGCCGAATTCGGCGGACGTGCTTGCGTGCCTGCGCGGCCTCACGGTTTCTACGATTCTCGCCCACCAGAATCCCACACCGTCGCCCAAGGTGGACGGCAAAATCCTGACGCAGTCGGTGGGGGCCGCACTCGGTTCGGGGCAGTTCAACCGCGTGCCGCTGATGAACGGCACTAATCATGACGAGTGGAATTTCTTTGTCGCTTTGAACTTTGACCAACACGGCGGCCCGGTCGCAGCCAGTACTTATGTAGCGGCGATCGGGGCAACGATCGGCAACCCGGCGGCTGCGCCGCTTGTCGCCACAAAATATCAGGTCCCTGCCCAATTTCCGAGCTTCGACCAGGGGGTCGGCGGGGTGGGAACGGACTCGAAATACGCCTGCCCCGCACGATTCGCGGACGAGCTTGCGTCACCGTTCGTTCCGATCTTCGCCTACGAGCTTAACGACGAGAAAGCGCCGCAGAACTACCTGCGTCCAGTGAGTTTCCCGTATGGCGCCGCACACACCTCTGAGCTCCAGTATATTTTTCCGGTCGCCAACCCGACGGGCGTCGGTTTGAATCTTGCCCGAATGCCCCTCGATTCCGAGCAGCAGACACTATCAGACCAAATGGTCGGCTATTGGACAGAGTTCGCCAAGAGCGGCAACCCAAACGGGCACGGGCAGCCGTTCTGGCCGCGCTTCCATCGCGACCGGCAGGCGATCTTATCGCTGGTCGAGCCGAGCCCGACCTCGGAGACGAACTTTGCGACGGCGCACCAGTGCGACTTCTGGGAAGCGCTCGCGGGCGTAACCTTGCCGGCCAACGATGATCAGGACCAGCGCGCCGAGAACGAGTGAGAGCGAGTGGACTTGCTAAAACTGCTCCCTGCCGCGCACGCGCGACGGGGGGTTCCTTCGAAATCAACTCCAAAGCGGAGGGGGCATAGCGGACGTTGAGCAAGCCGAGCAATCAAGCTCGATTTATGAATACGTGCCCAAATCGGAACCTCGGTCTGACGCGCTAAACGCTTCAGAATTTCGGCTGCGCAATCTCGACGCCGCGGCGCAGCCAGGGCTGAAAACTCCTGACGATCTCCTCGGTCAGCGGCGTCGGTTTTCGCGTGGCCTCGTCGATCAGGACGCTCACCGATTGCGCCGAGGCGACGCAAATGCCCTCGGAGAACACCACCTGATCGAAGGTGACGGAGGTGCGGCCGAATTTTGAGACGCCGAGCCCGATCTCGATGGTGCCGGGCCAGCGCAGTTCGGCGCGGAAATGCATGTCGAGCCGCACCATGATCCAGGAGAGGCCCGCCGGCATCAGCCCGTAGCCGCGGTCCTTCATCAGCGTCACCCGGCCGGTTTCGAAATAGGTCGCATAGACCGCATTATTGACGTGCTGATTGGGGTCGAGATCGGCAAAACGCACATTGTCGGTCAGCCGGTGGGGAAAATCTTCCAGGCGCGGCGCCATATCGAGACGGGCAGGGGCATTCACGGTCGAGGGTCTCCTTCGCTTTCATGCCCTTACAGCGCAGTTGTCGAATGCCGGCAAGGGGTTGCCGCGCTGCCAACAGCCATATTATGGCTTTCCTCGCCGCGCCCTGTTGGCTAGACAGGCGCAAGCCAAAAGCCGTCTGCCGGCTGTTCAACCGAAAAGAAGCGATATGAGCGAAGCGATCAAAACCGATGTGCTGATTATTGGCGCGGGTCCGTGCGGGCTGTTTGCCGTTTTCGAACTGGGCCTTTTGGATATGAAGACGCATCTGGTCGACATTCTCGACAAGGTCGGCGGCCAGTGCGCCGAGCTCTATCCGGAAAAACCGATCTACGACATTCCGGGCATCCCCTACGTCACCGGCCACGGCCTCACCGACGCGCTGATGGAACAGATCAAACCGTTCCATCCGACCTTCCATCTCAACGAGATGGTGGAGAAGATCGAGAAGATCGGCGATCCCTTGTTTCGCGTCACCACCGACGCCGGCCAGGTGTTCGAGTGCAAGGTGGTGGTGATCTCCGCCGGCGGCGGCTCGTTCCAGCCGAAGCGCCCGCCGGTGCCGGGGATCGAGGCCTATGAAGGCAGTTCGGTGTTCTACTCCGTGCGCAAGATGGAGCAGTTCCGCGACAAGGATTTGCTGATCGTCGGCGGCGGCGATTCCGCGCTGGACTGGACGCTCAATTTGCACCCGATCGCCAAACGCGTGACGCTGTTGCACCGGCGCGACGATTTCCGCGCAGCACCTCACAGCGTCGAGCAGATGCGGGCGCTGGTGGCCTCCGGCCAACTGGATCTGAAGATCGGCCAGGTCACCAGCCTTGAAGGCGAGGCCGGCATGCTTTCCGGCGCCACCGTCAAGGCCAACGACAACAGCGTCTCGAAGGTTGTCTGCGACACCCTGCTGCCGTTCTTCGGCCTGACCATGAAGCTCGGGCCGGTGGCCAATTGGGGCATCGCGCTCGAGCACAATCTGGTGCCGGTGGAGACCTCGGCGTTCGAGACCAGCGTGCCCGGCATCTTCGCGATCGGCGACATCAACACCTATCCCGGCAAGCTCAAGCTGATCCTGTGCGGCTTCCATGAGGGCGCGCTGATGGCGCAGAAGGCGCACCGCTACGTCTATCCGGACAAGCGGCTGGTGTTCCAGTACACCACCTCGTCGTCGAGCCTGCAGAAGAAGCTCGGGGTCAACTGAGCCGGCCCTGCACCGCCTCCTCCGGCTATCTTTTGCCAACGGTGTGGCCGATTGCGATTCGTGTTAGATCGGCGCGGGATAATTTCGTCTCGCGCCGGGGACATGTCGTGAAATCGCTCCATACAGCGACATTGGTGGTTGGCTTGGCGCTCGGCCCCGGCTGCGCCTTCGGTGGGGAACCCGCGGATGATGATCATCGGGGGGCGGTTCTGGAAATCGGCTTGGCGAGAGAATATGGCCTCGGCGAAGACAAGGTCGGCTTCGGTCCCAGCGTCGCACTGGAGGTCACGCCGATCGAGCATTGGCTGGAGATTGAGGCCGGGATTACCCAGCTGCGAAGCCGCGACGGCACCGAATGGGAAGCCGACATCGTTTTCAAGAAGCCGTTTCAATTGTCGAAGAACTTGGAATTCATGGTCGGCGTCGGACCGCAATGGGTGGCGCCGACCAGAACCTTCGGCGCGGTGGCCGTGCTCGATTTCATGTTCTGGACCACGCCGCAATACGGCTGGTTTGTCGAGCCCAGCTACAGCTACGCCTTCAATCGCGGACACGATCAGAGTCTGGCCGTGAATGTCGGGCTCCTGATCGCGCTGCCGCCGCCCTAGCGGCAACCCGACAGCTCCTGCTTCATTTTTTTTGCGTCACCCTTGCCGCTTTGTAACCTTCAAGACCCGTCTTCGGCACTGGAACCATTCGCGAAATGGCCTTAGTCTCGGGCTATCGGCTGAGGGGTTGGTCAGGTGGTGACGATGCGGATCGCGATATCCCGACTTCGACTGGCGTTGCCGTTGCTGGCCGGTCTTGTGTTGCTGTCAGCGATGGGGTCTGCGGCGCGGGCCGCCGAGCCGTCGGCCGCGGGACTGTGGCAGAAGATCGAGGACGGCAAGCCGGTGGCCTGGTTTCTCGTGGTCGACCACGACGGCATTTTCGAAGGCGTGATCGCGAAGACGTTCCCGCTCCCCGGCGAAACCGGCGACGACATCTGCTCGAAATGCACCGACGACCGCAAGAACGCCCCGGTGCTCGGAATTTCCTTCATCAGGGACATGCGGCGCGACGGACTCAAATACGAGGACGGCAACGTGCTCGATCCGCGCGACGGCAAGATCTATCATGCCAAGATGACGCTGAGCCCCGACGGCCAGTCGCTCACGATGCGCGGCTATCTGGGGATTTCGCTGTTCGGCAAGGACGAAACCTGGACCCGGTTGCCGGATACGGCGATGGCCCAGCTCGATCCCGCCATCGTCGCCAAATACCTGCCGGCCCAGGCGGCTGCGATGAAACCGCCGGTGGCGATGACCAAGACGCCCGCTGCCGCGAAGAAGAGCACGCCGGCGCCGTTGCCGAAGTGAACGGCCGCGCGTAATCCCTGCAAATTTTCGTCAGTGCGAATCCGGCGCGATCGGAACCGGCGCCGCCGGCTCCTGAGTAACCTCGGGCACCACGGCGTTGAGCTGCAGCACTGACGCCACCGCGGGCAAGGCCGCGTCCGCCATCGCGGCGTGTCCCTCGGCGGTGGGGTGCACGGCGCCGCCATAGACGGCCGATAGAATACCCCAGGTCGCGTCATGGATATCGGAGGGCTGGCTGGAAGACGGTAACCCCTGCGGATAGGTCATCGCCGCGAAGTAGCTGTCATTGGCGTCGCGGATCCAGCGCGCCCGCGGCAGATAGGTGCGATATTCGGAGGGACTACGACCGCACAGCATCGGCTGGCTGGCCGCGGTGACGATATCGGGATCGAAGCTCTCGCCCTTGGCCGAAAAACACTCCCGGTCGAATTGCGGGTCGCTGTCGGCGCGGGCGCAGAAACCGTGATCGGCGAATGCGGCCTGATGGGTATCGACGAAGGTCATCCGGTCGGCGGCGGGATCGCGGCACAGCACGCCCGACTGGCACAGCGCCAGCGCCTTCAACCGCGGCAGGAATTCCCGCTCGACATAACTCGAGACGTTGGAAAGCCGCTGCGGCTCGGCGTTGAAGGAGGGGTGAATATCGAAGCCGGCGCGGCCGCCGGGACAAATCGCGCCGCCCTCCGACAGCGTCGGGTTGGCGTAGGATACATACACCACGCGCGACAGGTCACCGCCGACCAGCGGCTTCAGCGCGTCGCGCAGTCGGCCGAAACTTTGCGGCAGGTCGCGCGCCAGCGCCGCTCGCGAATCCTCGACCGACCCCATCACTCCGGTGCGCCTGAACAGCGCGCGCTCGGTCGGCGTGTCCACGATCACATCGGCGACCAGGCCGGAGAAATTGATGTCGTTGGCGCCGATCGACAGCAGGATCAGGTCGAGCTTGCGGTCGGGCTGGCGCTTCTTCGCGGCGGTGAGGGCCAGTCGCAATTCGTCCAGTTGCGCGTTGACCGAGCCGAGGCAGGTGTTGGCGGATTTGGTCGGCAGGCATTCGCGGGCGCGCTGCGGGCCGAACAGCCCGTCGGGGATGGTGGCGCCGGTGCAGGCGAGCGGCAGATAGGTCACCGCGATGTGCCGGTATTCGACCGCGAGCGCCAGCGCGGTGCGGGTCTGGTAGCTGTACAGCGAGCGGTGGCAGGCCGAATTGAACCACAGCGCGCTCTGGCGCTGCCATGCCGCCAGCGTGTCGGGCGCCTCGCAGGCCCGTCCGCCCTTATAGCCGGCGCGGCTCGGACGATAGTACTGGGCGACCGCGGAGCTCAGGTAATAGCGGAAGCAGAATCCCTCGTCCGACAGGCCGATGGCGCGGTCCGGATTGCCCTCGCCGGAGGCGACGCTGTCGCCGAGGCCGGCAATGAAGATATCGCGCACCATGATCTCGGTCGAAATCCGCTGCGGCGCTTCGGGCCCGGAGGAGATGTCGACGGTCGCAACCGTGGTGCGGCCATAACGCGCCCGCATATTGACCGGTTCGGCGCAATCGAAGGTGGAGGTTTGCGGACCGTCGCCATCGTTGAACGACCAGGCGCAGGTGGCGCCGACCGGAACCTCGCCGCTGAGGCGGACGGTGACGGCGTGATCCACCGGCGTCAGATAGCTCTCCTTGACGTTGTCGCGGGTGCAGGGCTCGCTGAGGCGGCCCTGCAGATCGATGCAGAGGCGGTTCACCATATTGCGCGCCCAGCCGCGGCCGTCGCTTTGCAGCTCCAGCGCCTGCTCCGAGGCAAGCACGCTGCGGTCGCGCGCGCTTTCGGCATGCAGCAGGAAATCGCGCTCCTCGCGGAACAGCCGGAAGCGGTTGCGGACCTCCCACGATATCCGCATCGGGGTATCCGGCGCGCCCTGCGCCGCCGCCGGCGCGGTGAGGGCGGTCAGCGCTCCCCACAGCAGCGCGCAACCGGCGATCGAACGGAAGCAAATTCGGACCATGGCGCGTTTGACGTTACCGTTGGGGCGGAAATAAGAGAGATCGCTCAAAAACAGAACAGTGCGCGCGCCGTTACCCCTGCGCCTGCCGGCGCTTCACCGGTTGCGGCTGCCGGCCTTCCAGCGGCTGCACGGCGGCGGGAGCCGGGAAGCTCTCGTTCAGCTCGCTCAACCGGCGGCGTTTCTGCCAGGGTTTCACGACGTTGAGCCAAAGCTCGCGCGTTCCCATGATGCTGATCGAGAGCGAGAACGGGATCAGGAAGTACAGCACCCGGAACACCAGTAGCGTGGCCAGCAACTGCTCCCTGCCGAATTGCGGCAGCGCCACCAGCATCGCCGCGTCGAACACGCCGAGGCTGCCGGGCGCATGGCTGGCGAAGCCGAGCAGGGTTGCCAGAATGAACACCACCGCCAGCGAAACAAAATCGATGCCGGGATCGGCCGGCATCAACAGATACATCGCCATCGCGCAGAAGCCGAGATCGACCACCCCGATCAGGACCTGCAGCAGCGTCAGCCGCGCCGAGGGCAGCACCACTTTCCAGCCGTGCTGACCGAGCTCGCGGCGGTTCTTGCCCAGCACCAGCCAGATGAAATAGGCCGCGATGCCGGCGAGGCAGCCGAACGCGATCAGCCGGTTCATCGCCGACGGCAGCAGGTCCATGGTGGAGGCGGCCCAGGGGTGCAACGCCATGCCGATGCCGAGCACCACCAGGTTGCCGAGCCAGAAGGTGAGGCCGGACAGGAAACAGATTTTTGCGACATCGATGGCGCTGAGCCCGTAGTCCGAATAAATCCGGAACCGGATCGCGCCGCCGGTGAACACGGTGGCGCCGATGTTGTGGCCGATCGTATAGCTGGTGAAGCTCGACATCGCCGCGATGCGATAGGGCACGTGCTTCTTGCCGATGGTCCTGAGCGCAAAGAAATCATAAAATGTCAGCGTGCAGAACGCCCCGACCACGCACAGCGCGGCGAGCGCGATGTGGTGCGGCGGCAGTTCCGTCAGCGCAACCAGGATCACGCCGGTATCGACGCCCTTCAGCGTCCGGACCAGGGTCGTGACCGCGAAGGCGATGATCAGAAGGCTCGCCGCGATTCCGAGCCGTTTCCAGCCGATCCATCTCTTGAAGCCACGCCCCAGCGTGGTCAGCAGTCCGTGCATTCATCCTCCCGGCAGGGCGGCAACCAAATGAGGGCCCCTGGACGCGTTTGGTGGACCCGCGGCGGCCGACCGCTCCACTTACCAAGACCCATAGGGCAAAAACGTTGCGTTGTGCAGTCCTTGACAAGGCCGGCTTCGGCAATGAATGCGCGCGGCTGTCATATGCCCTACATATGCCGTTATGCACCGGATTCGAGTCCCTGGGTCCCGCCGGCGGCCGTTCCCGCCGCTGCCGGCGTTCCCTGTTCCATCACCGGTTTTCGCGAAGCCCGTCAGGAACAACCGCACGATCCGCCGGTTAGCGCTGGCATCACCTATCGAACATATCGGCGTGGCGGCGACGAACAGGCCGCGCGCGCGTGTGTTCCCCAAAACAAAAAGGATGCGAATATGGGACTCTTCAGCAAAGACATCAAAACCATGAACGATCTGTTCGTGCATCAGCTGCAGGACATCTATTACGCCGAGAAGCAACTCGTGAAGGCGCTTCCGAAACTGGCCGATAAGGCCACGGACAAGCAGCTCAAGCAGGGCTTTTTGACGCATCTCGACGAAACCAGGACCCATGTGCAGCGGCTGGAGCAGGTGTTCCAGATGATTGGCGCCGAGGTGAAGGCGGTCGACTGTCCGGCGATCGACGGCATCATCAACGAAGCCGACGAGGTCGCCGGCGAAGTTGCCGACAAGGCGGTGCTGGACGCCGCGCTGATCAACGCCGCCCAGGCCGCCGAGCATTACGAGATCGCACGCTATGGCAGCCTGATCGCGTGGGCCAAGCAGCTCGGCCGCAACGATTGCGCCAGCGTGCTGCAGAAGACGCTGGAGGAGGAACGCGCCACCGACAAGAAGCTGACCACGCTCGCCGAGAGCAAGGTCAACCTTCGCGCCGCGAGCTGATTTCGCGAAGCAGGAATGGTTGAGACAAAACGTCGCGCGGAGGTTTCCGCGCGGCGTTTTTGCTTTTCGGCGCCCGGTTCGGGGATCGCGCCGGACACACTTGCCGCGATCTGGCGCGGGACGACGACCCGCGCGTGAGTCACGCCTTGCGCAGTGCAAAATGCGCGCCGCAAAACGCCATCGCGGCGCCGAGGCACAGCGCCGCGATACCCGAGAGTACGCCGGATATGGTCGGAATTCTCGGCGCCGACGCGGCCTGGCCGGCGCCGGCCAGCACCAGCACGCCGACCGCGATCAGGAACTGGCGCATCCGCTGCGGAATTTGCCCGGAGACCGCGCTGTTCATCAGCGTTGCAGTGAAATAGCCGCCCGAAAATCCGACGGTCGCGATCAGCCACCACGCGATCGCGGCGCCCGCCGGCATGAAGTCGCTGGTATCGGATCGCCAGAGGCCGCCGAGATCGAGCCCGTAGCGTGCGCCCAGCATGTGCACGGCAAGCGCCAGCAGCACCCCGGAGATCACGGCGCCAGCCAGTATCAGGCGGCGCGGAAAATAAGTCGTCTCAGCCATGCCGCGCTTGTAGGATAAAGCCGGCTCGGCGCGCAAGCCGACGCTGTTATCAATCACCGGGGTGTTCGGATTGCCAGAGCCGCCGCAGGACCAGGCGATGACGATACCGGCGGATGACACGCGTGGGGTCCGCTATGCCTACAAGGCGTCGCTGATCGGGGCCGCGCATCAATTCGAACTGACCGATGTCGGGCTGTCGTGGCGTGTCGCGGGCAGGGCCGGGGTGTGGCCCTACACAGCGATTTCGGCCATCAGGCTGTCGTTTCGTCCGGTTTCGATGCAGTCGCACCGGTTTCGCGCCGACATCGATTCCGCCGAGGGCGGGCGCATCGCCATCCTCTCGACCAGCTGGCAGACCGCTTCGCTGATGGCGCCGCAGGACAGCGACTACCGCGCCTTCGTCACCCGGTTGCACGCGCGGATGCGCGAGGCCGGAAGCGGGGCTGCGCTGGCCGGCGGACTGACGCCACGAACCTATGCCGCCGCCATTTTCCTGCTGGCGCTGGTGGTGATCGCGATAGCGGCACTGTTCGTTCGCGCCATCGTCACCGGCGAATTCACGGGCGCGCTGTTTCTGATCGGCTTCACCGCGCTGTTTTCCTGGCAGGTCGGTGGTTTCGTGCGGCGTAACCGGCCGCGGAACTACACGTTCGACCATTTGCCCGAGGCGCTGCTGCCGTAGTTGCCCGACCGCAATCAAACGCAATGAAATTTGACTTCGCGATGCGGTCCGCGCGCGGCATCGTCATCCGATCTGTTGCGAAACGGGGCGGATCATGGAGGATCGGCGCGGCCGATTGCCGACCGAAGCGGAAATCGCCGAGATCAACGCCCGGCATTTGATCGACACGCCGCTGAAGCCCGCCGACCTGCTGTTCGTGTTCGGCACGCGCGAGGATGTTGCGCGGCGCGCCGATGAAGCTGTCAGGCTTTGGCGCAAGGGCTTTTTCCGATGGTCGATCGTGAGCGGCGGCGTGACGCCGGGCTCCGATCGTTCCGAATGCGAAATCATCAAGGCCGCGATGGTGGCCGGCGGCATCCCGCGGAGGCGCATCCTGGAAGAACACCGCGCCACTAATACCGGCGAGAATGTAATGTTGTCGCTACCCGTCATCGAAGCGGCGCTCGGGCTTGCAAACATCTGCAGCGTGATTTGCCTCGGCAATACCTGGACGGCGCGGCGTTATCCGATGACGCTGCACCGCTACTGGCCGGAGGTCGAGAAGATGCTGGTCACCGTCGACAGTTTCGAGACGCCGCGCTCGCTCTGGCACACCGATCCTGTCTTTCGCAGGCGCGTTCTCGCCGAGTGGGACAAGATCGAGCCGTACAGGGCGAAGGGTTTTATCGCTGAGTGGCCGGTGTAGTAGCGTCCGGGACACGCGCGTTACGCAGCTGCCAGGCCGCCCCATGCGATGCCAAAGCCGCCGTCATCGTCGCAGCGATCGGGAATGCGGGGTTTCGCTGAACGGGCAGGGCTGCGGCGCTCGCGCAGCCGGTGGATGCGCGCAACCGGCTGACGGATGGCCGCCGCGATGACGCGCATCGCAGACCGGGCGAGCCA
>Ga0209733_1000119_pt1 | contig 11280 bp, 10 predicted proteins | sample BlaSpr_A8_OM2_M1_FD_187976 | JGI IMG/M metagenome (GOLD analysis project Ga0209733, IMG submission 187976) | Forest soil microbial communities from Thunder Bay, Ontario, Canada - Black Spruce, Ontario site 2_A8_OM2_M1 (SPAdes) (version 2) | ecosystem: Environmental > Terrestrial > Soil > Boreal...
CGTAGCAAAGTTGACTGCAACCGCGTAACCGGCTCCTCCCGCCAGCGTCGCGACCGCCGCGCCAATTCCGCGACTGGCTCCAGTCACGATGACCGTCCCCAAGTCTGTTTTGTCAGTCATAGATCAGGAGGAAAATAGCGAAGCTAAAAGCTAGAAGCTAGAAGCTAGAAGCTAGAAGCTTTACTGCTTCACCGCCTCCGGCTTCCCATGCATCAGCTTCACCACCGCCTCATACAGACGCTTGCGCATCTCGTGTCGCTCATAGGCCCGCGTGATGTAGCGGATCTGTACCTCGACGCCATCGCCAGAAGGCAACACATTCAGCGCGGGCGCAGCCGAAAACGCCTGTACTCGGTAGTGGTTTGTAGTGTTGTGCCATTCCTCTTCCGCTTTGCGCGCGCTGGCCTCAGTCTCTTTCGCAACCAGTTTCTGAATCCCATCAATTACCACATAAGGATCCTGGTTCGCCGGAATGGTTATTTTCAGTTCGTCCCACATCCACTGGCCAGAAGTCGTGAAGTTGAAGAAATGTCCCTCGATGGCGAAATTATTCATGAACGAAACTTTTCGACCAGTGGGATGTCCCGCATCCGTCCAGTTGCCCGTCTCGAGCAGAACCGTTTTCAGCAACCCAATCTCCACCACTTCGCCAGCCACGCCATTGATCTCGACCCAGTCGCCCACGTGTATGCCGTTGCGCCCCATCAGCGAAAACCATCCAAGGAACGCCATAATGAAATCTTTCATCGCCACCGTCAGGCCGGCGCCCGCGAGCCCGAGAATCGTCGTCGTCTGGTTGGGCAACCCGAAGATCAGAAACAAGACCACGAGCACTCCCAGCGCCTGCGCCGAAAACTTGAGCACCCCTCGCAACGTCTCGGCTCGCCTGTTCTCGGTCTTCAAGTTCGTGGTGAAGCGCTCGATCATCCGGTTCGCCACATAGACAAGGACCGCCACGACCATCATCCACAACATGACCTCGATCATGTTGTGCAGCGCCGCACCCTGGCGAATGTCGACCAGCCCAATCCATCCGCCGTAGATGTCAGTGAGTTTCCGTTCGTCCGACATTCTCCTACTTAAATCCGCCAGATTCTTTTGGTCCTGGCGATGGCGTTTCAATGACTCCAGCGCGGCCTGGGCCGCCGCTTTCGATTCATCGCGACTCGTCGTCTGGGTATTTGTGGAGAACCCCTTGGCCTGCTGTCTGGCAGACTGGCGGCTTTCGCTCTCCTGCTGGGCCGCTACTCCCTGCGCTTGGTATTGCTTGGCCAGGCTGCCCAGAGCGGCGACTGCATCTTGCTGCGCCTCCTGAAGTGTCAGTTTCTTATCGCGCAGCGCCTTCCAGGCGCGGAAGACAACGAGCAGCGTATGGCCCTGATAATTCCCCTCAGCGGGATTTGCCGCCGAACCAGGGTACGCCGAAAGGTGAGCCTCCTCGTCGTCGTGAGCCTGTTTGAGTCGCTGTACTTCAGCCTGCGGATCGCCTCCAGCCTGCACCAGGGTCTCCGTTGCGTCGTCGAGTTCATCCTGATCCAGTTCCAGCTGGGCCTGCGCCACATTGAGTTGGTCCTGCAGATTCTCCTTCTTCGCCTCCGGCGCGGCCGCGATCCGTCGCGTCAGGTCGCTGACAGTGGCCTGATCCTCCGCAAGCGCCTGCTGCATCCGAGTCTTTTTGTCGGATAACTCTTTGAGCGCGGGTGTCAGCGCCGGAGGATTCTTTTGCGCCGCGCTAAAGGCGTCGAAGAAAGCCAGGTCGACCTCATGGTCTGCAACCTTCTCCGCCTGCTGCGCGAGATCTTTTTCTTCCTGCGTAGATGCCAGAGTCCCAACTCTCCGCGCGGTTTGCAGCGGACGCTGGTCCACCGTCGCATGCTGCGCCACCCCTTGCTGGTTCTTCACTACTGCTTTGGTTCCCGGCGGTGCGGCGATCTCCGCGCTGGCCCCGCGACGCTGCCCCGTCCGCACCATTCCCACAATGGCCGCAGCCACCAACAGCAGCAACACGCCTGCGGTAATCCAGTGCCGAGCTTTCATAAGGATTCCGAAATCACTTCGTAGAGACATAGCTTGCTATGTCTCTCTATCCGCGGAGGCATCACGATTCTTGGAGGAGCCCTTCGCCCGACCACTCTAACAAGAAACGCTGCTTCCCGCGAAGGCCACACGTTCGTAACCTGCGCCATTTGCAACGGCCGTCCTAGAATCATCATGACTGCGAATGCTCGAACCACTCCAATCGATTGTTGACGAGCCTTGGAAGCCACTCTCTCGGCCAGCGCTGGTCGGTTGGCTCATTTTCTACGCAGCATTCCTCGTCTACGCCTTCTCCGCCCACGGCGGATTCCTCTTCATCGACACCGCCAATCTCATTGTTCACGAAGGCGGCCACAACCTGTTTGGATGGTTCGGCCCCACACTTGGCCTGTGGGGAGGCACGCTGCTGCAATGGCTGGTCCCGTTTCTGCTGGCCGCATACTTCTTCACCCAACGCCAGGTGACCGGATTTGTCTTCTGCCTGTTTTTCTTTTTCGAAAACTGGCTTTACACCGCAACCTACATGGCGGATGCCCGCGCCCAGGTCCTTCCGCTGGTCACGACTGGCGATCCGGACTTCGTCGAACACGACTTCTACGCCATCTTCTCGAGTCTCGGTGTTCTCAACCACGACACGCAGATCGCAGCGGTGGTTCGCCTATTAGGCTGGTGTGGAATGCTGGCAGTGACTGGGTGGCTTGTATTGAGAAGCAAAACGAACCGCGAAACTTGAGGCTCTACTGCTGTCGGCCCCAAACCTAAAACCGAAGACCCAAGACCCAAGACCTCTAATTCCCTAAGGCACCCAATCCCCGACAAAGATATTCGTCTCATGCGGTGCCTTGGCATTGCGGTTCGAGGCCCACACCAACTTCTTCCCGTCCGGTGAAAACATGGGGAAGCCGTCGAACCCGTCGCTGTAAGTGATGCGTTCCAGGCCGCTGCCATCCGGGTGAATCGACCACAACTCAAAATTTCCCATCCCGCCGGTGGCATGGGTCTCCGGATCATAGTTCGACGAGAAGATGATCCGCTTGCCATCGGCGAAATAGGCTGGACCGAAACTTGCCGCGCCCAAATCCGTGATCTGCCGCTTGCCGCTGCCGGCGGCTTTCATGACCCAGATTTCGAGCGACGTCGGTCGAATCAGATTCTGCGCCAGCAATTCTTTGTAGTCGGAGATTTCTTTGTCGGTCTGCGGATGGTAGGCCCGATACACAATCCACTTCGCATCCGGCGAGAACGTTGGCCCGCCATCGTACCCCAGTTCGTGCGTGAGTTGTTTGACGTGCGTGCCGTCGGCGTCCATTGAATAAATATCGAGATCGCCATGGCGCATGGAGGTGAACACAATCTTTTTCCCATCGAGCGAGATCGTCGCCTCGGCATCATAGCCGGGCGTGTTGGTCAGTTGCTTTAAATGGGAACCGTCCGGATTCGCCGTGAAAATGTCGTATCCCGCATACACCGCCCACACATAGCCCTTTGAAAAGTCGGGCCGCGGCGGGCACTCCGGGCTGGCGAGGTGCGTCGACGCATAAAGAATCTTCTTGCCGTTCGGATAGAAGAAGCTGCAAGTCGTGCGTCCCTTGCCGGTCGAGACCATGTGCTGGTCGCTGCCGTCGATGTTCATGATGAAGATCTGGTCGCACTTGACGTCGCCATGCGACGATTGGAAGATGAGTTTCTTGCCATCGGCGGAGAAATAAGCCTCGGCATTCTGTCCTCCAAACGTCAACTGGTGCACATTGCGAAGGTGCTTTTCCTGCGGCGTAGCTTGATCGGGCAGGTTCGAAGTCTGTGCGGAAACCGCTTCTGATCCGACGATCCCAAGCGCAAGCAAAACAAGCAGAGACAGGTGCAGGTTTTTCATGGCGATGGCCGCTAGTGTAACAAAGCCGCGACCGTGTTTCTGTTTCCTGCGACTCGTGGTGGTGCCTTGGGTGAACTCGCATTTCTCTGCGTCTTCGGCGCACGCTTAGCGAACTTTCCGGTTGAGCTTTGCTTTCCCGACGAGCGAGCCGCCTTCGACCGTCGGAGTAGAATAATCGCGCAATTCCTGGAGGCAGCATGAAATCATTTCTGCCGTTTCTGGCCGTCGTTTTCCTTGTCGCTACCGTCGTCCTGCCCATCGCTCGGCCAGCCCTATCGGCTGCCCCGAAAGCCACCGCCGATGCGCTGAAGCAACTCGAAGCCGAATTCATGAAAGCCGCCGCCGACCACGGCTCTCAGGGATACATGTCCTACTACGCGGACGACTCGGTCGAGGTTCCGAACGGCGCCCCTTTGACTCAAGGCAAAAGCAACATCGCCAAAGGCATGGGTTTCCTCGACGACAAAAATAATCGCCTGATCTGGACGCCCGTCGGCGCCGACATCTCCTCCTCCGGCGATCTCGGTTACACCTACGGCAATTATGAATTTCACTCGAAAAATAACGGAGGCAAGGACACCATCGAATACGGCAAGTACACCAGCATCTGGAAGCGTCAGAAAGACGGAAGCTGGAAGGTAGTCCTGGACATGGGCAACTCCAGCCCCAACCCAAAGTAGAGTAGTTGTTTTTTTCAGCGTCCTTAGCGGCTTTTCTCCGCGAACTCAGCGGTAAAAGCTTTTGCCTATCGCGCGAGAGCGCAGAACGATTAGTTATTTCCGAAAGTGATTCCGGATCGCCTCCGCCTGCGTCCGCGTAACCACCGCCGACAATGCCGCCGGATCGGCCTGTCTCACCGCCTGCACGCTGCCAAAGTGTTCCAGCAACCTCCGTGTCGTGCTCGCGCCCACGCCGGGAATTTCCAGCAATTCGGTGGAGCGATCACGTATCTGCCGCCGCTTGCGGTGGAAGGTCACGGCGAAACGGTGCGCCTCATCGCGAATCAGTTGAATCAGGTGAAGCACCGGCGAGTGATGGTCCAGCACCACCGGATCTTTCTCCTGACCATATACGTACAAAATCTCCTCCCGCTTGGCGATGGCCGCCAGCGGTTGGTTAATAATTTCCACCGCCTCCAGCGCCTCCGCGGCGGCGTGCAGTTGCCCCAGGCCGCCGTCGATCAACACCAGGCTGGGCATCGCCTTTTTTTCGTCCTGCAAACGCTTGTACCGCCGCGTGACCACCTCGCGCATCGAAGCAAAATCGTCCACCCCTTCCACCGTCCGAATGATGAACTTGCGGTAATCCGACTTCTTCATCTTGCCGTCTTCCCACACCACCATCGAAGCCACTGTTTCCGCGCCTTGAATGTGCGAGATGTCAAAGCATTCGATCCGCTTCGGCAGTTCCGGAAGGCTGAGAGCCTCCTGCAATTCTTCCTGAATCTTCTGCGCGTTCGGTTTGAGAACGCGAAAGCGCTGGTCGTAGGATTGCTTTGCGTTGTTTCCCGCCAGGTCAATCAGCGAGCGCTTGTCCCCCCGCTGCGGAACGAGAATGTGTACCCGTGTGGCGCGGGCGCCCTCGCCCGCGTGCTGTTCGGACAGCAGATCCTCCAGCGCTTCCCGATCCTCAAAATCGACTGGCACATAGAGATTGCGCGGAACATAAGGCTGCCCAATATAGAGCTGCTTCAGCAGGGCTGAGAAGAACTCCCCGGGCGAGAATGACCCGTCGACCGGTTCCGGATCATGTGGGGACAGCCGCCCCCGGCTGTCCTCGCCGAGCGAAGCTTGGCCGGTTTTTCCCCCGTCTTCGATATCACCGCCGACCAAATGCCCCGGCAAGCTCTCCTCGCCTGGATCGCCGGGAGCGGCTGTCCCCACATAATCAATCTGCGGGCGATCCATCGGCACATGATCTGTCGCGAACTCCGGCAAGTCTTCCCAGAAAAATTCCCGCCGGTCGACCATCTTTCCGCCGCGCATGTGAAACAAGTTCACCGCCAGCATGCCATTCTCATAGTGATAGCCGAACACGTCCGCATCGTCGCCTTCAGCGGCAGCAATGCGCTGCCGCTCCTGCAACTGCTCCACCGTGGAGATGAGATCGCGATAGCGCGCTGCCCGCTCATACTCCTCTGCTGCCGCCGCTTGTTCCATCCGCGTATGCAGAGAACGGCTCAAATCGGTCGGACGGCCTTCCAGAAATAGCTTCACATCCCGCACCGCTTCCTGATAAGCGTCCGGTGCAGTCAACTCCTGCACGCACGGCCCCAGGCAGCGCCGGATGTAGTACTGCAGGCAGGGCCGCGGATGGAAGCGCGTCAGATCGACCTTGCACGACGGAATCAGAAAATTTCGGTGGATCAGGTCGACGATTCGATAAGCCAGGTTGGCAGGGAAGTACGGACCGTAATAAGCGCTGCCGTCCTTGCGCAACCGTCGCGTAACGTAAACCCGCGGCCAGCGCTCGCCCAGCGTGAGCTTCACATAAGGATAGGTCTTGTCATCCCGCAGCAGGATGTTGAATCGCGGCTTGCGCTGCTTGATCAGATTGTTTTCGAGCGCCAGTGCCTCTTTATTGTTGGCAACGACGATGTAGTCGACATCGACTGCCTCCCGCACCAGGGTTCCGGTCTTGGCATCCTCCCACCGCGCTTCGTGAAAATAGCTGGCCACACGGCTGCGCAGATTCTTCGCCTTCCCCACGTAGATAACTTCGCCCTCGGCGTTCTTGTAGAGATACACGCCAGGCTCAGTGGGTATGCTGCGGATTTTGGCCTGCAAATCCATGACGAGGGATCTATTCTATTGGATGGGGAACAGGGGCGCTGTGTTACAAAAAGGCTAATGAGCCATTCTTGTTGGATGTTTCTCCCGAAGACTTTCCTCACCGTCGCCTTCATTCTCTCCACTCTTTTCAATGCCGGTTCGACCCCAGCTTTTGCGCAGAGCATCACCCAAACGCCGGCGGACCAGTCCAAACAACCCGAGCTCACGAAGTCCCCGCAGGGAAAACAGGACGAGGCGGCCCGAGCTGCTGCCAGAGCAACCGCCCACCATTTCGACCGCGTGCTGATCATTGTTCTCGAAAACGTAGACTACGAAGTCGCCAGCCAGGACAAGAGTTTCGCCGATCTAGCTGCACAGGGCGCGAGCTTCACTAACTTTCATGCCCTGTTTCATCCCTCCTATCCAAATTATCTGGCCATGGTGGCGGGAACCGATTTCGGCATCCATCGCCGCGGACGTCTTCTGGCGGACAACCAGGTGAACCTCCCCAACGATGCCGCGCACCATTCCATCGCTGACCGCCTGATCGCCGCCGGCCTCGACTTCAAGCAATATGCGGAAGAACTCCCCAACGAGACTTGTCCATGGAATTATTCCACCCAGCATGTTTCCGACAAACGAGGCAATTACGCCCGGCGCCACGTGCCATTGCTCAGCTTTCGCGAGGTGCAGCAGAAATGGTGCGATCGCGTCATTCGCGTCGACTCCAGCAAATCTGACAATTTCTTCGTGCAAGACGCAAAAAAAGGTTTGGTTGCTTATTCCTTCTACACTCCCAATCTGAACCATGACGGCCACGACACCAGCGCGAAGGTAGCCGGCGCCTGGGTGAAGAAGTTTCTGGATGACACTTTTCCACCAAAGCTCCGTCAGGGAACGCTGGTCATTGTCACCTTCGACGAATCCGGCGGAAATGCCGACAATCGCATCTACACGTTGTTTCTAGGCGACATGGTGAAACCCGCCAACCAGCAAGATCCCAAGGCACTCGACAAGCACTACACTCACTACAGCGTCTTGCGCACTATTGAAGACAATTTCGGTCTGGAACCCTTGACCGAGAATGACCGTACCGCCGCGCCGATCACCGACATCTGGAGGTAGAGAATCCACATCGTTCGTGAGCTGCCAGGGAGTCGCGACGTTTCTTCTCCGCGGCCTATGCGCTCTTCCTTGCGAACTTTGCGGTTAAGAGCTCTTAGCTCTCGAGCGCAAGCCTTTAACCGCCGAGCCCGCAGAGTAACCCCCCGAAGAACGCAGAGCCAAACTCTTGCCCGAAGGCAGAGCTTAACCACATAAGATCCCCATTCCCTCGAAGATTGCTAAGTTTTTCTCCGCGGCCTCTGCGCATTTCTTCGCGAACTTTGCGGTTAAGAGCTCTTGGCCGTCGAGCGCAAGCCTTTAACCGCCGAGCCCGCAGGGGCTCGCAAGAACGGCCCTCTCCTCGAAATCTGAGCCAAACCATATAAAATTTCCACTCCGTGTGTCTGCTTTGCGTTCCAAGCCCTCGTGGTCAGGCGGTCCTACCCCGCATATTACTTCCGCAAACCCTTGAAAACGTATATACTTACCCCGAAAGCCGGAAGTACGGAAAACTGGCATCTCTCGTGCAAAAGTACGTGTGGGACGGATAAGCAACAAGGAGTCAATGCCAGGGCATCAAATCTGCGCGGGATACCCAGCCGCGCCATCGAGATTGAACTAAGGAGCCACACCCTATGAACCGCACTTCGTTAGTAATCTGTCTGGCAGCCAGCATGGTAGCCACCGTAGGCTGCGCCAGCAAAAACTATGTCAAACAGCAGACGACACCCCTGATCAACAAAACCAACGAACTCGACGATCTGGCCGCGAAGAATTCGAAGGACATCAAGGACGTTGACGCGCGCGCCCAATCCGGCATTCAGGCAGTGAACACCAAGACCGCTGAGGTCGAGCAGAAGGCGCAGGCCGCCGGACAGACTGCAACCTCCGCCCAGCAGATGGCGGACGCCGCCAACGGCCGCGTCGGCGTGCTGACCAACACCGTCGCCAACCTCGACAACTATCACGCTGTGGCCGAGACCTCGGTGAAGTTTGGCTTTAACAAAGACAACCTGACGCCGAAAGCCCAGGAGGCGCTCGATCAGCTCGCGGCCGGTATTTCTTCGACCAAGGGCTACATCATCGCGCTGGAAGGCGGAACGGATTCGGTCGGCCCGGCTGACTATAACTATGATCTCAGCCAGCGCCGCGCTAACGCCGTGATTCAGTACCTGGCCACCAAGTACAACGTGCCCGCGCACAAGATCTACGTGATTGGCCTCGGTAAAGACAAGCCGGTGGAGTCGAATAAGACCTCGACTGGCCGTGCCGATAACCGCCGCGTCGATGTGCGCTTGATGACGAATACCGTGGGTGACACGACCCAGCCGGCAGCGCCGACCACGGGTCAGAACAATCCGCCATCCATGTAACGAAAAAGTTTACCCTCCTCCCCGGAGGACTTCGCCAACCAGGCCGCTCAAAGCCTCCCCCTGAGCGGCCTGTTTTTTTCTCTTCCAGTAGCGAGCCCTAAGCTAAGCCCTGCTTCAAGCGCCGCTGATTCCAGGTTTTCTTCGCGTTCTCGGCGGAAGTTTCTCCGCGAACTTTGCGGTTAAAAGCTTTGCTCGGCCGCGCAAAATGCACTCGAGCCCGAGCCTTTTTCAAGTCCTCGCGATCGTGTGCCGCTTTTTCGTGCGGGATCTGCGCCGCGCGAGTAGGATGGCATGCATGCCTTCTACACCTCTCTCCCGCCGGTCTTTTCTTGCGATGTCTGCGATGCTGCCGTGGGCTTTGAAGAGCGTGGCCTCCGCCAGTTCGATTCCTGTCGGCCTCGAACTCTACTCCGTGCGCGATGCACTCAAGCAGGATCCCGAGGGCACCGTGCGAACCGTCGCCCAGATGGGATATCAGGCGGTTGAGTTCTACGCCCCCTACTTCGAGTGGACCGATACCCAGGCCAAACAAATGCGCAAGCTGCTCGACGGCTTGGGCGTCCGCTGCTACTCCACGCACAACGACGCAGATTATTTCAAGCCGACGAACATCAACCGTGCCCGCGATTTGAACCTCATTCTTGGCAGCAAGTATCTCGTCATGGCGTCGTCCGATCCGAAATCCGGCCCCGATGCTTGGAAGGCAATCGCGGACCAACTGAACTCAGCAGCCGAAACCCTAGAGCCCTCCGGCCTCAAGCCCGGCTACCACAACCACCAGGCCGAATTCACTGGCCCCGTGGGGCAGCGTCCCATGGACGTCTTGGCAAAGACCACCAAGCCTACAGTGATGTTGCAGTTGGACGTAGGAACCTGCGTGGAAGCGGGTTGCGACCCAGTGGCCTGGATCCGAGCCAACCCGGGACGCATTCGGTCCATCCATTGTAAAGACTGGTCGCCTGACCCCGCGAAAGGCTATAAGGTCCTGTTCGGCGAAGGCGTGGCTGATTGGAAGGGCATCTTCCAGGCTGCCGAAAGTGTCGGCGGCGTCGAATATTACCTCATCGAACAAGAGGGAAGCCGGTTCTCCGAATTCGACACCGCACGCAAGTGCCTGCAGGCATACCGTGCGTTACGCGGAGAAGGATAGAATTAGAGTATGCGCAGTTTGCTTTTGATCCTAGTCGTTGCCTCCACCGTGGCAGTGTGCGCCCAGACCATCCCTTCCGCTCCTCCCGCATCACAGTCACAGGAGACGGGGTCGACGTCCTCCAAACCAACCGCGCCGCGAACCCCGAACCTCGCTCCCCCGCGCTCTGACAGCATCAATGCCGATTCCTTGGGGGACGACTCTGGAACGAGTTCGAGCAAGGACACCCTGATTGATTTGAGTCCTCCCGAAGACGACGCTAAAGCTCATCCGCAGAGTTCTGAAATCTTGATGGACGCCGAGCGCAGCTCAGGCAACTCCGGCGTGGGCGAGTTCCATCCTTGGAATCCGCACAAAGCTGCAAAAGATATTGAGGTGGGAGACTTCTATTTCAAGCGTAAGAACTATCGCGCCGCCCAGGATCGCTACCGCGAAGCCCTGTTCTATAAAGATAACGATGCCCTCGCGACTTTCCGTCTGGCCGTATGCCTGGAGAAAATGGATCAGTCGGACGACGCACGCAAAGAATATGAGAGCTACTTGAGGATCCTCCCCCACGGTCCGCAAGCGGAAGAGGCTCGCAAGGCGATTGACCGGCTGAAGGGCGCGGCCGCCGCCAGTGCAAAGCCCACCAAGTGAACTCCCGCAGTCGGCGTTTACCTTTACTGCCTGTGTGCCCGCGCAAACTCGCAGGCCGCGAATCTGTCACCTGTGGGTCTTCCTCGTGTTCGACTTCCTTTTCTCACTCCCCTCCTGCCCATTTCCCGCTCGACTGCGTTTGCCCTCGCCCAGAATGAGATTGGAGGGCCATTTGGGTCCCGAATGAGCGAGCCCCTTCGAGCGTCCCGCTGCCTCGAGCATCGCGTCGAACGCATCCAGGCAGGCATAGACGGTTTGGGTGCGCAGCACTCCTTCGAAGCTGCCGCGGATGATCAGCATCGCTGTGCCATGCATCAGCGACCACACCGCCAG
>Ga0209733_1000120_pt1 | contig 11229 bp, 11 predicted proteins | sample BlaSpr_A8_OM2_M1_FD_187976 | JGI IMG/M metagenome (GOLD analysis project Ga0209733, IMG submission 187976) | Forest soil microbial communities from Thunder Bay, Ontario, Canada - Black Spruce, Ontario site 2_A8_OM2_M1 (SPAdes) (version 2) | ecosystem: Environmental > Terrestrial > Soil > Boreal...
CCAGCCCGGCGGCGGTCCCTTCACGGTATTGCGGAATGCAAGCTCGGCCGCCGATTGCGCCAGCGCCGGTGTCGCAGGCGCCACGCCAACGCCGGTTGCGATCAGCGCGGCGATCCCGAAAAGCCGTGGCATGTTGTTCATTGCTCCCTCCTGTTTGCAAAGGCGCGTTGCGCGATCTTCACGCCGAACGTGCGAGCTGCGTTGCGACGTAATCGTAGAAGCCGTCTAGATTGTTGAAGCCGGCTGGCCGCATCGATGCCGGGCTGCGGAATGCAGTCGGCGGCGGCGATCACGATGCCCCGGAGATCGACGTTCGGCATCGCCACCAGCAGCACGGTGGCAATGAAATCGCCGATCGCGGCGTCGTGGATGAAGAGGACCGGCAGCTTGCGACCCTGTCCCGATGCCGGTCCGCTGGCGGATTGGTCGGCCACTCGATCCCCTGCAATTTCGGACGCAACTTCAGAAGACATCGAGATGGTAATACAACCCTCGGATTAGGCAACCTTTTTTCTCGGCGAAGGAAACCGCGGCGGACGCGAAGCGAACCTCTTGTGATAATCGCCGTCGCGGGGTGGCCTGATCAGAAGCCGTCAGCCCCGGCGTCAGCCGTGGCCGGCTTCCCCGGTCGGATAAATCCCGCGCAGCACTTCCTCGAAGTGGTTCTTGACGGATTCGTTACAGAGGCAGGACCGGATTTGCAGGGCCTCGCGGTTGCGCACCAGGATCGAACCGCGGCGGGTCTCCAGCACGCCATCCGCCTTGAAGACTTGAATCACCCGGCTGGTGTAGCTGCGGCCGACCCCGAGCAGCGTCGCAAGCTGCTCATGCGTCAGCGGCACCACGTCCTCGCCGTTGGTGCGCTCCATCGCCGAGATGATCCATTTCGCGGTGCGCTGCTCGATCGAATGGATCGCATTGCAGGCGGTCGACTGGAACATCTGCGCCATCATGCAGTCGGCATAACGCGCGAACACGTTGCGCAGCGTGGGCGATTTGACCTTCGCCGCATTGAGTTTTCCGACCTGCAGGCGCGCGAACGGCCCGCCGAACTTGACCATGATGCGGGTATAGGCCGGCAGGTATCCCTGGCTGACGATGCCGCCGACGGCGCCTTCGCGGCCGACCAGAATGGTTTCGACATCGCGGCCGTCCTCGTTGGCAACCAGAAAGGACGCGAGAGTAGGGCCGCAGGGAAAGTGGACGGTCTCGACATCGTCGCCGGGATTATAGAGCAGGTCGTTCGGCTGGGATTCCTCATGCGCCAGATGCGGCGCAATCAGCGCAAAGTCTTGCGCGCTGAGCCGCCGCAACAGGTTGTTGTAGGGGCGGTCGGCAGTGTCGGGATTTTTGCGCAACGGCATTTGCGGGTTCCTTGGGCTCGCGGTTCTCCACAATAGCGGCCCACGCCGGATCGTTAAGTGCACAAGTGCACAGACAAACGAAACCGCGATGTGATGGTTTCACATCGGGAACCGGCCGCCGCGCTTTTTTTCTTCAGCGGCAGGCCGGTTCGGATTTGGTTCGGATTTGATGCTGGGACGCGTCGTCAGCGAGATCATGGAACAAAGCGCCTTCGACCGCGTGCCCGAGGACGTGCTGATCGTCGAGGACGATCCGATCATCGCGCTCGACTTCGAGGACACGATTCTCGGTTTCGGCGTCAAGGCGGTCCGGACTGCGGCAAGCGTGGCGACCGCGCTGGACATGATCGCCGCCCGGGCGCCGGATTTCGCGCTGCTCGATGTCGGCCTGATCCGCGAAAACAGTTTTGCGATCGCCGAGCGGCTGGACCGCCTGAAAATCCCCTTCGTCTTCGTCACCGGATATAGCGCCGATGTTCGCCTGCCCGCGGCTTTCGCGGATAGGCCGAGGCTGCTCAAACCGCATTCGACCGACGCGCTGCGCACCCTGCTGAACCGCCGGTCCGGCGGCGACGCCGGCCGCTGACGGACGCCGCTCGCCGGTTGCTTCGTTCGCGCGGTGCTATCCCAATTTGGGATCGAGCGTGGTCGACCACAGCGCCACGTCGGCGCGATCGCGCAAGGTCACAATCATCTGTCCGCTGGCGCCGTCGATCTTGACGTGACCGAAGAACTGCATGCCGGCGGATGGCGGCAGGTTCTGCTTGTCGAGACCCGGCGCCTTGATGAACTTCACTTCGGGTCCGAACGTGTTGTCGAGCTCGTTCGGTCCGAAGGTTCCGGCATGCAGCGGACCGGAGACGAATTCCCAGAACGGCTCAAAATCCTGGAACTGGGCCTTGTCGGGGTTGTAGTAGTGGGCGGCCGCGTAATGCACATCCGCCGTCAGCCACACCGTGTTGGTGACGCCGGAGGTCTTGATGAAACGCAGCACGTCGGCGATCTCCAGCTCACGGCCGCGCGGCGGGCCGTCGCCTTGCGCAAACGCTTCCGAGTCCTTCTTGTTCGGCGCGTCGTCATAGACGATCAGGCTGAGCGGCATGTCGGAGGCGATCACCCTCCAGGTGGCGCGCGAGTTCAGCAAGGCGCGCTTCAGCCACGACAGCTGGTCGGGGCCGAGGAAGTAGCTTTCCGGGCCGTAGCTGGTTTGCAGGTTGGGACCGTTGGGGCCGCGATAGCTGCGCTCGTCCAGCATGAAGACGTCGAGCAGCGGCCCATAGCTCAAGGTGCGATAGACCCGGCCCGGCTCGACGATGCTTTCGCGCATCGGATACATTTCGTGGAACGCGCGCGCGGCGTGCGCGGCGAGCAGCGAGATGTCGCGCACCTTGTAGGCGGCGGGAATTTCTTTCGACGCCGACCAGTTGTTCATGACCTCGTGGTCGTCCCACTGCACGAAGATCGGCACCTCGGCGTTGAAGGCGCGCACATTGTCGTCGAGGAAATTGTATTTGTGCGCGGCACGGAATTCGTCGAGCGTCTCGGCGACTTTTGCCTTCTCCGGGATCGTGACGTTCTTCCAGATCTTGCCGTCGGGCAGCTTCACCTCGGCGGGGATGACGCCGTCGGCATAGATGGTGTCGCCGGAATGCAGCAGGAAATCCGGTCGGTGTTTGCGCATGGTGGCGTAGGTGACCATGCCGCCATCGTCGGGATTGATGCCCCAGCCCTGGCCGGCGACGTCGCCGCCCCAGACGAAGCTCACGTCGCGCCTGTCGGCGGGCGCAGTGCGGAAGCGGCCGATCGCCGGCTCGCTCGACACGTCGGGATGCGACAGGTCGCGGAACCGGACCCGATAAAAAATCTCCTGCCCGCCGGGAAGGTTTTCCAGCAGCATCTTGGCGGTGAAGTCGCTCTCGGGCAGTGCCGCGATCGGCGGCAAGGCCCTCGCATTGTTGAACGATTCGGTGGTGGCGACCTCGACCAGCATTTGCGACGGCCGATCCGCGCGCGCCCACACCACGCCGCCGTCGGCGCCGACGTCGCCGGATTGCACGCCATGGGTGACCACCGGCCGGTCGGCGGCGCGGCTGAGATAGGGCATCGCGAGCGTGCCGAGCGCGCCGGCCCCGGTCGCCGCGGCGGTGGAAAGAAACCGCCGGCGGGAAAATCCGTTGGCGTTGATGCGGGGGATCCTGATGGTCATGCGAGCCTCCTTGGTCGATCGACAAGTGAGCTGAAAGCTCCGACAGACCTAGGAAGATTCTGTGACGGGCCGATTACAGCAATGGCCGCTTACAGGGCGCCGGTGGCCCGGAACTGCGCGCCGGCCCGTTGCAGATTTTGCGGCATGCTCGTGAGCATCGCCCTGCGGTCGGCCACCGCATGGTGGAATTGATCGAGCGCGATGTTGAAGGCGGTCAGCGCCCCTTCCTCGATGGCGCCGCGATCGAAGCACTGCAGCGTATCGCGCAGGATGTCGTCGGCCTCGGTCTGCATCTGGTCGAGTTCTTCGGTGCTGGCGCTGCGGCGCGCGGCCGCGATCATGTCCAGCAGCCGCTCGCGCGAATGGGAATTGCTGTTGCGCTCGTCCTTCTTGAGGTGGCCCGCGAACCAGGCGCCGGCCGAGCCCATCGCCGAGAGCGCCATCAGCCCCCACCAGATGTAATCGCTGTAGCGATCGAGGAAGGTTTTCTCCTCGCCGTCGACGAAGGCGGCGGCGCCCGGATGCACGGGGATCGCGGCGTCCTTGTCGGTGTCAGGGGTCTCGATCTTCGCCGCCAGCGGGAATTCCGTCATGACCTGCTGCCGGATCGCGAACAATTGCCGGGTGAAGGCGGCGACGGTGTCTTCCGACAGCCCTTTGCGCGCGACGATGTGGTGGGAGAAGCTGATCGTCTTCACCTCGTCGTCGGGCCGGTCGGGCGAGCCGCCAAAGGCACCGGCGGGAATCTCGGAGGCCTCGTATGTCGGGTGATTCTGCGCGATCGCTTCGGCCGAATCGATGGCGAGGAAGGTCGGCGTGCCGCCGTCATGCGCCGAAGCATTGATCGCATCCGCGGTGATCTTGCTGTTGACCGGACCGGCGGCGAGATAGGCGTCCGCCTTCTGGTTGCGGATCGCGTCGGCGGCCTCGCTGGCCGGGAACTGGACGATCTCGACCTTGTTCGGATCGACGCCATATTGATGCAGGATCACCTTGAGCAAATTGACATTGGCCGGCGTGCGGCCGACCACGCCGACGCGGTGTCCGCCGAGCTGCGCGATCTTGGTGATCTTCGGGCTCGACTTCTTGCCTTTGCCCTTGGCCGGCGGCGGCACCCACAGCACCGCGACATTCTTGCGCAGCGTCGCCACCGCCTGGGCATTTTTTGGCACCTCGAGATCGCCGCGGATGATGGCGAGATCGGCCTTGCCCTCCTCGAGCGCCTTGGCGCTGGCGGCGGCGCCGTCGGTCTGGATCGGACGCAGCCGGATATGACTGTGCGACTGGGCGAAGGCCTGGGTCAGCGCCTGCACCACCTTGAGGTCGTCGCTGTTGGCAGGACCGACCGCGATCCGCAGGATTTCCGGCCGCATCGCAAAGTAATAGCCAGCCGCGAGCGTGCCGATGATGGCCAAAAGGCCCGCCAGCGTGATGAACATCATCTGCCGCTTGGCCGATCGCGGCGATGGAGGCGCCGGCGGTCCGGCGAACTCGAGGCCGCCGGACATCGATCTGGCAAATAACCGTTTGAGGTCCAATTTCATATTGCCAATGCGGTTAGACCCATATTGTAGCAAATTCCCCAACCGCGCGGGGTTACAACTCGGTCATGGTTACCGGACCGGGTCCGGACCGGCTTTGCCGCCCAATTGTGACGGGGATCCGGGGTGTCAGGTTCGGTGTTAGGGTAAAGGTTGATGTGAAACAGGAGGCTGTCATGGCGGAGCGGCTGTCGGCGGAGGCGCGGAAATCGGCCCTCAAGGGGCTGCCGGGATGGCTGGAGGTGCCCGGCCGCGAGGCGATCGCGCGCACCTTCATTTTCAAGGATTTCAACGAAGCCTTCGGCTTCATGGCCCGCGCCGCTTTGGTCGCGGAAAAGAGCGACCATCACCCGGAATGGCGCAATGTTTACAAGACGGTGGAAGTGGTTCTGGCGACCCACGACGCCGGCGGCGTCACCGCGCGCGATATCGAGCTGGCGAAGGCGATGAATGCGATCGCCAGTCAGCTTGGGGTTGCCTGATCCGGTTCCCCTCAATCTTGCAGCGGGTCTGCGAAATCCCCACTTTCGGGCGTACCCGCCGCGGCGATTTACCGGCAGGCCTGCCAGGGAGCCCCATGATGGCGTCAGAACATACCGTGGGTTTTGAGCCGGCCGAGCGGCTGGCCGAAGACCGCGAGAGCGTGCGCCGGCGCTTCTGGATCAAGCTGAAGAAGGTGATCGCGAAAATCCCCTTCGCCGAGGATCTGCTCGCGGCCTATTACTGCGCCTTCGACAAACAGACGCCGCGCCATGTGCAGGCGGCGCTCTTGGGCGCGATCGCCTATTTCATCCTGCCGTTCGATTTCATTCCGGACATGCTGCCGGTGCTCGGCTTCACCGACGATGCCGCGGTGCTCGCCACCGCGATCCGGCTGGTCTCGACCCATATCACGCCGGAGCATCGCGACGCCGCCCGCGCCGCGCTGAAGCGAGGGATCGAGCCGGAGGATTGAGCGCCGCCGTATCGAGGCCTTCCGCCCCTGACGAACATCCGGTCATTCGCTGGCTGATGCGTGATGGCCGCCGGCTCAGGGGGGTCGGCGTCGAACAGGAAATCTTCGCGCCGTCGGAATCGCGACCGGCCAAGGCATGAAGCCTTGGCCTGCCGACAGTTAGTTCAGGCGTTACCGCGGCTTCTGCGCCTGCGCCGCCTGCGCCCTTGCGTTCTGCTCGGCCTGCCAGGCCTGGAATTGCTTGAACAACGTGTCCTTGTCGGTATTGGGCGGCAGCTTTCCGGTCGTGCCATTCTGTTTGAGGAATTCGTCGAACCTGACGCGCGCGACCGGCTCGATTCCATGGCTGTCGAGCCATTGCTTGGCCGCCGGGAAGCGCTGCCAGTCCTGCAGCGGGGCCGACAGCGAGACCTCCTTCCACTTCGGATGGAAGGGCGGATTCTGGAAGGTGGGAAACCTGGTGAAGAAGCTGTCCACGAACAGCGCGACCTTGCGATAGCGGTCGGTATTGGGCGACCAGTTATAGGCCGCCAGCACCGCCGGCACCGCGATGGTGTCGACCTGCTCCTGGTCCGAGATCAGGTTGGGATAATCCTTCGCCGACAGCGTCGCGGGCAGATAGTCGCCCTGCAGCGGCTTGGCGTAATCGACATTTACCAGATGAAAGCGGTCGTCCTTGAAACCGCTCACCGACTTGTACGGCTTGCCGCCGACGACGATCACGCCGTCGATTTCGCCGGCCTTCAACTTCTCCATTGCGATGCGTTGCTCGATATAGACGACCTTGGGCTTCATGCCGAGCCGCTCGAACACCGTCAGCGCGGTGACGAAGGTGCCGCCATTGGGAAGGTCGACGCTGATGGTCTTGCCGTCGAGCTCCTTCAAATTGCGGACCGATTTCGACGCGATGACGTGCATCTCCTCATTGTAGAGCTTCGTCACATAGGTGAACTGCTTCTTGATGTCTTTGGCAAAGCCCTTCTTCTCCAGATAATCGAGCGTGTCGGAGCGTACGATGCCGAGGTCGACGCCCTGCAGGAACAGGATATCGGCGACGCTCTGCACCGAGCCGCGGCCGACGATCGGCAGCACGCGCAGCTTGTTGCCGTCATCAAGCACCGAAGCGAGGTCGGCGCCGAACTGGACATAGGTGCCGCCGATGGTGCCGGATATCAGCGTCACCGTGTTGGCGTTGAGCGCCTTCTTGGTGTCCACCGATCCGAACTGGAAGATCGCCTTGAGGCTGTCGCTGACCTTGGCCGGGTCGAATTCCGTCTCCTCGGCCACCGCCGCGAAGCCAAACGCCATCATCATGGCGAATATCGCCATCGCAAGTAATCGTCGCATTGCTGTCCCCGCTTGCTTGAAAAAGCTAATTCTGCATTTGAGCCAGGCGCTGCCTCGCATCCGCTGAGCCGAGCCGGGCCGCCTTCTGGTACCAGTCGCGCGCCCTGGCCGGATCGGGCGTGATGCTGCGCATGTCCTGCGCTCCGAGCACCGCCGGGTCGTAGGTCTGTGCCAGCAGCAGCGCCGCGCTGGCCTCCTGCGCGTCCGCCGCACGCTCCAGCAGCAGTCGGGCTGGCGCGATGTCGCCGACCGCGATCAGGCCCTTGGCGCGTTTCAGCAGATTGGCGAGTTCGTCGGCATCGAGCCGTCTTGCCGGCGCGGCCGCGGCTTGCGGCCGAGCGGTTTCGGTCACGTTCTGGCGGGCCGTCTTCAGCGCAAGCGCGAGATCCTCGCGCGTCGGTGCGGCCTGCGCGGCCGGCGCTGCAGCCGCAATGCCCACGGTTGACGGCACGACCGGTGTCGGCGGTCCGCTGCTCGCCGGTTGCACGCCGGCGACGGGTTGCGATGGCGGTGTCGCGGCCACCTGATCGGCAGGCGAACTGTTCAGCGACGCCTTGGCGTTGGCAAACAGCGCCAGCGGGTTTTCGACCGATGACAGGGCAAATGCGATCGCCGCGGCGACCGCCACGAAAACACCGGCTTTGAGAATTCGCGGCCCCACCGCTCCATTGAGGCTGCCATCCCCGCCGGATCCAAATCCCCGCCTTCGTGGCTCTTCCTCGTCATCAGCGGCGAGAAACAGTGGCATCGGATCTTCGGGAAGCAAGTCGCTGTCCGTCGTCATCGGCAGCGTCGACCCGTAGGCCGTCAAGTCAAGACCGGTTGCGTCCTCGTCAAACTCCCCGAACAGCTGCTCGTCATACGGCGTGAGCCTGATATTCCGCGCCATGGGTTATGCCTCCACGCTACTAACGCAACATCGGGGCATTCCGGCATCGGCTTGTATTGTTGTTGTCGGCCAGGCGCCCCGCTACCGAACCCCTAGCTCGCATTTCGAATCGGACCAAAAAGCGACATTCGCCGGCACGATTTGGGAGATATCTTGATTTCATTGCGGCGCAACGTACGCTGTCCACCGGTAATTCCTGCGGCAGGGGGGTTCCAATGCGAGTTGACCGGAGTATCGCCCACAATTGATATTAATTTTCGGATTGGCATTGTCGGTCCCGGCGATGGCCCAAACGCCTCCTGCCAGGTGCAATAGCAACTGACGGGCGCTATTCGACAACCCGGTCCGCGCGGGCCAGCAGCGCCGGGGGCAGTTCGATGCCCATGGCGTGCGCGGTGAGCAAGTTGACGGTGAGCTGAAATCGGGTGGAGCGGTCGAACGGCAGGTCGGCCGGCTTTTCGCCCTTCAGCACCCGATCGAGCTGCTCGATCTGGTGGCGGGCGGCATCCGCGAAATCGGGGCCGAACGCGATCAGGCCGCCGCTATCGGCCCACTCCGGCTGCGAAAAAATCGCCGGTTTGTTGCCCGGATTGATCAGTTTGATGACGTCGGCCTTGCGACTATCCAGGATCGCGTCCGGCGGAAACATCAACGCGTCGAAGCCGGCGAGCACTTCCGGCCGAAGCGCGTTGGCAAGATCGGCGGGATCGTCGATCCGGATGATTTCGACCGTGAAGCCGAGCTTGGGGCCGGTTTCCTGGATCGGTCCAAGAATTCGCACACTCTGCGCAACTTTCGTCACCGCCACCGCCAGCCGAACCGCGCGTGGCGCAACCTCACGCAACAGCTCTACGCGCTTGACGCTGGTTTCCTCGGCCAGAACCGCAACCCCGGTGACGTTGCCACCGGGATGCGCGAGGCTCTGCGCCAATCCGAAAGCGACGGGATCGCCGGCGACAAAGGCAACAATCGGGATGGTCTTGGTCGCCCGATAGGCCGCTGCCGAAGCGGGACCGGTCACGGTAACGAATACGTCGACGTCGCCCTCGCGAACCAGTTCCTCGGCAAGCGCCGGGAGCTTGTCGACATCCCCGCCGGCGTCGCGAAACTCCAGGCGGATCGTGTGCCCTTCGAGATAGCCGAGTTCGCGCAGTTGGGCGCGAATGGCGATGGTCCGCGCCGGCAAGTCAATGGGCGAGAAGAATACCACGCGCGGTATCTTCGCCGCATGCTCGGCGGTTGCTGCCAGCGGCCATGTGACCGCCGCGCCGCCGACCAGCATGATGAATTCGCGTCGCCTCATTCGATCGCCGGCCGGCGGCCCCTTCCTCACGGATGCAGGATCACCTTGCCCATCGCCTTGCGGCCCGCCAGCACCTTCAAGGCATCCGCGGTTTGCGCCAGCGGGAAGGTGCGGTCGACATGGGAGGAGATCTTGCCCTCCGCGGTCCACTTCACGAGCTTCTCCAGGTTGGCGCGGTTCTTCTCCGGATTAATCCGCGCCCAGGCGCCCCAGAACACGCCGCGGATGTCGCAGCCTTTCAGCAGCGCCAGATTGAGCGGCATTTTCGGAATGTCGCCGGCCGCAAATCCGATCACCAGGAAACGGCCTTCCCACGCGATCGAACGCAAGGCCGCCTCGGCGTAAGAGCCGCCGACCGGATCGAAAATGATATCGGCGCCCTTGCCGCCAGTGAGTTTCCGCAGGCCGTCCTTGAGGTCCTCCCTGGCGTAGTTCAGCCCGAGCTCGGCGCCGTGCGCCTTGGCGAATTCGAGCTTTTCGTCCGAGGAGGCGCAGGCGATCACCTTCAGGCCCATCAGTTTGCCGAGTTCGCAGGCCGCCAGTCCCGTGCCGCCGGCAGCGCCGAGCACCGCCATGGTATCGCCGGGTTTGAGGCTTGCGCGATCCTCCAGCGCATGCAGCGCGGTGCCGTAGATGATGATGATCCCGGCGGCGCGATCGAAATCCAGATTGTCGGGAATTTTCACGATCGAGTCGGCCGGCAGCGCGATCTTCTCGCGCGCGCCATTGTGGCCGCAGGACGCCACCACGCGGTCGCCAACCTTGAGGTCGGTGACGCCAGAGCCGATGCTTTCGATGACGCCGGCGACTTCGGCCGCCGGCGAAAACGGGAATGGCGGCTTGATCTGGTACTTGCCCTGGATCATCAACAGGTCGAAGAAATTCAGCGCCGCGGACTTGATCGCGATCACGGCCTCGTTCGGCCCCGGCACGGGATCGGGCACCTCGCTGAGCGCGAGATCGTCGGGACCGCAATATTGCGAGCAGAGAATGGCTTTCATGGACACACCTGATTTTCGGACGCACAGTCGGGGCTGGATGCTTCATGCCGTATTTGCAGCCGGGGGACAATAGAAGGCCGTCATTCCGGGGCGCGCGTAAGCGCGAACCTCAGATGTGCAGTTGCACATCGGGGAATCTCGCGCGGCAAATTGGATCAATAATCTCGGGATTCCGGATCCAGCGCTACGCGCCGGTCCGGAATGACGGAGCAAAGGAAATCGAACCATGTTTGAAAAAGGCCTGCTCAAGGGAAAGCGGATATTGGTCACCGGCGGCGGCTCGGGGCTGGGGGCGGCGATGGGGCGCCGCTTCCTCGAGCTTGGCGCCGAACTCATCATCTGCGGCCGAAGGCTGGAATTGCTGGAGGCGACTGCGGCCGAGATGCGCCGCGACCCCGGCGGCAAGGTCGCCGCGATCAAATGCGATATTCGCGATGGCGGCGCCGTCGACGCCATGCTGGATCAGATCTGGCGCGATGCCCCGCTGGACGTGCTGGTCAACAATGCGGCCGCGACCTTCATCGCGCAGACCGAGCATCTGTCGTTTCGCGCCGCCGACGCGATTCTCGCCCCGACCTTGCACGGCGCGATGTATTGCACGCTCGGCGTCGGCAGGCGCTGGA
>Ga0209733_1000121_pt1 | contig 11214 bp, 9 predicted proteins | sample BlaSpr_A8_OM2_M1_FD_187976 | JGI IMG/M metagenome (GOLD analysis project Ga0209733, IMG submission 187976) | Forest soil microbial communities from Thunder Bay, Ontario, Canada - Black Spruce, Ontario site 2_A8_OM2_M1 (SPAdes) (version 2) | ecosystem: Environmental > Terrestrial > Soil > Boreal...
CATTCATCTGGACCGCGCGAGCCGCCGACATCCTGGAAAAAGTGAAACGCGCCCGCCGTACCCTGAATAAACGTCGATCTGTTTGACGCACTACACTAGCAGCAGCAGAAAAAGCCCGTCTTACCGGTCGCGGAGAACGACTCGAATATCGAATGCGGCACAAAGATGGTTCGTGGCGCGTTCTGGAATCTACCGCCAATGTCATTCGCAACGCAGATGGCGAAGCCGACGGCCTGGTAGTCGTAAACCGCGACATCACAGATCGCAAGCGCGCCGAGGAAGCGTTAGCGCACAATGCGCTGTACGATGGCCTGACTGGTCTGGCCAATCGCACCCTGCTGCTCGAGCGTCTTGAGCGCGCTCTCTCCATCTGCCGTCGCCATAGTGATTTCAAATTCGCGGTTTTGTTCATCGACATCGACGAATTCAAAGTAATCAATGACAGCTTGGGACACCCAACCGGAGATGTCCTGTTGGTACAAATTGCACGACGACTAACCGCTTGCCTTCGCCGCGTCGATACCATTTCGCGTACCGTGCAAAGCGAGTCCGACGGGAACACATTCGGGGAGACCACGATTGCTCGTCCAGGCGGTGACGAGTTTCTGGTACTTGTAGAGGAGTTGCACAATCCTAGTGACGCCATAAGGATCGCCGAGCGTATTCGGGGGAGACTCGCGCCTCCGTTCGAGATGGATGGCCGCGAAATCGTGGTTACCTGCAGCATTGGCATAGCGTTCAGCGGCGATGCAAGCGCAGAGGCCCAGGGGATGCTTAGGGATGCGGAGATCGCCATGTACCGTGCCAAGCACACTGGTAAAGCCCGTTGTGAAGTGTTCGACAATACCATGCACGCGAGCGCTCTCAGTCGTTTGCAGCTCGAGACCGACCTGCGTAAAGCCGTCGAGCGGCACGAGTTCCGAGTTTACTACCAGCCAATCGTCTCCCTGCAAAACGGACATATTGTGGGGTTGGAGGCCCTGTCACGCTGGCAACGCCCACAGGGCATTGTGATGCCGAATGATTTCATCCCACTCGCCGATGAGACTGGAATCCTACTCTCTATCAATCGCCAACTCATTCTCGACGCGTGCAAACAACTGCGCGCCTGGCAGCAACTTTTCGCAACCGATCCGCTTCTCTTTCTCAGCATTAACATCAGCCCCAAACAATTCGCGCAGGAGAATCTCGCGACTCAGATGGGCCAACTGCTTCAGGAATGTGGAATGGATCCCCACTGCGTAAATCTTGAGATCACCGAAACGATTGCCATGTCTGACGTCGAACGATCCGCGGCAGTACTTTCGCAGTTGAAGGCCTTGGGGGTTGGTCTAGATATCGACGATTTTGGCACCGGCTATTCCTCACTCAGCCGGCTGCAGGGTTTTCCTGTGGACACGCTAAAGATTGATCGGGTTTTTGTCTCCCGCATGGACAGCGATCACGAGACCCACGAAATTGTTCGCATCATCGTGATGCTCGCCCACAATCTCGGCCTGAAAGTAATCGCGGAAGGGGTCGAAACTCAAGCGCAGCTCGATCTACTCAGACGTATGGACTGCGAGCAAGCGCAGGGCTATCTGTTCTCCAAGGCAGCTGACCCGCAGACGATCGAACAACTCCTGGCAGCGAACCGCAGTGGGATAGTGCCGCCAATCCGAGCAGAAGGGGCGGCCTCTGTATGAGTTGAAGGTAGGAGATGACTTCGAGAGACCTTATCCGCAGAGCGCGTTCTAGAACTGGCCACACCAGAAGCTAAACGGCGCCCACAGCTCACATAGCGAAAGTCAAGTTCGGAAGTCCGGCGTGATCCAAGGGACCGTTTTTGTCAATGTCTCTTTAGCGAATGCGGGCCAAACAGCACTGTTCCCTCCGATCTCCCCGCAACCGTATCGAAAAGCTCATTCGTCAACAATACGCGCGCATGCCCACATCTCCACTCGTGTCCGTGCAAACAGTAGTGAATTGGCAATGAATATAACTAACGTGAGTAAGTACCTCGGTGCCGGTGCGCTCGTGATGGTAAGAGCAGCCGGAATCTACCTGTTGTGCGTTGCCGCGAGCGGCCAACAGTTAACGTCGACTTGGCAGGAGGACGTGCGAAAGTGCGCTGAGGCAAAGAATTGGAGCGCAGCGATGCGCATCGTGGATCGCGAGATTGATAGTGAACCACAAAACTTGGATGTGCGCGCATGGCGGGCGCGGGTCCTGATGTGGTCAGGAAAGCTTGAGGAAGCCGAGCGCGAATATCACGAGCTTGTCTCGGTGGTCCCAAACGACCCTGACAACTGGCTAGGCTTAGGCACTGTGTATTCGCGGGAAGTCCGAGCCAAGGAAGCGTTGCAAGCTCTGGACCGCGCGGCAGAGCTTGATCCGAAGCGTACCGACATTCGTATCGCGCGTGCCGCAATCCTGCGAACACTCGGTTTCCAAAACGAAGCGAGGCTGGAATTCAACCGCGCCCTGGATCTAGATCCAACGAACCCAGAGGGTCGCGCAGGCCTCATCTCTTTGCGCGGTGAACCCAAACAGGAACTCCGCGTGGGAGCAAACGCGGATTTGTTCAACTTCGCTGATGCGAACCAGGATGAAGGTCTAACTTTCATTTCCCGTTGGACGCCGGGCTGGAGAACTTCGGTTGGCGTCGACGGTTACCACTGGCGCGGCACGGATGCGGAGAAATTCGTAGGTAGCTTGACGAGAAAACTACCTGGAGGGGGCGCCCTGACGGTGGGAGGAGCGGCGGCGCATGACAACGGCATCATTCCGAAGGATGAAGGGTTCTTTGACTATGACCATGGATTCAGACTCCATCGAACAAAATTCGTACATGGATTAGAGACAGTGTATGGGCAGCATTGGTATTGGTACTACTCAGCGCGGATTCTAACCCTGAATGAAAGCGTCCTGTTCTATTTGTCGCGCGAGTGGATGTGGTCTTTCGGACTAATCGAGGCACGAAGCCATTTCTCAGGCACTGGCGTGGAATGGCGTCCTTCGGGAATGACACGACTTGGATTTCCCATCAAACACTGGGAAGAACGCCGCCTTGGAGGAAATGTTTTCTTTGCCGTCGGAACTGAGAATTTCGCACAGGCCAATCAAATTGGAGAATTCTCTTCCCGGACATTTGGCGGCGGTTTGCGCTTCCAACTGACAAGGCTTCAAGACTTGACGGGCTTCGGCGCCTATCAAGAGCGAACACTGAACCGGACTGAATCAAGTTTTGGATTTGGCTATGGAATCCGCTTTTGACACATTTCGCAAGCTAGGGCCGGCAGCCTTTGTCGTCAAGGCAATCGTGTCCGTGATCGTTGCGGTCGTGTTGCTTTTAGGGTTTATCCTACTTCGCCGAACTTACCGCAAGTGGTATTTCGCGAATCGAGATGCCCGCAGGTTCGCCATCCGCCAAAAGTGGGATGCGCTAATATCCGGAAAGATTCCCTGCACTGCATGGCGCACAAAAGCCTCAGAGAGGCAACTCATTGAGGACATGGTTCTCGACGCCTTCGAAATCGCTAATTCGGAAGAATCGGTTCGTCTGCTGAAATTCATGCGGGCTAGCGGGTTGGTCGAGAAACGCATTTCCGAAGCCCGGCATCACAAAGGATGGCGGCGGCACAGAGCATTGGTGGCACTTGCTCGAACGCGCGCGCCGGAGGGGATTCCGGCTCTGTCTGAAGGACTGCGCGATCGCGACTCGGAAACGCGCCTGGCCGCGCTGCGTGGACTCGGGCGGATGGCTTGTCCAGAAGCCGCCAAAGAAATCCTGAATTGGGTTGATGATGTCGGGCTAGTAGTGCCAGCGCTTCCGTTGCAAAGCGCCCTGGTACAGACCTGCGGGGAACGTCCGCAAGTCTTGTTACCGCATCTGCACAATGCGGACAAAACTGTGCGTGAAGTGCTGGGACGTGTATTGGGTGAAGTGGCATCGTCTTCGCTGGGTCCAGAGTTGCTGCAGTTCGCGGACGACGATCTACCCGAATTGCGAGCCGCGGCCGCGCGTGGGCTGGCATATCTGAACCCCAGCGCAGCGGTCAATGTCCTGGGGGAGTTGGCCAAAGATGCCGTGTGGTTTGTCCGCCTGCGCGCGATCGTAAGTCTGGGCGGACTATGCCATCCCGCGGCCCTCCCCTCCTTGTTACATGGATTGACGGATTCGAATCGGCTCGTGCGTCTGCGCGCCGCTGAAGGCCTCGTAGATTTCAAAGCGGACCTAGCACAGATTTTCGAAATGGTGGTCGCACTGCAAGACCAATACGGCTTACATGCTTTCTTAACCGCCGTGGAAAACGCCGGACTGCAAACGAGTCTTGCTGCACGGATCCAAACCAGTCCAAGGGCCAGCAGCGAAACTATCCAGAGTCTGCTAGAGGTATTGCGGACTGCGAAACTGTCTCCCGAACCACCAGCGCCCCAAGAAAGCATTCGGGTAAAAGCGGCATCTCAATCATGATTCACTTTTTGGACGCCGCTAATCATGCGTTGTTTTTCTACTATCTCCTTTCTAATGTCGCATACCTAGCCATGCTCGTTATTGCGCTGAGGACCAGCGCAGCGCACCTTCGACACCTGGAATGCATCCGGTTCGACTGGATTAAAGCCTCCCCTATGGTGCCTCCCATCACCCTGCTTGTGCCCGCACATAACGAGGAGAAATTTATTTGCACCGCCGTGAGAAACTTGCTTGATCTGGATTATCCAGAGATCGAGGTCATCGTCATCAATGATGGGTCAACGGATGAAACTCTGCCGATAATGCAGAAGGAATTTCGCCTGCGCCTGGTGAGAGCGGTATACGTTCCGCAGGCCATGAGCGCTCCGGTCCGCGGCCTGTACCGAAGTGATGTCGACGTGCGCCTTCTTGTTGTGGATAAAGAATCGGTGGGAAGCAAAGCGGATGCAGTAAATGCCGGGTTGAATGCAGCGTCTTCACCCTATGTGTGCGTGGTAGATGCAGACTCGGTGCTCGAGCGTGACGCCCTGCTACGGATCATGGTGCCCATCATGGCAGATCCAAAACGTGTCGTTGCGGCGGGAGGCATTGTCCGAGTCCTGAACGGGGCAGACATTGAAGCGGGCAGGATTCGCCGCGTACGGCTGGCTAAGAAGAGTATTGAAGTTATTCAAGTGGTGGAATATCTGCGTGCCTTTTTGATAGGGAGAGAGGCTTGGGCACGAGGCAATATGCTGATGATTGTTTCCGGAGCCTTCGGAGTATTTCGAACCGATCTGGTGCGTGCAGTGGGAGGCTACCGACCTTTCGCCATCGGTGAAGATTTCGATTTGGTAACCCGTTTACACCGACACTTGCTGGAAAAGCGTACCGACTACCGCATCGAGTTTGTTCCGGATCCCGTTTGTTGGACGGAAGTGCCATCGGATCTCCGCTCCCTGGCGAGACAGCGTGCACGGTGGCAAAAAGGTTTGCTCGACGTCTTGTGGCCGAACAAGGACATGCTCTTCCGACCGCGCTATGGGCGTATCGGATGCCTGGCGCTTCCGTATCTGTGGCTTTTCGAACTGCTGGCTCCTGTCATCGAAGTTACCGGCTTTGTGACGGTTCTACTGGCAGCAGTCTTTGGTGCCCTAAGTTGGTCATTTTCGATTCAGTTCGTGCTGTTTGGGTACGGGTTTGGGACGATGATTTCCGTTGGGTCCGTGCTGCAAGAAGAACTGACCTACAAGAGATATAACGATTGGCAAGATGTTGCCCGACTGGTGTGCTATTGCTTCCTCGAACATTTTCCTTACCGCCAATTGCACATGATATGGCGCCTGCAAGGCCTCTGGCAGTACTTTCGAGGCGACATGGCTTGGAGACCCCTCCAGCGACGAGGTCCACAGTCAGTGGACGGAGACAAAGCAGGCTCATCTCCTGTCGCGGTCAGCTAGCACTCTGCGCTCTGAACTCCAGTTGCTGCAGAACTTGGAAGAACTGGAATGGCTGAAGTGTGTCTAGGTCCGATGGAACAACCAATCCATTCCAGCAGTAGTTCCGGAATCCTCCCCAGGGATAATATGCGCGAAGAACCGAAAGAACGAGACTATAAGTTAATTTGGCCCTCGTCAGGACGGGGATCTCGGGGTCGGCGTCTTTCCGGAGGGGGAGAAAGAGTGCAAGAACGCAATACGCACACTGGCCTTGTCGAGCGCGAAGACCGGGCGCCATTTCCCGACGGAGGTCGGCCAAATTCCGACAGACAACCTCACGTGAAGAGTGTAAGGTTACGAAAATACTCGCTCGGAAGAGTCGGGCACAAATTTCAGCGTTTGGATCTAAAGCTTCTGGACACCAGTATGTGAAGCCTGTGAATCTGAATTAAGACTTTGGCTCCTGCTGTTCGCCCGAGTGCGCGAGTGGAATGCTCTGCCGGTCGCCTCCGCACGATTGAGGTAATTATGACGCCCATAGCCCTTCCCAGCCCCTTACAGGCGCACTGGCGCGAGTTATACCTCGCCGCCCTCTTCGAGACGGACAACAACAAGGTTCCCGCGCGAATCGCCGCAGCCGAGACAGCTATTGTGGCGCGGGGCCGAGAACTCTTTTCTTCGAGTTCTGACACCATCGATGAGGACGAGTGTCTTGATGACGCCCTATATGCCTTGCGGGCCCTCCAACATTGCTTGCAGATCCGAGCGAAGGCCGCGTAGCCCGATCCCCCCGGAGGATGCCCCATTACTTACAGATAGAGCATTCACCTGGGAACGTCGCAGCTTGTCGGCAGCTTCCGCAGGGGGCAGAGGCTTGCTGAAGTAATAGCCTTGAATCTGGTCACACCGATATGTCTGCAGGAATGACAATTGCTCTTTGGTTTCGACACCTTCTGCAATCACTTTCAGATTTAGACTTTTTGCCATGCTAATGATTGCGGTTGTGATCGCGGCGTCATCAGGCTGTACGGTGACATCTCGAATAAACGAACGGTCGATCTTGAGTTTGCTGATGCCAAACTGTCGCAAGTAGCCGAAGCTACAATAGCCAGTTCCAAAGTCGTCAATAGCTAGCGTCAGTCCCATCGCCCGTAGCTCGCGCAGAACGGAGAACGTCAGGTCCGCATCGGCTAAAAGGAGGCTTTCTGTTAACTCCAGTTCAAGGAATTGAGGATCGAAATTGGTGTCCCGGAGTACCGTTCTTACTAGTTCGCAGAATCCAGATTGGCGAAACTGCACCGCAGACACATTGACTGCGATCGTCACTGCTGGCAGATCTTCATCGTGCCATTGTTTGGCTTGCGCACAGGCTGTCCGCAGTACCCATTCGCCAATCGGCACGATCAGTCCGCTGTTCTCAGCAATTTTGATGAACTTATCCGGTGGCACCACACCCAATTCCGGATGCTGCCAACGAAGGAGCGCCTCGAAGCCCGTTATCCGTCCCGTTTCGATATCCATCTGTGGTTGATAGACCAGGAAGAGCTCTGCTTTCTGGAGTGCGGATCGTAAGCTATTCGTTAAGGACAAGCGCTCCACGACCTGGGCATTCATGTCCTCGGTAAAGAACCGAAAGTTGTTACGTCCACTATCTTTGGCACTGTACATAGCCGCATCGGCATTCTTGATCAGGGTTTCGCCATCCACGCCGTGTTCAGGGAAGACGCTGATGCCGACGCTACAGCCGATATTAAGGGAATGACCCTGGATGACGAATTCAGCGGTCATCGCATCCATGAGCCGCTTCGCGGCAATCGCCGCGTCAGACGCCTCTTTTATCTCGGTCAACATGATCAGGAATTCGTCTCCACCCAGACGGGCGATGGTATCTTGTTCACGTCCCCATTTGTTAAGTCGTTTTGCAACTTCTCGCAGAAGGAGATCGCCGACGGTGTGCCCCAGCAGGTCGTTAACGTCTTTAAATCGGTCGAGATCGAGGAACAGGAGTGCGACCTTTTGCTTTTGCCGGTGAGCGCCGGCCAGTGCCTTCGCCAAGCGATCCCGAAGAAGGGTCCGATTGGGTAGTTCCGTCAGAGCATCGTAGTAGGCAAGGAACTGGATTCGTTCGTCCGCGAGTTTCTGGTCCGTGATGTCGCGAAAATACCAAATTCGGCCCCTATACTGACTTGTGGAATCGACGAGTGGCGCAGAATATCGGTCGAAGACCTTCCCATTTTTCAATCTGATCTCATCCCTGCTGTTTTCATTCGGATGGCTATAGAGATACTTAACGCGTTCGAGGAAAGCATCGGGGTCCTCAATTTTAGCCATTACGTGCTCGAGCAGAATCTTATCGTCCCCTGTCCCCAGCAGTTCATCTGATATTCCGAAATGGAGGCCAAATTGCTTGTTCGTGAGGATGATGCGATTGCACTGATCGACGGCGAGAATGCCATCGATCGTCGTCTCCGCTTGCGCCTCAAGGAGTGCAGTCTTAAACAAGAGTGCGTCCGCCGCAGCTTCCAGAGCCGCCGACTGCACTTTCAACCGCTCCTCAGTACGTTTACGAAGAGTGATGTCCCGAGCAATTGTCGAGGCCCCGGTGACTCGTCCCGTTGCGTCCTTGACCGGCGAAACGGACAACGAGACCTCTACGATAGAGCCTTCCTTCGTGAGTCTTTGGGTTTCCAGGCAGTCGATCGATATCCCGCCTTGTATTTCCTTCAGGATGTTCCGCATTTCGGCTCGCTTGTCGGAGGGGAACAGGAAGGACATGTCTCTCCCGACCGCCTCCTCCACGGTGTACCCATACATCTTCTCCGCTGCGCGATTCCAGCTTGTAATCACTCCTTCAACGGTTTTCCCGACAATGGCGTCATTGGAACATTCCACGATCAATGCGAGTTTGAGTAGCGATTCCTCGGTTTGCCGGATTTTTCTCAAATCGACAGCAATTCCAAGGACGCAAGGCCCATCACTCAGAACAATGCGAACGCCTGTTAGAAGACTGGGAATCCGAGTGCCATCTTTTGACACCAAAACAGATTCCACTTTGGCCATTCCCTCCACGAGCGTCTTAGCTATAATTTGTTGTACGGATTCCCGTTGGTCCTCGGCAATCGTTTCGAAGGCTGTTAACTTCGCAGTCTCTTCGGCGGTGTAGCCAAGTGCCGCTTCGAGATTAGAGTTCCACAGCCTGAGGCGCCCGCCAGCTCCGATGACGCACGCAATCTCTGGAAGGTTGTCGATGATGTTTTTCGGAAACGTATCCGCCTGACCCTCCTTCCGCGAAATGAACCCGAACGTCCATAGGAAAACAATCGAGGCGAGAAGCATGATCGCAACAATTTCCGTCTGCCAAGTGAAATGAGAGGTAGAGACAATGTGCCAAACTGCCTCAAGTCCTGCGGCGAGCACCGGCGCACCGCACGCGTAAGGCAGTGCACGAATAAGTCTCTGTTTGGGCATGGTCATCAGGGAAAGCGGGCCGGGAGAGGGCACGCGACTCTCGTGGAGAATGCATCTGAAGGACCAGTCTCCAGTTCTACTAAGTGGTTGATTTTGCTTATGCCATTTGAAGAGAGAGCTAGATGGATAGAAACCGGTTCGTCCTTGACCTGGACACAATTCTGGTTTGTGGACACTTGGATTGCGGTGGAGCAACTGTCCCTACCGACAATTCTGTGCGACCCACCGGGGATGTCACAATTGCGAAACAGTTCGAGTCTCATCCGTGCAGCGTCCCGCTCCCACCGCACGTTATGCGCCGGGAGTCTTTTACTTAACTCCGCCACAGCGAGAACTTTGACACCTACCCGGTAGTCTCTGCATACCATAAAACGGCCTGCGCTAGATCATAGCAAAGCAATGCGATGAGATGACAAGAGAGGATAGCGTTGCTTACTGGCATTGCATATGTCGCCGCCGCTCACCCATGGCCGCTCTTCGAGTGTCCAATAATTGGACATATGGATACCTTTCTTGATAACTGATCAATATTATACATATCGAACACATGAACCTGAGTCATACTCCCATTGTTCGTACTCATAGGATGGGCGATATGACTCCTTCCGAGAAACTCGTTGCGCACAGAGTGTTGCTTGTGGATGACGATGACGCCGTTCGCGAAATGATGACGGAGACACTTGAACACAAGGGCTTTAACGTAGTCGCCGCCGCCAACGTGGCAGACGCTCTGACATTTATCGCTACAAGAACCTTCGATGTGTTGATCACGGACCTGCACATGCCGAACCCCGGTGATGGCTTCACGGTGGTCACTGCGATGCGCCACTCCCAGCCACATGCACTTACTTTGTTAGTCAGTGGCTACCCCGACGTACAAAGCGCCATGGACACTATCCTTCTGGAAGCGGACGAAGTCATCGTAAAGCCATTCGATGTCAAGAGCCTGCCTGAACTCGTCCGCGAAAAGATGCTAGCTCGTAAACCGACTCGCCGGTCGGAAAAGGAAAGAGTAGGCGCGATATTACGGCGCTGCATTACTACAATCGTCACCGAGTGGTTGGCGCGCGTAAAGGAAAGCGCTGAACTCAACCACATTAACCTTAGTGACCAGGACCGCACTGGACATCTTCCTAAGCTACTCGAAGACCTGACTGTCCGCCTGAGCAGGCCCAGCGCCACCGCGAAGGATAGTGATGCCAGGTTTTCGAACGCCGCCGTGGACCACGGAAAGCTGCGCTATCAGCAACACTATACCCCCGAGATGCTGGTGCACGAATCCCGAATACTTCAAGTGACCCTCTTCGGAACGTTGCAGAAGAATCTGAACGCTCTCGATTTCAGTTTGCTGTTACCTGATGTCATGACTATCGCTGACGAGGTGGATGCTCAGTTGACGCAGACCATGGGTAGCTACATGAAATCAATGGAGGCGGCAGCGTAGTGTCTGATTACCATTCTTGATTTCCTTCATGTCTCGCAGCGACTTCGCTACCCCCACAGGATCAGGCGAACGCATGTCCCGATGCAGAACGAAGGAATGCGTTGTGCGTTTGACCGTGTGAAAATCGTTACGTTGCGAGACAGCCAAACTTGTGGAAAAATCGTCGGCCGTAAAGAGCGTGAACCAGTCACTGCGAATCTGGTTGGCAAGAGATAAGTTTGTGGTTGTAAAGATCGGCGAGTAGGGAACTTGCCGCTGGAGCACGCATCGACGGCCGTTGCGTAGGGTTGGACTGGGAAAAACGCCGACCCAAGACTCCGGCCGGAGTACATGAAGTGATATGCATTAAGAGGGAACTATTGTCGCCTGTGTCGGGGTTGCGATTTACCCCCGGTTCAGGCTTGTTCGCGCTGGGTGTCACATCGAAG
>Ga0209733_1000122_pt1 | contig 11210 bp, 5 predicted proteins | sample BlaSpr_A8_OM2_M1_FD_187976 | JGI IMG/M metagenome (GOLD analysis project Ga0209733, IMG submission 187976) | Forest soil microbial communities from Thunder Bay, Ontario, Canada - Black Spruce, Ontario site 2_A8_OM2_M1 (SPAdes) (version 2) | ecosystem: Environmental > Terrestrial > Soil > Boreal...
TCCGACCTGCTGCCGGAGATGGACGAGGGCGGTTTCGTCATCGACTACATCATGCCCGCGGGCAGTTCGCTGGCGGAGACCAACCGCGTCGTCGGTCACGTCGAAGAGATGCTGCGCGATGTTCCTGAAGTGGAGAGCACTTCGCGGCGCACCGGCCTGCAACTTGGTCTGGCTTCAGTCACGGAAGCCAATACGGGCGACATCCTGGTGAAGTTGAAAGCGAAGCGCAAGCGCGATATTGAAGAGATCATTTCCGACGTGCGCGCCGATATCAAGCAACAAGAACCCGCTCTCGATATCGAGTTCATCCAGGTTCTCCAGGACATGATTGGCGACCTCACGTCGGCACCCGAACCGATCCAGATCAAACTGTTTTCGCAGGACCCCAAGCAACTGGAACAATGGGCGCCGAAGGTTGCGGATGCCATAGGGAAGATCAAGGGTGTGGTGGATATTCTGAATGGGATTGAGAACACCATCAGCGGGCCTGCCGTTACTTTCCAGGTCGATCCGAGTGTGGCCGCCAGAGCCGGTTTCACTGCCGAGGAAATCGCGCTCGATGCCTCGGCGATTTTGGAGGGTGAGCCCGCACCCACGCCGGTCGTGGCCAACGATCGCGCCTACACGCTGCGCGTAAGGTTTCCTGCGGCAAACCGGGCCTCGCTCGAAGCCATGCGGGACACTTTGCTGGTCAGCAGCACCGGGCACACGGCCACGCTGGGAGCGCTTGCGGCCGTGGTGGAGATTCCGGGACAGACAGAAGTTCGCCGCGAAAATTTGCAGCGCGACGTGGCTGTGACGGCTCGCCTGGAGGGCAGAAGCCTGGGGAGCGGTATGGCCGACGTGCAGAAAGTCGTTGCTGGATTGCACATTCCGGCCAACATTCGTGTGGAATATGGCGGGACCTACCAGGAACAGCAGCGCTCGTTCCACGACCTGGTCATCGTGCTCATCCTTGCGGTCCTGTTGCTGTTCATTGTGCTGCTATTTGAGTTTGGCACGTTCGCGGCGCCGGTGGCGATTCTCTCGTCGGCACTGCTTTCCACTTCCGGCGTTTTCATTGCACTGCTCATCACGCGCACAACATTCAATATCTCCTCCTTCATGGGGATGATTATGGTGATTGGCATTGTTGCCAAGAATGGCATTCTGCTGCTCGATGCAGACCAGAAAATGCGCGCCGTAGGTTTGGACACTGAGAAGGCGATGCTGCAAGCCGCACGCCGGCGATTGCGTCCCATCGTAATGACCGCGCTGGCCACAGTGGCAGGGATGCTGCCGCTGGCCTTCGCGATTGGCGCGGGTTCGCAGATGTTGCAACCTCTCGCAATCGCGGTCATTGGCGGCGTTCTCATTTCCATGGTGCTCTCGCTAATCATCACGCCGGCAGTGCACTTTTATCTGAGCGGCAAGAGCGAATCCGGCGACGATCGAGCTCTGGTTCTCTGAGTGGAAAAAGACTGAATGCGCATGAAGAGTCTTGCAATTGCGTGGTTACCACAGAGTGGTTACCCTGCCCGGTTGACCCCTTCTCCCGTTCATTAATCCTCGTAACGTTGCCTCATCGTCGGTAAACTATTGAAACGATTTGAGCGCCTTGCACGTTGCCGTAGTCCAAGGCAGGTCTTCGTTGTTAGAGACCTCGGAGCCCTGTAGTGGAAGGGGACTTGCACTAAAATAAGCGTACTCCGGTCATCGGCCGGGCGGGCGCGCGCGTCAACCAGTTATACCCGGTGGGGAGAAATCGTGTCCGAGGGGAAAAAACCAATTCGGGACGAGCAGACTCTCGCAAAAGTGTTGGAAGCAGCCTATGTGCTGCAAGAGTACAACCGCGAAATGCAGCAGAAGGAGCCGGGCTCGAAGGTCACGAAAGATTCGCTTCTAGCGGACTATGCTGCAGCGGAGAGACAACCGACCTCGTCGCCTGGCCCGCAGCATTCGCCAGAAGGCTCGGCGTCCCAGAAGGCGGACTCCAGCTTCACACTCGCCCAAATCGTAGAGATCCAGTACCAGATTCAGGTTGAGCATTTGGAACTGACCGGCGTGATGTCGCTCATCGCCGAGCGCTTGACTCAGATTGCCGGTGTAAGTAGCGCCGCGATTGGCATTCTCGAAGGCAAGAATGTGCAGTACCGGGCCGCCGCGGGTGTTATGGCGCTGCCGCCGGGAACCGAAGTTCCCATGGAAAAGGCCCTATGCTTCGAGTGCCTGCGAAGCGGCGGGGTTTTCCGCTGCGCTGACGTCAATACAGAGCTCCTTCTCGATGGGAATGAATGTCGCCGGCGCGGGATCCAGTCGATGATCGCGGTTCCGATTTTTCACCAGGGCCGGGTCGCCGGGAGTCTGGAGCTTTATTTTCCCAATCCTCAGGGTTTTACCGAGGAAGACGTTCACACCTGTCAACTCATGGCCGGTCTGGTGAGCGAAGCGCTGGCGAGAAACGAGAAAGTCGACTGGAAAAAATCGCTTGCGACCGAACACGCGGTAATGCTGGAGGCTCTGGAAAAACTCAAGCCCAATCTCGCAGCGCTAGCCGACAAACCCGCGGGCAGGGACTCTTCAGCTCCGGCCAGAACTTCGTCCATGGCAAACTCCGCGCCGACCGTCGCCTGCGTCAAGTGCGGCCATGAGCTTGTCGGAGCAGAGCAGTTCTGCGGGAACTGCGGGTTGCCGCGCAGTTCCGATTATGACGCACACAATTTGCAGAGCACGATCGCAACTCTGTGGCATATGCAGGAGGCGAGGAAGAAGGCTCCGACCGTCACTCCTACGAACGGCGCCGTGGTTTATCAGGAGTCCCAGAAGAATCGTATCCATGCCGTGGAGTCTGTCGCCAACTCCACCGAAGAGCACGTAGTCGAACCTTATGTGTCCGCCGGACTTCTGCACGACCGGAAGACTGAGGCCCCGGAAGTGCCGTACGAACAGGTAAGCGTAAATCTTGAAGACTCTACTCCAGAAGATCTCGAAATTCCTCCACCGAGGATTCCGGAAAATGCGGAAGCACCAGCCACGACGGCGCTCGCGAAACCGGAACGACCCGCGGCCTGGAGTTCCGCTGCAACCGCCCGCGACTTCTTCGAACAGCTGGCCGCCGCTAAAAATCCCGGTGCGTGGGCGAAATTTTGGAATACCCGTCGAGGAGACATCTATCTAGCGGTCGCGGTGGTTTTAGTAATGGGCGTAATCTGGTGGGGAATTCGGTCCAGCCATTCCGTGGGCACGAGCGGCAACCCAACCGTTTCAGCGGCGCGTCGCAAAGCCGCTCCCGACGCCGATCTTCCACTTTTCGAACGGATTCTGGTTAAGCTGGGTTTGGCCGAAGCTCCCGACCCACCGCAGTACAAAGGAAATCCGCGTACGCAGGTGTGGGTTGATCTCCAAACAGCTCTTTACTATTGCCCCGGAGCCGATCTCTACGGTAAAACCCCTAAGGGAAAATTTAGCTCGCAGCGGGATGCGCAATTGGATCAGTTTGAGCCCGCCTATCGCAAAGCCTGCGACTAGAGCGGCATTTCAAGACAGTGCTTTCCTTTCGAGTGGTTTAATTTGACAACCCCCGGCCACGGGAGTGCAATCATACCTGTAGGTTTCGCCTGGTCCTTCTGCTGGAGTCTTTAAAAAAACGGAGAATCCTATTTTGTCGAGTCCCAACCAACATTCCGAAGGGTCTGGCACCTTAACGCCGCCTGAGTTGAATCCTCTCCTCAACCCCCTGTTGGCGCAAAACATGGGTCGCTGGGCACAGGCTTATTTCACCAGTCCACCTGAAAGGCGCGAGCAGGCGGTGCAGGAACTCTTGCGTGAACTGGAAGCGGAGAATGCGGCACGAGTACCGACGCGAGACGCTGCTCCATCTCCGGTGACGGAGCATAGGTCAGAACTGCCCAGCCGGCGCGATTCCAAGGTGTCAGAGGAACCGACGATCATGCGCTGTCACGCGTGTGGCCGGAGCAATGCCTCGTCTCAGAAATTCTGCGGCATGTGCGGAGCTCGTCTCGGGGACGAAGGAACCATCCCAGACTTGCATCGAGATGATGCGCAAGAGGAAGGTCTGAACGTCGCCGACCTTCACATTGCGGATCAGCAAATCGAAGATGAGCTTCCAGAATCGCGCTTCGTTGCGCGTGATCAAGATGTCTACGAATCGAAGTTGAATACCAACGAATTATCGTTGTTCCAGAGTGCTCGCGACGTGGACTACTACGATGATGAGGATGGGAACGAGATCTTCTCGGTTCCACGCTCTTCGGGGTCGTATCGCATCTACGTCGGGATTGTCTTGGCGGTGATTATCGGCGGACTTGCCTACATGGCATGGCGGAGCGAACAATCGTCGCAAAATTCTCAGGTGGCGCCGCTTGCTCCCCCCGTGGCTTCGAAAGACGCCACACCTTCAGAGCCGGCTCCGTCAACTGCAGTTTCAGCGCCGTCAACTCCGTCCAAAACCGAGACACAGGAGCGTACCCCGCCTGCAGAGACTCAGGCCCCGGTGCCGACAAAACCAGTCCACGAAGAAGCGAGCAGCAGAGCGGACAGCACCGCTCCTGCTCTGCCACATGGCATTTCGAGGCCTCCAAAAGCTGGTGCGCCAGACATATCTGGAGGGACTGGCGGGGAGGAACTCGCCCTCGCCCAACGCTATCTAAACGGAACCAATGGCCAGGGCCGCAATAGCGCCGAAGCGGCGAAATGGCTGTGGAAGGCCATTGCGAAACACAATGCCGAGGCGACGCTGCTTCTGTCGGATCTGTATCTCAGGGGTGACGGCGTTTCTAAGAACTGCGATCAGGCCCGCGTGTTGCTCGACAGTGCTGCACTCAAGGGAGTCAAAGACGCAGGAGACCGTCTGCGACATCTTCAGGCTTTTGGTTGCCAATGATCAGGCGAGGTGAACAGGCTTTCGGAACTCTGACCCAGCCCGGGACGCCGGTCGCATTGCAGACGACGTTCCCAGGCAGGCCGATTCAAGGAATTACTGAGTGACCAGCATGGACGGAACGCGCCGCGACTCATACCACAGCGCGAGTTCAACCCGGTTCCAAAGTCCGAGCTTGTCGTAAATCACCCGAAGGTAGTTCTTTACGACATGTTCCGTGGTCCCAATAGCATCCGCGACCTCTTTGTTCTTTAGGCCTTCGGCAACGAGTTGGATGACGCGGTGTTCACGTTCATTGGGGACACGGGTTCCATAGCGTTCATTTGACATGCCTGCCTCCGATATAAAAGGGTCGCGAGTTTTACTCGCTTGATGCCACCGGTGATTCCGAAACGTAGAAATAAACGGTTGAAATGAGCTTTCACGGTTCGCCGGGCCATTTTCAGCTGACTTGCAATTTCGGCGTTGTCACAGCCTTGCAAAAGCAGCTCGACGATTTGCTGTTCGCGTGGGCCCAGCCGAACAGTTTGTTCGTTCATCGATCCCCCCTCTTTTTTGGTATTGCACCGCATACGCCCCGAAAATCGGCCGCGCTGAACCTTTCCAATTGCATAGCATCCACGTTGCCATATTCGGTCAGAAACTGTCTGTGACGCTCGAACACCATTTTCCACAGGCACTTGCAGACGCTGAGCCCGTCCTCGGTAAAGGGGGAGGCTACCTTCGAAAAAGCTGACCCGATGGGTTTCAGCCGCGACAGGCGTGCCTAAACGCGTACAAACACGGGTTCTAAACTCGGTCTATTCGCCTCCGAAACCCGTAGCATTCCCGGCCGGGGCGGTCAGAAAAGCCGATAAAAGCGAAGATTCACCGGCAGCGGGCCGGACAGAACTGCAGTTGGAGGCATAAAGTCAGGTAAACACCTTAGACGAAAGTTCCCGGCCTACAGGGAACCCTTGGCACAAATTACACGATCCACCCGGGGATGGCATCTTGGAAAGCCCGGTGGAACGACAAAATTAATGGCTTTCCAAATTTTTTTTCACGTCTTTCTAAAGAACTCAAACGGCGGAACTAATAAATAGGGAAACCCATTTTTCCTGGCCGCGAGGCTGATTTCATCTTTGCGCTGGAGCAAATAAGGAGGAGAGATCAGAACGCCTTCCAACAACACGCGGAAAACGTCCCAGAGGTATTGAGGCGTCGAACTAGTAGATCACGAAGGTTGCGGCGCTACTAATCTGAACGAACCATTCTTCCAATCACGCTGCGAAGGAGTCGTTTGCTACAATCTCGATTCACAAAGCAAAATCAGACCCGTGCTTGCAAGCAAAACGCAGCGAGTAATGCCAGACGACACAATCGCAAAATACCGGGGCGGGATCCGGGCGGTCAGTCTTCCGTTCACCGCGTTTTTCGCTCTGATATTTTTCGCGGTAGGGCTGTGCAGCACGGCTTCAGCGCAGATCTCCCCGGGACCACTTTCGCGGCCACATCAATCGTTGAATGGAGCCACCAACTGCGCCAGTTGCCATAAATTTGGCGGCCAGGCTGCGCTGAAGTGTCTGGCCTGTCACACCGAAATAGCGACCCGGCTTTCGGCTCACAAAGGGCTTCACGCTACGTATAACATTCCCTCTGGCTCGAGTCAGGAATGCGCCCGCTGCCACTCGGAGCACAACGGAGAAGATTTCCCGCTGATCAAGTGGGATATCAAAACTTTCGATCACAAGGACACGGGATATTTCCTCGAAGGCAAGCATGCTGGCTTGGCCTGCAACAAATGCCACAATCCTTCCCACGTCTCTCCCCAAGAACGCGGGTCCATCAAAATCAAAGACCTGAACCGAACCTATCTTGGTGTGGCGACGGCTTGCACCACCTGCCATGAAGATCAGCACAAAGGTCGTCTGGGCGCGAATTGCCTGCAGTGCCATAATTTCGTGGACTGGAAGACCATTAACGTGAGCCAGTCGGGTCAATCCCAGTTCGATCACTCGAAGACGCGCTATCCATTGACCGGCCTGCATGCCCAAGTGCAGTGCGCCAAGTGCCACATCAACGGAGCCGACGGCAAGCCGCAGTACGCGGGCATTCCCTTCAATCTATGCTCCGATTGCCATAAAGACCCGCATCACGGAAGCTTCCCTCAAGGCTGCCAGTCGTGTCACACGACGAGCGGATGGAAGAAGATTTCTCTTACGGCCGTCAATGAGCGCTTCGACCACTCCAAAACCAAGTTTCCCCTCGAAGGCAAGCACCAGACCGTGGATTGCGCCCAGTGCCACGCCAACGGAGACTTTAAGAAGCCACTGGTATTCCAAAAGTGCATGGATTGTCACAAGCCCGATCCGCATAACGGCCAGTTTGCCAAGCGTCCGGGCGGCATAGAGTGCGCCTCCTGCCACACCGTGAAGGGATGGAAACCTTCGACCTTCACGGCGAAGGAACACGCCACCAGCGCGTATCCGCTGCAGGGCGGGCATGCGCGCCTGGAATGTGCTCAGTGTCATATCCCGAAGGGGAAGGACACCCTGTTCAAGATTAAGTTCGAGCGCTGCACCGATTGCCACGCCGACAAGCATGCGGGGCAATTTGCCGCAGCACCTTACTTCAACGCTTGCGATCGCTGCCACACTCTCGAGGGGTACAAGCCATCCACGTTCAGCCTGGCCAAACACAAGCAAACGCATTTCGCACTCACCGGCGGCCATATTGCGGTCACGTGTGCCGAATGTCACAAGGAATCGGCGGAGTTCCACCCCAAGCCGGCAGTCATTTATCACTGGAAAAATTTGAGTTGCACCAGTTGCCACAATGATCCCCACAAAGGGCAGTTCAAAGAGCGCATGCAGCAGGCGCGGGCCGACGGCTCGATCGTGGGATGCGAAGCCTGCCACACCACGAAGTCATGGAAGGAACTGTCGGGCTTCGACCACTCGAAGACCAAGTTTCCATTGCTTGGCGCCCATCGTGCGACGGCTTGCATCGATTGCCACAAGCCGCCGAACCTTGAAACCAAGCTGATGAACGTGGATTTCAAGGTGGCGCCTACCCAATGCGAGGATTGCCACGAAGACATCCACGGACGGCAATTCGCCAAGGGGGAGATCACGCGCTGCGCGGAATGCCACAACAGCATGAAGTGGAAACCATCGCTTTTCGACCACGAGAAGACCGCATTTTCGCTGCGCGGCGCACACCAGAACGTTCGCTGCGGCGAATGTCACAAATCCACCAAGGTGGTGGCCGCCAAAACGGTCCTTTTCTACAAACCGACACCCAAGGAGTGCGCGGCCTGCCACGGGGCTACCAATCCGGTGCCCCGATCGAAGCCTGGGTTTTAGCGGCAAAAGCGAACTTTGCTGTAGCTCAAATTGCGGCGCACCCTGAAGTTGTACAACCTTCCATTATGCCCGGATTCATCGGGGCGCAACTTGATCTGTACACTAGGAGGCACTACAGAAACCCACTCTGGCCTCATCGACCCTTCCGGTTCCTTGCACGCCGTTAAGCAAAAAATGCCGGGTTGGGCGGAGAACTTACCTTTGACTAAAAGTAATACTGCTCTCCACGGGAATCCGAACAGTGAACGAATCGACACTACGTACAGGGCCTTGCGTAACTTTCGCATCACGCATGCCCCTCGCTAGTCTTAGTGGAAAGCGAATTGCATTCGTTTGACATTCATTCATTATCTTCTTTCCGTTTTTCTTTTTTTCTAAAATCGCGGGAGCAACATAAGGGGCAAATCATGTTAGGGTCGGGAGGCTGGCTCAATTTGATCGCCGTCTTGCTCTTAGCATTTTCCGGAGCGTCCGGAAGTGCGCAGGCGCAGGCGCCGGATTCCGCAGGGACACACAGTCCACACGGGAATCTCAACCTACCTTGTCAGAATTGCCACACAGCCTCGGGGTGGAAACCCATTCGCGCGGTTCCGGAATTCGATCATAATCAAACACGATATCCGCTGCGCGGCATGCACCAGTCAGTGACCTGCGTCCAGTGTCACGTCAAACCGGTATTCAGCAACGTCGGACAACGATGCCAGGACTGTCACGCGGACATTCACAAGCGACAACTAGGAGCGAACTGCGAGCAGTGCCACACGGTCCGCGGATGGCAGGTTTCGGTTCAACAGATCCAGCAGCATAATAACCGTTTTCCGCTGACCGGCGCCCACGCGGCCGTCGCATGCGACGCCTGCCACAAAGGCGCGGCTCAAAGTCAATTTCAGACGATGTCTACGGAGTGCTATTCCTGTCACTCCGCGGATTTCCAGAGCAGCACGAATCCGAACCACGTCACCGCGCATTTCTCCACAAACTGTGCAACGTGCCACCTGACGGATAACTGGCTGAACGCGAAGTTCGATCACTCCTCGGTCGGGTTTCCGTTGACCGGCGGGCACTCCGTGCCGCCACGGCAGTGTGTCGACTGCCACGTGAATAATAACTACAACCTCACCACCACTCTTTGTTTCTCATGTCACCAGAAAGATTTCGCCGGCGCCACCACGCCTGTGCCGCACACGGGCTTTCCGACGACCTGCGAACAGTGCCATGACACCGTGCAGTGGACCGACGGCAAGTTCGACCATTCGACGACAGGGTTTGTGCTGACAGGCATGCACACCGTACCGCCGCGTCAATGCACCGATTGTCACGTCAATAACAACTACACCTTGAACAGCTCTACCTGCGTTACGTGCCATTTGAAGGATTTCCAGGGCACGACCAATCCGAGCCATGTGGCCGGGAACTTCTCGCAGACTTGCCAGACCTGCCACACGACGTCCGCCTGGCAGCCTGCCAGTTTCGACCACTCGACAGTAAACTTCCCGCTTTCGGGAGCGCACACGGTTCCGCCGCGGCAATGTACGGACTGCCACGTGAACAACAATTACAACCTCACGTCGACGACCTGCGTTTCATGTCACCTGACGAACTTCCAAAACACGACGAATCCCAACCACGTGTCAGGCGGGTTCGCACAGACCTGCGAACTGTGCCACAACACCTCGGCTTGGCAGCCGGCAACGTTTGACCACTCGAAATCCGGATTCCCGTTAACCGGAGCACACATGGTGCCGCCGCGCCAGTGTGCGGACTGCCACGTTAACAACAACTACGCCATCACCAACACGACGTGCATCAGCTGCCACCAGACCGACTTCAACACAGCGACCACGCCGGTACCGCACACCGGTTTCCCCACAACGTGCCAGCAATGCCATGACACGGTGCTGTGGACCGATGGCAAATTTGACCACTCGACCACCGGTTTCACGCTGACCGGTCTGCACACGGTGCCGCCGCGGCAGTGTATCGACTGCCACGTGAATAACAACTACACCTTGAATAGCACAGCCTGTATTACCTGCCATATGGCCGATTTCAAGGGCACAACGAACCCGAATCACGTGACGGGGAACTTCCCCCAAACTTGCGATACGTGCCACAGCACATCGACGTGGCTGAACGCGACCTTCAACCACAACAGCACCGGGTTCCCGCTGACCGGCTTGCACACGGTGCCCCCGCGTCTGTGTACAGACTGCCACGTCAACAACAACTACAACCTGAATAGCACGGCCTGCGTGACTTGCCACCTGGCCGACTTTAAGGGCACAACGAATCCGAATCACGTAACCGCGAACTTCCCTCAGACTTGCGACTCGTGCCACAGCACGTCGACCTGGCTGAACGCAACTTTCAACCACGACAGCACCGGGTTCTCGCTCACCGGTTCGCATCTGGTGCCGCCGCGGCAGTGTACGGATTGCCACGTCGCCAACAACTACAATCTGACGACCGCCACTTGCGTATCGTGCCATCAGACCGATTACAACAATGCGACCACGCCGGTAAACCATATTGCGGCTGCGTTCCCGACCACGTGTGCAACCTGTCATGATACCGTGCTCTGGACGGACGCAACCTTCAACCACACCACCACCGGTTTTACATTGACGGGCGCCCACCTAGTGCCGCCGCGGCTGTGCACAGACTGCCACGTAGGCAACAACTATTCCTTGAACAGCACCTTGTGCTACACGTGCCACCAGAAGGACTATGCCGGCACGACCAATCCGGCGCACGCGACGGCCGGCTTCCCGACCACGTGCGAACTGTGCCACAGCACCACTGTCTGGACGAACTCCACCTTCAACCACAACAACACCACATTCCCGCTAACGGGGTCGCATCTGGTTCCGCCACGCGTTTGCGCGGACTGCCACGTCAACAACAATTACACGACGCTGCCCATCACCTGCATCGGCTGCCATCAGACGGACTACAACAACACGACGAACCCAGGCCACCAAGCG
>Ga0209733_1000123_pt1 | contig 11174 bp, 10 predicted proteins | sample BlaSpr_A8_OM2_M1_FD_187976 | JGI IMG/M metagenome (GOLD analysis project Ga0209733, IMG submission 187976) | Forest soil microbial communities from Thunder Bay, Ontario, Canada - Black Spruce, Ontario site 2_A8_OM2_M1 (SPAdes) (version 2) | ecosystem: Environmental > Terrestrial > Soil > Boreal...
TCGACGTCTTCCATGAGAACGATGCGGACCACTACGATCGCATCGGACACATTCCCACCTCGTTCCGCGCAAAGACGGGCGTCCTCGTGCCGGAATTGAATCGCTTTTACCTGGCAGTTCCGCATCACGAAAAACAGACGGCGGAATTGCGGGTGTACGAAGTTCTACCGTAGAGAGTGGCTGCGGAGTGCGGTGACAAAACAAGGGAGAGGTCTCAGCGAGCAACTGCCACTGCCGAAACCTCGGCAGCAATGACCTCTCCCATATCCCGCGTACTGGCTTGGCCGCCAATGTCGCGAGTGCGTATATCGGAGTTGGCCAGCACCTTGAAGATGGCTTGTTCGACGGCGTAAGCCGCCTGCACTTCGCCGAGGTGCTCCAGCATCATCGCGCCAGACCAGATCTGTGCGACTGGATTCGCGATCCCCTTTCCAGCGATGTCTGGAGCAGAGCCATGTACTGGCTCAAACAGCGATGGATATTCGCGTTCGGGATTCAGGTTGGCGGAAGGGGCAAGTCCCATCGACCCCACGACCGCTGCGCCAAGGTCGGAAAGAATATCTCCAAAAAGATTGGACCCGACAACGACATCGAACCAGTCGGGATGCGCCACAAAGTGCGCAGTCAAAATATCGATGTGGTATTGGTCTGCTTTGACGTCAGGATACTTCTTTGAAATTGCCGCGAAGCGTTCGTCCCAGAAGGGCATGGCATAGACGATGCCGTTGGACTTCGTGGCCGAGGTCACGTGTTTCTTGCGAGTCCGAGCGAGTTCAAAGGCGTAGGTAATGATGCGATCGACCGCCCGCCGGGTGAAAATGGTTTCCTGCATCGCCATGTCGAACTCGGTATCGCGATTGAGCCGTCCACCCACCTCTGAATACTCGCCTTCACTATTTTCCCGGACGATAATGAAATCGATGTCTCCTGCTTTGCGCCCGCTGAGTGGACTCGTGATTCCTTCGAGCAGTCGCGCCGGGCGACGGTTCACGTACTGCTTGAATCCCCGGCGAATGGGAATCAGCAAACCCCAAAGCGAGACGTGGTCGGGTACACCGGGATAACCCACCGCTCCCAGGTAGATGGCATCAAATGGACGCAATTGCTCGAGGCCATCTTCTGGCATCATGCGGCCGGTTTTGAGATAGGTCTGACAACTCCAGTCGAAATGCTGCCAGGAAAACGACAAATCAAACCGGCGGGCCGCCGCCTCGAGTACGCGAATGCCCTCGGGAACGACTTCGCGCCCAATCCCGTCTCCTTCGATTACGGCGATCCGATAGTTCTTCAAATTCCCCTCGCAGTGATAAGGATTTTTGTTGAAGCGAACTACTTGCTGCAAAGCGCGGTCAGTGTACGAACGTCGGGTAAATCTTCGAGTTTGCGTACCAGTTCAATGACCTCGTTCGCTTTTGCGCTGGGCCACTCCGCGAATGCAGCGCAGCCCCTGAACTTCTCCGCAACCTCGTCATAGCTCATCGGATTGCTGGGGCTTCCCTTGCCAAAATCCGTCCGGCCAGAGATGGTGCGTCCGTCCTTCAACGTGATCTTGAGAATGGTCGTCATCTTATCGTAACCCGCTTGCTCGGCCTCAGGGTCGACATAGAAGCGAACTCGCTCAATCATCTTCTGCACGTCAGGACGGTTCACCACAGCATCAGTGAACTTCGTCTGATCCGCTTTTCCATCCAGCAGCAGGATGGCCATACAGAACTCCATGCTGAACTTCGCCTGCAATCCCGTTGTCGGATGATGATGAAGCAGAGTACTCGGCATATTCCGATTCGTGCCCACTTCCACCCGTTCCACGTCGGCAGCCCGGATGGAGTTTACGCGAATGAGGCGCGACAACTCCGTCATGCCGGGATGAGTCAGGGAACCGGAGGGAAATGGCTTGATCGAGACTCCTGGATTCTGGAACGTCCAAGGCTTGCCCAGTCGATCGACAATCGCGGCCGGATCATACGTGCCACCGTAGGCATGGAAGAACCCGCGCTCTGCTTCCAGAATCTGTTCCGCTGCCGTCCAGCCAATCGCAGCGAAGTCCGCTGCAATCACGCCGGACTCGGTGGCATGGCCCGCCTGAAATGGCTTCATCATCGTGCCGAAGTTCTCACGCAGGCCGGCGGAGTGGCTGGCGGCGACGCCGAATGCCCGCGACGTGTGCACTACGTCCAACCCTTTGAGCTTGGAGCAGGCGGCAGTTCCCCCGAAGACTCCGCAAGTGCCGGTGGAATGAAAGCCATCTTCGTAGTGGCGCGGCGAAATTGCCTCCGCGATCTTGCACTCCACCTCCACTCCGGCCTCATAGGCAACGAGCAGATCTTTTCCGCTCTTGCCTGCGACCTCGGCCGTCGCCAACGCCGCGGGAAGCACGCAGACCGTGGGATGGACGAGCAATCCGTACACCCGGTCTTTGCCGACGGCGAGTTGGGTATCATCAAAGTCGTCCACGTGGATGGCCACGCCATTGGCAAACGCGGCGAAGCGGGCGGGAAGCCGAACCGCGGATCCCAGGACCGCCCCACCGCCGTACGGGGGAAACCCGAAAGATTTCACATACTCCTGGATCAATCCCCAAGTCTCCGCTTTGGAACCGCTGAGCGCCAGACCGAGACCATCCAGGATGGACTTCTTGCCAAGTTCGAGCGACTCTGCCGGTATATCCGTTAACTTCAGGCTGACCACAAACTCGGAGACGTAGTTGGTCAACTTTTGAACTTGAGGAAAGTTCGTTTCCGCACACTGCTGCTGAGCGGCTTCCGCGCGGGCAAACCTCGGCTCTGAGGTTCCTAGAACACCCAAGGCCGCCCCAGCGCCCGCCGTATTTCTCAAGAAATCTCGCCTTCTCATCGTGCTCATCGGATCTCACCGTTCATTTCAGTTCGTTCTTGAATATGTGGCCGCCTTTCATGACAAATTTCACTCGCTCAAGCTCCGTAATATCGGCGATGGGATCACCTGCAACTGCGACGAGATCTGCGAACTTTCCTGGCTCTAGGGAGCCGACTCGATCCTGCCATCCCATAAGCTGAGCTGCTTCGGAAGTTGCAGCTCGTATCGCCTGCTCTGGACTCATACCAAATTTCACCAGGTATTCGAATTCCTTGGTTTGCGTTCCGTGGGGGAAAGGCCCAACGCCAGAGCCAAACGCTACTTTAACGCCCGCTGCCAGGGCCATCCGAAAACTGCGTTCGGACACTTCCGCAACATTGTGTCCTCCATACTTTTTCATGTCATGTTCCCGATCGAGTTGGTAGTGGTAGAGGGTTGGCACAAGATAAATTCCCTTTTGCACCATCAGCTTAATGTCGCGGTCTTCGAGATCAACGCCGTGTTCAATCGACTCGACGCCAGCGTTCAAACAGTTGCGTAGACCTTCTCCGCCAAAGGCGTGACAAGAGACCTTTCGTCCCTTCTTGTGGGCTTCGTCCACGATGGCGTTCACCTCCTCCGCAGTGAAAGTCGGAGGACTTACCATTTTGCCGTCGCTGGTGAAGTAAAAGTCGTAGGCTGCATATACCTTAATCAGGTCAGCGCCGTGCGCGACCTGGTCCCGCACCGCTTCGCGACCTACCCACGGCGAGTCCACTACCTGGAGCGCGTTGGGCAACGGTACTTCGGGGGAATAGCCGCGCATGATGAAACCGCCCGTAGCTTGAATTCCCCTGGTCGCAACCTGTATGCGAGGCCCCGTGACGATGCCGCGGTCAATCGCATTGCGCAAATCCACGTCGCTGTACATGGCACCCAGCGTCTTGAGATCGCGTAGTGTCGTGAAGCCCACCATGAGATCTTTCTGCGCGTTCGCGAAGGCGGTCAGCGTGCGGTACTGGTAGGAATCATGCAAGATTTGATTATCGAAGTCCGGTCCATTGCCGAAGACGTGAGTGTGGGCATCGATCAATCCTGGCAACACGGTGGCGTGAGTCAGATCCAGTACTTCGGCGTCTGCGGGCAGTTGCACCAGCTCTGCAGCGCCGACCTTAACGATGCGGTCCCCTTTGATCAGTATCACCTGGTTGGCAGCGAGCTTCGCTGTCCCGTCAAAAAGGTGACCGGCACGAATGGCAATCCAATGATCGGCGGCGGGGGCCGATTGGGCGGGAGCGAGTGTACAGACCAGTAGGAGCAAGCCGGCACTGTATTTCCTCAGCATGGCGGGACGTCAATCGTGGCCGCTCCACATTAAGACCCCATGAAGGCCAGATGAAACGTTATTCAGGATCGGGCAAGGCCAAAAATAGCCCGACGACTCACTTTGATTTCTGAACAAGTTTTCATCTGACTTTGCTAACGCTTCCTGGCCAACCGCAATATACTAACGAGGCCGGAGAAGCTATGCGTATTCTGCTGGTCGAAGACGAGAACAAGGTTTCCAGCTTTGTCGCGCGCGGGCTGACCGAAGAACGATTCGCAGTCGATGTTGCCGCCGATGGTAAGGCAGGGCTCGACCTCGCCATAACGTATCACTATGATCTGGTGATTTTGGATCTCATGCTGCCGACCATGGATGGCAGTCAGATTCTGCGCGGGATTCGCAAGGATAACCTTCAGGTTCCAGTGCTGATCCTGACCGCTCGTGATGCAGTGGCAGACAAAGTCGGCAACTTCGAGGCGGGTGCCGACGACTACTTGACCAAGCCATTCGCCTTTGCCGAACTGCTGGTGCGCGTGAAAGCCTTGCTGAGACGGGGCCCCGTCACCCGCAGCAGTGTGGTGCGCGTAGCCGATCTCGAACTTGATCGTCTTTCTCAGCAGGTGAAGCGGGCTGGGAAGCGAATCGACTTGACCGCCAAAGAATATTCTCTGCTCGAATACCTCATGTCGAATGCCGGGCGGGTGCTCTCACGCACCATGATCATCGAACACGTCTGGGATCAGAGCTTCGACGGCATCACAAATATTGTGGACGTCTATGTTCGACATCTCCGAAACAAGGTGGACGATCCTTATCAACAAAAGTTAATTCGCACAATTCGCGGCGTCGGCTACTCGCTCGGTCACGGGACGCAGCCGTGAATACACGCTCTCTCCGTTTTCGCATAACCGCATGGTACGCAGGACTCCTCGCCGGAACGCTCCTCGTGTTTGGCGTCTCCGTTTATCTTGGGCTCGAACGATATCTAGATTGGTCTCTTCAGAGGACGCTGCTCGCAGAGTGCCGCACCATCGCGACAGAATTGCTCTCCCAGTTTCCGCCCAAGGACACAAGGTGGCTGGCAACCGAGATCAATGAAGCGTATGCCCCGGAAGTGAATGGCCGCTTCATTCGCGTCGTGCATCAAGGCGTGGGAGTTGTCTACCTTTCCGGCGCACCGAAAGACGGCACTTTCGACCCCTTGCGAATTCCTTTCCCCGCCGACCAGGAAAAAGACGTTTCGCGAAAACTTCGTTTCGGAACCGGGAATCGCCTGCTGATTCATTCGATCACTCTTACGAACCCCGACGGAAATCGCTTTGTCGTCGAGAGTGGCGCTCCTTACAATCAAATCGACGTTGTTCTGCATGGTCTTTTGGTCACCTTTGCGATTTACATGCCATTCGTTGTTTCTCTCGCCGTCGCAGGCGGTTACTGGCTGATGCGGCGATCCCTGCAACCGGTAGACGAGATCACCAAAAGAGCGGAAGGCATCACTTCTACGAACTTGAGCGAGCGCCTGCCGGTGATTCGAACCGGCGACGAACTGGAACGACTTTCTGTATCCCTGAACCGTATGATCGACCGGCTGGATGGCGCCTTTCAGCACATTAACCGCTTTTCCGCCGATGCTTCTCACGAATTGCGAACGCCCTTAACCATTCTGCAGTTGGAACTGGAAGGCATTGCGCAGAACTATCGCGGGGATGCCGCTCTCGGGGACCAAATCGGAAGTGCCCTCGAAGAAACTCAACGGATGTCTCGGATTGTCGAAAGCCTGTTGGCGATATCACGGCTCGACGCAGGCGAAGTGAAAATGGAAAAGACACACGTCGATCTGGGAGAACTGGCAGCCTCTACGGTGAACGAGATGGCGTTGCTGGCAGACGAGAAGTCCATTCGTCTGCGGACTCATGGAACAGTCGGGGTTCATGTGGAAGGGGACCGGACCCGTCTGCAGCAGGTCATCGTCAACCTGATCGACAACGCCATTAAGTACACGCAGGAGGGCGGCGAAGTCGAGATCAGCGTCCGCAAAGAGGGAACCGCAGCCGTTCTTGAAGTCTCCGACAATGGCCCCGGCATTCCCGCGGAGTGTTTACCCCACGTGTTCGAGCGCTTTTACCGCGCCGACAAGGCCCGCTCGCGCGCCAATGGCGGAGCTGGACTAGGGCTTTCCATCGTAAAAGCGATCTGTGCTGCGCATGGCGGCGATGTTGAAGTTTCAAGCCAGGAAGGGCGAGGGAGCTGCTTTCGCGTGGAACTTCCGCTACTCCCTATTTTCGCGGGCGGCCGGGCCAGCGCTGCGGCACCGCATTCGAAGTCAGAAACGCGTGACTTGCTAATCGTTGAGCGTCTCCCAAATAAACACTAAGCCCGACGGGCGAACTCCCCGTTCCGACCAAGCCGGCCTTCTTAAACGGATCAAGCTATGCGGAACTGAAGCGACAATTCACACGTACTCACGCTCGCTCCGCCGGATCGCGCGATATCTCTCAAACACCTTCTTCTCGCTCTCCAGTCCAAGCGCAGAGCGCATCGAGCTTCCGCGGAAGGTATGGGCCAACATCTTCCATCCCTCGAATAAGACGAATCTTGGGTCGTGCCCGAGCGCAGCCGGTATGTGACGAACTTTCATCCAACGCTCGGCCCGCCAGCGCATGAATTCCACTTCCTCGGCCGGTAGCTGCTCGGTGCGGACTACCGCCGTAGTGCCGTCATATTCCTCCAACTCCTCATTCATGATTAAGGACCTGTCCTTATTGCTCCGATGCGAATCCCGCAGGCGCGGGTCGAACGGAACAGAGCGAAGCGAGCGGGCGCTATTTTACTCCAGCGGGGGCCGGAAAAACTCTAGGGTTCCCAGAAAAAGCATTTCGGCTAGTATTTGATGGCAGGGCGTCATCGCAGCACGCAATTTCAGGTTATTATTCAACAAGATGGGCACTGGATCGCTGGTTCGTGCCCGGGAAGCCTGACCAATCCCATGGGGGCAGTATGGCCATCAAGTTTTTGTACATAGCCGACGGCAGTGACGATTCCAGACGCTTTCAACTGATCGAGCGTTTGAAAGTTTATTTCTTTGGCGCGATCGTGTTGTTTGCCTCGTTTGGAATGGGAGAAACGGTCTACCGGCTTTTGTTTTCAGAATTTGACGGCGCCAAGGATCGCATTCCCATCGAAGCTCTGTTCGGCCTCGTTTTTGCCTGGCTGGCTACTAAGTTCGTCGGCGATGTTTACCGAAATCGGCAGGAGAGGCGCGCGCGACTGAACTTCATTTGGGCTCGCAATCATCAAATCCGCGGTGCCCTGGATGGAATTGCTCCATTAGCGCATCCGGCGAAAAACCAGCAGTCGATCCGGGTCATCCGCGAAGAAGTAGACAGGATTGAGTGGGCGCTGAAAGAGATCTTGCCGCGCTGAGACCAGATCACCTCGCGGGCGTAATCGTGATATTACGAAACGCGACGTGGCCGACCTCACTCCCCTGCAGATAAATCGGGCCGGGTAGCGCTTCGTGACTATCCAAGGCACCGCCCGTGATGCCTGCAATTTCCTGCTTATTAATAATGGTCTGACCATTTTGCACAACGGTCACCACTCGTCCAACGAGCGTGATGTCGTAGGTCTGCCATTCCCCCTGCTTGCGCGGCTGTTCCGGCGAAGGGGCGAGAAAGCCATACACTCCTCCGGTTCGCATAGTCGGCCCTTCCGGTTCTGGATCGTCTTCGATTTGAAGTTCGTATCGGCCGCGCAGGTAGATGCCGCTATTCGATCCTGGCGCGCAATTGAATTCGATGTGCAACTTGAAATCTTCAAACTTGGCATCGCTGATAAGTTCAGGGCCATGTCCGGGACTCACGAGCGTTCCATTTTCTACCTTCCACGTGACGGTTGACGCCGGATCGCTCATCTTCCAGCCACTCAGGTCCCTGCCGTTGAACAACTGTATCGGCCTCCCCCAATGAGGATCGCTCGTTCTCTTCAAGGACGGCGCTCTTTCGCCCGTCCATTGCCACGGAGTGCCGTCGGGGCCCGTCGTGGTCCCTGCCAGCGTCGTTCCGGATAGCTTGCCCTCAAAGACCATGTTGTCTTTCCGTTCTTCCTCCTCCTTGGGAGAAACGAATGTGATCCGGTCATTCGAGATCTCAATTTTCGGCAGCGGCCGCGCGTGTCCCCAACGGCTCACCATTCGAGCTCCAAGCTGACCATCTTCCTGGGTTATCTCCAGCCACGAAGGATAGTCACGAAGTGGGGTCTTCAGGGTCAAGTCCCAACGTCCCAGAAAAGACTGAACCGACACTGTTGTGTCGGCAGAGTTCTTTTGTCTGGCATTTCCCGGCATATAAAGCATCAGGACCAGTGTCGTTAGCGCAAGTGCTCTCCGGTGGAGACTCCCGTTGCTACGATCCCGTATTACCTGAGTTGGCATGAACCACTCCTTACAGAAAGGAATTGTAATTTATCGCTTGTCTAGGGCGTTTCTGTGGGACATCAATAGCGAAGTGCGCATTCGTCGTGACCTATCTCACGCCCGGTCTACTCCCTCGGTTACCTTCGCGCCGAGCCAGAAGGTTGCTAGGCTTCCATCAGAACGACACATGGGCTGTTAGGGATGCCGCCGAATAGGAGCAGAATCAGGCGGGGGCGCCCCCTCGGTGGGGGATGACCTGCGAGAATCCTTCGCTCGACCGGAAACAGCCCACACTTCCTCTAAGCGCGATGCGCTTGCCGTGACTCAAACCTGAACCGACAATTCCGCAGCGCGCGTTCTTCCGCCTTAGTTTGATGGAGCGCGGATCCTACGCCGGTCGCGCCGCCACCAGAGCGTCATATTGCTGTTGCGACTCGCTCGGCAGCAGCACCCACAGCGTGTACACGCCGATTGCGGTTCCCAACGGGATGTTGGTGAAAAGCGAGATGAATGCCAGGATGAGTGCAAGCGTGCGCGCCCAAGATTCACGCTGCAGCAGCCCCCACCCGACGAGAAATCCGAATGCTGCCTTGGCCAAAACAATAATTCCGAGAGTGCTAAACAGTGCAGTCAGGAAGCCGGCCGGCACGTCCGGTGGCACGTCCTTCATCTCATGCAGATGAGGAAAGAAAGCATTGCCAAGAACCAGCAGGAACAAGCCCGCCAACGTATTGAACGCCGAAAAAGCCAGCCACAGAATTGCGAGGAGGTGCAGGTGCCGCCGCACTTTGCCCGGCTGGGGCTGCGGCGCTATCGTACCGACAATCTGCTTGCCACACTTGCTGCAAAATTCTTGCCCCGGCTGCACCGCTGTGCCGCATCCATCGCAGAACATGAATTCCTCCCCGCCCGGTATGCCAACCAACACTGCGCACAGAAGACTAACAACAAATGATACGTAGAAATCGCGGAACAGTTCCCCCGCTCGCGCAACTAAATGCTTTCATCACGCTTCTCTTGCGCGCTCCGCGGCATAAACGAAAAGGCCACCCGGCAACAGGGCGGCCTCTTCTTCAAGGGAGAATAGTTCCAACGGAGCTTGAAAATCCGTCAAAACTTTCTGCGACAAATCTTATGAGTCTAAAAACGGGGGTGTCAAGGGATTTTTGCGAAATAAATGTCTTTGTTTTCAATACTTTACAGAACCAATCAATACCGCCGAGGAGTGTAGCAAATTGAGACAAAAGCATCCAGGGAACCCTGTAACCCAATCTATCTAAAGCCACTTAATGGGGTCATGCGGGGTTCTGCGGCGCCTGCCGGCCTGCTTCAGTCGTGCTGGGGGAGCCACCTTTGACGACCGCTTCGGTGAGATGCAGCGAGATAAATTCCATCTGCTCGGGTCGATCAAAAACCTTGTCTGGATACCAACGCTTCATCAGAATGCGAATTCCACCGAAGGCCACGCCAGCCACAATCGCAAGTCCTCCCACAATCGCACACAGGATCACGATGTTGAGGATGAGCATGTAGAGATCGCGCGCTTGCGGATTATCGGTCGGTGTATTCCAGGTGACGCTGGCTTCGTAATTCACCATTCCCATCAGAGACTTCGCATCGCTGTCGGAAACGGGCCCGGTGGCAATCACAAGAATAGGTCCGGTGCGCTTATCGAAGAACGAACCCGCGTTTTCGATGCTCGAAACGCCATTCTGCGGCTGCCTCATCTGATGCGCGGCATCAATGCGGCGCAGATGCTCGGCAGCTAGTTGCGGCGTTGGATAAGAGATCAGCATCAACGTCGCTTCTCCGCTGCTTGTGTTGTAGCGAGCCAGGCTCACTTCGGAACTGGCATTGAAGTCTACGAGATCGGCGGGAACGGGCGGCGCCAGCGCGCCCAGAGCGGCCGGGCCCATCACATATTTCTGAGTGTTCGCAACATAGCCGCGCCGAGGCATGAACTCGAGAAACGTTGGTAAGTTGGCGGCATTACCGTTGGGACGCGGCAGCGCTCCGGCTAACTCGCGCAACTCCGCTCCTGACATCGCAGACTCTTTGCTGAACTGCGCGTCGACCAGCACATTCCCACGGTAGAAGAGCACCCGCTGTCCCAAAGATGCTGCTTGATCGCCGATCTGCTCTTTCGTCATCTCCGGCTGCAGATAAAACGTGTAGGCCCCGAAGGCGCCGGAAGCGTCCGCAAAACGTGCCGCCCGGACCATCAACGTCCGACCATCGTCACGGGTGTAAGTGGACGAAGCCAGGTCCGTGAAGCGGTATTCACCGAGGATCGCCGCGTTGGTAGGATCCGCCGCCGCAGGATCCGTGCTCTTCTGCGGCGAGCCCTGCATCTCCCATCCGCCAAACTGTTGCGGAAGAAGCGCGGGTTCCTGCGTTGAGGAAGAGGAGTGAGTCGGCGTTTGAACCGCCGGCGTGCTCGCCACCGAGACAATGCCCAGCAAACAAATAACAGCAATAGTGATACCGACAGAACGGGAAAATCTCATGAATGGCCCCGCGGAGCAGAACTCTTCTATCAATTAGACCACAGAGCTGAGAGAAAGGTTTCACAAGCTTAGGCGGGCGATTACCGCGATTAGCAGTGCAGCTGTACTCCAA
>Ga0209733_1000126_pt1 | contig 11100 bp, 8 predicted proteins | sample BlaSpr_A8_OM2_M1_FD_187976 | JGI IMG/M metagenome (GOLD analysis project Ga0209733, IMG submission 187976) | Forest soil microbial communities from Thunder Bay, Ontario, Canada - Black Spruce, Ontario site 2_A8_OM2_M1 (SPAdes) (version 2) | ecosystem: Environmental > Terrestrial > Soil > Boreal...
CTCTTCCGCCGACCGGCGCGATAGAGGATCCAGCCGAGGAGATTCGCTGCCAGCACCACTCCGGCAATTTTCAGGGAATAGCGAGACTGGCTCTCCACGCGGATGACCGGGAAGATCGAGAGCACAACAAAGAGCAAGGTCACTAGAAAACCCGATGCTGCCGCCGCGCGCAGCACGAGCCCAGGGCGGATACCGCTGGCTTTGGGCGCGAGCAGTGGAATGGCGAAGAGCGCGAGATAGGCCAGACCGTAAAAAGTGAAGCCCCAGGTCAGAAGGAGTTCGTAGGCCTCTTGTTCGCCGACGCCGATCAGGGCAGCGATGCTCGCGGCCAGAGTTGCGCCTCCGAGGAAGAGGATCGAGTTGACCGGCGTTTTGTAGCGGGAATGCAGGCGCGAGAACCACGACGGAAGTAAACAGTCCCAGCCGGCCGCCATTGGCAGGCGGGCGCTCCCGCTGAAATAGAGGCTGAAGGTGGAGAGGTAATTCGCCAGCAGCAAGAAGATGGCAACCGGAACGATGATGGCGCCGAAGTTTCCGAAGCCGCGGCGCAAGGCCTGCGGGATGGGACCGATGACATCGACCGCGTCTGGCGAAACGTAAGCCAGAATCGCACTCGTGGTGAAGATATAGATCAGGGCGATGACGGGCGCGGTGATCAGAATTGAGCGTCCGATGTTGCGGGCGGGATTGCGGGATTCTCCGGCGAAGATGGCGACGTATTCGAAGCCGCTCAGTGCGCCAAAAGTCATCTTGCTGAAGACGCTGAGCGTAAAAACCGTGAGCGGCGGCGCGACCAGTCGCAGGGGATGAAAAGCGGTCAGAGTTCCGTTGCGTACGTTCACGAACGGCAGGGTGATGAGCACGGCTACGGTAACGAGCACAGCAATGCTGCCCGCATTGTTAAACCATTTGCCGACGCTGAAGCCGATGCCGGCCAGCAGCATTTGCGCCGCGATCAAAACCACGGACGCAGCCAGAACCGCCCATTTGTTGTCGGCCATCCAGGAGAGCGAAGGCACGGCATACGCCAGGAAGGTCGAAGTCACCAGTCCGATGATGGCGACGTACAGCATGATGAAGAGCCAGAGATTCCATGCCACCAGGAAACCGATTTGATCGTTGAAGGCGAGACGCGCCCACTCGTAGAGGCCGCCTTCGAGCGGCATCAGGCGATTGAGATGTGCGACGATCAGCGCGAGTGGGATGAAGAACAACAGCATCGCCGAAAGCCATAGGACAACATGAGCGGGACCGGCCTTCACCGCCGTGCCGAAAAAGTCGGGAACCACCACGAGTAGGATTTGCGCGAGGATCAAGTCGAGGAGTCCGAGTTCTCGACGGAGGACGGCGCTGTGGGACTGAACTTCGGCTTCCGCTGATTGCAGAGACGGATTGTCTGGGATCGCCAAGTTGGGTCTCAGGTAAGAAGTCAAAGACCCCGCCTTGTCCCGCCAAAAAATGGCGGCACAAGGACGGGCCATCAGCTCGTTCGCCGCTCACTTATTCTTTACTGGCTTCAGTAGCAAGTCTTGATAGTCGAAACTGAAATCGGCCAGCGGAGAGACTGCGGCCATTTTCGCATTGTCGATGCTGCCGTCCGGGTTCAAGGCAAACGTCACGAACGCGTCTTCGATGGTGCGCACGCGCCAGTGAGCTTTGAACGTGTCGTGTTGCCAGGGTTGCAGCTCGCCGATCATGCCAGGTGTGTGATCGAAAGTTATTACCAGACCGCCATTATCCATGCGGATGGTGATGGGGCCGTACCACGCGTCATTGTAGACACCGTCATATTTTTCGAGAGGCAAGGAAGGCTTGGAGTCGGCTGCGCGTGTGGCTTCGGCCTTCTTCATAGTCTCGGCGGCATCTTTTTCCTGCCTGTCTTCGCGGGACTTGAAGGCAGATATCCAGTCGGTAGGCGGTAATTGAAAGTAGTAATCAAGCACATGGAAGAGGACGGAATCGAAGGCGCCGTCCTCTTCAGCGTTCGTGAGTACGACCACTCCAAGATTTTCCTCGGGCACCAGCATGACGCGGGAGACGAATCCCCCGACGCCTCCGGTGTGCCCGACGAGCTTGCGGCCGTGATAGTCGCGCAATCCCCAGCCCAGAGCGTAGTCCGCGAAGTTGGCCTTCAGTCCGGCGAGAACTGGTGGAAGATCGTTGATAGGAAGGATGGTTTGGGGGGACCACATCTCTTTGGAGCGCTGCTCGCTGAACAGGTGGCCAGTTCGGTCGGCGAACTCACCGCGATTCAATTGCAGCTGTACCCACTTCGCCATGTCTGCGGCACAGGAATTAATGGAGCCTGCAGGCCCGGCGTTGTCGAGGTTTTCGAAGGGAAGAACTTGCAGTTTGCCCTCGACGCGCGAGTGCGGGTAGGCACGATCCTCGCCGGGCTGGATATTGGCGTTGGTGACGTCGGAGTGGTTCATGCCGAGAGGCGTGAAGATGTGCTGGCGAACATAGTCATCCCAGGAAGTGCCGGTCACCGCGGGGATGATCTGTCCAGCAGTCATGTAGAGCAAATTGTCATAGGCATAGTGGCTGCGGAAACTGGAGGCGGGCTTCATGAAACGCAGCCTGTAGATGATTTCTTCGCGCGTGTAGGTGGAATGCGGCCAGAAGAGCAGATCACCTTCGCCAAGTCCCATGCCGCTGCGATGCGTGAGCAGGTCGCGGATGGTCATTTCGTGCGAGACGTAGGGATCGTACATGACGAAGCCGGGCAGACGCTGGTAGACAGGATCGTCCCACGAGAGCTTGCCTTCATCGACCAGCGTGGCCAGCGCAGCGGTGGTGAAAGCTTTTGTGTTGGAGCCGATGCCGAACATCGTGAACTCGTCGACGGGATTGGGGTCTCCCAGTTTGCGCACGCCATAACCTTTAGCGACGACAATTTTGCCGTCTTTCACGATGGCGACGGCCATGCCGGGAACGTCGAAACTTTTCATGGACGAAGCGACGTAGGCAGAGAGATCGGCGAGTGGCGCGGTCAACGACGCGGGGGACTGCGCGGATGCAAGACTGTAAGTCAAAGCAATGAAAAAAATGACAATCCGTTTCGGACAAGCGTGCATGCATCTCTCCGGGTAGGAATCAGGTACGAAAAAATCAACGCGGTGATTAGAACATAGAAGCTGAGATTCGCGGGGAGTGTACTCGGTTTGTAGCAACGCGAAAGGAATCTCTAGCAGTTCGTTAGCCTGTTAGGGAGTTTTGGCGCGCATCAAAAATGAAATGTCGCCTACTTTGTACAGAACCTTTCCCGGAGAATCCGGGACAGCGTGTACCTTGCCCGCACGCACCACGTCGAACGCAACTATGAGCTGCGGAAGAACTTCAGGCGATGCCACCGGAATATTGTGCGCGCCCAAAACCAGTTTGATTTGCGGTGCGAGGGCGGCCAGCCGGCGGATGGATGCAGCATACGCGTCGAGATCGGTTTCGGGGCGGAAAAGCCAGATCGCCGCAGGATAGTAAGTGTCTCCGGTGAAGAGCAGGCCGTTGGCACGATCGATCAGGGAGATGGCGTCGGGCGTATGGCCGGGAGTGGCGATGACCTCAAGCGTGCGCCCACCCAAATCGAAACGGCCTCCGTCATGAGTGTAGGTTGTGATTTCCCAAGGCCGGGTCGCATAAGTGTTTGGATCGAATCCCGTCGGCAATGCGCCACAAATCTGATCCGGCGTGATTTCAGCCTGGGCGTCTTCGCGCGAGCCGCGCGCATTCTTTCGGGTGAATTCAGTGTCGATGCCGTAAATGGTCTTGAATTGCCAGTTGCCGCCCACGTGATCGTCGTGAGTATGGGAGTTCAGCACGATGATCGGCAACTTCGTAAGTTCGGCGGTTAGCTTCTTGATGTCGCTCATGCCCATGCCAGTATCGAATAGCAGCGCCCGCTGCTTGCCGACGATGAGGTAGCTGATGACTTCTTCCGCCTGATGCGGTTCGTAGATGGCGAAGACATCGCGCGCCGGTTGGTAGACTTCGAACCATGCATCGCTGACGGGAATGCGCTCGATGTTTTTGTACTCAGGGCGCGGAAGCGGCCGGCACCATTCCGGGATCGTGTTCTGAGCGACTAAAGGCGCGGCGACAAGAAAGCAGTTCGCGAGAATGGCAATGCATTTCTGCATAGAAAAGTTTGCGTACGTGCGTCTGAGTGCTTGGGTCATTTTGAATCTTGTCTGGACTTGCGGAATCGTAAATTATAAGGGGATCGCCCATTGGAAAGGAGCACGATGGTTTCAAATGGCTTTATTTTCTGGGAAGTGGATGCGCAGCGGGATTTCCTGTTGCCGGGCGGAAACCTCTATGTGCCGGGGGCGGAGAAGTTGCTGCCGACCATCCGGCGGCTTACCGACGCGGCACGACAAGGAAAAGTATTTCTGGTGTCGCATGGATGTTTTCATACGCCGGACGATCCCGAGTTCAAGATTTTTCCGCCGCATTGCGTGAAGGGAACGGCAGGGGCGGAGCTTGTTCCCGAAGCGCTGACTGAAAACGTTGTGCGAGTACCGAATGACGCGGAGTCGAAACTGCCGGAAGATTTGTCGCAGTACCAGCAAATTCTGCTGGAGAAGCAAACGCTGAATATTTTTGAGAGCCGCCACGCGGATGCTCTCGTGCGCCGACTCGGAAGTCACGCGGAGTTTGTGGTTTTTGGAGTGGTAACGGAATATTGCGTGAGCTTTGCAGCCAAAGGTCTGCTCGAACGGGGACGTCGCGTGGCCGTGGTGCAAGATGCGATCGAAACTCTGAAGCAGGAGGACGGAAAAAAAGCAATCGCAGAGCTAGAGCGATTGGGAACCAGAATGACAACCGCAGACCAGGCTCTCAAAGCGCTTGGCCGCTGAGAGCCTGGCAACCGTTTTAATGATGGTCCCGGTCGTGGTCGGCGTGGTTGTGACGCCAGGTCCAGTATTCCTTTTGTTCTTCGGGAGGAAGTTTGCGGAAGTCTCGGTGCGCGTCGCGATGGGTTTCATTGGCCCAGCGATTGTAGTAAACAACTTCGTCGTTGTTCCACGCGTGGTAATCGGTGTAATAGGGATCATATACGCGATAGGAATGATGATGTTCGGAACAAGCCATGCCTGCGAAGGACGAAGTCAGCGCGGCCGCCAGAACCAGCGAACTCAACGGATGTAAACCACGGCTCATGTCTTTCTCTCCTGGCAAAAAGGAACACTTCTCAGGCTAATTAGTTGCTGAAAGATCACGCGTGGTTTCAGAGAAATCCGCACCTCAACTTCTTTCGAAGGATTTTCACAGGTTGATGACTGTAATAGACTACAGTGTCTTCGAGTGGAGGAATCAAGGTTGGCCGACCCTTTGCGTACGCTGTTGGATTTGCCGGAGCAGGAAAAGATCGAACGCGGGCTGCAGCACACGCCTCATGAAATCTGGCAACAGCCCGATACCTGGAGAAAAACGTACCAGCGCTGCCAGAACCAGCGCACCGAGTTAAACGATGTTCTGCGGCGGGCGGGAATCGGCCGCGGCAACACGTCCTCACCTACCGTCTATCTGGTTGGCGCGGGCACGTCGGATTATACCGGCCGCGCGCTGGCTCCGCTGCTGCGCCGGCGATGGAGTTGCGAGGTTTGGCCGATCCCCAGCACCACACTGCTGACCGAATTCGAAGAGTTCCATCGCCCGGGAAAAGAATATTTCTGGATTTCGTTTTCGCGCTCGGGAGAGAGTCCAGAGGGCGTGGCGCTGTTGGAGCAGGCTCTCGGTCGGCATAAGGAGATCCGCCATCTGGTGATCACCTGCAATCAGCAAGGGCCTATGGCACAACTGTGCTTGCGTCATGCGGACCGCGCTTTCGCTCTTGTGCTGGATGAATCGGTGAACGATCGCGGCCTGGCCATGACCAGTTCCTTCACCAACATGGTTCTCGCCGGACAGTGTGTGGGGCACTTGGAAGATGAAGCCCAATTCGGCGAGGTGGTCGCGCAATTGAGCGAGACCGGGCGGCGGTTTCTTCCCGCAGCGGCCGAAGTCGCGGAAGCTATAACGTTGCTGGGTTGTACGCGCACCTGCTTTGTTGGCTCGGGAGTTCTACGGGCAGTGGCGGATGAATCCGCGTTGAAAGTAGTGGAACTTAGCGGCGGCAAAGTGACGACTCTGTCGGAAACGCCCCTCGGACTGCGGCATGGGCCATTGTCGAGCGTGGACGGGCAGACGCTATTTGTAGCATTCCTGTCGAGTGAGGCTCGGCGGCGCGGCTACGAGCTTGACTTGCTGCGTGAGATCGATCGCAAGCGTCTGGGACGGGTGCGCGCGGTGGTGACGGCGCGCTCGGGCGAAGATGCGTCGTCGCTGGTGGATTACTGTTTGTCTTTGGATACCGCCGCCAGTTTTCCGGACCACAATCGGCCGGTATTAGATGTAATGCTGAGCCAGTTGATCGGGCTATTCGCCTCCATGCGCAGCGGGCTAAAGCCGGACCAGCCAAGCCCCAGTGGAACCATCACGCGGGTTGTCGCGCCCATCAAGCTGTACTCGTAGAATGGAGAGGTCAGAAGGCAGAAGTCAAAATTAAGAAGTAAAGGGTAGATTGCAGATTTTCAGATCGCAATCAATCTGCAAACTCCGATCCAAAATCGACAGTCCTGAAATCTACAATTCAGCAATCCCTTTCTGACTTCTTACTTCTTACTTTTGCATTTCCCCTCTGGTCGCTAGACCGCTCTGCTGGCGTCGCTTCCCGGCTCGTATGGGCAGAACGGGTCAGTGCCCAGCGCGTCGCCAGTATAGGCGAAAGCCCGCGCCCGCGATCCTCCACAAATGTGGCTGTATTCGCAGGCGCCGCACTTTCCGTGGAAATGGTCAGGCGAGTGCAGGGCGCGGAAGACGTCAGAGTCGCGGTAGACGCCGACCAGCGAACCGGTGCGAACATTGCCGCAACGCAGCGGTAGAAATCCGGAGGGATAAATATCGCCGAGGTTCGAGACGAATACGATGCCATGGCCGTCGCGAATCTGGAAGCCCTTGTAGACGGACGTGGCCTTCATGTCGGGCGTGGCCATACCGGACGAGCGCATCATGTCGATCGCGATGCGGCGATACGAAGGGGCCTCGGTAGTTTTGATGGCAAACGGCGACTGGCGCGATAGGTCGAACACCCATCGCATAATGGATTCGCCCTGTGCCGGCGAAACTTCATTCAACGCCTTGCCGCGCCCCACTGAGATCAGGAAGAACAGGCTCCAGCGCATGACGGGAAAACTGGTGCGCAATAATTCGTAGATGGCGGGCAGATCGTCGGCGGTCTCTTCGGCGACCAGAGTGTTGACCTGGATGGGAAGGCCGAGGCGTCCGCAATGGCGGGCCGCTTCCATGGTACGCTCAAAGGTTCCCGGGACGGCGCGAATGTTGTCGTGCTTCTCGACACAGGAGCCGTCGAGGCTGAGTCCCAGGCTTTGAATTCCATGCGCCTGCAGCTTAGTGATGGCGTCGTTGGTCAACTCGGGAGTAGCGCTCGGAGTAATGGAAACTTCCAGCCCGAGACCGTTGGCGTAGTCGATCAGCGGGTAAATGTCTTTGCGACTGAGGGGATCGCCTCCGGTCAGAATCAGGTGCGGGAGGGGATCGCCGAAGCAGACTATCTGGCTCAGAAACCGTTGGCTCTCTTCGGTGTTGAGTTCGAGCGGATGCGCCGTGGGCATGGCCTCAGCGCGGCAATGTTTGCAGGCCAGACCGCAGGCCTGAGTCATCTCCCAGTAAACCAGCATGGGATTCTTGGAGAAGTCATGAGCCCCGCGGCCCATGATTGGAGTAGTGCTGGCAGCGACCATGATGTTCCCCCTTCGGCGAAGCCCACGAGCAAGTTCAGGGTACTTTCGGAAAGGGAAAAAGGCTGTGATTAGGATCACAGCCAGTCGTGAGCAAATTCGCAAAAACGTGATGTTTTTAGGTTTTTAGAAGCCGAAAGCAGCCAAAGTCCGTGCCGTCCCTGGCGGGACTCGTTAGGTCTCATCGGTTTCTACCCGGCACTTCCGTGCCGGGCTTTCCCATGCCGCCGCTTCGCGGCTGAACTTGGGTAAGTTTGGGATCACACGCTTGAAAACTGCGTTCCGTCCCCGAAATCCCGAGCTATAACCGAAGACCCAAGACTCATAGACCCATAGACCCATAGACCCAAGACCCAGGACCTAGAAGCTAGACCAACTTCGGGGACAAACAAATACCCGGGTCTACGGGTGAGCACATAGACCCGGGCGGGCTGTTCCGGCAGGAGGGGTATCCGGCAGATCCGGCTAAAGGCCAGAGGGTGCCGGTAAGCGGATCACTCACCCTCGCATTGGGTCGCGGCTGCCTCTTTGAGCAGCGCGGATTCGCCCCTTCGGAACAGCGATCCCCACCACACGAACTACTTTTTCTGCGCTTCGCGAATGTAGGACACGACCATCTTGATCTGATCCGAGGTCACGCCCTTGTTGGCGAACGCGTGCATGGCTTTCTTGTCCTTGCCGCCGGTCGCGATCATGTCCGTCAGATCCGCGTCGGAAGCTTTTTTGGCGTCGTCAGAAACCAGGCTCGGAATCTTGGCAGCCGGTTTCCCTGCGAGGTCCGCACCATGGCAGGCAGCGCATTTTGCTTTGTAGATCGCTGCGCCGTCATCGGCGGCCCAGGAAAGGTTGGGCAGAACGAGGAACAACGCTACGGCGATCATCGCGATCAGGATTACGAGCTTCGTCATCTTCATGATTGCTTTTCCTTTCAGAACTTTACTGGTCTCGCCGGTTCGTCGGCGTGAAGCAGGAGAATCTCGCAGACGACTTTCGAGACTGGAATAAGAATGTGCTAATCGTCATGCAGTTTCTACGGAAGCTGGTGGGTTGGTCAGTGATTGCAGTCACGCCGGGTCGTGATCGTGATCGGAGTCTAAGTGCGTCTGGGGCATGAAGATCGCGTCAAAAGACTCGCGATCCGCGCCATATGCCTCACTGCCGGAGGTGGGAATCCTTCCTGATCCTTAATCTGCAGCATAAATCACTGAAAACACAGGGATTGACGCGAAACGCCGGGGATCGGTTCTTTGGCAAACCGCTTGCGCTTCCATCATTGCAACTTGCGCCCGAGGTGCTCGTCTTGGAACCTACGCTCATGGTGATCGGCCTGAACCATCGCACCGCACCGCTAGCCATAAGAGAACGTTTTTGGATCGGCGAGACCCGGCGCTATGAAATCCTGCGGCAGCTCAGTACCGCGGAAGGCATTGAAGAGGTTGTCGTTCTCTCGACCTGCTGCCGAACGGAATTCCTGGTGTGGGCCAGTGAGCCGACGCTGGCGGCAAATTCGCTTCTCCGCTTTCTGGGTGTGGAGCACGGTTTGAAGCTGAGAGAGTGGGAGCACTTCTACCGCCTGCTGGATGAGTCCGCCCTGATCCATATTTTTCAAGTCACATGTGGCCTCGATTCCGTGGTGTTGGGCGAGCCCCAGATTGTGTTGCAGCTGAACGCGGCGTGGGAGCAGTCCCGAACTGTGGGTGCCGCCGGACGTTTCTTGAGCGCGGTGCTGGAAAAAGCCTTGAGCGTATCCAGCCGAGTGCGTCATGAAACAGCAATCGGCGATCTGACGATCTCGATTCCGACAGCAGCCCTCGAAGTTACCCGCGACATTTTTGGATCTTTGAATGGCCGCCGGGTCTTGCTACTGGGATCTGGAAAAATGAGCGAACTTACGGCCCGCCAGATGCTCGACAATGGAGCCGGCTCCGTGGTGGTGATCGACCAATCGCCGACACGAGCCCAGGAATTGGCGGAGAAGTTGGGAGCAACGGCGGCTACCCTGGCCGATCGCTGGAAGTGCATGCTGCGCGCGGACATCGTAATCAGCGCGACGGGATGCCCGCATGTGGTTCTGACTCGCGAGGAAGCGGAGAGAATTGCACTCGAGCGCAACCGCGTGCCGCTGGTCCTCCTGGATATCGGCATGCCGCGCGACGTGGAGCCTGATGTGCGTAGGGTGGACGGAATTCTACTTTATGACTTAGACGGACTGGAGCGCGCGGTCAAGAACAATGCCAACGACCGCACTGCGGCCGCGGAAGCGGAAAAGATTGTTGCTGCGGAAGCGCAAGCCTTCCGCGGAAAACTACAGGCGGAAAGCGTGGTGCCGACGATTGTGGCGCTGCGCCAGCGCCTCGATGAAATTTGCCGGCAGGAACTGGAGTCCTTCACAGAAGAGCGCGGACCGTTTACCCGGGAGCAGGATCAATCACTTCACGCAATCACAGGGCAGATCATACAGAAGATTGCCAGCTCCCTGGCTCGCGAACTTAAGGAACTTCCAGAGAAGGAGGAACAAGAGCGAATGACCCAAGCGGTCACGCGCCTGTTCCACTTGGAATCGCCGCAACGGGCGGCTGCCGGCACCATATCGGAGAGAGCAAATGAGCGAAGGACAGAGCAGAGAGTCGCAATCAACTACTAACGCTACCGCAAGTGGGGCCGTTGCAGACGTTGCCATCGACACTTCCACGAAACCGTGGACAGGTCGGCAAGCCTATTTGCTGGCGGTCTTCTGCCTGCTGCTGGGAGTGGCGCTGGGATATCTGTTTCGTGGATCGGCGTCGCCCGCGGTGGCGCAGTCGGCAAGCTCGGCGACTACTCAGCAGGGAAGCGACTTCCAAAAGCAGACGCCCGACCCCAACGCGCAAGCTGCGCTAGCGCAAGCGGCGGCACCATTGCTCGATGCGGTGAACAAAGATCCCAACGACTTCGACTCGTTGGTGAAACTCGGCAACCTGTTTTACGACGGAAAGCAATTCCCCAACGCAATCCAATACTATGCGCGGGCGCTCGCCATTCATCCGGATAATCCGGATGTTCGCACCGACATGGGCACGGCTTACTGGTACACCGGGAATGCCGAGAAAGCCCTGGAAGCGATGGAGACGTCTCTGAAATATCGGCCGGGACATCCGCAGACTCTGTTCAACCTGGGTTGGGTGCGCTGGCAGGGCAAACAAGATCCCAAGGGCGCGATCGAGGCGTGGCAGCAATTGCTCAAGGCAAATCCAGACTATCCACAGCGGCAGCAAGTCGAGCAGTACATCGCCAAGGCCAAAGAGCACGCTTCACGCGGCTA
>Ga0209733_1000127_pt1 | contig 11040 bp, 8 predicted proteins | sample BlaSpr_A8_OM2_M1_FD_187976 | JGI IMG/M metagenome (GOLD analysis project Ga0209733, IMG submission 187976) | Forest soil microbial communities from Thunder Bay, Ontario, Canada - Black Spruce, Ontario site 2_A8_OM2_M1 (SPAdes) (version 2) | ecosystem: Environmental > Terrestrial > Soil > Boreal...
GCCCCTTGCTTGCACTCCAAGCCGACCGCGCCCGCGAGTTCTACACCTCCGGCGACGAGTTGATCCACTACGTCGCGGAAGACAGCCAGCCCGCGTTGTGGGTGCTTGTGACCATCTACCGTCGCTTGCTGGAGAAGATCGCCGAAAAGCAATTCGACGTCTTCACCACTAAAATTGCCCTGAGCACTTCGGAAAAGTTGCGCATCCTCGCGAAAGGTTTCCTCAAGCGCCTCACGTGATCTCGAAAGCAATACTGTCTCGCTGCAATCCCGTGCGTGTCACCCTGAACGAACCGCCTGTCGTCCTGAGCGAAGCGAAGGACCTATGTAACTGTCCGCGTGTGCATGGGTCGTTCGCTTCGCTCAGGATGACATGGGTCCCTTGACTCAATGCCCTCCACTCCATCCCAACCCACAGTCGCCATCGCCGGAGGCGGCCTCGCCGGACTCGCCGCCGCGTGTGCTCTGTCCGACAAAGGCTTCCGCGTAACGCTATTCGAGAAGCGCCCTTTCCTAGGCGGCCGGGCCTCGTCGTGGGAACAACCTGGCACGGGCGAAGTCGTCGACAACTGCCAGCACGTCCTCTTTCGCCTTTGCACAAATCTCATGGAGTTCTATCACCGCATCGGCGTCGCTGACCAAATTCGCTGGTACGACCAGATGACCTTCATCGAACCGGGCGGCCGCACATCGGTAATGAAATCTTCGCCCCTCCCCGCTCCGCTGCACACCGCACCCTCCTTCCTGCGTTTCTCATTCCTGAACGCCGCCGACAAACTCTGCATCGCTCGCGCCCTCGTCCCGCTCACGCTCACCGAACAGCGCGACACTGGACAATCTTTCAAGCACTGGATCCAGGAGCACGGCCAAACCCAACAAGCGGTCGAGCGCTTCTGGCGCCCTATCCTCGTCAGCGCACTCAGCGAAGAACTCGACCTCATTTCCATCTCCGCCGCGGCGCAGGTGGTACGCGAGTCCATGAAGTCTCCGGCCGCACGGCAAATGGGCGTCCCCACCGTTCCCCTCACCGAACTCTACAACGCCGCTGGCGACTACATCCGCGCGCGCGGGGGAGTGTTGCACTTTCGCCGGCCGGTTGAAACCTTCGTCGCGGATTTTTCGCAGGTGCGAGTGCGTGCTAAGCGGCGGGAAGAAAATCGGGAAGACAATCCCCAAGAATCGTTTGACTATCTCATTCTCGCGCTGCCCTTCGACAGCCTCGACCGCATCCTTCCTGATGATCCGGAGAGCGCACCGATCCGCGAGAAACTCAGCCACTTCGAAACCGCGCCCATCACCGGCATTCACCTGTGGTTCGACCGCCAGATTTCTGATCTCGACCACGCCGTCCTCCTCGACCGCACCATTCAATGGATGTTTCACAAGTCCCGCCTGCAACCGATTCGCGCGCAGGCTGGCGCTAACGCAGCCGGAAGCTACATCGAGCTCGTGGTGAGTTCCTCGAAGACGCTTATCGACAAATCCCGCACTGAGATCGTCGATCTCGCCCTCAGTGAAGTCCGGGAATTCTTTCCTGCCGCACGCGAAGCCAATCTCGTAAAATCCACGGTCATTAAAGAACTCCACGCCACCTATTCGCCGCGTCCGGGAATTGACGCCTATCGTCCTGTCGCAGTCACTGCCTGGCCCCGCGTTTTTCTCGCCGGAGATTGGACCGCTACCGGCTGGCCCGCCACCATGGAAGGCGCCGTCCGCAGCGGATATCTCGCCGCCGAAGCTCTGGCCCACGCCGCCAACCGCAACGATTGCCGCTTCCTGTCCCCAGACCTTCCCGCAACGGGACTGATGCGCCTATTCGCATAGCCCCACTTCCGCGATTAAGCAATATCCTCTCCGGTTAGCCTTCAACCGCGCACAAGGTCAGCGCTTCAAGAGGCTATACGCCGGTTGGTCGACGCAGCACGCCTTACATGCCCTGCTTCCCCCTTTACGAATCAATTCGGGAAACGTACCGTTTTGAACGCGGAGATACCGCTCGCCCAACTCACCTTCCAAGCCCGGAATCACTAAACTCTTGCTGCTCCTAAGCCGATACAAATGACATGGACGCTCGTAACATCGAACCGAGGACGGTCTTGTGGGCGGTGGCCGAGATCTCATGGGAAGACCAGACCGGTACCCCTTATCATGCTCCAGCCACCCTCGAAGACATCTCCGTCTCCGGGGCCTGCATTCGGGTCAAAACCCCCGTCACGGTCGGATCGAAGCTCGTTGTGAAGTGGCAGCGGGAACAGTTTTTTGCGGTTGCCAGAAACTGCCGCAGTGATGGACGAGACTTTCTGTTAGGAGTTCGTCGCGATTCAAATCCTACTCCAAGCAACTCGTCATTAAAGAACATTGCTTCCCCTCAGGCGCCTGAGACGGCGCGGCCCGAATCAACTGCCGGTGTGACGAAAGTCCTTCCGCCGCCTCCAACAAAATCTCCAAGTAATCCGGCGGAGCGGGAGAAATCCACCGCTCCTGGTTCCCCGCCCGAACTAGCTTCGCGATCTGCCACCGCCGCGGGTATTCTGCTGCCGCCAGAAGCGCCGCGGCTGGTGAGTCGTTCCGCCGCTAATGCGCTCCATGCCAGTCCAGGCACATTTGGGCGAGCCGAGCCGGTTCGAAGTTCTCCGTCTCAACCCCAAGGCGCGTCCCCACGCCGTGAAAGGAGAGTTATGCAGTTCAAAGGATTCTTTCCCAAATTCTGGCGCCAACACGACGATACGGACGCGCCCCACACCATTGCATCCACGGAGGCTCCTGTGAACAAATCGCAAACCCATCCTGCCGAAGGCCTGACCGGCCCCCAAACCGATCTGCTCTCCTACGAAGACATCTACCGCGCAGCCGGAATCTTGAGCCCGCGCTCCGGATACGGCATCCACAAGGTCGTCGACATGTTGAACAGCGACCGCATCCGGAACTTGTCGCCCGACATCAAGCGCGCCTCCGTGTTTATGGCTCTCGATGCCGCCGGCACATCGGCGGACGATTTGCTGCAGGACGCCACCCGCCGCCAGCAGGCCCTCAGTTCCTATGAAGCCGGACAACAGAAACAACTGGAGGAATTCGAGGCGCGCAAAGCTCAGGAAAACGCTCAAATTCAGGCGGAGATGGAGCGGGTCACGGCCCACTACGCCGAGCGCATCCAGCACAACCACGATCAAGTAGCGCAAGAGAAAGAGGCCTTGCATAACTGGCAGATACAGAAGCAATACGAAAACCAGCGCATTTCCGAAGTCATCGAACTCTGTGCCAAACCGGCCCCTTCCGCCCCTCTTGCCAGCGCGGCTGCCGCGTCATCTGGCGCTCCTGTCGGGCCACCGGCAAGCAGTGCGCCTGCGCTCCCGAACCGGAATCCGGAGGTTTCGATACGAAAGTGAAGCTGCGCCCTCGACAAGAAAAACGGCAGACCGGATGAGTCTCCAGCCTGCCGCATTCCTGCCTTTCAAACGCCCCTCGCTTAATCTTCTTGGCCGAGCCCGAGAGCCATAGTTTTTACCACGTTTCCATTTGCATCGTCGTCCTTAAGTGCCCAAACGTAGGCTCCCCCCAGACCTTTTGCATCGATATAGAGCATCTTCAGCAAGGCCGTCCTCGGATTGTCATAGGTATAGAAATTTCCACTGCCCGGATCATAGAGCGTCACGGCGACCCGATGTGGATCGAACTGAACGCTGTAGCCATTGGCCGCAAGATTCGCCAGCGTCGAATACGTCGCCAAGCCTGGGGTCAACAGCAAGTCGCAACCAGGAGTGGCCCCGCTCGTATCGGTGCATAGGCCGCTTCCGTTGGCCAACTGAACCGGGGAAGGCCCGGTCAAATTCTGGTACAGGCCGTGGTTAATATTCGGAACGCCAGTCCAACCGGCGCCATACAAGGGCAACCCCATCGTGTATTTCCGGGCCGGCACCCCCGCTTTCAGATAAGCATTCACGGTGTCGTTGATATCGAGCCCCTGGCCGTAGAGTGGATCGCTTTTGCTATCGAACAGCGGAGAAGCATCGTTGGTTTGCACATCCCACGATCCTGCGTAGTTGTAGCCGTCAACGGTGATGAAATCCACTTGTTTGGCGGCAGCTTTCAGATCAATGTTGACGTAGTTCTGGGACCCGGCCGGGCCGTCAAACGACATCACATAGCTTTTGCCGGTCACCTTTCCCAGGGCCTTCAATTGGTTGCGAAACTCCGCCAGCAGCGCAGTGAAATTCTGCGTGTCGCCGGCACCCGGAAACTCCCAGTCAATATTGAAGCCATCGAACAAGCCGGGAGCGGTCACGCCCGGCGCGATGTTGCCGTTCACAAACATGTCGATACACGAAGCAGCCAGCGCCTGACGTCCCGCCGCGGTGCTGGCGGCCGCCACAAAGGCCGCGGTGTTCGCCGCCGATGCTCCACCAACCGACATCAAAACTTTGAGCTTGGGGTGGAGTTGCTTGAGTTGCTGAAGTGCCCCAAAGTTTCCGTAGAGCGGTGCGGAGTACGGAGCCCCGCTCACGCTGGGAAGATAAGGAGTCTGATAGTCAGCCCATGAATCCGCAATGGAACATGCGGGCGCCGGGCTTGTGGTTACGTTGGCGAATGCATACATCAGGTGGGTGAGCTTTCCGGCGACCCCATTCTGATGGAGGTTCGCAATGTTATAACCGGCGTAGTAGATACTCCACTCTTCGAAATATCCGCCCAGAATCTTGTTGTCTTGTGAGAAAGAAGGAGCCACCGATGCAACCAGCGTGACTGCGCCGATTAGTATCGCTCGGCAGAAATGCAGGGAAACGATCTTCGACATGGCTAGCTCTCCAATGTAAAAAATACGAACGCGGCGAGTATAGAACTCTATAGCGGATTCAGCAAGACTCATTCATAGAAGCCTAAGAAGACCAATTTGTATCTAATTGCGCTCTATAGCAGTTCTGCATCGGAGTACGTCGTCAGTCCGCGAGACGATCACCATGTATCCCGGATTTTCGGCCCCACCGTACTTTGACCGAATTCGTATCGGAGGCTCCTCAGGAGTTCCCAAACTTCGCCGCGTAAAACATTCGACTAAGCAGTCGAGTTTGCAGGGGGAAGAATCGATCGACCCAAGGGTCTTCGGTTAGGTCCCTTTTCGCCTCAAAATTGAACGGCAACGGAACCGGTCGGACCGGCATCGAAGTTGACCGGGAACCTTTTGTGGCATTTCTATTGACAGTGGTTTTGGCGCGGTGAGAAACTTCGGTTGCCGGCTTTAAAAGTGGTTCGGCCCGCTCGCCTCCAAAGTCCGCTAGGTAGTGCTGCGGCATGAAAATCCCATCCAGCCTCGGTCGTCAAGCCTTACAGCAGCTTTTGGCCAACGCATTTGCAATTCAGGAAAGTCAGATCGCTCCCCAATCTCTCGCCGACGTCATGGAAGTCCAACGGTCGATCGCGCGGGGCAAACTTGACTTGGACGGCGCCATGCGACACATCGTCGAGTCGGCGCGAAATGTTGCCAACGCTACCGGAGTCGCGATCGGTCTGTTAAACGGAGGCCGGCTCACTTACCGCGCGGGCAGCGGAAGCAGCGCCGCTTACATTGGAGAGCAGGTCACGGCCTCGCTCACGGTTTCCGCCAATACCAGGACCAGCCGCGAAATTCTACGCGTGGAAAATGCCTACACCGACACGCGGATCGAAGCAGACATTTGTCGACAGTTCGGAGCCAATGCGCTTTTGATCCTGCCCATCTATGGCAACCAGGCTTTGGCGGGAGTCCTCGATATCCTGTTCAGCCAAGCTCATGTCTTTCAGGAATCGGAGGTACGCACCTATCGCTTGATGGTGGAGCAGATCGAAGCTGCCATGCTTCAGGCCACGCAGCCAGACCAAGTACAAGACCAAGAGAAAAATCTCGCCGTCGAACTTCCCGCCACTCCCGACCCGTTCGAGGCAATCTCACCGGAAGTGGAGAACTTCGACGAGTCTGTGCCCCCTCCCGATTTCTTCATGCTTCCGGAGAACGAGCAATCCCTCTATGCGCGCTGCGGCGCCGTCCTTGCGGCGATGATGGGATTGCCAGTATTCAAGCAATCAGCCGCACTCGCGACGACGGTCACACAGCGGGCGAAAACGCTCCATTGGCCTCGCCGCCCGCGCAATTCGATCGTATCCGCGTCCAAGGACCTGTCGTCCTTCTTCAAGCGCTCAGCTTCGTTCGCCACGACCGTCACGCAACGGTCGAAGAGCCTGACTTGGCCCGACCGCTGGCGGAACTGGCCCATGGCCGCATGTCGCGAGTGGTCGTCAATCGTCAGGCATTCCACTTTGTTCACCGCCACAGTCACGCAACGAGCGAGAAGACTGGCTTGGTCAAACCGCTGGCGAAACTCCACTCTGGGCACGGCCAGGGAGTTGTCATCAGCATTCACGCGCTCAGCCTTGCTCGTGACCCAGCGGGCGAAGAACGTCCCATGGCCCAACCGGCGACGCTCCTTGGGCCTGGCGGCGGTTGCTGCCATACTTGCGGTCACTGCCTTGTTCGCCTACAGGGGACGGGGCCCGGCCAAATCCTTGGAATCTTCCACGCTTTCCAATTCGAATACCGTCGACCAGCAGCCACAGTTGCCAAAACCGCTGCCGGGTAAAGGCGCGTCCGCGCTACAGCCCGGATTAGTGCCAGCAAAAGAAGCCAACAATCCCGGCACCGCCCTCAAGCGAGTGCGCGTAGGCCCGAATGAAGTTGACTACATCGGACAAGACGTCACCGTACGCATCTTCGAGGACAAACGTGCCATCAAGCGGAGCCGCGTACCAGCCGGCCGGGTCTCCCACTTCGGCGACGATGTGACCGTGCGCTACTTCACTCCACTGCCGGTGACGACAAAAACCGCCAGCCGATAAGCCATTGATTCTCGAACTTGGGCCGAATGTGACAGTCGCGCCCCACGCGCTACCGGAAAGACTTGGACCCGCTTCCGATCAGTCGAGACCGAAAGCAGCGGCACACGCTGGAGCCGGTTGATCGATTCTGCGCGGCTGCCCCTTAGCCAGGACGTAGGTGACCATAAAGTGGGCATCGACTGATCCCACATTCCGCAGGTAATGAGTAGCAGTGTTCTCTGTCAAAGAATCGCCGACGTTATAGACCGTACGCTGGCAGTTTGCGTCATACCATTCAAAAGAACCCGATATGACAGAAATTAGGAGGATGCCGGGATGAGAGTGCCATCCTGTGTGACCCCCTGGAGCATAGGAGGCGTCCTGCACAATAAAATTCGATGGTCCGCTGGTAACGAGCTTTGCGTTCCATTCATTGTCCTCCTGCTCCTCCCCCGTTGTCGATGGCAGTGCCACCCGCGCGTGCTGGCTGATCTCCGAGTTGATCGTGCCCGTGGACAGGATGGTTCCGAAATTAAGTCCGACGATTGGGGTTGCGAGTGCAATCCCCACAATGCATACGACCACAACTGCACCTACCGATAGGCTAGTCCTGATTTTCATTGATGTGTACCTCCTGTAGAAGTGGAACGCTACCCGTGGGAATGTAGGGCCCTTTAGCCTCCCTGTCATGCCCCAATTGGGGGAAGGCGGGCATAATTATGTTGACGCGATGGTCCCAGCGGGGGACAATGCTCCCGTCGTCGGGGTCCCTCCTGTTTCAGGTTCGACACATTTCCTCTTAGCAAGACACTAGATTTACCTTGGCTGAGTCTCGGAAGCGGATTCTCTTAAACCGTCCCAGGGATGATTTGGGAACGCCCCTGGAATTAGCGCACGGGAGGACCTAGGTGTTGCCTAGTACGCAAGTTCTCACAAAGCTAATCGGCAGCGTGTACGATGCTGCAACCGAACCAACTCTCTGGAAACCATTCCTTGAGCAACTCGCAAAGACCTCTGAGGCGGACTCCGCCGCGCTGGTCATGCACCATTTTGGTCGCGACGTGCATACGGTTTCTGCCTCCTGGAACTTGGAGCCAGAAGGCGAGCGCCTATATCAGCAACATTACGGATCCATCGACGTGTGGGCCATGCGAGCGCGATCGAAACGTGCCCCTCGCGCATGTAGGTCCGATTTCCTGTGCGCCTTCGAAGAGCTAGCGACCACCGAGTTCTACAATGACTTCCTTTTTCCGTCCAATATTACGCATGCCATGTTTGGTTTGGTCGAGGGTGATGCATCTACCTTGGCAGGAGTTAGCCTTTACAGAGGGGCAACCTCCAGTGAGTTCGGAGTTTCAGATTTAGAGACCCTCAATCTCCTGATTCCGCACATCAAGCGGGCTTTCAAACTGCATTTTCAATTTTCCCAGCTGAAAGGACGAAACGAAGGGATCGAGTCGGCATTAAACATGCTGACCACGGGTGTGATTTTTCTGGGGGCAAGAGGCGAAGTTCTTCTAATGAATCAGAAGGCCGAGGAATTGCTACGTCATAAGGACGGCTTGTTATTTGCCAAGGGAAGATTGAGCTCAGCCGTCCTGGCGGAATCAGCCCGCTTACAGGTATTGTCCGACGGCGCCGCGAAGACCGGAAGCGGTAGCGGATTCAGCCCGGGTGGAACGGTCTTGATCTCAAGGGAGAAGCGGCGGCCTCTATCGGTCACCATCGCCCCGGTGCGCGATTTTGACACCAGCATCTCTCTGCGACCTGCGGCAGTGCTCTTCATCTCCGATCCTGACCGGAATCTGGAGCTTCCTATGGATTTACTGCAGCGCTGCTACGGACTGACTTCGGCAGAGGCAAGACTGACGATGATCTTATTGGAAGGCCATTCCTTGAAAGAAGCAGCCAACTCCTCCGGCGTCACCTATAACACCGCCAAGTCGCAACTCAAGATTATTTTCTTGAAGACTAACGTTCAGCGACAAGGCGAATTGATCCGCCTACTTTTGAACACCACGGCGATGACACACCGAGACGGAAGGCGAGCCGGGGGACTATCCTGATTCCTTCTCGGTTGTCTTGACGACGCGCTCACCCCGCCAGCAGCGCTACTCCCGCCGCTACCAGCAGCGCAGCGATCCACCGCCGCCGGTCGACTTTTTCATGCAGGAAAATTTTCGCCGCGAACGCATTGCCAATGAATGTGAGCGACGCAGCCGCCGGAGCGACCAGGCTCACATCTCCCCATGACAGCGCAAACAGCAAACTGAAAAATGCGACCGCCATGGCGGTCACGCCCAAAAAGAAGATTGGATTACCCAAGACGCGGGAGACCACAGCCCACAGTCCCGCACGCTGCCACAGATCATGCACGTCGCCAACTTGCTTCATGGCGCGCGCCAGCAGCACATCCCCCACCACCGACGCGAAGACGACTACCAGAATCCCGCCCCAGGTGTACAAGTTCTTCATGGCTGCCCCCCGCTCGAAGCCGCAGCCACGTCGTGTTGAGCGGACGATCCACCACCAACTGCGGGTGCCCCATTTGTCGCGTTCTTTGCGAGAAGCGGGGGTTCGTGCGAGGTGAGCGCCGGCCCTCCGGCCACGAACCCTACGCCACCGGAGATCAGTGCGATCCCCAGCCAGCGCAACGGGCTTACCTGCTCATGCAGTACAAACCTTGCCACCAGCGCCAGCAAGACATATCCCAACGATGTGGCCGGCAGCACATAAGTCAAGTCCGCCCACGAGAGCGCATTCATATAAGAAGCGAAAAAGGCGAGCAGAAGGAGAATGCCCACCGCTACCCATGGATTCAGCAGCGCGAGAATAATTCCTTGCAGATGATGGAGGGAAATGTTGCCGGTCTGCTTCATCCCGTGCGAGAGCATGGAGTCCCCAGCCGCTGCAAAGACGGTTACTCCAGCCAACACCAGATACTTGCGAAAGGTCACTTGGGACTCAGGTTTCAAAGTTTCAAGGTTTCAAAGACGCCAGTGGATTCACGGCCAGAAACCTTGAAACCCTGAAACCTTGAGACGTGAAACCTTGCTATGCCTTGACCGGCTCGGCAGCGGCCGCCGCGTCCTGATGTTTCTTCACCAACTTGTTGCGCGCCGACCGCAGCTTCAAGAAGCTCTTCGCCTCTTTGTACAGCCGCTTGCGATCGTTGCTGTCAAACACCGCTTTTCTCAAGATGCGGTAGACCGCCTTGGGACGGAAATAATATTCGTCATAGAACCGGTGCACGGCCGACATGATGTCATCCGCGGGCAGCCCGGGATATTGAATCTGCGCAAGTTGATGTCCGCCCTCGTCCACCATCTTGTTGTCGCCGACCATGAATCCGTTCTTCACCGCGTAGTCGTATAACTCCGTGCCGGGATAGGCGTGCGCCACCGAAACCTGGATAGTTTCCACGTCGAGTTCCTTGGCGAATGCGATGCTGTTATTGATGGTCTCGTGCGTTTCGCCCGGCAGGCCCATGATGAAGTCGCCGTGAATCACGAGGCCTAGTTTGTGGCAATCCTTGGTGAACTGGCGCGCGCGTTCGATGGTCGCGCCTTTCTTGATGTTCTTCAGGATTTGCTGGTCCCCCGACTCATAACCGACAATCAGCAGCCGGCATCCTGCTTCTTTCATTGCCTTGAGAGTTTCGAAGTCAGTGGTAACGCGCGAGGTGCACGACCACGTCAACCCGAGCGGCTTCAGCTTGGCACAGAGTTCGATGGTGCGCGCCTTCTGAATGTTGAACGTATCGTCGTCGAAGAAAAATTCTTTCACGTTCGGCCACAGTTGTTTCGCCTTCGCCATTTCGGCGGCAACGTCATCGGTGGATCGTTTGCGCCACGGATGTCCGCTCAGCGTCTGCGGCCACAGGCAGAACGTACACTGCGCCGGGCAACCGCGAGTCGTGTAAAGGGACACGAACGGGTGCAGCAGAAACGGCACGTTGTAGCGCGTCACGTCGAGATCGCGCTTGTAAACTTCAGTCACATGCGGCAAGGCATCCAGATCCTGAATCTGTGGAGCGTCGGGATTGTGCACGACCTTTCCATCTTTCAGGAACGACACACCGGGAATCTCTTCCAGTGGCTTGCCCTTCGCGTAATCCACCACCGAATGGTCAAATTCCTTGCGGCAAACAAAATCGATTTCCGGACAATCACGCATCGATTTTTCTGGCAGCACCGTC
>Ga0209733_1000128_pt1 | contig 11019 bp, 5 predicted proteins | sample BlaSpr_A8_OM2_M1_FD_187976 | JGI IMG/M metagenome (GOLD analysis project Ga0209733, IMG submission 187976) | Forest soil microbial communities from Thunder Bay, Ontario, Canada - Black Spruce, Ontario site 2_A8_OM2_M1 (SPAdes) (version 2) | ecosystem: Environmental > Terrestrial > Soil > Boreal...
CTCATTGTTTGTCATTCAAAAGGGAACGGTGAAACTCAGCGTAAAGTCCCAAGGCGGAAAGGAAGCAACTCTCGACATTTTAAGCGATGCGGATTTTGTAGGCCACGACTCCATCGCCGGTCGGTCTGCCCATACGGCATCTGCCAGCGCCATAACAGACTGCAGCCTCCTCCGAATTACGAAGAAGGTCATGATGCTCGCACTGACACGGCACGTGAAGCTGGCAAATGTGTTTTGGGCATATGTGCTGGCCAGGTATATCCGATACCAGCAGGACTTAGTGGACCAACATTGCAACCCGAGCGAGAAGAGACTCGCTCGTATTCTCTTACTGCTCGCCCACTATGACGGGAATGGAGGACTCGAGACCACGGTTCCGAAGATCAGCCATGAAACGCTGGCTGAGATGGTGGGGACCACTCGTTCGCGGGTCAGTTTTTTCATGAACAAGTTCAAGGAGTCGGGCTTCATCTATTACGAGCACAAAGGCAAGCTACTGCGAATTCATCGGACCCTTATTGCTTTCTGCGGCCAATAGCTTTCGTTCTTGGCCACAAATCGGACAAATTTTCAGTCACAAGGATATCCGCCCTTCTTCAGGCGTACGCGCATGCACTGACTGCTGCGCAAGCTTCCAACGGAGCGGATAGACCGGGCGCGTAGAGTGGAACGGTTGCTCGCATGCTCGTTCCGTGCCCATCGGATTCAATTTCCAGCGTCCCGTTCAGTTCGTGCAATCGCTCGCGCATCCCAGCCAAACCGACGCCCGTTTCTGCATTCATTCCATGAAGCAACCGCAAGCGCTCCTCAGGTATACCCCTCCCGAAATCGCGTATCTCCAGAACTACCGCGTCAACTTCATGTCGAAAATGGACGCTCGCATCCGACGCTCCGGAGTGGCGATGTATATTGGTCAAGCTCTCTTGCAGCACACGGAATAGCGCGATCTCCACGCTCTGCGGCAGTCGTTCCCGCGAATTCCCGATATCCGCTCTTACGTTAATTCCGCTTCGCTTGGCGAATCCCTCGATATACCACTCGGCCGCGCAAGCAAATCCTACTTCATCCAATAGTGGCGGATGCAGCAGGTATGACATGGTTCGAATCTCTTCGATGGCCTGATCAGCCAGTTGCACAACGTCGGACACATTTGCCAGCGCAGCCGGGGTCTCCTTGCAGTTCTCCTGCAGTAGCGCCACACTTATTTTCAACGCAGCCAGTGTCTGGCCGGTGCTGTCATGCAAATCGCGCGCCAACTTTCGCCGCTCGTCATCCTGCACTTTAAGCAGACGCTGAGTAAGCTTTTGCAGCTCTGCGGTGCGTTCCGCAGTTAACGTCTCAAGTTCGGAGTAAGCGTGTGACAACCTCAAATGCTTTGCAATCCACATATGTCCTCCTGGGAGCGGCTAGGGAGACGCGAACCATCTCTCATTCCAGTGTTTGCATTCTGCCATTTTCGGAATCGGGAGTCTGATCACTATTGCACACGTTGCATCCGCCGGACTATTTCGCTCACACAGAGAGTCAGAAAGCAGCATGGAACTTGGAAAAGAGCAAACCTGCCGAGACAAATTAGACCGTAGCTTCGGGGTGTATTTTCAAACCGTATAAGAGTGAACACGTACCGAAGGCCGTCACGCAAACCGGAATCCTGGTGTCTGCGCCATTTCGACGACGTTTTGCACGCTGCCACAGTTGTATACGTCGCGGGCTACTGAAAGCGAAAGCCCGGTTTCGGGGTACAGCGATAGATCCGGCCTTTCTCGACGTTGGCGCCGGCGTCGCAACTGGCCCAACTCAGGAAAAGTGTCGGCCCTAGCGGAAAAATGATGGTCTGTCCATCCAGGTCCGCCTCAATGCTCACGCTCTCCGCGGAGGACGGGAGGGTGAAGGAGAGACCTTCGCCAAAGATAACGGGATAGGACCAGTGTTCCATCTGACTGATCATCGGGCGAAAGACTTCAGCCTCTAACAGAAAAGTGGCCGTGTCCGACCAGTTACGGGCCACGAGCGTGAGTATCCGGCCACCCTGCGAGGTACGGTTGGAGTCGATTCGAGTGAAGGGACACGGGCCCGCAATGCACGAGGCGCGATCGTTGCGAAATTGATTGCCCGTCCCCGCATCCAACGTAACCGAACCCACGTTCGCCTTCCATCTGCCGTCGGGCGAGCAGGGACGCTGACCCTGGCAAGGTATGTCTCCCTTGTTCTCAACTTCAAAGGTCTTTACGGCACTCCCCACATTGAGGTCCGTCATCGCCTTAATCGTATATCGTATTCGTACGTTGGCTACCTTCACTTGGGGTTGATTCGACGGAGTAATCTTGGTGGACAGCGGAAGCAGATGGGCGACGTAAAGCTTGTTGCCCACAAATTCGTGCTCGACCAGCGGATGGTATTGCGGGTGCTGAAAATCGAGCACGATCGCGTGCCCACGACGTATGGGTTTGCGTAACGTAAGTGCGAAATATCCCGAAGAGTCAGTCTTGACTTTCGACACCGCAAGATCGCCAGCGGAAACTTCAACCCCCGCAATCGGCTGTTGCTTCCGTGGGTCCGTATCCTGGATGAGGACAGCTCCCTGCAGGGAAATTGTCTTTTGTTTTTGCCAACGGATCAGCGCCACAGTGCCGGCTGCCAGCAGCACCGCGACCAGCAAGGCACTCCAAGCCTCAATTTTGTGAGTACGAGTCATTCCCGCGTTCTGCAACAGTATCTGTATGATGACGGGTTGCCATGAACGTTTGCAACGACGCAAACAACAGTGGCATCCTTAGATATTGCCGTAACAATACAGAGCGCTGTCCTTTCCCATGGTGCGGACGAGTGTTCGAGCCGGGTTCCATCTTACTTAATAAAAGTTACCATGATTCTTGGAATACAAACGCATGACTGATGCCGAACGAAGACTGCTTTCACGCCGGCAGATGCTGCGTCAGGGCCTGGGAATGGGTCTTTGCCTACCCTTCGCAGATGTCCTGGCAGCCCTGGATATACAGACGCAGGCCACCACCCCATCGGCCAATGCCGACGCATCCCCTCTATCGACGGAAGAGGATCAGTTTCTGAACGAGTTGGAGCACGCGAGTTTCCTTTTTTTCTGGGAGCAAGGCAGCCCCAACACGGGCATGGTTAAGGATCGCTGTAATGTTCGAAACAATATTCAAGGAGGTGCGGCCAGCATTGCCGCGACCGGCTTCGGTCTTACCGCCGTCTGCATCGGCGAACAGCGAGGCTTCATTTCGAGAACGGCTGCGCTGGAGCGCGTCTTCGCCACCTTGCGCTTTTTGTGGAAGAAGTTACCCAATCATCGCGGGTTTTTCTACCACTTCGCCAATCCCGAAACCGGAGAACGCATGTTCGACTCGGAAGTCTCTTCGGTGGATACCGCGATTCTCCTATGCGGGATTCTTACCTGCCGCGAGCACTTCCGTCATCCTTCAGTCGCACAACTCGTGAATCTGATTTTCAGCCGAGTGGACTGGACCTGGCTATCTGAAGACACTTCCCTGCTAACCCACGGATGGACGCCAGAAGTCGGATTTCTTCCCTCCCGGTGGGATTATTACAGTGAACTGATGATGATCAATCTGCTGGGTATGGGGTCGTCCGCCCACCCGCTGCAGCCGGAAACCTGGAACGCATGGAAGCGTTTGACGTTTGAGTATGACGGCCTGAGGTACATCGGATCGTTTGCACCACTTTTTGTGCATCAGTTCTCGCAAGCCTGGTTCGATTTTCGCGGCAAGCGCGACAAATTTGCAGACTATTTCCAGAATTCTGTGACTGCCACGGAGGTCCATCGGCGTTTCTGTATTGAATTAGGGAAGCAGTTCCCCGATTACAGCGAGGACTTGTGGGGAATTACGGCTTCGGACTCCCAGAACGGCTATGTGGCCTGGGGTGGGCCCCCTGCCATGGGACCCATTGATGGGTCGGTTGTTCCCAGCGCTGCGGGGGGATCTTTGCCGTTCCTACCAAGAGAGACCATGCGCGTTTTGAATACCATCCGAACCCGCTACCCGTCGGCTTGGACCAAGTACGGGTTCGTAAACGCCTTCAATCCCCTCAAAAACTGGTATGATTCCGATGTAATTGGCATTGACACGGGAATCATTATGTTGATGGCTGAGAATCTGCGAAGCCGGTTTGTCTGGGACACTTTCATGAAAACCGCGGAAGCGCAGCGTGGAATGGAACGAGCAGGTTTCCATAAATACTAGGCGTCAGCGCATAGGATTGTTGTTCCCGGGGTTTTGTCATCGGACCAACCGTAAGGGCTGCTTTTTCATCCAACCCTCGTTTGATAGCTTCGATCAGCCAGCTTTGTTTGCCTGCAATTGATTCGGCTGCTCTGCGAGTAACCGACAGTTCGATTGACGCCTAGGTCGAGGCGTTTCGAGCGCCGGGGGGAATTCCTTCCGGTAGCCGGGTGTGGGGATTCCGTATGACGGGGGAACCTGACTTTCGGGGCGGGTGGCGGGAGCGCTTCGCAGCGCTCCGCAACGTTCCCGCGGTTCTCCGTTTTGTATGGGAGTCCGGGCGCACCGTCGTAGTACTGGGGCTGATCTCACGGGTGATTGCCTCTCTGGTCCCGCCCGCCCTGTTCTGGGTTACCAAGCTCATCATCGATACGATCTACCGCCTCGTGACTACCCATCAGCCGGCGGGAGCGAGGCTCTGGTGGCTGGTCGCGGCGGAGTTCGGTATCGCCGTAACCGCAGGCGTACTCAATCGAATCATCGACTACCTCGATGCTTTGCTCGCGGGCAAGTACACCCACCACGTAAGCGTTCAGGTGATGGAGCATGCGGCCGGATTGGACCTTCTGGCCTACGAAGATCCTGCGTTCTATGACCGCTTGGAGCGTGCCCGGGTTCAGGCTACAGACCGGCTGTACATGATCCAGGCGATTGGACGCCTCATCCAGCAGGCGATTACCACGATTACCTTGTCGATCTCGATCATGCTGTATTCGCCTTGGCTTTTGCTGATGCTGATCGTCGGAGTCATTCCAGCGTTTGTAGGAGAAACTCACTTTGCGTTTCTGGGATACGCCAAGAACTTTCGCCAGACTCCGGTGCGGCGCCAACTCGACTATCTTCGCATTCTGGGCGGCAGTAAGGAGGCAGCCAAGGAATTGAAGCTGTTCGGTCTGAAAGACTTCCTGACCGCCAGGTTCAAGGTGCTTTCAACCCAGGTTTACAACGAGGACGTCGCGCTGGCGCGCCGCAAGGTGACGATGGGCTCGGTTCTGTCTGCAATCGGCACGGCCGGCTACTACACAGCTTATGTATTCGCGGTTTGGAAGACGGTCACCGGCGAGTTCACTCTCGGTACGCTAACGTTCCTGGCCAACGCCATTCGTGATGCCAGTTCGAACCTGCAGCAGACCTTTTCGACTCTGTCGACGATTGCCGATCAGGCCCTATTCTTAACGGACCTCATCGCATTTTTCGAGATGCGTCCCACGATCGAATCGAAGCCCAATGCTTTGCCGGCACCGCGCCCGATCCAGCGTGGATTCGAGTTTCGCAACGTTTCCTTCCGATATCCCGGAAGCTCGCGGCTGGTTCTCAATGGATTGAATTTTCATTTGCGACCCGGCGAGCGGGTGGCGCTGATCGGGGAGAACGGAGAAGGCAAGACGACGATCGTTAAGCTACTGACGCGCTTGTACGACCCGGCGGAAGGCCAAGTGTTGCTGGACGGAGTGGATCTGCGGGAATATAGCCTGGAAGATCTTTATCGCGAGATTGGCGTCATCTTTCAGGATTTTATGCGCTATGAGATGACCGCACGAGAAAACATTGCGGTCGGCCGGATTGAACAGATCGACAACCTGTCGTTGCTGCAGCAGTCTGCTCAGAAAAGTATGGCAGACGAGGTTGTGGCAAAACTCTCCTCTGGCTATGAGCAGATGCTGGGCAGACGATTCGAGGGTGGAGTTGATCTCTCGGGAGGCGAATGGCAAAAAGTTGCCTTGGCCCGAGCTTATCTGCGCGATGCGCAGGTACTGATCCTTGATGAGCCCACCTCAGCGCTGGACGCCCGGAGCGAGTATGAAGTGTTTCAGCGTTTTGCCGAGTTGACCGCGGGGAAAATGGCCTTATTCATCTCCCACCGATTTTCGACGGTGCGGATGGCCGATAGAATCGTAGTGCTGGAACATGGAAAAATCGCGGAAGAAGGAGATCATGACGCGTTGACGCAGCTCGGCGGCCGCTACGCGGAAATGTTTGAGCTGCAGGCTGCCAGTTACCGGTGAGTGAAGATGTTTGGATGACGAGTTAGGCAAGAATGATTTGCTATGGTTCCTAAGACTCAAACCCGCAGCCCTATCGCTGAAGAGGAACAGCCGCATTCGTCGGCCATCGATGAGGCCAGGCTTCGGACAATGCGCGTCGCGGGGAAAGACCTTGCGGCGCGGGTGGGTTGGCTGCCAGGAGCGTCCACCGATACATTCTCGACACGCTGCCGCAAGGCTGGAGCGGGTTTCAAGGCCATCTTTGAAGGTGTGGACGAGGCCTTCGCCGAAGCCCCCAACTCCGAAGATCTGCTCTGGCTGTGGGACAATGCACAGCAACTATCATCAGAAATGCGCTCGGTTACAAGCGACCTTGGGCCAGTAACCCGCATTCCCCACGTATCGACGAACGAAGAACTTCTGCCTCGGGTTTTGGTCGTCGCGCAAGCTTTTTTTGACGAAACGGATGCCAATTTTTCTGAAGAGCAATTCACGGAATTCTGTCTGGGCTTTCAGGAGACCGCGCCTCTTGAGTTTCACGAAGTTGGCGCTCTCGTAGCGGCTTTAAAGTTGGTTTTACTCGAGAAAATCGCGACCCAGGGCGTCCGCCTTGTGGACGATCCGGCGACCAAGTCCACCGAACGCGTTCCTACGTTCATCCGAACTCTTGGGGCCGTTAGCCGAGCGTCGTGGAAGGATGTACTTGAGCGGCTCATCGCTTTCGACCCGATTCTGCGCAAGGATCCTGCGGGATTCTACGATGCAATGGACGTTGAGAGCCGAAATGTGTATCGCGAAAGAGTGGCGAAGGTTGCTCAGCACTCCGATCGAAATGAGTTAGAAGTCGCTGAGGAAGCGCTCGCTTTGGCGCGGCAGGCTCAAGCGAGAAGATTCAGCGACGCCAGGATTAAATTGCGGGAGTCCCATATTGGCTACTACCTGGTCGGCGAAGGAGCGATTGTTCTTGGCCAGAGAGTGGGTTCGCACCCCAAGTTTGGCGAACGCCTGCGGGAACTTTTGCTACAGCATCCGACCGAATTCCTGCTTTTAGGAGTGGCGATCCTGACTTTCGTCATCACCACGACGGCGGTTTGGCTTTTGACTGCCGCCAGTACTCCGTTGTTCCTCGTTCTGCTGTCGATGTTGTTCTTGTTACTGCCGGGTTCTCAAGCAGCGGTTCAAGTGATGAACTATTTGACCACCAACCTGCTGCCCGCGTCATCGCTACCCAAGCTGGATTTTTCGGAGGGCATTCCAGACGATTGCATGACTTTGGTTGCCATTCCGACGCTCCTGCTCAATGAGAAACAAGTGCGCGGACTCGTGGAGAAACTGGAGGTCCGGTTCCTTGGCAACCACGATCCCAATCTGCATTTTGCGCTCGTGTCCGACCTGCCGGATTCCCCCAAGCCCGCGCCGGAAGACGACGCGCTGGTGGACCTGTGCGCGAAGCTGATCGGCGAACTGAATGAACGATATGCCGGCAAAAATATAGGTTCCTTTTTCCTTCTCCATCGCCATCGGGTCTACAACCCTCGCGAGAGGGGATGGATGGGATGGGAGCGCAAGCGCGGGAAGCTACTCGATCTGAACCGGCTGATGCGGGGAGAATTCGACAGTTTCCCGGTGAAGATCGGCCAACTTTCAATTCTGCCCAAGGTTCGATACGTCATCACGCTCGACTCCGACACCGAACTACCTCGCGAATCGGCGCATCGCATGGTGGGAGCGATTGCACACCCGTTGAATCAAGCGATCATCGACCCCGTCCGTAATATCGTGGTGGCCGGATATGGCATTTTGCAGCCCCGCGTGGATGTGAGTGTGCAAAGCACGGCGCGCTCGCGACTGGCAGCCATTTTCGCTGGCGAGAGTGGGCTTGACCCTTATACCCGCGCCGTCTCCGACGTTTACCAGGATCTGTTCGGCGAAGGCACATTCACCGGTAAAGGGATTTACGAAGTGGACACGATGGCGCGCGTTCTCTCCCGCCGTTTTCCTCGGAATGCCCTGCTCAGTCATGATCTTATTGAGGGTGCCTATGCGCGGGCCGGACTGGCTACCGACATTGTCGTGATCGAGGACTATCCGTCCCACTACAGCGCATACGGCCGCCGGAAACACCGTTGGCTTCGCGGTGATTGGCAGATTGTGGAATGGCTGACCGACCGGGTGCCGGATGAATCGGGCGCACGCGTTCCCAATCCGATTTCCCTGGTTTCACGCTGGAAGATCCTCGATAACCTGCGCCGGAGCCTGGTCGAACCGGCAACTTTTGCGCTGTTCTTGTTTGGCTGGTTCGTGACGGACCATCCTTTTCTGTGGACCCTGGCTGCGATTTGTATTCTCTTCGTTCCGGCATGGGTCGAGTTTGGCTTCGGGCTAACTCGCGCCGTCTTAGCGGGTCGACCGAGAATCGCCAGCGACGCTTTGGGCAACCTCTTCGCAACCAACTTTACTGTCTTTCTGACACTGACACTTCTGGCGCACCAGATGCTGGTGTCGCTCGACGCCGTTGGGCGGGCGTTGGTCCGGCGTCTGGTTACGCGCGAACGCCTGCTCGAGTGGGAGACCGCCGCCGAAGCGGAACTCGGTGAACGCCGCACTGCGATTGACCGCTACATCGACTGGATGCCCCTTCTGGCAATCGGGTTGGGCGTGCTGATTTGGTTTACCCGTCCGCATGCATTGTTGGCCGCGACCCCAATTCTTGCGCTGTGGGCCTGCAGCAAGGGTTTGGTTCTTTGGCTCAATGCCTCCCCCATCGAATCGGCGCCGGAGACCACCCCGGGGGATTTATGGCTGCTGCGCAAGTCCGCCTTGCATATTTGGCGATACTTTGCCGAGTTCTCGAACCAAGAGCAAAACTGGCTGGTGCCGGACAATGTCGAGAAACCGCGCAAGGTTGCAGAAAGCGTGTCTCCCACGAACGTCGGGCTTCTTCTGAATGCGCGGCAGGTCGCGAACGAATTCGGCTATATCACGGTTCCGGAGTTCGTGGAATTGACGCAGAAGACCTTGGGCACGATCGTTCGCCTTCCCAAGTACCGCGGGCACCTGATGAATTGGTACGAGACCCGCACGCTTAAACCGAAGCCGCCGTTTTTCATTTCTTCCGTCGACAGCGGCAATCTGGTGGCCTCTCTTTGGACATTAGATCAAGGATGCCGCGACGTTCTGCGCCGGCCGCTTGTTTCAACAACGGTTGCCGATGGCATGTTGGATTATTTCCGAGTCCTAGTGAGCCTGCGTGCCCTTCCCAAGCGAGTTGTGTCGCGCTGTGAGGCGGCCTTCCAGGGCGAGGACTGGCTGACCTCCGTCTTAAATTTTATCGAGGAGGACTTGAATCCAAAGAAATCCCGCCCAGAGAGCGACCTCGCCCCTGACATTGCGTGGTTCCGCGAGCAAGCGCGGTTGAGGGTGCGAAAAGTCCACGAACTGGTGAGAGCGTATATGCCCTGGAAGCTCCCTGAATTCGCGGCGCTGCGAAAGGAACTCGCGAATGGCAGAGCACTCATTGATGATGTGCCGTTGCAACAACTGCCCGATCTGATTCTAGAGCTCGAAAGACGTCTCGATCTCACCCTTCAATCGAAACGAAATGGAGTTGGGGAAGTAGATCGTCTTATGCCCATGCTGGCGGAGGCACGGCAGAACGCTGTGCGTCTGATCGAGGACCTGCGGCAAGCAAGCGAACAGGCTCGCAACCTTGCGAATGCCATGGACTTTACCTTCTTGCTCGACAGGCAGCGTCTGTTGCTGTCGGTGGGCTTCGACGCCCAGACCGAGGAACTGCAGCCCTATTTTTACAATTTGCTGGCGACCGAGCCGCGAACTGCGGTGTTCATTGCAATCGCAAAAGAAGACATCCCGCAGGATTGCTGGTTCCGCCTCGACCGGCCCTACGCACGCGATCGCGGCCACACGGTTTTGCTTTCGTGGACTGGAACGATGTTCGAGTACCTGATGCCTTCGATCTGGATGCGCGTTTATCCCAACACCTTGCTCGACCGTGCGAGCGTGGCAGCCGTGCGATCCCAGCAGGATTACGCCACTCTAAAGGGGATTCTCTGGGGTATTTCTGAATCGGCGTGCGCGAAGCGCAATGATGGGGGAGACTATCATTACGAGGCGTTCGGCGTCCCCAGCCTTTCGCTGAGAAAAGACGGATCCCAGCCGATGATCGTTTCGCCGTACTCCACTTTTCTGGCCTTGCATGTCGATCGCGCCGGCGCCCTGGCAAATCTGCGCCGGATGGATGCTATGGGTTGGTTCGGATCATACGGATTCTACGAGGCGGCCGACTACAGTCGCCCGCGTGGCCGGCTCTTCGGCGCCAAGTATGAACTCGTCCTATCCTGGATGGTTCACCACCAGGGAATGAGCCTGCTCTCGTTGGCCAACTTTCTTTGCAACAACGTGGTGCAATCTTGGTTTCATTCCGACCGGCGAGTGCAGGCCACGGAACTGCTCTTGCAGGAGAAGCCAGTCGCGCAAATGCGCGCTTCGTGAATTCGACTCCCAGCTGATTAAGCGGAAGAAAAAACGATGGCCGCCTTGAACGGGCGGCCATTGTTCTAGGAGTGAATGTGATCGCGACCTTTCGCACGTGCAGTCCTTTACTCTTCAGGCGAAATCCTCCCAAACGTCCCGGCAAGATTGTTGGCTGGCCCTGCCGTGAAGAACAACTGGTTGACCGCTCCGTTCTTGCCGGTCCCATCCCCAAATCCGATTCCCCATAATTGATCGATCACGATCGGCTTCCCGTCCTC
>Ga0209733_1000129_pt1 | contig 11016 bp, 6 predicted proteins | sample BlaSpr_A8_OM2_M1_FD_187976 | JGI IMG/M metagenome (GOLD analysis project Ga0209733, IMG submission 187976) | Forest soil microbial communities from Thunder Bay, Ontario, Canada - Black Spruce, Ontario site 2_A8_OM2_M1 (SPAdes) (version 2) | ecosystem: Environmental > Terrestrial > Soil > Boreal...
CGCACCCTCGCGCGTCAACCGCACCATGTTCCGGTCGTAATACTCAATCCATCCGTGGACGATCTGGCCATCCATCAGCTTGACCGAGACGAGTTTCTGCTTCTCTCCCATTGCTTTGAGAAAAGCAGCCTCTTCGAACGTATCTTCGGGAGGAGGTGTGCGGCTGCGCTTGGCGTTGGGATTGCCTAGGGGACCGCGGAACGACATGCAGGCATTGTACACAAAGCGTGCGGCTGGTGAGTCGACGCAAGGTGAGAAGCAGCAGCATCCGGTGCCCCAAGGAAAGTCGACGACGGTTAGAAGTCCACCCGCAACCCAAACTCGAACTGGCGGGGAGCACCCAGAGCGTAGGTACCGGACTGGAAACTCGCGCGGTACGGCGTCAGGCCTGCACCAGTCACGCCGCCTACGGAATTTGGCGCCAAGGTTCCATTCGCGCCGCCGGGAAGCAGCGAAGCAGACGGGACGTTCCCGGGCAGGAACGAGTTGGAAAAGTTGAACACGTTGAAGATGCTGGCACTGGGTTCCACGGTGAAACGTTCCCCGATCTTGATCGGCCAAGCTGCTTTGAGGTCCAACGCCTTCAGCCAGGGAAAGTTCATGGCACCGGGAGCAACCGATGCAAGCTGCGGCATCACCCAGCCAAGGGCGTTCATATCGCTCTGCGTCATAACCGGGACTGCCGCAGACCCGGGACACAATTGGTCTGCCACAAGGCAGTGGCCAGAGGGGGTCAGCGTGCCGGCAAAGTGGGTGTTGTAGTTGCTGATTACGTTCTGCAGACTGTAGATGTCCGTGCCTCGCATGAACTGGCCAATCTGAGTCCCCGGCACCGGCTCGGGCGCCGCTCCGGAACCAAGGCCAGATCCGAGCCAATCGGTGGCAAATATTTCGCCGCCATTGGTGAGTTCAGGAAGTTGAAGATTTTGCGGAAGCGGACTGTAGAAGTGCCCGATCAGGCTCAGCCGCGTGATCCACGGCAAATCGAGGGTTCCGCCAAAGGACACCTGGTGCTTGCGATCGAGTCCATTCGGCCCGGTATACTGCAGCGGGTTGTCATTATTCGTAGCGAGGTTGATGAAGTCCTGGTCCTGCGCCTGGCTGATAAATTTCGAATAGGAGTATGAGACTTGGAAGTTCGCCCCCTTCACCCCGCGCATTGGCTTCACTACGTTCTGCACCCACTTCGCCTGAAAGCCACTGTAAACAGAGCGTCCAATGGGTTCGAGCGTGTCCAGAGCTCCCAGAGAACCATTTCCTACACCGTTACCCATGTTATTTTGCCCACTTGGAGTGATTCCTGGAAAAGCGCAGTTGGGACATGGCGCTCCACCGGTCACCGCAATATTTGAGTCGAGCCCAGCCGCGGAGTATGCGGCTTGGGCGCCGGGCACTCCCAGAGCTGTAATCATGCAAGTAGCTTGGTTGTATCCAGTCGGGCATCCATTAGCCGACTGGGCAGCGTCGCGAGCCGCGATTGCATTGGTCAAATTGAAGGAACGCGCCGCCCCGCTGTGATTCCGATCAATGGCGAGCAGGTAATGTTCACCGATGTTTCGGATGTAATCCACACTGAGCACCATACCCGGACGAAACTCGTGCTGGAAACCGAGATTCATTTGCCACGAGCGAGGGGTGCGATAGTTGGGGTCGAACACGTCAATACCGGACGCGTTCGAGGCGTTGAGGGCGTTTCCGATGTAGCTGCCGTTGGGTTGAAGTCCAACATTAGCAGCGGCCGCAGCCTTGAAGGCATTGCTCAGCGCGAGGATCTGATTGCCGACTGTAGAAATCGTGCTACCACAAAAAGTGGGCTGAACCTGGTTCTTACCGGCAACCACGATTCCAGCACCAGCTACTAGGGAGTCTTTGCTGCCAGGATTTGTGGGCCAGGTGAATGGGCTAGGAGTGCCCGACGAACAGACTTCCGGTGTGTAGGAGAAGATTCCCTGTTTAAGGCGCGCTGGGCTGTCGAACAGCACATTGTTCCAGATCGAGTTTTCAAAGAAGAGACCGCCGCCGCCGCGGATTACCGTTTTGCCGCTGCCGGACGTATCCCAGGCGAAGCCGACCTGAGGCGCGAAGTTCATGTTGGGAGTGCGGACTTGATTGCCTAATCCCGGCTGCCAGAGGTTGAACGTCGGGTCTGGGCCCAGGTTGCTGTCGACGCGACCGGTATCGCGCACGTAGTGCACACCGTAGGTCAACGTAAACTTCTTCTTTAACTTCCAACCGTCGCCAACATACGCCTCAAAGCGATTATCCGGTCCCAATCCACCGCCGGGGTTGCCGAACGCCGGTTGCGCGTTCGAGAATCCGATTCCGTTCCCTAAGAAGACAAAGGCCGCAGGGTAGGACGTGGGATCGGATTGGCCGGGATTTGCGGAGGTCGTACCCACTTGCGGGTACGTCACGAAGGCGGCCGAGCCACCACCTTGAATATGATTAAACGTCACACCGTAGCGGACGATGTGGCTTCCGATAACCCGGCTGCCGTCGTACTTGTATTCATGATTGGACTGGTAAGTCGTCTGCGGCGCCAGGTAGTTTGGTCCGCCGCAGTAGGCACCGCCGCCGCTGAACAAGCAACTTCCCTGCACTGGCGCCCCGATATTAATGCCAAGACCCGGAATCGGGTTATTGATGCCCGCGGGAATCGTATTCGTACTATCCACAATTCCGTTCCGGAATTTCAGGTACTCGAAACGTATGCTGTGGGAGTAGTTGCCGGTGACGAAGTCGTAGCCAAGGGTATACGACGGCGTATGGTTTACGTTCTTAAATCCCTGCACAGAACTGGCCGATCCGTAGGGACGAATGTCGCTGTTCTGGTCGAAGTTGAAACGGAAAAATGCGTGCGCATTGTTGCGAACCTGCCAGTCCAGTTTGCCATCGGTCTGCAGTTCACGGAAGGGCTGCACCAGAATTGTCTGCAACGCGTCAAACGGGGCGGCAAAAGGCTCCGCCAGGGTCAGATCCTGTTTGCTGCGTTCCACATCGACGAACCAAAAAAGCTTGTCCTTGATCAGATACCCGCCCAAGCGTCCGCCAAATTGCTGCCGCTGGAACGGGGACGAGCTTGAGCCGGGCAATTTCGCCGCGATCTGGCTCCCGCGGAACAATCCAAAGGCTTCGCCGTGCAGAGAGTTGGTGCCCGATCGAGTCGTCACATTTACCGCACCCGAGGAAGTTAGCTCCGTCGAAAGATCGAGCGACGACTGGGAAAGATTGAACTCCTGGATCGCGCTGGCCGGGATGTTTTGGGTTGTGGTTCCCACGGTCTCATCGGAGATGTCGACGCCATCTACTTCGATGCGCGCCGTTCGGCCGAATCGCCCCTGAAATGAAATGGACGAGAAACCGTTCTTGGTGGGATCAAAGGTGGTGCCATCCTGGATTTGAACGCCGGGTTCGAGCTGCGCAAGATCGAGGAAGTTGCGCCCGTTGACTGGAAGATTGTCAATTTGACTCGCTGTGAGCACTCCCTGCACCGTGGCCTGTTCGGTGTTCACACCTACTTGGGCTGCTTGAACCTGTATCACCTGGCTTTCCTGCCCGACTTCCAACTTCACGTTGCCTGAAGAAACCACGCCCACCTGCGCCGTCGCCGGAAACTCAGTCGTCTTAAAGCCTTTGGCTTCGACGCGCACGAGATAGTCTCCGGGCTGCATCGGACCGGAGGTATACGTTCCCGCAGAAGAAGTGGTGCGCTGGATAGCGCCCGACGTCGCCTTGTTGGTGATGGTCACGTTCGCGCCAGAGACGACTGCCCCGCTCTGATCGCTCACCACTCCCTGAATACTGCCCGTTCCGACGGTTGACTGGGCCTGTAACGTGGCGGACAGAATCATCAAACACAGCGTGACCAAGGCTAAAAGATTGCGCCACTCGTAACCAGCGTGGGAATTCGGGTTCAGCATCGTCCACCTTTCTTCACTTGCTTGCAGTCTTCTACAAACAGCACAACGGGAATGAATTGCCTTGCTGGCGTAAACCAGTGTTCGGGTTCGAGCCGCAAACCTCGAATGACTCATCCGTCCCTAAAACGGAGAATTGGCTCTTTAGTCGTTTATACAAATAGTCAGGCGCGGCCGTTTAAAGAAAATTCTATCTGGGTTATGTTTCGAAGCCGGGTCTCAAACCAGTATCTCAGAACTCGGACTTCACTGTGTAATAGCCGGCGCGATGACGCACACGGTAGGCCGAAGCTTCCGGCACTCCGGCCACTTTGACTTCGATGCGGCGGAACTCCGAGAAGGACGTACGCTGCGACGGATAATACGCCAGCAAATATTGTGTTCGCAGCTCGTCACTGATTTTATGGAACGCGTCGTCGAGTTGCGATGCGGAGGTCGCGTAATGGTACTTGCCGCCAGTATCGTCCGACAGCTGGATCAGGGCATGCTCGCCGCCAGTTTCGCGTCCTGCGCTGCTCTCGATGGGAACGATGATGATCGAATAGACAATCGCTTCAGCTTCTTCCGCGGCGCGCACAGCCTGTTGGTAGTCAATCTTGCTGACCGTATCGCCGCCGTCCGTGATCAAGACGATGACTTTCCTTCCCTGGCGGTGGTCGAGCGCGCGCGAGGCTAGATAAATCGCGTCATAGAGGGCCGTGGCGGCGCCGACCCGGATGTGATCAATGCCATCATCGATGCGTTTCAGATCGGAAGTATATCCGCGAGTCGATTCGTTCACGACTTCGCTAAAGCCGTAGACGCAGAGAGCGTCGACCGGGCGCATGATGTCATGCGCGAAACGCTTGGCCGAGGCCTGTTCCAGGGGCAAATCGTGGCGCGTGCTCAGACTGGTGTCGATGGCCAGAGCGATAGAAAGAGGCAGCGCGGATTCCTTGTCGAAGACCTTGATCGTCTGCAGGTAATTATCTTCCTTGAGGGTGAAATTTTCCTTGGTGAGTCCCCCGATGGGAGAGCCGTGGGCGTCGGTCACCGTCACAAATACATTCACCAGATTGACGTCGACCCGGAGCGTGGTTGTTGGTTCGGACTGGCGTTGGGTATGAGACGAATTCTGCTGGGCCGGGTTTTGCTGGACCGGAGGCTGCTGCGCCCACAGGCCGCAGGCGAGAATGAGCAAGCCGATCAGGAGCAGTATCGTGGCGGGTTTTCTCATCGAGTGCTGGAATTATACCTTTGCCGAGCGACAGCTCCGGGCGGAACAAAGCTCTTAACCGCAGAGCACGCGAAGAAGGGCCGCGAAGATCGCGAAGCTGTTCTTGGCGTCCTTTGCGTCTTCTCGGCGAACTTGGAGATAAGGATTTTCCGCCTTCCGGCAAGCGGATTCCGAGCCGCGTGCAGTTAGATGCGGCGAGCGGTTGGGGGCTGCCTCAGGTCCCGGAATTTGCGCGTGGAATTTCCGCCGGGAACGGCTCTCCATCGGCCCACACGGCCCCGTCTTCGAAGTGCTCCTTCTTCCAGATTGGAACCTTCTGCTTGAGCGTGTCTATCAGAGATCGACAAGCGTCAAAGGCTGCCGCGCGATGCGCCGACACAACCGCGATCAGCACGCTGGTTTCACCGATTTCGAGCCTGCCCAACCGGTGGACAATCGCAACGTCGCGAATCTGAAACCGCTGCAGCGCTTGATCGGCCAACGACTCCAGCTGTTCCAGCGCCATCTCTTCGTAAGCTTCGTAGTCGAGATAGAGGGTCTTGCGCCCGCGCGTTTGGTTGCGCACCACGCCTTCGAAAACCAGCGCAGCCCCATCTTCTCCCCGCTTGAGCCGAGCAATTGTGGTTTGCGCGTCAATAGCGTCGCGGACGATCGACGCATGGCGCTGGCGTCCCGCCGGCTGTCGGGCAGGCGATTCACCCGCCGCTTCTGGAGCCCCGCCGCTCACTGGCGGCAGCAAGGCTACCTCATCGTCCGGACTCAACCGCGTGTCGGGACCGGCATATTGTTGGTTCACCGCCAGGGCAAGTGCCGGCAGCGATTCTTTCAGACGTGGATTCTGCACTTCGTAGCGCGCCAGTAAATCACGGACCGAGGCGCCGTCGGGCAGATCGATGAGATCCGCCGACTTCCCGACCATTTCCTTCAAAATGCCGAAGAAGAGTACGCGCACTCGCATCAGGCTCAGTTTACCCGAGTTGGCAGCGTTGTTTCGTGGGCGATCGGAAATCATGCCAAAAAGAAAATGGCCAGCCTCAGGATCAGGCTGGCCATCGCGTTTAAACCGTAACGTCTTTAGACCCGCGTCAGCACTTTATCGTGGACCGCATCCGGTTCCTTCACCGGCTGCGTTGGGTTGTAATCCTGCTTGGGATCCTTCGGCGGCGTAGACAGGATCTTCGCTGCCGGACCCTCAGCTACCTCAGGCAGCGAAACTCGCAAGGCCTCGTCGATGGTCTTCACGTAATGCACCGAAAGGTTCTCCAATTGTTCTGGCGAGAGATCCTCCTCGACGTTCATCTTGTTTTCCGCAGGCAGAATCACGTCGCGCACTCCGGCGCGCTTGGCCGCGAGCACTTTTTCTTTAATTCCCCCGACAGGAAGGACGTTCCCACTCAAAGTGATTTCGCCGGTCATCGCAAGCAAGGGCGTGATGCGCTGCTTGGTCAAGAGCGACACCAGGGCCGTCGCCATGGTCACTCCCGCCGAAGGTCCATCTTTCGGAATCGCTCCCGCCGGCACGTGGATGTGGATATCGTGGTTGGCGAAGAAGTCTTCTGCCACCCCGAGCCGGTCCGCATTGGACCGCACCCAGGTCAGCGCCGCCTGCATCGATTCCTGCATGACCTGGCCAATCTGTCCGGTCATGGTGAATCCGCCTTTGCCCTTCATCGCATTGGCTTCGACGAAGAGCACGTCGCCGCCTGACGGAGTCCATGCCAGACCCACGGCCACGCCGGGCCGTTCGGTCCGCTCGGCAATTTCACCTTCGCTGCGAATCTTGATGCCGCCGAGAAATTCCTGAATGACTTCCTTGGAGACGATCAGTTTTTCGGTTTTGCCCTCGGCCAATCGCCGCGCCTGTTTGCGGCAGATAGTGCCAATGGTGCGTTCCAGGCTGCGCACGCCCGCCTCGCGCGTGTAGTGGCGAATCACGTAGCGCACGCCTTCTTCCGGAAATTCGATCTGATCCCCGGTGATGCCGTTCTCATCGATTTGGCGCGGGATCAAGTACTTGAAAGCGATGTGAACCTTCTCTTCTTCCGTGTACCCCTGCAACTCGATGATCTCCATGCGATCGCGCAACGGCTCGGCAATGGGATCGAGCATGTTGGCCGTCGTGATGAACAGCACCTTCGACAAGTCGAATGTGACGTCCAGATAATTGTCGCGGAAGGACGAGTTCTGCTCAGGATCGAGCGCCTCGAGAAGCGCTGAAGCTGGATCTCCGCGGAAATCGCGTCCCACCTTGTCGATCTCGTCGAGCATGAAGACAGGATCTTTCGTCTCCGCGCGCCGAATGCCTTGGATAATTTGGCCCGGCAGCGCTCCAATATAAGTCCGCCGATGCCCGCGAATCTCCGCTTCGTCGTGCACACCACCCAGCGAGAGCCTTACGAACTTGCGGCCTAACGCCCGCGCAATCGACTTGCCGAGCGAGGTTTTTCCCACGCCCGGAGGTCCGACGAAACACAGAATCGGCCCCTTCATATTCGGCTTCAGGCGCCGAACCGAGAGATAGTCGAGAATGCGATCTTTGACTTTCTCCAGATCGTAGTGATCCGCGTCCAGAATTTCCTTGGCCTTCGGAATCTCAATCTCCTGGCCGGAAGTTTTGGCCCAGGGCAAGACCGCCAACCATTCAATGTAGTTGCGGGTCAGCGAGTAGTCCGCGGCCATCGGCGACATCCGCGAAAGACGACCCAATTCCTTGAGCGCTTCTTTCTTGACTTCGTCGGGCATGCCCGCTTCTTCGATTTTCTTCTTCAGGTCCTCGACATCGCGCTGGCCTTCATCCTGCTCGCCCAGTTCTTTCTGGATGGCCTTCATCTGCTCACGCAGGTAGTACTCGCGCTGAGTCTGCTGCACGCGATCCTGTACTTCGCTTTGAATCTTGTTCCGCAGTTGCTGGACTTCCAGTTCCTTGGCGAGATGCTGATTGATCTTCTCCAGGCGTACGTGGATATCGAGAGTCTCCAGCGTGTCCTGCTTGTCAGGCGTCGAAAGCGACGGCAGGGATGACGCAATGAAGTCCACCAGGCGACCCGGCTCGTCGATATTCATCGCCACCGTGGAGAGTTCATCCGATAGCGTCGGGGAACCAGCAACAATCTGCTGAAACAGCGTCAGCACGTTGCGCTGCAGGGCTTCGATCTCGGAGGTCGCAATCGGCGTGGTGCCCTCGGGCAACGGGGAGTAGTGCGCGGTCATGAACGGCGCCAACTGCGCGAACTCGCCCAACCGGACCCGTTCCAGGCCTTCGGCAAAGACGAAGAGGCTCTGGTTGGGCATCTTGACGACTTTGTGCACCACGGCAGAAGTTCCTACCGTGTAGAGGTCGGTTGGCTGTGGGGAATCGACACGCGCCTCGCGCTGAGCCACCACGATGATGGTCTTGTCTTCCCCCAGAGAATTGATTAACTGAACAGAACTCTCCCGACCCACCGTCAGGGGCAAAACGGCATGCGGGAACAACACCGTGTCCCGTACCGGGAGCACCGGAAGAGCCTTTTGTTCGTTTGTTTCCTTATTTTTAGGAGTGCGCTCTACTTGCGGCTGCTGGCTCATTATGTCTCCTTGAGTATAACTCACTCAAGTTTAGATGTTACTCGTTCGGGAAAGGTTTCAGAAGCCCGAAGGTTTCCGTGAGAGCTCGAATTCTATTCTGTTACGAGCTATCTAGAAGGTGCCTAAGGTGCAGAGGCTAACGCGGAGGGACGTGATTGCCAAGCACTAAATTGGAAAAGGAATAGAACGTGTACTCCCCACGGTCGGCTCGCGGTTTTTTTGTGGCCAGGGTAGCGCCTTGGGAACTCGTTTGGCGGCTTCGGTTAAGACGCTACCCGCCTGGCTTTCATCTGGATGGCTGACATCCAGATAGTGATCCCGCGGCTCCGAACTCACTCGCGGACCCGCCACTCCGCGAGTGCCTTCGACCTTTAGCGCTTTGTCTTCAATAGGGCGGTTGCAACTGCAGAAAATCCGCGGCCCGAGCCCTGCAAATCTAGAAAACGTGCTTGGCCGAATCACCTTTGAATACCAGCGATTGCAGCACTCTCTCATTGGCCGCGTTCATCTCGTAAATCGTCTGGTTCTCTGGCGCCTTCTGCGACAGCGGAACCAGCGTGCATGTCACTTTGAATTTGTCTTTGCTTTCGGCACGCTGGAATACCATGACGTGCGTCGACCCTTCCATGGTATGGCGTACCACATAATCCCCGGCCGGAAGGACAACTGTTCCCACACGCATCGGCGCAACAAACGTGACATGGCTCACGTCGCGGACTCCCATACTGTTGGTTCCAGCCACGCTCACTGCGGCCAGCGTTAACACGCACAGGAAGATACCTACGACTTTCAAAACGCGCATACTACCTCCTTTAACAATGATTCCTTAGGTGCCGCAGGAAAGCATCCTGAAGTCACCGGAATCAGTCTAGGAGCGTGCCTGATCACCGAATGTGCCCACGATCACAAGAAGGTGTGACGATGAAACTGCAAGTTTCATTTCGGCGCTACGTGTATCTCGCACAGTTCAAGCCGCCGGATAAATTCCCAGCACCTTCACGAACTCAGCCACTTCTTCCAAGTGTCGCAGGGCGTTGCGCGCCGACTCGTCGTCACCGCGCAGAAAGTCCACATAAAAGACGTATTCCCACGGCCTTCCCCGCATGGGGCGGGACTCGATCTTGCTCAAGCTGATATCGCGCAAGGCGAAGACGCTGAGTGACTTGAAGAGCGCGCCAGGCACGTTCTTTACCTGAAAAACGATCGAGGTCTTGTTGGCGCCGCGCGGAATAAGGCGACGATAGTCCGCACTTCCCTTCTTTTTCTTTGTGGCCCGGCTTCCCACTCGGCCCATATTGCGAATCAAGAAGAAGCGCGTAAAGTTTCGTTTGTCATCTTCGACGCCGGACTCGAGAATGCTCCCAGCGTATTCTCTTGCCGCCTGACGTCCCGCGATTCCTGCGGCATCGTTCAACTGGGCGGAAATGACGTGTTTCACGCTGCCGGCCGTGTCATAGAACGGAACCGCCTCGATCTTCGGATGGTTGCGAAAAAAATCGCGGCACTGGTCGAGCGCCACCGGATGCGACAGCACACGCCGTAGCGACCCGAGTCGCACTCCGGGCTTGGCAATCACATTGTGTACGATCCGAAGCAAATATTCGCCTTGAATGAACACCTCGCGCGTCAGCATGAGATCGGCGTGCTCCGCCACCGTGCCTGCCAGCGTGTTCTCGATCGGAATGACTGCCGCTCCTACCGATCCTTGCGCAAGGCGATCGAAAACCTCCACGGACCGCGCGCAAGGAACCACCGTACACTTCGGAAGCATCCGCTCCGCCGCTTCATGACTGAAGGAGCCGAGTTCCCCCTGGATCGCAACTTTCATATCGCCTTTCCTGGATAGGGCAAGAATTGTAGCGCCGCCGTCTCGGCGGCTGTCGTGGGGGCGTTCCGCCCGCACATGCGAGGACAAGGTGCCCTCGCGACAGCCGGCAAGGTGCCGGGGCTACCGAACTGCTTAGATCAAGTCTTTCTTCATCACCAAAGCGTCCACACCGTTGGAATAATAGCGCGGCCAAGTCCTGAGCACGTTGTAACCGTGCCGCTTGTAAAACGAAAGGGCTGAGAGGTTGTCGACCGCGGTTTCCAGTCCCACGGCGCGGCATCCGGAGCCACGCAGGCGATCTTCTGCCGCGCGTAGCAAAGACGATCCAACGCCTGCGCGGCGCGCGGTTGTATCCACGTCGATGGTAATGACATGTCCGGTCGATCCGTCGTGCACTACGATGAAGCCGAGCGGTTCGTCCTCGTCGGCGGCCCGGGCCACGAGTGTGAATGATCCTCGACGGCGTATGTAGGCCTTAAGTTCCTGCT
>Ga0209733_1000130_pt1 | contig 10992 bp, 10 predicted proteins | sample BlaSpr_A8_OM2_M1_FD_187976 | JGI IMG/M metagenome (GOLD analysis project Ga0209733, IMG submission 187976) | Forest soil microbial communities from Thunder Bay, Ontario, Canada - Black Spruce, Ontario site 2_A8_OM2_M1 (SPAdes) (version 2) | ecosystem: Environmental > Terrestrial > Soil > Boreal...
CGTAGATCACAAGGCGGCCGCCGGATCGCAGTACGCGGTAGGCTTCCGAAATATCCCGGCCCTCCGGATCGAAGAAATAGACGACGTTGACCAGCAGCGCCTTGTCGAACATCTCGTCGATCCAGGGCAGCGGGCTGAAAGGTCCCTGCACCAGCACCATTCGCCCTCGGGATACCGATACCTCGTTCATGCGTCGGGCCTGTTCGAGCATCCGGTCCGATTGGTCGACGCCATACACCCGGGCGCCGCGGGTTCGCGCCGCGATGGTTCGAAGGCTCCAACCGGGGCCGAAGCCGAGTTCGAGCACCGTTTCGCCCGGGCCGGGGTCCAGCGCCTCGATCGCCAGCCGGTTGGGCTCGTCATTGACCAGCGCCATCAGCCATCCAATGATCGATCCAGCGGGGCCTCTCGGGTTTCGTAACTGACAACCCAGGCCGTGCCAGATTCGGTCGATCACGCGTGAGCGCGTTTCCGCATCTCCGGTCCGCGGCTCGGTCGGGCGGGAGTTCACTGCTTCGACGCGATCTTGGCCAACAGCTCTTCGATCACCAGACGGCGGTTCTTGTCCCACACCGGACGATCCGGATGTTGCGGTATTTTGAGAGCGTGCTGGAAGACTTCGGCGGCCTTTGAAAATTCGTCTTGGGTGTAGAGGAAGTCGCCGTAGAAATACCAGGCGTCCAGCCCGTTGGGCGCAAGCTTGACGGCTTGTTCGAGTAACTGCCGTGCTTTCGCCTTGTCGCCGAATCCGATCGGAAAGCCGGGGACGCGGTAGTACAGCACGCCGAGGCTGGTGGTCGCGCCGGCATCCAACCTGGCGGGGTCCATTTTGTAGGCCTGCTCGAGGATGTCGCGGGCGCGTTTTGCAAGGCCGAGCGCGGAAAACGTGCTTGCCATCGAAGCGCGCTCGCTGGTGATGATGCCATCCCATATCAAGGCTTCCGGCATCGCGGGAAAGTGGGCGGCGACGGCGTCGGCGTCCTCGCCAAGCGCATTCATTTGACTGGTTTGCTCGTCGCCTTCGGGAACGCCAAACTTGATCGCCTCCCACTTTGTCTGGAGCCGCCGAACGTCCGGCGACAACGCGTCTGCCGCCTGGCCGGGAAGTGCGCAGGGGCCCGCGACAAGCAAGGCCAACAATGAGAAGAGTGATAACCGTGTTCTTAACGTCATAATTCGCCTGCTCATCAACTCGATGCGTCGTGCTCGGTCAGCGGGGGTTAATGGGAGGGCGCTTGCCGCGAGAGCGCCCAGTCGATGATTTGCGGGAAGATCCTTTGAATGACGACGTAGATGCGCTCCGGCGCCGGCGCATAGATGGAATCATGGCCGCTTGCGACCGCTCGCCATATCTGCCGGGCGACCTGCGCGGGAGCATCCAGAGTCATTTTCGTATCTGCAATGAGATCGTCGAAGGCGACGGCCGCATCGGTCCGGGTTGCCCGCGGGGCCGCATAGGTGACGCCAATGCCGGCTTGCTTCCATTCCCGGCGCAGCGCATTCGAAAATCCGCGCAACGCGAATTTCGAGGCGGAATAGCCGGAAAACAGCGGATAGGCGATGTCGCCAAACACCGAGCCGATGTTGACTACCCGCGAGGGCCTGGCCGCGAGCAGCAACGGCATCAGATCGCGCGTGAGCGCGATCGGCGCGATCACATTGGTGAGAAATGTACGGCTCAGCGCCTCATCGTCGAATTTCTCGATCGCGCCGCCCTCGACAACGCCGGCGTTGTTGACCAGCACGTCGAGAGCCTTCCACTTGCTGCCGATGATCTCGACGATGCGGCGGCGGCCTTCCGGCTTTGTGATATCCGCCGGAATGACCATATGCTCGTTTTCCCGATCGAGAAGCGCTCGGGTCACTTTAAGTGCATCCTCGCGCCGCCCGGACAGCGCAACGTTCATCCCCCGCTGCGCGACCTCTACCGCCAGGGCACGGCCGATCCCGGAGCCTGCGCCGGTGATCAGCACGCATTTCTTCTCATGCGGCATGGCTCAGCTCCGCGCGGGCGCCAAGATCGTGAAAGATCGAGCCATACAGTCGGTAGAACATGGCCGCGTTGTCGATGATGATGCGCTGCGTCTTTCGATCATGGAAGCCGTCGATCAGCCGTCGGAAGAAGGCGACGTGTTCGGTATCCAGCGATCCGTGCGTTCGCAGATAGGTAAAGCCGGCATCGCTCTCCAGGCCGAGAGACGCCTTCATGGCGTCTGCGAGCTGGTCGGCGAGCATCACGGACATGCCTTCGAGAACGTGGACGCTGCCGAGGAAAGCGTAGGGGCTGACATGTTCGATGCTGTAGTACGCGTAAGCCACCATGATCCTGCAGGCAGCCCCGCCCTCGCCGTCGCTGACCGCGTCGGGGTCGCCGCCAAGCGTGCGGATATCGTCGAGGATCCATTTCTCGTGACCGTGCTCTTCCTTCATATATTCGAGCAGGGCATCCTGATAGCGCCCGTCCGCGGTGCGTGACGCGGCCAGGGCCAGAAGCGGAAACGTATGTTTGACGTGGTGATAGGCTTCGCCCAGGAAAGCCAGATAGAGGCTGCGGGGCGCGCCATGGCGGAGTGCGCTCCGCACGATCGGAATTGAGAGGAAAGCGTCACGGCTGTCGACGGTCTCTGCGACCAGTTGCTCATAGAAGCTCATAGGCAGGCCTTTCAGATTGGAAGCGAAGTCGGGAGCGGGGGCGTCAGCGAAGCGGCCGCTCTATCCTGGACGAACCTGCCAATTGCCTTGCGAACGGGCCGTCCATTGCTGAGCAATCGATGGTTCAAAGCCTCCTGCAGGGAGACCACGACGCAGTCGCGCGGCACCGCATAATCCGGGGCGTCCGAACAGCGATCGGACAATAGCTGAAGGATATCCGCGCGAATCGCCTTGGCGAACCAGGTGGCGCCCTGAGGAGCAGGGATGAGCAGGGCGGTCAGGTGCGGTTCGCCGTGACCGGCTACGTTGCAGAAAGCAATGCGCGGATCGGCAAGCAGCATCGTCTCGATCCATTCCGGGCTCACGTTTCTGCCGAAGGAGGTGACGAGGAGACTGTCCTTGCGTCCGTGCACGGTGAGAAAGCCGTCCCGGTCGACCGTTCCGAGGTCGCCCGTCCGCCACGGTCTATTGGCGGGCCCTTGCCCCAGGTAACCGTCCATGATCGAAGGTCCGTCGACGACGATTTCTCCGTCATCGATCGACACCGAGAGCCCGCTCAGCGGTTGACCAGCCGTGCCGGGGCGTCGTTCCCTTGGACGGTTAAAGGCAACGACCGAGCAGCATTCCGAAAGCCCGTAGCCTTCGTGGACGGGGATCCCGAGGATCCAGGCGGCATTCGCGATCTGCCTCGGAACCGGCGCGCCTCCCACGGCGACGAAGCGAAGCGAAGACGGCGCGGTCAGGCCGACCGACTGGAGTTCCGCGACCCAGTGCTTCAGCAGTTGCGGTACCAGCACGCTCGTCGTGGGCCGATGAAGTTCGAAGGCCTTCGCCATGCCGGTCGCATCGCCGCGACCGATTTTTTCCGTGAGGCCGGCATCGAAATGCACATAAGCCCCGAGCGATGCCGGAATAAAGATCGAGCAGATCGTCTCCAGCAACAGCGGCAAAGGAAGCACGGACAAATACGAGTCGGCTGCGCTTGCCGCGGTAGCTGCTGCCAACGCCGCGGCCGACCATGCGATCTGGCCGCTTTGATGGCGCACGCCTTTGGGCTGGCCGGTGCTGCCCGACGTATAGATGATCTGGCCGAAGCCATCGATCACATCCGGCAGGGGCGCTCCCGACCGGTGAATATCGATCACATGGGTCGGCACGCCCGATTGAGCCGACAGCGCTGCCGTTTGCTCAGAGGCAAGAATAAGCTCGACCGACGCATCGCGAACGACGTGGCCCAGTTGTGCAGCGCTGAAAAATGTCGGCAGAGGCACCACGACCTTGCCGGCGAACGCGCAGGCAAGCTGCGCAATGACCCAGCCAATCCCGTTTGGCGCGTAAATGCCGATCGTTTGAGGGCGACCTCTGAGGTCAGCGGCAAGAGCGGTCGCTCTGGCAAAGAGTTCGCGGCGTGACAATCGACCCTGCCCGTCGCTTACGGCGATCGACGCGCCGGCCGCTGACGCATGGTGCTTCATTGAGTCAAATAGCCGTCGCATACCGCTTCCCGCTTTGAAAGCCGCCGCGGCTCGCTTTCAGACGCCGGCTGGCGACGGCGTATACTCTCGGCTGGCAGGCATAATAGGTCCCCCATCGCTCGGAATCCGCTATTCGCCCGCGGTCGGCCTCACCCAGAAAGGTCGCTGCGATGCCGAGCCGGCTGACCATGAGATGCAGGCGGTGCGTCAGGGTAAAGAAGGACCAATCGAATCCCGCCTTCTCGCCAAAGTTGCCGATTTCCGTGATGAATTCCGCCGTCGCCAGCGGCGCCCGGCTTGCGAGCGTCGTCACCTCAAAGATGGCACTGCGGGTAACGGCACTCGCCGACATCGCGCTGACCACATCTTCGATCGGAGCATCCAGATAGCGTTCCGAGAAAAACCCGTCATCGAGGAACCGAAGGCCCGCCGCGCAGAGAATCGCGTCACGATGGTCCAAAAGGGCGATGATCCGGGACGGAAAAGTTTCCAGCCGGGCGCCATATCGGGCCGCGTAGGTGTCTTTGATAAACTCCTCGGCCGAGCGCCTGCGCGCATCATCATTGGTGAGAAGGACTGTCTTGCACATCTTGCTTACCGGTCACGGGACTGGATCGATCCTGTTGGTGCCGATGATTTGCGACCGAAGCTTGTTCCAAACTTCGTCGCTTTATTTCCGAATGTTGCGCGACGCGTCCGAACGCGTTGGCCGACGCGCTGCGGCCACGTGGCTCACAACGGCTTGAATTTCTGACGCAATTTTGCGCACTCAATATTCGATGGCAGCATGCTTCCGTTATCGAAGCATCGTTCCGAAGGCGCGATCCCACATTTTCGTGGTGACGCCGTAGTTCCGGTTCGCGAACTTGTGATGGTCGAGGTGATGTTTCAGCAGCGAAGCCGGCAGAATCGCGGGATTGTGATGCACGCAAAAATGCACAAGCAAATACCAGCCGTAGGCGACGAGAACGCCGGCCACCACAGCTCCTCCCGCCACCAAATAGACGGCGGCGAAGGCGAGCCATATTTGCCAGAAGATCTTGTCGACGGCGTCTTGCGGGTGTGCGTGATGAATCCGGTGCTGGACCGGGGCGATGGCATGCAGCACGACGCGATGGGTAACGTATTCAGCCAGCGTCCACGCCAAGACGCCGCAGCAGAAGAGGATAGCGGCAATGGACGGCTTGAGGGTTGATCTGGCGAGCAATGCGATTGCGACGGCAGTCGCCAGGATCAGTTCGCCGAAGTAGATAGCGACCGTCTTTTCAGGCACCAAACCCACGGTCTGGTTCCAGAGCCTCTTGCCATGTATCCCAGTGCACATTTCACACGCTCGCAGGCAGCACTGCCTCAATTGTCGTTCAGATTTTCCGGCAGGCCATCCACATTGTGGTGAGCGGCTGATTCAGCGAAATCGCCAACGGCGGCCTTTTTTCGGACACAGCTTGTCGGAAGCATGACGACCTCAGCTTCGCGCAGCCCCGATTATCCAAAGCGATGACGGCGGCTTTGGCGCATGGCAATCTCCAGATTGGGGCCGACGGCTTCCGAATGTTGCCGCGCATCTCCGAAATGTTTCCTAGTGTTGCTGGAAAGCCCGATCCGGCGGCTTCCGCGTTGAAAGCCATGGGAGCTGCATTATTGCTCCGGGGCAAATCTCGATGAGGGTGAACGAGTGCAGATCGAACCGCATATCCTGATCGTCGATGATGACCTCCAGATTCGAAAGTTGCTTGGTCGCTATCTGGCCGAGCAGGGATTTCGAGTAACGCTGGCTTCCGACAAGCGCACCCTTGAGGCCGCCCTGGAGTCCAATGACATCAAACTGATCGTGCTCGATGTCATGCTGCCGGACGGATCAGGCCTGGAAATCTGCCGGGACATGCGAACCGAGAACACAAATATTCCGATTATCCTTCTCACCGCATTGAAGGAGGATGTTGACCGCATCATCGGTCTCGAGATCGGAGCCGATGACTATCTCGGCAAACCCTTCAATCCGCGGGAACTCGCAGCCCGCATCCGCGCGGTGCTTCGCCGTCAAAGTGACGCAGGCCATGTTGCGCTTTCTGCCCAGGAATACCGATTCGATGGCTTCAAACTGCAACCGGGTTTGCGACGGGTTCTTAACGCGAGCGGCGGGTTATTGGACCTGACCTCGGCCGAATTCGATCTGCTGCACGCACTGGTGGCAAGGTCCGGGCGGATGCTCTCGCGCGAATATCTGCTGGACGCGACCAACCGCAGCGATGGCGAGGTCTTCGATCGCTCCGTCGACGTGCTGCTCAGCCGGATTCGCCGGAAGCTCGGCGACATCGAATTCCAGTTGATCAAGACGGTGCGAAACGGAGGCTACATCTTTACCGCAGAGGTCGAGAAGGTTGGAGCCGCCGAATGACCTCGTTGCGGGCTCGCATTGTCATTACACTGGTTTTGTCGATCATCTGCGTGGTCGCATTCTCGACCGCGACATTGTTGTGGTCGCGGGAAGGGCACGAGCAGAAGGAACAGGAGCAATACGCCAAGCTGGTTTCCGAAGGCATCTTGCTGATAGCGCCATTTTTCCGTGACGACGACAAGGACAGGGCCGCGCATCTGGCATCGGGCCCGGCGCCAGGGGAGCCGCGTCCGGAAATGACGAATGTGCTGCAATCGCATTTGCGCGGTGCCGGATCCGATCTGCAGATTATTGTGACGCAGCCGGCCGGAGCTACTCATCCGGTGGCGTCGATCAAATTCGAGTCCGGTTGGCTTGCCATTCCGATAAAGGATCGCCATCCCAAGGGAGGACTTCTGATCGCTCTCGGAGGCTGGATCCTGCTTGTCGCCGCCGGCACTATCGGTGTGGCGGTTTGGTTTGCCTTCCGCATCACGCGCCATCTTTCAGCCCTGGAACGCGTCGCGACAACGATCGACGCGGACGGCGATGTTCCGCGGTTGCCGGAAAGCGGACCGGCCGAACTGAGGGCGACCGCCCGCGCGATCAACACCATGACGGCCAGGCTGAAGAGCGCCGCCGAGAGCCGGATGCGGCTGGTCGCGGCAGCCGGGCACGATCTGCGTACGCCAATGACGAGGATGCGGCTTCGGGCGGAGTTTCTCGACGAGGAGGACCGCGCATTGTGGCTGAGCGATCTGGAAGAACTCGACCACATCGCGGACAGCGCGATCCAGCTCGTACGCGAGGAAACCCGACGGGAGAGAAGCCAGTTGCTCCGGGTCGATGAAGTCATCAGCGAGATCTGCCGGGACCTCGCGTCAATGAAGGCGTCCGTCACGATCGTTAAAATGGAGACGGTGACAATTTCGTCGGCCCCGCTGGCGTTAACACGGGCGGTCAGGAACCTGGTTATCAACGCGGCCACTCATGGCGGCGGCGCCTTTGTTACCGTAGGGCTGGAAAACGGCACCGCCCTGATCACCATAGATGACGAGGGGCCGGGTATTCCCGAGCAAAGCATGTCACGCGTATTCGAACCTTTTTTCCGGGTCGATTCGGCGCGGCGCAAGTCCGGACCCGGCGCGGGCCTCGGCCTCGCCATCGCCAAGGAAATTGTAGAACGTCACGGCGGCAAGCTGACGCTGCAGAACCGATCGCCGAAAGGCCTTCGGCTGCGGGTAGGCTTTCCAGCGGTTTTGCCGAATGAACGTCGCGAGCAGCACCCGCTACGCCCGCCTGCAGTGGCGCTCGCTGCGGCGGTCGTGCGGCGAAGCTAGGGGGTGTACCCACAAATGCGCGGCGTCCGCTTCTCGGGGGTGAAGCTGACTTCCGCAAGCAACTCCGGGATGTCGCCTTTTGACCCCGGAACGGACTTGGTGGTTTTGACGTTACTGTCTTCACTGAGCAGGACCGTCGCCGCCACCGCTCGTCTCCGTTCTTAGGCGCGCCTCTCGATTGGCCTCTGGATGATGTTACTTGAGGCAACGCTGATGCTGGCCGGAGGGTACAATATTCGGAACCATGCGCCTGGGCCGTTGAGTCCGACGCTGTTGAACCCGGCAATCAGTGTATAGTCTCCAGATGCAGACCCGAAGCTGGCGACATTGATTGTCACCCCGATCGTTTCCCCGGGCGCGAGTTGATTGTCTGTTGGCGGTGGGGGCGGCGGCGGCGCGAATGACGTGCTGTCATCCGGCGCGTCGATCTCGATACCCAAAGACGCGTAGTGCGCAGGGAATTCACCGTAGTTCTGCACTGAGAAGGTGTCGACGAGCAGGTCTCCCATCGCCTGTTGTTGCTGGGCCACCATGAGGATCTGGTTCTGCCGAGCCGGCGGTGAGCCGGGGCGGGGGCGCGAATCCATTTTCGCCATGGCGGGTCCCGCATTGACCAATACGGGCGCCGTCACCACCGGCCCGCTCAGCTGAAGGGACTGGGGGGAAGCGATGCTAATATCCGGGCCATACGACGGCCACTGCGGACGATATCCGTCTTCGACCAGAAGGCCCGCCCATATGTCTCCGGTGGACTCCTCGATGGTTCCCGGATTGCTGGCATCAAGAGTCAGCGTGCACTCTTCGTCATGGTATCTGTTATCGTAAATGTTGATTATCATCTTCGTCCCGTTCATGGCGTACCCATAGGCCACGACTTGGTGGCTCTGGCCAATATTGAAGACATCCTCATCGAAGATGAGACCGATCGGAACGGGAATGCCCTTGTCGAGGAAATTCCGCGTGAGGTTCGGGAGTTCTTGGCGCGTCATGCCTGGCGCTCCGCCGCCTGGGCACCCAAACACCTCATGGAGCTCCCCGTAGACACCTCCCCACACGGCGCCGACCACAGCACCGAGCAGGCCACCCCCAACCACGAGCCCGAGCGCAGCCCCCACCGCCGCATCCAATGCTGGATAGACGCAGGACCATTTGCCAAAATTATCCGCGAAACTGTCGAGCAGCCGGTTAAAGATCATCGCGTGGAGTCGACCATCGGGCGGCACCGTCGCATCGGGATTGCCAAAGTCGCCCTGCCGGTGTGTCGGGATGGGCAGATCGTTGAAATAGTAATCCAGGGCCGAGTAGGCCATTCCGCCGCAGAGTCCCCGCGTTTCGAGGAGACCGCCAAACACCTTGTTGACAAAATCATTGTCGAAATGCCAGCCGTTCTCTCTCGCTGTGAACGGTGCCTGTTTTCCTCCTACTAACTGGAAATATCGCCACAGCTTGTTGTCTGTGCCCTGGAAGTACACCCACTCTTCCACGGTGGCATCGGCGAGTTGGATTCGCTTCACTTTCGGCGTTGATGCGGTGGTGTTGCCGTCGAGTTGGGATCCTTGGGTCCCATCGTTGAAAACCTTCAACAACCTGTTATCGGTGCCCTGAAAGTACACCCAACCGTCGGCGGTCACGAAGGGGGTCGAACTGGTGCGGTTGCCGCCGATGTTCAATAAGCCGGTGCCGGCGTTGTCGCTTTTGACCTTCCACAGCTTGTCGTCGGTGCCTTGGAAGTAGACCCAGACGTCGCCGGTGCTGCTGTCGAAGGTAATGAACGGCGTCGAATTGGTCGTGTTCGTGCCGATCTGCGTCAGGTCGGTGCCGGCGCTGTCGCCTCTGACCTTCCACAACTTGTTGTCGGTGCCCTGGAAATAGACCCACTCTCCGCTGACCGGATCGGCGAAGACGAACGGCGTCGACTTGGTCGTGTTGGTGCCGATTTGCGTCTGGCCGGTACCATTGCTTTTGACCTTCCACAGCTTGTCGTCGGTACCTTGGAAGTAGACCCAGACGTCGCCGGTGCTGCTGTCGAAGGTAACGAACGGCGTCGATTTGGTCTTGTTGTTGCCGATCTGTGTCAGGCCGGTGCCGGCGCTATCGCCTCTGACCTTCCACAACTTGTCGTCGGTGCCCCGGAAATAGACCCACTCTCCGGTGACCGGGTCGGCGAAGACCAACGGCGTCGCCTTGGTCTTGTTGGTACCGATCTGCATCTGGCCGGTGCCATCGCCATCGACTTTCCAGAGCTTATCGTCCGTCCCTCGAAAGTAGACCACGTTGCCTGCGGTGACAAACGGGCTGGACGCGGTCGTGTTCTTCCCGATTTGATTTTGCGCCATGCTATTCCTCCCTCCGGACAGATAGGGCGGTATCAACTTGGACGCGAAAGAGGGATATCACAGGCTTTCGCCTCGCCTCTTGCGCGCAGCGCTGACGTGCAATTTGCAAGATGATGTGAGACAAAAATAACTGAGTGAATGCCGGCCGACGGCACTCCTCACTGCCAGTTCGTTCCGGTGGTTTCGGCAAACCCCTTTGGCAGCTCGCTTCAGGATACAGCGACTGCTGCCTGAAGGGTGTGAAATAGCGCACACAAGGCAAAAATAAATTTGCGTCTTCCTCAGCGCTGGGGCGGATTCGACCTTCTATCGGGATGAGATGCCTCCTCTTGGGCCCGACGCAGACATGCCGCGTCCGACATGTCCGGTTCCGGGGGTGTACCGGGCTCAGGTCGGGCCGGGGCGCAATTCCCGCTTCGGCGCGCAACTGATTTGCCCGACGACGGGCAAATCAGTGACTTCGCCGTCGAATCTTTTTCGCAATAAGACATTGCTGCGGGCGCGCTAACCCAATGGCCCAATTAGCTATTTACGATTTTCAGAAAATGCGCTTGACGCCGAGGTAGAAGCGGAAGTATTGCGATGTCGTCCCGTCCCACTTGAGGGGCGTTTCGCGATCGTCACGAGCGCGGGGCGGGATGCGGTGGACGCGGATGGCGCTTTAAGACGAGGGCGCCGGATGCGGACGGCGAAGTCGTGTGGTCCTGACACCCCGACGCTGGTGTCAAGTTCGCAGGGGCAGCCCTGCGGGCGACGGTGGCAAAAGAGCCCGGTCGCCGGGGAGAGCGCGATATAAGCCGTAAACCATTGCG
>Ga0209733_1000131_pt1 | contig 10989 bp, 1 predicted proteins | sample BlaSpr_A8_OM2_M1_FD_187976 | JGI IMG/M metagenome (GOLD analysis project Ga0209733, IMG submission 187976) | Forest soil microbial communities from Thunder Bay, Ontario, Canada - Black Spruce, Ontario site 2_A8_OM2_M1 (SPAdes) (version 2) | ecosystem: Environmental > Terrestrial > Soil > Boreal...
AAGCCACTTCAAGTTGCTCCGTTCGGCGATGTCGCGGGCGGCGGTCCCGTAACTCTGCCGGATCCGAACCTGTTTACAAACGGCGCCTGGTACGGCGGTAGTCCGTACCTCGGCCCCGACGCCACCTTGCGGGCGACCGGATGCATGCACCCCGACCCCACTAATCCCCAGGTCAACACGTCCTGCGGCGCCACCGGTGCCACTCCTCCCTCGGGAACGATTGCGAACTCGCCCAGCGGTGAAGCCGGTTTTGCCTTCATGTGGCACTCGCACAACGAGCGCGAAATCACCACCAACAATATTTTCCCCGGCGGCATGCTGATGATGATGCTGGTTGATTCCAGGGAATTTGTAATCGACGAGTCCAACTAACTTGAGGAGAACAGCAATGCAATCCCACAACGTCCCAACGATTTTGAAGAGCACTTTGTGCGCAACAGTTCTCCTCCTCCTCGGAGCGGCAATGGCCGTTGGCCAGTCTGTGACGGCCACCGCGTCCGGCACCGTCGCTGTCGGCGCCAGCGTGACGACGGCAGCGTTGACCCTGACCGCCGGGGCGTCCCCAATCGACGCGGGAAGCGTTGCCGTTACTGGCGTCTCGGTGCCCTTCTCGGTGGATCCGACCGGCTGCGCAGCCGGCCTGGCCAGCGGCGCCTCCTGCACGATGAACGTGACGTTCACCCCGGGGGATACGGGCCCGTTTAGCGACTCCGTTACTGTCAACGCGACCACAACGGACAGCACTCAAAACCCGCCGGTTACGACGGCTGTCAGTATTTCTGGCTCACCGGTAACTCTCTCCGGGACGGGCTATCGGCCAACCGTGACGGCGCCGACCACCCCATTGATCTTCGGTGATCCCGGTCCCGGCGCAACGAGCGGAGCGCAAACCGTGACTGTGACCAATACGTCGGACACGCCGTTGAGCTTCAACCTAACCTTCGATAACTCGGCGTACTCCGTGGTGTCAGGTGGTACTTGTCCTACCGCACCATTTGTACTGAACAACACGTCCACACCTGCGAATTCCTGCACAGTTAACCTGGTCTTCACTGCGCCGGCGGGGCCGGACACAACAGCCGAAGCGGGACATCTGATCGTCACTTCGACATTTGTAACTTCGGACGTCGCGGTGGGTGGTTCGCCGCTAGCCCTCACTGACACCGGGACACCGGCGGGGGCGACCGGGGTCACGCCGACGGATGTGGACCTGACTGCGGAGCCCAGCGCTATCACCCTGCCTGACGGCTCAACTGTGCCGATGTGGGGTTATCGTTGCGCTCCGACGATGGCGCCATCGACATGCAGATCCTTGAATCCGAACCCGGCCGGCTGGTCTCCCGTCGTCATTACCATCCCGACCGGGCAAGACCTCGCTATCGAACTCAAGAACAGTCTGCCGAATAGCGTGCCTACTTCGCTGGTGATCGTGGGTCAGTTAGGCGGTGGGCTCGGAGCGACGGCGACTTCCATGCCGAGTCCGGCTCACGGCGCTCAGGACACCACGTGGCCCATAGCGGCCACCGGCCCGCAGAATGTTCCGCCACCGCAGGGGGACCGCGTCCAATCATTCTCCACAGAAGTGGCAACGGGAACGACGCAACGCCTTGTCTGGAAAAATCCTCGGCCGGGCACGTATCTGATTGAGTCCGGTACACACCCCTCGATTCAGGGCCCGATGGGCCTTTATGGAGTGCTTGTAGTGACGGCCGCGCCTACAACGTCCGCCGCTGGCACTGCATACCCCGCAGGCGGCACGACGAGTCCCGCCGTGACCTATAACGCAGAAATTCCGCTGGTCTTCAGCGAAATCGACCCCGTTCAAAATACCGCGGTCAGTACGGCAGTCAATACCCCCGGCTTCTCCGAGACAGCAGTTTGGTCCGGCCAGCCCGGCGGATGCGGCAATCCCAGTTCGCCGGTTGGGGTCATCAATACTTGTTATCCACCGGCGGTCAACTACAAGCCCCTGTTTTACCTCATCAACGGTGTTGCGTTTAACGGGAACGCCGCTGGCGCTTCGTTATTTCCAGTTTCTCCCGCCGCCGGAGTTTCGGCTTCCGGATCGGTCTTAGTGCGCTTAGTCAATGCCGGCCTGCGCATGCACGTGCCTTCGATCGTTGGATCGCAGGTGGCTGGACAAACCGGGGCGACAAACCCCATCGTTACCGGCTTCAAGCTCATTGCCGAAGATGGCAATCCTCTGCCCGGCATTCCGCGTGTGCAGAGCGAAGTATTTATGGCCGCGGGTAAGACTTACGACGTAATGATTAATGTACCCAGCGGGCCGCCGGCCCTCCCTGTTTTCGACCGCGAGTTGAGCCTGTCAACGAATTCGATCGGGCGTGACGGCGGAATGCTGGCCTACATCAGCGTCAATGGAGCTGGAATAGCGGCTACCACCGCTGCAATTGCGCCGGCGCAAGCCAACAACGACATCTACAGCTCGGTGATTGCGGGGAAGACGCTCACCGTTTCGGACCCGTCCAAAGGTGTGCTTGCCAACGACGTCAATGTGCATGGTGCTAAGGTCCAAGGTACCGTACCAGGACTGACGCTCAACCTGGATGGGACGTTTACCTACTCGGGCGGCGCCACTACCTTTACCTATTGCGGAAATGGTGCGACTTCGGGGCCAGCGTGCGCCACGGTGAACCTGGGCGCGGCAACGATCGAGGCAGCTAGCGGTATTACATGCCCCAACGCCGCGTTCTCGTCGACGGTGGCCACCACCCTGAGCATCAAGCCCCCGGGCATCCTGGCGGGCTGCACAGACGCGGCGGGCTATCCCGTCACGGTGAATGCGGCTAGCGTTACGCCGGCTTCAGGCTTGACGCTTTCCGTGGATCCAAACGGCGGCTTCAATGCCTCCGTCTCTGGGGCAGGCAGCTACTCCTTTACCTTCAAGGCGCAGAACTCGCAGAATACTGTGAGCGCCACCGCCGCGGCCGTGACGCTGAACTTCCCGTCGGCCACCGGTCTTGTGGTCAACGTTGTGGACGGCAAAGATAAATCAACTCCTGTTGCCGACTATCGCTGGATCATTGAGGAAGACCGCACCTTCTACATCAACCCTGCCTGTACAACAAACCCCCCGCCAGCGGGCTGCCCAGGCGCGCCTACGACGACTAACCCGACGGGCATCGTTCCAACCTTTGGGACGAACTTCCATACCAGCTACATGCCGGTCGTAGCAGCGGGCTGCACAGGTCCACTGTCCTGCGAATCGGGCCAGACGGTTGGCGGTGTGGCATCGGTGTGCGACGTGGGCAACGGTGTTTGCCGGCAAGATCTTACCGGAAACGGGGAAGCGCCCCTCCTCCCGAACTCGGTCCATCTGGATCCGACCAAGCGCTACTACATCTCGGTTCTCCCGGGCGACGCGGCCAACTCGTTCGAGACTGGAAACGCAGTTGGCGGCCACGGCATGGGCGGCGCTCCGATAGCCTGCGTACCTACGACGCCAGCGGTAACTTGTACCGCTAGCGGTACCTTCCCGGCCGTGACCGTGCTCGTGCAACCCAATCCCTTCCCGCCCTCGAAACTCTCTGTGTTTGTGTTCGAGGACGACTTCCCGCTCAATGGTGAGCAGGATGGGGGCGGCGGCATCGACGTGTTGTCACCCAATGAACCAGGCTTGGGGGGCTTCAATATCACCTTGTTCGACGATGCCGGCGGCCCCGGCGATGCGACCGGACAGATGACTTACGACATGTTTAACATGCCGTTGTCGAACGGTCTGGCGGGAACGATCGATCCGAGCACCGGACTCGATGCCTGCCCGATTTCGGGGGCCAATCAAAATCTGGGCTCTGATGGTACTACGGCGAGTCCAACGGGCATTACGGGCACCATCGTTACCTGCCCGAGGTACGAAGCGGATAACAAGACACTGTCCCCATTGGCTGGCCAAGCCGTCGTTTCCAACCTGATGCCAGGACGGTACGGCGTAGTAGCCACCCCAGCTGCCGACCGGATTGCGCGTGGCGAAGAATGGCTCCAGACCAATACCCTGGACGGCCAGAAGGCCCACGATTCTTTCCTGCGCATCGGTGAGCCGAGCTTCTTCCAGGAGTACGGCCCGGCCGGATACCACGTGTCCATTGGATTTGCCAACCCGGGGATCATCAATGCCCGCAAGCAGTACATCTGCGACGGTACTGACCCGAATAGCCCTAACGCTCCAAAACCGTACAACTGCAACAACAGCGTGACCGGCACGGTCACAACCGAGCGTATGAGCCGCACGCCCGATGAGCGGCTCTACAGCAGCGGCGACAACAGCAGCTTCTCCTTCACTCAGTGTTACGTGAGTTTTGGCGATGCGGATGGCGAAGACTTTGCCTTCACCAAGTGCGACGCAAACGGCAACTTCACCCTCTCGGGTCTTCCCGAGGGTGACTGGAGAATTACGGTCTTTGACCAGTGGAACGATATGCTGGTGGACGGCCTGTCAACGCCGGTCCGGTTGGGTGGCGGAGCTACCCTCCCTCTGGGACAGATTGCCATCAACCAGTGGCAGGCGAATATCTACACGTCAACCTTCTTCGATAAGAACGGCAACGGTGTTCGGGACAGTGACGAAGAAGGCCTCTCGCTGGTGGCGACCAACAATCGCTTCCGCGACGGCAGCTACTCCAATTTCAACAATACGGATCTGAGCGGCAACGCCGGCTTCAACGAGATCTTCCCGCTGTTCAGCTGGTACGTGATCGAAACCGATACGACCCGCTACAAGAGCACGGGCGTCCACGTGGTTTATGACGCGGGCGGGCCCTCCGACGGTTCTGCTAATTGCGCCGCGTCGCCGAGCGGAGCGCTCGGAGACTCGAACATTGCTCATTGCTTGGCAAATGCCGTCGAGCAGATCCCAGTGCCCACGAACCTGCGGGTACCAGGCGCGTACTATTGTGCCAATGCGGACTGCACCTCTGCCCCCGCTCCACTTGACCCGACCGCGACCCCAACTTCTCCGGGCGGTTCCACCGGCCGAGTTGATCCGCCTTTCTGGTTCGGCACCGAAGGTTGGCAGGGTTTCTCTGGCCAGAACAATTTCATTGAGTTTGGCAAGAAGCCCTATGCCGTTGGCGAAACGGGCGGCATTCACGGCGAGGTGATCTATGCCTCGACCCGGCCGTTCGATGACCCCGCGCTGCTCATTCACACCAGTTGGACTCCGGATGTGCCCGGAGTGACCGTCAACCTGTACAAAGAAGGGACAGCCCCGGATGGCAGCACGTCCCTCACGTTGATTGACACCACCAAGACCAGCAGTTGGGACGATTGGACGCAAGGATTCCGCTCAGATGGCATGCCCAATATGAACTGCCCGGGTCAAGGAAGGAATACCGGCACAAACGCCGATCTGTTCTTTTTCTCCATCTTTGACCAGCCCGATTGGCTTGACCAGTACAACAACGGGGGGACCCCGGCCCACACTCTGCCGAACGACGCCCAGTTCAAGTGCTATGACGGCATGCACAACTGGAACCAGGTCCAACCGGCGCCTTACGACGGTATGTACCAGTTTCCCAGCGTCACCAGCTTCAATCCGATGAGCGGAAAACCGAGTGGAGCCGCAGTCTCCATCAGCACCATTAGTGAAGCTGCGGCGCCGTCTAGCACCGTAACGGTCGTCACCTCCGCAGCACACAACCTCAGTTCCGGGAGCATTGTCCTGATCTCGGGTGTCACGCCTGCTGGTTTTGACGGCAGTTTCAATGTCACCGTTCTCAGCCCCACAAGCTTCACCTACACGGTAGCAAGTACTGGCCTAGGGACGGGTACTGTCTCAGTTGCTTCGCTGGCGACTGCGGCCGGCTCGAACTGCACCGCCTGCGTCCCCAATCCCGACACGACTGACCCTTATCGGGTTGGCACACCCATGCTGCCTGCTGGCAAGTACGTCGTAGAGATGATCGTGCCTCCGGGCTACGAGCTAGTGAAGGAAGAGGACAAGAACATCCTGATCGGCGACAACTACATTGCGCCGGTAACCCAGGAGTTCGCAGGCTTGGGCAACATTTTCATCATGCCCGATCAGGCGGAAGTGTCCGCTTACTACAATGCCAACAATGCCCAGAATCCAACGACCACTTTCGGGCGAACCACACTCCCGAGCCACGAAGGCGACACGGGCAGCGTGGAGACCTTCTGGCCCTGCGTGGGCGCGGCGCGTGTCGTGCCCGACTTCATCAGTCTGTTCCCTCAGTCAGGAGAAGTAGCGCCGTTTGCCGGAGCTACGCGCAATCTCTGCGACCGCAAGGAAGTGACTCTCACGGAGCAGTCGGCCGCGCTGGCCAAGTTCTGGATTTTCAGCTCGACTCACGTCGCAGCACATTTCACCGGTGTGATCACGGACGACTTCACTTCAGAATTCGATCCGTTCTCGCCGCAGTTCGGTGAGAAATTCGCACCGCCCGATCTACCAATCTCCATCAAGGATTGGTCCGGTACCGAAATCGCTCGTACCTATGCCGACCACTGGGGTGCCTACAACGGCTTGACGTACTCGACGTGGGAAGTCAACCCGCCCAACCCGACGGGATACGCGCCGACGATGATGGTCACCTGTATGAACGACCCGGGGACCGGAGCAGCTCCGGATCCGCTGTTCAACCCGCAATATAGCCAGTTCTGCTACGAGATCCCGTTCATGCCTGGGCAGACCCAGTACATGGATACGCCCGTAGTGCCCACGTCCGCCTTCGCGGGTGCGGGATACAACAACCCCGACTGCTCCTATCCGGCCGCTACGCCCGCCATAGCTGAAGTGGATAGCAATGACGGAGTTGGACCCTGGGCAAGCGCAGCCGGTAGCGGTCACACCCTCACCATCACCGCCTTGGGCGACCAGTTGGTGCCCAACAACGCCTACGTGGGGCCGTCTGCTTCGACAGCTCCGTACAATCAGAAAAAGGTAACTCGCCACTATGGCTTTGGGACGTGCACGCTGACCGGCACGGCCTGCACCAACGGGGCATCGGCAACATTGAACGCTCTGAACAACAGTGGTGCCTCAATCCCGCTAAACATCACCAGCTGGAGTGATACTTCGATCAGTGCTGGGATTCCCAACTCCGTCACTTCAAATCCGAACTTTAAGTGTGCAATGCAGCAGCAAGCACAATACGGAGGCCCCGGGTCCGGTACGCCGCCAGTAACTGCTGCGGCTTGCGGTCAACTGGTGATCACGACCTCCACGGGTCAGCAGTCGATCGACACCGTGACAGTCACCGTCGGCGGCAAGGCCCCAACTCACGTTGCCGCCTCGGCCTCCATCCAGCCAACGATTGACGCGGCTAAGCCGGGTGACTTAATCATCGTTGATCCGGGCGTGCACCAGGAACTGTTGCTGATGTGGAAGCCGGTCCGGCTGCAAGGTGTCGGAGCTGCCTCCAGCGTCATCAATGCGAATACCCATCCTGCGGGCAAGCTGGACGACTGGCGCGCCAGAGTCAATTGTTTGTTCGGGCTGGGCTTGAGTGGTTCGCCGAAGACTTGGAACAGCAGCTGCGCGGCGGGCTGGGTTGGCTTCAACGCTAGCCCCACAGACCCTCAGGTTGATCGCCTGCCGCTAGAGGCTATGGTAGGCTGGGACGCTTCGCTCAACGGCAACCTGGCCGAACTCCTGCAAGAGCCCTCGCTGATGGGCGCTCTGGAAGGAGCGGGAATTACGGTGTTGTCGAAAGGCGTGGACTTCCACGGAAGCAGTCCGTGGGATCCCACTCTGTTGGCCGGCTTCCCGACCGGCACGACGCTGCTGACGGCTAACAATTGCGGTGGCAGCGGCGCGAATCCGTTCCCGAGCAGCTTCCAGTGCAATCCGTCTAGCATCGACGGCTTGGGTATCACCAATAGCTCCCAGGGCGGTGGTGGCGTCTTCGTCCACGGCTGGGGACATAACCTGCAGATCGCCAACAACCGGATCTACAACAATGCCGGAACGCTTTCGGGCGGCATCAACGTTGGTCAGGGCGAATTTCCTCCTTCGTATCTCGGAGGCGCGGCCGCTGTAAACACGCCACCCGGATCCTGCATGACCAGCGGAACCGCCAATCTTGAGTTGCCCTACTGCCACAACTTGAACGTGAATGTGCACAACAACGCGGTCACGTCGAACTCCTCCACCGGCGACGAATTGTTCTCTGCAACGCCGGCGGGGGCAGGCGGCGTCAGCTTCTGCACCGGTTCCGACTTCTACAAATTCAACTACAACTGGGTTTGCGGAAATCTGAGCACAGGTGACGGCGGCGGCATCGCTCACATTGGGTTCAGCTACGGCGGTGACATCGAACACAACACGATCGTATTCAACCAGAGTACCAACCCGACAATCGCAACCAACGGCGGCGGCCTCCTGATCATGGGCTCCCCCGACGCCGATCCTCCCTGCGGCGCGAACACCGACCTGGATTGCGTGCCTCCCCTGGGCTCGGTTGGGCCGAGTGACGGCACCGGCCCCGGCCTGGTGATCAACGCTAACCTGATCATGGGCAACTCTGCCGACAGCGGCAGCGGCGGCGGACTGCGGCTGCAGCACATCAACGGCTCCGACGTGATCAGCTTCCCGAACGGCAACAGTACCGTCCAGTTCCCGGGGATTACTGGCTCTATCTCGCCGTGGTACTCCCCGCTCATCACCAACAACATCATCGTCAACAACGTCGCCGGCTGGGACGGCGGTGGCGTCTCCCTGCTCGATGCGTTGAACGTGAACCTCATCAACAACACGATCGCGTCCAACGACAGCACCGCGTCGGCCGGAGTGCTGTTCAACACCCTTGGGGCTCCGCTGGCCAGTACTCAGCAAGACAATTGCATACAGTCCGGCGGCACCACGATGTCGTGTCCGCAAGTGGCCGGGCTGGTGAGCGTGCAGAACAGCGCCACCCTGGTGGCGAACCTGCCCGGCAGCGGCATCACCTGCCCCAGCGGCCATCCGAATTGCGCCAAGGTCTCGTACCCAGAGCTGTATAACAACGTGTTCTGGCAGAACCGTTCCTTCTACATCGGAGTGGGTTCGCTCGGCACCGGGACGTTGAACCAGCAGAACGTGGTCGCGCTGTTTAACGCAGCATTCACCTCGACCGGGCCGACGACTGGTACGCCAGCAGCGAGCCAGACGATCACAGGTGGTTGCCCCGCTGGCGTCAGCTACTGGGACATCGGCGTGCGCGGAGACACTACACCCACTAACCATGCATCCACCGTCACGCTATCTCCAGAGGCTTCGATCCTGACGAGCATCTCTGGCTATGCCGGCGGGGGCGCAGGCTTCCGGGCCAACTTGGCCCCCTCCAATCTGGCCCTTGTCAGCGAGTACTGCAACGGTTCGCGGACACCACCGGAACTCAAGTCGTCAGGCTGGCAGGTGCCTCCGGGCATCTCGGACGCCACTGTGCCGAACCCGGTCTTCAACCTGAGTCCGGCCGCGACAGTGGATGAAGGCAACAACTGGATCAACCTCAGTTGGGGCCCACTGGCAATGACGAACCCGGTGACGAACGTTCTGCTCGGCAACTATGGGCTGTCAGCAGGTTCGCCGGCGATCAGCTACATCACGCCGTCCAACTCGTCTACGACTTACGCGGCTGCACCGAGCTTCGACTTCTTCGGCACCGCGAGGAAGACCAACAACGCTGTTGACGTCGGCGCGGTCGAGTTCGCGTCGTCAGTGCGTGCGGCTGGCGCCGTTTCGCCCACTTCGCTGACTTTCAGCGCAGTGGCCGGTACGACCAGCGCAGCGCAAACTCTGACGCTCAGCAACACCGGGGGCGCGGACTTGACCGGTATCAGCGAAAGCATCCCTGGCGGAGCACCGTTCTCCCGCCCAGGCGGTACGGCAGGAGGAACTTGCGCCGGGACGTTGGCCGCGGGTGCCACCTGTACTATCAACGTGGTGTTCTCGCCGGCGGCGGCTGCCACAGGCACATTGACATCCACACTGACCATCAATGCTAGCGTTTCGGTGACTGGCTCGCCTGTTAGTTTGACCGGAAACGTTATCGCCCCGATTCGAACCGCGACCGTAACACCGAACCCATTGGCCTTCGGAAACTGGGCGACGGGTACCACTAGCAATCCGTTGAACCTGACGGTAACAAATACCGGTAACGTTGCTCTGGCCGGCGGTACCGTTGCCTTCGGTGGCGGCGCGCCGCAGCCCTTCGCGCGGGTCACTACTGGGACATTCCCTGCTGGTGCTCCCAATTGCGGCGGAACGTTGGCGCTAGGCGCTTCTTGCACCATTAAGGTGCGCTTTGCGCCGGCAACGGCGGCGTCGTTCAGCAGAACCCTGACGGTCGCCTATGCGAGTGCCACAGTCACGCCAACACCGGTAACGCTCACTGGTACGGGCGTGGCGACGCGGGCAGCCGTGTCGATCACTCCGCTGACGATCACCTTACCTAGTTGCTCGCCGACGCCTACTCTTGCCTGCACAACAGGCACTGGCACCGTCACTCTGGCGAACACCGCAGGAGCGGGTGGGTCGAGTGTGGCGGTTACCGGTGTGGTTGCGTCAGGTGGGACCATGCTCACGTACCTCTTTAGCAGCGGACCTCTGGCCGGTCCGGACACCTGTACCGGAGCAAACATTGCACCCGGTACGAGTTGCACCGTGTCGGTCAGGTTCACTAACATTACCTCGCCGAGGGGAACGAACCGTGCCGGGACGATCACCTTTACCGATACTGGAGCGGGAAGTCCGCAGTCCGGAAACCTTATCGGTTTCGCTACTCCGTAGGTTGACGGATGAAGCTGAAACCCATAACCTCAAAGCTGCTCGCGGGATTTCCCGCGAGCAGCCTTGATTTTGTTTTGTGACGGCGTGGGATTTAGCGGCGTCACCAACCAAGTATTTAAGTTGAGTTTTGACGACGATCGCATTTGCCTGTCACAGCTGAACAGCACAACCACTATTAACGTGTCGACGGTTCCGGAGCCGGGCAGTCTGACCCTTCTGGGAACCGGTGTCCTGGGTCTGGC
>Ga0209733_1000132_pt1 | contig 10984 bp, 10 predicted proteins | sample BlaSpr_A8_OM2_M1_FD_187976 | JGI IMG/M metagenome (GOLD analysis project Ga0209733, IMG submission 187976) | Forest soil microbial communities from Thunder Bay, Ontario, Canada - Black Spruce, Ontario site 2_A8_OM2_M1 (SPAdes) (version 2) | ecosystem: Environmental > Terrestrial > Soil > Boreal...
AGCCGTTGCTTGAATCACACAGCCCTGGCGAATTCTCAGCCTGCGCGGACCGGCTACGGTTGACACGATCCACGGCTCCTTGCGAAGTTATATTGTAACGTTGGGGCAGCCAGGATGACCTGGCCTCCGGCGCAAGGCGTATGTCTGCATGAAGTGGCTCCGCTCGAACATCAAGCATGGCTCGCGGCTGGCGCTATTGGCGCTTGCGATCCAGTTCGCGCTTTCGTTCGGACATTTCCACGGGGTTGCGGCGCAGGCCGGGCCCGCAATTGCCTCGGTTCAACAGCAGCCGCCCGCCTCCAACCCCGATTCCGATCAGCAGACTGGCGACAATTGCGCGATCTGCGCCGTCATGGCGCTGGCAAACACCGTCCTGTTTGCAACGCCGCCGGTTCTGCTGCTGCCGCAGGCGGTCGAATTCCTGTACCTCGCCACCGACGCCGAGTTCATGCACCTGAACTCGGCCCGCGTCGCGTTCCAGCCGCGCGCTCCGCCCGTTTCCTGATCTCGATTGATGGATGGTTCCCGAACGATCGCCGCGCCTTGCGTGGCCGATCCACCGGGCTAATCGAAATGGTTCCGTCGCGGGTCGGCGGCAAGCGCTTTCCAGATTTGTCGACGACGAATTGGGCGGGGGCTTTATCGGGAAATTTGGGACAATGAAGTTTTGTGCAAGACGTACTCTCCTCCTCTCCAGCTCGGCGTCACTGCTGTTGGGCTTTGGCTGCCCGGTCCACTCGCAGACGCTCGCTGCTGCGGATACCGGCACAACCACGCTTCCGGGGGTCGAAGTCATCGCGCCGCAGCGTACACAACCGGCGCAGCGTCCCAAGACGCGCGTGACCACGGGGAAACCTCGTCAAACGCCTGCTGCTGCACCACCACCGCAGACCGAGGCGCAAATCGTTGCCGGTGAAAGCACGAAATTGGACGAAGCCCGCAAAAACATCGTCGCACCGGTCGGCGCCAACACCTACGAGGTCAACCACCAGGCCATCGAGGCGCTGCCGCAGGGCGCCAACAACACGCTCGACAAGGTGCTGTTGCAGACACCCGGCGTCTCGCAGGATTCCGCCGCCAGCGGCGATCTGCATATACGCAACGAGCACGGCAATATTCAGTATCGCATCAACGGAATCATGCTGCCCGACGGCGTCACCGGTTTCGGGCAGATCCTCGACAGCGGCATCATCGGCAACGTTGCCCTACTGACCGGCGCGCTGCCGGCGCAATATGGTTTGCGTACCGCGGGCGTGGTGGATATCCAGACCAAGGCGGACGCCTTCAACAATTCCGGCCTGGTCAGCGTCTATGGCGGCAGCCACCAAACCATCACGCCGTATGCCGAATATGGCGGCACGGTCGGACAAACCCAGTATTTCGTTTCCGGGCGCTATTTGACGAACAATCTGGGCATCGAAAACCCGACGCCGGAGAAGGAAGCGATACATGACCACACTTCGCAGGAAAAGGGGTTCCTCTACCTCTCGACCGTGCTCGATCCCACCAGCCGCCTGACCTTCATGAGCGGCGTATCGAACTCCGCCTATCAGATCCCGAACAATCCGGGACAGCCGTCCAACTTCACGGCATTCGGAATATCCAACTTCGATTCGTCGCAGCTCAACGAACGGCAGTACGAACTCAGTCAGTTCAACGTGATGGCCTACCAGAAATCGGTCGAGGACATCGACTACCAGATCGCCTATTTCAACCGCTACAACCAGTTGCACTTCAGGCCCGATTTACTCGGCGACCTCGTGATCAATGGGGTCGCTTCCGACGTCTACCGTCAGAGCGCCGTCAACGGCATCCAGGAAGACACCGCCTGGCGCATCGGCTACGCCCATACGCTGCGCTTTGGGTTTTCGGCCAGCGCCGAACGTTCCCTCGTCACCAACATATCGACCCTGCTGCCGGTCGACCCCGCGAGCGGCAATCCGATCGACGCGCCATTCACGGTCTTCGATTCCAGCAGCAAAACCGGCTGGCTGCTCGGCACTTATTTTCAGGACGAATGGAAGATCACCAATAACCTGACCCTGAACGCAGGGCTGCGGTTCGACCAGATGTATCAATATGTCGACGCCAACCAGTTCAGTCCGCGCGCCAGCCTGACCTGGAAGCCGTTCGACGGCACCACGTTCCACGCCGGCTATGCGCGAAACTTCACCCCGCCGCCGCAGGTGGTGGCGGCGCCGGTCAATCTTGCGTTAGTACAGGGCACCACGCAACAGCCCGCGGTGAACCAGAACGATCCGGTGCTGCCGGAGCGCTCCCACGTGTTCGATGCCGGCGTAGTTCAGAAGATCCTGCCGATACCCGGTCTCGAAGTCGGCCTCGATGCCTACTACAAGATCGCGCGCGATCTGCTCGACGACGGGCAATTCGGTCAGGCCTATGTGTTGTCCGGCTTCAACTACGACAAGGCCAATAATGCCGGCCTCGAGCTCAAGACAGTCTATAACAACGGCAATTTCCGCATCTATGGCAACCTCGCCTGGGCGCGCCAGCTCGGCACCGACATCGTATCGAACCAGTATTTGTTCGACCCGGTCCGCCTGGCTTTCATCGCCAGCAACTACATCTACACCGACCACAGCCAGATTTTAACTGGGTCGGCCGGCGCTTCCTACCTCTGGAACGGCACCCGCTTCAGCGCGTCGATGATCTACGGCAGCGGACTGCGCTCGGGTTTTGCCAACACCGACCACGTGCCGTCGTACACCCAGGTCAATATGGGCATATCCCACGAATTCATGTTCCCGGGATGGACCAAGCCGACCACGCTGCGGTTCGATGTGGTCAATGTGTTCGACAAGATCTACGAGATCAGGGACGGCTCCGGCATCGGCGTGTTCGCGCCGCAGTTCGGGCCGCGCCGCGGCTTCTATTTCGGTATCTCGCAGAAGATCTGATGGCTGGACAAACCAGCCAGTCTATCGCGCCATGCTCCAGTCCGGGCGGATCTCGCCCGAGACATCGGTGAATGCGCCGTCGGCGAGCTCCGCGACCAGCAGCCGGCTGTAGTCGACCGGTCCCGGCATGGTGGCCCGCCCCTTCGGGACGGACTTGAAGCCGACGCGGCTGTAATAGGCCTCGTCGCCGACCAGCAGCACCAGGCGATGGCCTTTTGGCTTGGCCTCCTGCAGCGCGCGATCCAGCAGCGCCCGGCCAACGCCGCGGCCGCGGAACGGCGGCTCGACCGTCAGCGGCCCCAGCAACAAGGCCCTGGTATCGCCGATCAGGATCGGCAGTTGGCGCACCGAACCCACCAGCAGCGTCCCGATCCGTGCCGTGAACGACAGATCGAGCAGGTGATCGACATGCTCGCGCAGCCGGTACGCGCTCAGCACGAAGCGGCCGGGCCCGAAGGTGCGTTCGTGCAGCCGTTCGATGGCCTGCGCGTCGTTGGAAGTTTCGGGGAGTATTGTCAGGGAGAGGTCGCTCATGAGGCGCGGGATAGCATCTGGCAGCGGCGCGGTCCATCGCGATCAGGCTCTCAGGCGCTGGTGCCGGCCAGCTTGCGCACTCCATAAAGGGCAATTTATCTAATTCCCAAATTGGCACTTGGGCCTGATTCTAAAGGACGAAAAATCAGTCGAAAAACTGATGCTGACAAAAACGCCCCCTCCCCTTGCTGTTGGACACCGCACCACAGGCGTGATTTTATCGCGCTCAAATAAAACCAAGGGCAGAGACTGGGAATGAAGAAGTTGATTTTGGCGGGCGCCTTGGTGCTCGCGGCCCCCGATGGGCTTTCGGTCTGGTTTCCGGCTTCGTGGCGGATGTCCTCATGATAGCCGACGATTGCCGGACAATTGAAGGACTTGAACTGACGATTTTACTTCCCTGCCTTAACGAAGCGGAGACGATCGAGACCTGCATCGACAAAGCCATGTCTTACCTGGCCGGCAGCGATGTAAGGGGAGAAGTGCTTGTCGCAGATAACGGATCGACCGATGGATCGCAACAACTGGCGGCCGCGAAGGGAGCTCGTTTGGTTCAGGTGCGCGATCGAGGTTATGGGTCAGCGCTCCGGAATGGCATCTTGGCGGCGTGCGGTCGCTATGTCGTCATGGGGGACGCCGATGACAGTTACGACCTGTCAGATCTGGGGCTCTTCGTGGCGAGGCTCCGGGAAGGATATGACATCGTAATGGGCAACCGATTTCGAGGCGGGATAGCGCCTGGAGCCATGCCATTCCTGCACCGCTACTTGGGGAACCCGGTACTTAGCTTTCTCGGACGATTGTTCTTCGACGTAAAAGTAGGCGATTTCCATTGCGGCTTGCGTGCGTTCAATCGTGAAAGAGTCCAAGCTCTCAATCTTCACACGACAGGAATGGAATTTGCGAGCGAGATGCTCATCTCCGCGGCCGTACGGTCCTACCGAATTTGCGAGGTGCCAACGACTCTGAAAAAAGACGGCCGATCACGTCCGCCGCATTTGCGTACCTGGCGCGATGGATGGCGGCATTTGAGCTTCTTGCTCATGCTGAGCCCGCGATGGCTTTTCATCTATCCGGGATTTGCCCTCATGCTGTTTGGTGGCTGCATTGCGGCGTTACTATTTCCGGGTCCGGTCCAGATTACGGACGGAGTAAGTCTCGATACCCATACGTTTCTCGTTGGCGCCATCGCAATCCTGATCGGAGTTCAGAACCTGACCTGTGGTCTAATCGCGCAGCGGTTCGCGGTTACGTATCAGCTCTTGCCCGAATCGAAGTGGAATTATCGACTCGTGTCATTTCTTACATTTGAACGAGGACTGATCGTCGCGATTTCAGTTATCGGGTTGGGAACCGCGGGCTTCATCTGGTCACTCTTGACCTGGGCTTCCGTCGATTTTGGGCCTCTTGCAGATCCCATCGTCCTGAGGGTGCTCATCATCTCTCTGACAGGCATTGCGACCGGTGTTCAACTCGGGTTCACCGTCTTCTTGGCCGGTATCATGAGTATTCCGCACAGGCGCGACCAGACACTCGCTGCCATGCATCAAGACTCATCGGAAGTCACACCGAGCCGCTAGCTTGGAGCCTCAAGCCTTTGCTGCTTGACCTATGAGGCGGTCATCCCCCGATTCGGCCGGGCGCATCAGGGATGCAAACAGCAAACTCCACAGTGAAAGCATGGCGATGGGGATGGTATAATATGGGTTGAAAGTGTGGTGGGTCATGAAGAACGCCACATTCACCGCGAGATTAAAGAGCGTGACAAGTGCGGCTGACCTTATGCCGGTTCCTCTGTACAGCCGCAAAATCAGCACAACCCACGCTCCCGCAAAGATCAGCAAAACGCATTGCAGGTCTGTGACATAAGCCCAGAGGATACTGGCATCTATCCCCGGAGGTCCTAAATCGTTGGGGTCAGCCCCGTACGTTGTCGCAAAAGGACTTCCGGCGTTGATCGCGTTGGCGATCAGTGTCGGCGCGATTCCCGCCAGGTATGCCACCCCAAACAGTCCACCCTGCAGGAACGCTTCCAGTGTCCGCAATCTTAAAAAGACGAAGCCAAAAAACAGGAAATATCCAGCGGAGAGAAACAGATTTGCCAACCGGAAATTGACCGCAAGCCCGATCAGAAAGCCAATCAGCATCGTCAGAAGCACGGGATGGCGCTGCGGCGTTTTCACGAACAGACGGGCCGTCAATAAGCCCGCCAGCGCGCAATCCACCATGGTGGGCGCCATCGAATAGCTCGCCTTGGTGGGGTTGATCATCAGGTAGATAGCCACGCAGCCAAAGCCTGCTGCCAGCAACGTCGAAGCCGTGGTTCGCGCGCAATGAATTCCGAGCAGCGCAAAGCCGAAAACGACCGCGGTCGCCAACATGTAAAGCGGTATCACCTGAAAGCCTTGCGGAAACAGTGCCAGTACAAAGCCCGTTCCCGGTGGGTACTGTATGACCAGCTTTTTCGACGGCATCAGGGTGTGACAGGGTGCCTTGGCCGTATCGTGCCAGGCGGGAAACCCGATTTCCTTCAATTTTGCCGAGAGATAGCCGTCATCATCGCTCGCGATGTCGGTGTCCAGACCGCGAACGCCGAATTTCTGAAACAGATGCGCCTGCCGCAGATAGCAGATATCGTCGTAGACGCCGCGGGCTTCGCTCCAACGCGACATCGACCAGACATTGCTGGCTAGGATCAGAAAACACAGCAGGCCGCAGCCGGCCTTCAAATATTGCATCGCTTGGTCCCGGCACAGGGTGCGCCTACCGGCTTGTCGCCAAATCCGGCGAAACCCGCAAGGGCCTAGTTCCATGTCGCAATGGGCGGCCTGCCCTCGAGCACTTCCGATATCCGCAGCCGCGTGCCCACGGTTGTCTCCGCCGGCAGCGCGTCCGCCGCGAAGAAGCCGCTGGCGATGATCTCGCGGTTTGGCTCCGGCAGGCGGTCCTGCCGGAACTGCCGGACAAGGTAGACCGCGACGTGGTCGCGGCGGGAGGCGTGGCTATTGTGGAACAGCCCGTGCAGCGCCGGTTCACCCACAATTTCGATGCGCCCCTCCTCCATCAGTTCGCGCCGCAGCGCGTCGCGGACGGTTTCGCCGACCTCGACGCCGCCGCCCGGCAGGTGCCAGCCTTCGACATAGCTGTGCTTGACCAGAAACACCCGGTTGTCGCTGTCCAGCACGAGGGCGCGAACCCCGAGCGTCATGCCGCGGGCGAAGCGCCAATAGAGATGCAAGATCTGGCGCAGCAACGGTTCAAGGCGCCTTCGCAAGGCCTGCAGGTTCATCGCCGCCGACATCCCAACTTACCGTACATTGCGCTTGATCCTTGCATCGCCGCAACGAGCTTGTCATTACATTCGAGGGACTAACAGGATATCACGAGATGACCGCGCCCTGGTTTGCTGCCGCAGGTCCGAGAAGCGGATGGGTGTGATGGCGGTATTCACTTTGGCGCATTTGTCCGATCCGCATCTTCCGCCGCTGCCCGCGGCGCGGCTGCTCGATCTCGCGGGAAAGCGGGCGCTCGGCTATCTGAACTGGACCCGCAACCGCCACAAATACTACCGGCGCGACGTGCTGGACGCGCTGGTGTCGGACATGCAGGCGCAGATGCCCGATCACATCGCGATCACGGGCGATCTCGTCAACCTCGCGCTCGAAGCCGAGTTCGCGCCATCCCGCGCGTGGCTCGCGAGCGTCGGCGCGCCCGACCGCGTCACGGTAATCCCCGGCAATCACGACGCCTATGTCCGCGCCACCAGGTATCGTTTTGCCGAAGCCTGGGGAGATTATCTCGACGGCGACGGCGCGCAGGCGGACGGCGTCACATTCCCGTCGCTGCGCCGGCGCGGCCCGCTGGCGCTGATCGGCGTATCCACGGCAGTGCCGACGCCGCCGCTGATGGCGACCGGAACGCTCGGGCGCACCCAACTCGATGCGCTCGAGCGCCTGCTGGCGTCGCTTGCCGCCGAGCAGACCTTTCGCGTGCTGCTGATCCATCACCCGCTGCGTTCGGATTCGCGCATCAAGCGGCTGACCGATTCGCAACCGCTGCTTGCGCTGTTGAAAGCGCACGGCGTGGAGCTGGTGCTGCACGGGCACGATCACGTGCATTCGACGATCTGGATCGAGGGACCGAACGGCACAATACCGGTCGTCGGCGTGCCGTCGGCGTCGGCGCTGGCGCATGGCCGCTATCCGGCCGCCGCCTATAATTTGTTTGCGATCGCGCGTGACGGCGCGGCGTGGCGGGTCGAGCTGACCGTGCGCGGCATCGATGAGGCGCGGCGGGTCCGACAGTTGCGGCAGGTCCGGTTGAACTAGAGGCTGCGCAAGGCCGCAAACAGCGCGAGCCCGAACAGCGCGGCGGCGCCGATGACAAAGCCGAGCGCGAAGGTCCAGAAGCCGCTGCGGCGCGGTTTTTCCACGGCGACCGGCTCCGGCGCTCGCGTTGCGACCAGCGCATGTTCGCGCTCGATCATGCGGCGGGCGACATAGTCGGTGACGGCGTCGACGATCGCGGCGACATCGTGGGACTCGGCGATCACGATGCGGCCGAAACGGGTGTCCTGCACGAAGCGGTAGATTCGCTTGTCGCGTCCCATCAGGACATGGGCGACCACATCGATCCACAGCCGCGGCGTTTCACCCTGGCTGATGCCGCGATCGAACAGATCGATCGTATCGGGCACCTGCGCGAACAGGGGATCGAGCGCCTCGTTCAGAATCTCGAGCCGCGCCACTTCGGCGTCGCGCAGGTCGACGACGACGCCGGTGCGATCGGCGGCCTCGATCCGCGCCTGCCGGAGCGCATCGCGCAGCCGGATCGGACGGGTTTCGCTGGCCGCACTGCTTCCGGTATTTTGCGCGTCTGACATCCGCTGGATTCGCCTCTGTGCCGATGGTCTCACCCCTTAACCTATCAGTAACCACGTTTTCCGCAAAGGCTCTTTGTTCCCAATGGCTTACGCCTTTGGTTTTTTGTTCTAGTTTCACCTCGCCCCGCTTGCGGGGAGAGGTCGCCGCGCCCTTGCGCGGCGGGTGAGGGGGACTCTCCGCAAGTCCCGGTGCCGAGAGGGCCCCTCACCATAGCCGATGCTTCGCATCGGCGTTCTTCTATCAAGAACGGCGGCCGAAGGCCGCCTATGCCCTCTCCCCGCGAAGAGCGGGGAGAGGGAGATGAGGGGGATCAGACGCAAACGGTCCCACCCAGATGACCCGGATGGGACCGCTCGTCCTTGGACGTCTTCTTCCAGGGTCAGGCCGAGACGCGGGCGGGCTCTTCCACGATGGAAAAACGCACGCCGGCCTTGTGACGATTCTCTTCCGAGACCACGCGCCAGGCATCCTCGGCTTCCTTGCGGGTCTTGAACGGACCCTGCACCTGGGCCGAGCCTTCCACGAGCTTGTGGAAGTTCATCGAACCGAACTCGCCGCCAATCACCCAGAAATTGCTGCCTTTGGTCATCGTCGTCTCCTTTTCTCTCTGCAGCCGTTACTCGGCCGCCTGGATCTTGATTTCAGAACCGTGCTTCTTGAACTGCGCGGCTTCGGTGGAGTCGTGAAGTGCGGTGGTCGACGACGTGCCGCCGGTGATGGTGGTCGAGACCAGGTCGAAGTAGCCGGTGCCGACTTCGCGCTGGTGGCGCGTCGCCGAATAGCCGTGCTTCTCGGAAGCGAACTCGGCCTGCTGCAGGCGGGAATAGGCCGCCATGCCTTCGGCCTTGTAGCCGCGCGCCAGTTCGAACATGCCGTGGTTGAGCGAGTGGAAGCCCGCCAGCGTCACAAACTGGAACTTGTAGCCCATCGCGCCGATCTCGCGCTGGAATTTTGCAATGGTCGCCTTGTCGATATTGGCTTCCCAGTTGAACGATGGCGAGCAGTTGTAGGCCAGCATCTTGCCGGGATAGACCTTGTGCACAGCCTCGGCGAACTCCTTTGCCTCTTCGAGGTTCGGGGTCGAGGTTTCCCACCACAACAGGTCGGCATACTTGGCGAACGCGATGCCGCGCTTGATGCAATGCGCCAATCCCGTACCCGCCTTGAGACGGAAGAATCCCTCCGCGGTGCGGTCGCCGGTGATGAACTCGCGATCGCGCTCATCGACGTCGGCGGTGATCAGCTTTGCGCTTTCTGCGTCGGTGCGCGCCAGCACGAAGGTCGGCGTGCCGCAGACGTCGGCGGCCAGACGCGCCGCGATCAGGTTGCGCTCATGCGCCGCGGTCGGGATCAGCACCTTGCCGCCCATGTGGCCGCACTTCTTTTCCGAAGCGAGCTGGTCCTCGAAGTGCACGCCGGCCGCGCCCGCCTCGATCATCGCCTTCATCAGCTCGAAGGCGTTCAGGTTGCCGCCGAAACCTGCCTCGGCGTCGGCAATCAGCGGTGGGAACCAGTTCACGTCGTCATGCTTATTGCCTTCGGCGTGGTGAATCTGGTCGGCGCGCATGAGGGCTTGATTAATGCGGCGGACGAGATTCGGCACACTGTCCGCGGGGTAAAGGCTCTGGTCGGGATACATCTGGCCGGCATTATTGGCATCGGCGGCCACCTGCCATCCGCTGACATAGATAGCCTTCAATCCAGCCTTGACCTGTTGCACCGCCTGATTGCCGGTCAAGGCTCCGAGCGCGGGGACGAAAGACTCTGAATCGTCATTCATCAGTTCCCATAGCCGTTCAGCGCCGTGGCGCGCCAACGTATGCTCGATTTCGATCGAACCTTTCAAGCGATCGACATCCTGCTGAGAGTAAGGGCGCGAGATGCCGCTCCATCGCGGGCTGTTTTGCCAGTTACCAATCTGCTGATTATTACCGCTCTGCTGATTACTTTTCGGATGGCTCGAAGTGGTCATGTTTTTCCCCGCGAAAGATTTAGCGTCCAAAGGCATTGGACGCCCGATCCCGCGGTCGCGCAAATTGGCCCGTCCGTCCGGTTCCACTAGTCCGAAATGACCTAGCGGTTGGGGTTCGCGCCCGTAAACGGCTATGATGTTGCTATGAAGGACACAACTATTTCCGAGCCTATATCGGGCACAAAACAGATCGAATCTGAGATTCTTACCCCTGACGCAAAGGCCTTTTTGTCGAAGCTGGCGGCTGCCTTTGAGCCGCGCCGACGGGAGCTTCTAGCGCGCCGCCAAACGCTACAGAAGGAACTGGATGGCGGGCGGCTTCCGGACTTTCTGCCGGAGACGGCTTCCATTCGGAAGGGTGATTGGAAAGTGGCGTCGATACCGAAAGACATGCTCGACCGGCGCATAGAAATCACCGGTCCCGTTGACCGCAAGATGATCATTAACGCCCTCAACTCCGGCGCCAATGTCTACATGGCCGACTTCGAGGACTCGAATACGCCGACCTGGAGCAATAACATCGAGGGTCAGTACAACCTGCGGGATGCGATTCGTGGCACGATCAGCTACGAGAGTCCGGAGGGAAAGAAATATAAATTAGGTTCGAAGCTGGCGACATTGATGGTGCGTCCCAGGGGATGGCATCTGGAAGAAAAGCATTTCAAAGTGGATGGCAA
>Ga0209733_1000134_pt1 | contig 10954 bp, 12 predicted proteins | sample BlaSpr_A8_OM2_M1_FD_187976 | JGI IMG/M metagenome (GOLD analysis project Ga0209733, IMG submission 187976) | Forest soil microbial communities from Thunder Bay, Ontario, Canada - Black Spruce, Ontario site 2_A8_OM2_M1 (SPAdes) (version 2) | ecosystem: Environmental > Terrestrial > Soil > Boreal...
TTTTGGGGCTCATCGCAGTTCTCGGACTCGCAACCCTCGGGCTTGGCTCGTGTGGGGGCACCGCTAGTAAAAGCAATTCCTCGAACACAGGAACCGCGAAGGGCACTTACACCATCACGGTGAGCGGCACTTCGGGCACAACTTCTTCGGCCACGTTCCAATTGGTCGTTCAGTAACGCTGCGGTTTTCACAGAGTAGAGGCGCTCCGTTCATCCCAGAGCGCCTTTTGCTGTGGCTTCCCCCTCGCAAAAGCCTTTAACCGCAAAGTTCGCAAACAAAACCCGCAGAGAACGCAAAGTAAACCGTTTTTGTGATTTTCTCAGCGTCCTCAGCGTCTTCACTCCGCGATCTCTGCGGTTAAAGGTTTTGAACGGGTGACAATTCCTCCGAATCGCAGTCTGATGAAGCATGCCCGTTAGCGGCGCCCGGAAACCCTTGTAATTCCCTGAGGTTTAATTTGCTCAAGACGTCAGCCGTCGCAAAAGGGTAGTCTCTTCCCAATTCCATAGGAGGCTTTCGATGAAGAATGTTCTGTCTTGTGTGCTGCTGCTGGTCGCTTGCTTCACTCTGCTGGCTGCAGCTCCCGACCAAAAGACGCCCAAGCCGCAATATGATGAAAAAGGCGAGCTTCTGCGCCCCGCCGACTACCGTGAGTGGATGTTTCTCTCCGCCGGATTTGGCATGAACTATAGTCCCGCGCCCGGCAGCCACGAGATGTTCACCAACGTGTTTGTGCAGCGCTGGGCCTACAACGAGTTTGTGAATTCCGGAAAGTGGCCGGAGCAGAGCATGTTTGTGATCGATGAACGGGATACGGCGAGCCGCAGCTCCATCAATCAGAAAGGCCACTATCAGACCGACCGGATGGGCCTGGCTGTCGAGGTGAAAGACTCAGCCCGCAATCCCGACAAGTGGGCCTACTATGCCTTTGACGCCGATGGCAAAACTGCCGGGGCCATGCCCCATGGCAACGGATGCTGGTCCTGCCACGAAGCCCACGCCGCCGTCGAACACACATTTGTGCAGTTCTATCCCACGCTGAAGCCGGTCGCGAAGAAGTTCGGCACCTACAACGAATCTCGCGAGCAAGTAACCGACGCGAAGTGATAGTGTAGAGCGGACACTCTTGTCCGCTGCCTTTGACTTTGTTTTTGAACTTGAACTTAGGGCCCCGAACGCATCTTGCGACAAGTTTCCGCCCGAGCAGAATGTCCGGAGCCGGGAGCCGCCCACTTCACTTCGGCGCCGGCGGCACGTACTCCTTGGGCTTGGCGGATCCTTCGCCAAAGAAAAATTGCTCCAGTTGTTTGACGATAACCTCCTGATCCTCGCGCCGCGCCGGGTTCAGTCGGTACTCGTTCAGCAGCATCTTGCAATGCTCCGTCCACATCTTCCACGCTTCCTGGGAGACATTGTCGTAAACCTTCTGTCCCAAGTCGTTGTCAAACGGAGGCTCATCCAGCCCAGGCATTTCTTTCTTGAACTTCACGCAAAAAACCGTGTGCGCCATAACTTCCCTCAGAAATAAATTTCAGAAATAGATTAAAGATTCCGTCCCATCACGCAGGCCGAATCTCCATGCTTTGAATCAGCCCGTCTCGAATCTCGTACACATGCTGCACCATCTGATCCGCCAGCAGTTTCCCAGCCTTATCGTGAACGACCTGATGCACGTGAACCGTGATTCGTCTATCCGCTTCCGTCGTGAAGTTCTCCGGCTCTACGTGAGAATCGATCACCTCGAACTGACGCCTCCAGTATTCCCGGACGGCCTCGGTTCCGAGCACCCGACCGCCCTCCATCCCATTCGGCCAATCGACATCGGCATGCATCAGAGCGAGCACAGTCTCAATCTCGCGCCTGTTAAAGGCGGAGTACGCCCGCTGAAGCAGCCCAATCTCCGGCGCCACCGTCTGGAGTTCCGCCATAGATTACCCAAAGAGTATCTTACACGCACAAAAGGTGCTTATAGCCGCGGCATGCACCACCTTCGCTGCGGATATGAAGTTTAGATCACCCTTTCACACCGAAAGTCGCTGAAGACGCGAAGGGCGCGAGAATCCAGAAGAATCTTACTCCGCGTTCTCTGCGACTTCGTCCACGAACTCTGCGGTTAAAGGCTTTTGGTCTGAGGCCAGAGCCACAGAAAAGTGTTCACAGGGAACCGTCCGTCATTCCTCGCGACTCATTCGCCACCACAGCAGAGCTGCCATTCCCCACATCGCAAATAGTGGGGTCAAACTCGCGAGCCCGCGCAATCCGACCAACTGACCGAGGTTGAACGCCGCATGCTCCGCGTTCGATCCTGCTTCCGCAACCGTCAATAGCGAATCGCGGTTGAGCGCCACCTGCCCCGACCAGAACGCCGGCCAGACCGAGCGCACCAGCGGACACCGATCCTGCATGGACAATTGCGAAGTCGTCGCCACCACCATTAGCGCCACCAACACGCTGCACAAAGCGGCCGCGAACAGGACCCGTCGCCACACCAGCGTGGCGCGCCCCCACGCTGCCGGCAGACCAAGACATAAGAACGGAATGCTCGCGCCCGCGTATCGCGGCCCAAACGATAGCCCCGCCTTCCACCAGTAAAACGAAGCATTAAATAGGAAGTAATACGCCACAATCGCCACTGCCGCCGCGGCCGCAGAGCGATAAGGTTTCTCCTTCCACAACCACCAAAGCCCGACGGGAGCGGCCACTAGTACCGGCGACGCGAAGAACAACCCGCGCGAGCATCCAAACATAATTTTCAGCAGTCGATCCGGGTGAGGATAGGTCAGCCCCAAGTACCCTTGCTGCTGCATAAACGAAAACGAATTCGCATCGTAGTACGAATAGCTTGGACGCAACGTCCCAAACGCCGCGTACAGATAGCTGAGCAACACAATCACGCAAATCCCTGCTCCCAACCCCACGCCCAGAACCACCCGCCAGCGAGCCACGGTCCCGCGCGACCACGCCTGCGACAGAGCCCACACTGCCAAAATTGCTGACGCCGGAGCCGCTGGATATTCCGTGACCGTCGCCCAACCCGCCGCCAATCCCACCGCCAATCCCCAAAGAAAATCGCCGCGCGCATTCTTGCTCTGCCGCACCTTCAACGCCGCTGCAAAAGCAAAAATCAGGCACGCCCCCACCAATGCATGGGCCCAAAACAAACTCGCATACGCCCACATCGGAGTCCCTAAACACATCACCAGGGTTGCAAATGCCGCCCCGCTGCTGCCGCCCCCGAATCGCATCCCCAGAAAAAACAGGCAAACTCCCGCCAGCGCAGTTGGCAACGCGACCGCTGCCGCGCTCACAACGTATGACAGCGCAATCTCGCCGCGCGGCGATTCGGGATCAACTCCGAACATCCGCAGTGGGGGCCTTGCCGCCAGAGCAAACGGAACAGCGAGAAATACCAGCCCCGGCGCTTTATCGGAATAATAGTGTCCTCGGAAGTGCGCCTTGTCCTGCGTGTTCTCGTGGTAAGCATCGATTTGCAAGGTGTGTCGCTCGACAATCGCGCGCAGCAAATCGAAGCGGGAGTTCTGATTCCACCCTCCGCCTTCATAGAAATAAATGAATGAGAAGAAGATCACGAGGCCAAGCAGCATCGCGGTCTTGCGATGGAAGGAAGAATTCTCTGGGACGCGGCTCATCGAATTGTCCGGGCATTGACTTTGCGGGCCACGACCGCGCCTTCAGCCCAGCCGTTCTGGCCGCCGCACCCGAGGCAGAAAAACACTCACGGCTTTCCTGAACCCAAGAAATATTCCGCCACAATCCTCTGCGTTTCTTCTTTCGTCGGGGCTGCCGGATCCGTAGCCCCATTCGACGCGGTCGCCAGTTTTCCCTTCACTCCAATGTAAACCGCGTCATAAGTCGTGTCCCCGAGATTCTCCACCCGGTGTTTGAATGGCGGATACCAGCGTACTTCCCCAGGTTTGGCGAACACCTCTCGCGTCTTCCCAGCCTCATCCGTAAAACGCAAATGAGCTTCGGTGAGGACCACCACCACTCCCCCGGGATGATCGTGCAGCGCAGACTTTTCGTGCGGTCCGTAGTGAACCGAAATTACATCCACGCGCTCATTTTCGAAGTCTCTCTTGTAATGCTTCGGTTCAACTTTGGTAGGGTCCTGCCCCAGACTGCATGCCGAGGCCAGACACACCAATACCCCTGCCCAGAATAGCTTCGACCGCATCCCTGCCTCCTGCCCGAGCTTGCTGCTTTTCTTGCGAGAACTACGCAACTCTACGTCTCGTCTTGGAGGGTGTCAACGACCGCGAGACGGGATGCCCCAGAGTGGTAAATCAGTTGGTGGTCTGACGAAATCGGCGACAGCGCTCAATGACCCTCAATCAGTCAGATAGCGATCCTTCAACAAATGCTCTTTCCGTGCAACCGGTCTGCAATGTGGCGATATACGAGAGGTGAAGCGTGAGGCCGTTACCCCTAGGTACGCTAACGCATAACAAAAATAACTCTTGCACGCGCGTCCCTTATCGCATTAAGATTTCGCCCTCTCACCGGTGTCCCAGCCCGGTGAAGTTGGTGGTGAAATGTGAAAGGCGGAATTTGTTATCTATTGGCACGCCTGAAAATGCACAGCCCCGACTGTGCACGTTGTAATGCGTCCCTAACCTGCGGGGATGAATTGCGCAAACGGCTGCAAGAATTGAACGGGCGGACGCAGTCGCGCCCGCAGGAGAATCAGGACCATCGAAAGTTCCGGCCAGTCGCGTACCCAAAGCCATATGCTGACCTGGTAAGTTCGCGTGCCGTGAGTAAAAACAAAGCCCGCCGCGCGGCGGGCTAGTTTGCGACGAGGACTTGGGGGAGGACTAAATGCCCGCATATTCTCCTGCATCGCCTGACTCCGTGTCTGTGTCTGCGATCACACTGATAGTGATATCCAGGTTGCAGGCGACATGCAGCATTGCTGGGCACCCGAGTTTTCGGGCCACGGGTCTGGATACTAGGAACCGCCGGTCAACGAATACAATGGCGCCTTTTCATCTGCGTCTCTCATTTTGGAAAACTGAGCGCCGCTTCTGTTAGCCATTCCGCTTTGACCTCTTTCAGCTTAAGGTGCTTTTGCGCGAACTGCGCCATCCTCATTTGGCCCTCAAGCGTCAGCATCAAGTCGGTGTTATGCGATTCCGCCTGCCCGATTTGTCCGTAGCCCATCGACATGCCACCGGGCCAACACCGTGCTTTTCCGGACAATTCCAGCCCACAATTACTCACGTCGTTGTCGATCCAGCCCACTCTGTGATTGCCGGCGTCAACCGCCCGGGTCGGATCAAGGTTCACGTGATGGAACAGCCACTGGCCCGCACAAAACTGAAATTCGGGTGGACGAATGGAATCGTCGTTAGGAAATTGCCAATCAATCACTCCATCAAGAACGATAGAAGCCGCTCCGGCGCGAGCCAGTGCCCACGCAAACTGCAGCAAGTCAGTATTATTGCTGGAGCCGTGAATAGCTGAATGAGAGAAGACGATGCCTGGCATCGGTCCGCTGCCATCGGGAATGAAAACCGTGGCTTGCACTTTTTTGTTCGGCTCAATCACTGCAACTCGCCTGACCTCGATGCCTTGAGCGTGGCCAACTTCAGACGTCCCACTGAATCTACATGGATGGAGACTCTGAGCGGCACACGTTGCTAGCAGGCTTAGGATTGCAATGCTGAGAGTAACGACGCGACACATTTGCAGCCTCAATTTGTCGTAGTTATCTTAGCGCTATCCAGAACCGTAGATGAACTTTGTTCCGAAGAGGCACCTGCGCACTCAAAACGCCTGGCAAAGGCGAGGCAGAACGAAGGGGAAGGGCCCTTCCTGTCTGGGTTCGGGTCTCCGACCCGGACAGGCCGAGCAAAGCACGATTACTGCCGCCCCGTCCGCGGAACTCTTGACCTGTTGAACTGTGCCGGTCAGGAATCCTTCGGCTCGCGCGAGCGACCGTCGCCCTTGCCGTCCGGAACGCCTATGCGCTGCTGGTCGAGAGCTCGATTCAACTCGAAGACCAGTTCTGTAATCTTATTCGGATCGTGCTCAGTGGTGATCTCAGCGGCAACGACACGCCAAGGTCGCGGAGATGTAGTGGCGCTGTCCATGGTGAACCCCTCCCAAGGACGCGAGAATTCTAGCACCGTCGCCTAGCCGACGCCGTTGTTTTCGAAGCGAATTTTGTGGAAAACTGCAACTACGCGCGCCCCCCCTTCTTAAGGAGTCCAAGGAAACTCAACGTGAACACCTAGTACGGCGCTCTCATTAGTCGCACTTGGGGGCAGGGCCATTCAGACGTTGGAACAGGTTCTTTGCCTCAGCAGATCGGGATTGAATTCCAGCACGCGCAGGACATAGTCGCGCGCACGATCGACCTGCCCCGCACCACAGAGCACCCGCGCGATATTCATTCCAATGCTGCTTTGGCCCGGGGCGCGCTGGAATGCGTCCTCCCAAAGCCTGACGGCTTCGCGCAAATGTCCACTCCCGGCTTCGATTACCGCGAGATTCGCCGAGGCATCGATCAAGGTGGGATCCGCGGCGAGAGCTTTTCCATACAACTCACGGGCACGATCGGGCTCCCCTTTTCTTTGCGCAGAATACCCCATCGCGGAAAGCAGGGCAGGATCGGCAGGCGATTTCTTGATCGCCACACGAAAAAGCTTTTCGGTTTCTGGCGCGGCGGCGGTCATGCCTTTATTCACTCACGAGTCCCACGCAAGTGCCAGGTCCCGCACATCCTCATCGGTTTTCATATCAGGAAAGCGAACCAGTCGCGGCAGATCGTGCTTGGAATTCGCATCCTGCAGAAGCTGAAGCGAAACCGTAGGCCGGCGCAGAATCCGGTGGTCGGTGACGTCGGTATGAGCGACGTCGGTGCTCAAGGAAGCGGACATGTGGCAGGAGGTGCAGTCGGGCTGTTCGGCGTGATGCCTGATTCCAAGCTTGGCGCCATGACACGCCAGACACTTTTGCCGATAGTACGAAACCCGCTCCGCAGCCGACGGTTCGGAATGTGGATCGTGGCACGTGGTGCAGGACATCGTGTCGCCAGACTTCTTCTTGCACACGCTTTGCGCCAGCGCCTCCACCTGGCTGACCGCTCCAAGACTTCGTTGCTGGTCCGCAAAGACGAAGTAATGGATATATTCCGAAAGTTGCTGGCCCGGCTGGTATTCATAAAGGTGCCGCCCCGGTTGCTCAATCGCCGCCTTGCCCTCGAGATGGCACTGCATGCAGACCTCGTCTCGCCGGGCCGGATCGAGCTTGGCGGGATTAACGATTGCGCCGCCTTTCGCGTGCTCGGCTCCCGGTCCGTGGCATCGTTCGCAACCGACGCCGGCTTGGGAGAAAGGCGGAGTCGGGTAGCGGTTTTGCGTCTCGTGAATCGGTGGCTGCATGCCGCTGACGTGGCAATGCAGGCAACCGGTGAAGGCCGGCAGATTCAATGGGAGCTGGCTGGCGTCACCAAATCCGGGTGCCATGTCCCAGACATGCCGGCCCGTATACCAGTTCACCGGAGACTCAAACAGAAACCCATCCGTGGCGAACAGATAGGTTCGGCCACGCCGTCCCGAGCCAGTGTAATAGAGCAACTGGCGCCTGCCCCGCACGGAGGGATCGTTCGGACGCTCGAAACTCAGCCAGGCCTTGCGATCCTCGGCGTAAATGCGATAGTGAACGCCCGACTTCTGGTGCACCCAATCCGCAGGGATAAGTCCGTCGAGCGCGGGCCCGCTGGCCTGCGCCATGGAAGTCTGCTGGTAGGAGTTGTAAATAGACGAATGGCAGCCCGCACAAGCCTCATTCCCGATATATCCGTTGGACTCAGGACTCGGTTGTCTCGTTGAAGTCTGGGCAGACGACACGATGGACGCCAACAGAAGAGTGGCCAATATGCGAAGCGACTGGCCTCCGCAATTGCCATCTCTGGACTGCGCTGCGACATCCGTTTGTTGTGTCTTGCTGCAGAAGACAGCCATAACACCCGCAGCGGGAAAGGTGGAGGACTAATTAGCGACACTCCAAATCCACCTAGCGCTCATTCTCAGGCTGGGAAGCTCATGTGGAAGTGATTGGTTGTTCGTGGACGTGTAACAGTTTGTAGTAGTGAGTAATAGTTTGTGATCGGAGCGTAACAGTTTGTAATTTCGAACGAGGTGACGAATAGGGAATAGAGATAAGGGCGGGTAATCCACCGGCAACTTAGGGAAGACCGGGAAAATTCCAGCCCCACCGCGTAGAAGATGATTGATTATTGGTTAGCTTGGTGGGCCCACCAGGATTCGAACCTGGAACCAACAGATTATGAGTCTGCTGCTCTAACCGTTGAGCTATGGGCCCGTGAAACCCAATCTAGCATATCAACGGATCTCCGTCAGACCTCAGACCCCCAGCCGTGTCCGAAGCCTGAGGTCCGAAGTCTGAGGTCCGAAAGCCGAAAGCCGGAAGCCGAATTTAGTGAGCCGTCGCCTTCTCCGCCCCCAGCCCAGTATTCGAGCGTACCAGCAGTTCGTTGAACTTCACCTGCGACGATGGTTCGTTACTGACGAGTGTGCCCAGAATCGCCCCGAGAAATCCCAACGGGATGCTCAGAATCCCGGGATTCTCCAGCGGGAACAACGGTTTGGCCTGGATCAAGTGCCGCGCCGCTCCCGTCACAGTCGGCGGATCGATCCCCATCAGGCTCGGGCCAATCAGGATGAGCCCGATCGAGGCCAGCAATCCGACCGTGAGTCCCGAAACCGCGCCCAGGGTGTTGAACCGTCTCCAGAAAATCGAGAGCACAATCACCGGCAGATTCGCCGACGCCGCCACAGCAAACGCCAGTGCCACCAGGAAGGCAACATTCGCAGTCGGCCCCAGAACAATCGCAATCCCGATGGCCACCGCGCCTACTACAAATGCCGAGATGCGTGCCACCATCACTTCTTCGCCCGCCTTCCGCTCCACTCCGTTGTGGATCACGTTGGTCCAGAAGTCATGCGAAAAAGAAGTGGTCGCGCTGATCGTCAGTCCCGCCACCACCGCCAGGATGGTCGCAAACGCAATCGCCGAGATGAACGCAAAGAAAATCGATCCGGCCAAAGCGTTAGCCAGCAGCGGCGCGCTCATGTTCGTGCCCCCGTGAGTTCGGATGAAGTCCGGACCCACGATCGTCGCCGCTCCAAATCCGAGAAACGTCGTCATGATGTAGAAGCTGCCGATCAGCACCATCGCCCACACCACGCTATGACGCGCTGTCTTCGCGTCCGGCACGGTGTAGAACCGGACCAGAATGTGCGGCAATCCAGCCGTGCCAAAAATCAACGCCAGCCCCAGCGAGATCAAATCCAGCGGCCCGTACGGAGGCTTATACCGAAGCCCCGGCTGCAGGAAATCTTTGACCACCGTCGCCCCCTTCGCATCGTGATATGTCACGTGCGAGATGGCTCCAAAAAACTCTCCGAAGCTGAAATGGAAGTGCGCCATCACCAGAATGCTCAGCAGGAACGTGCCCGCCATCAGCAGGATCGCCTTGATGATCTGCACCCACGTGGTTGCCAGCATGCCGCCGAACACCACATACACGATCATCAGAATTCCGACGCCGATCACCGCCTTGTTATAGGTGACATATCCACCCAGCAACAATTTCACCAGCGCGCCCGCGCCCACCATCTGCGCGATCATGTAAAACGTGCTGACCGTCAGCGTGCTCAGCGACGCCATTGCCCGCACCGGCCTCGGCTTCAGCCGATACGCCAGCACGTCCGCCATCGTGTACTTGCCCGCATTCCGCAACGGCTCCGCGATCACCAGCAACACCGTGAGATAGGCGACCAGCCATCCCACCGAAAACAGAAAACCGTCATATCCCTGGAAGGCAATAATGCCCGCGATCCCCAGGAACGATGCCGCGCTCATATAATCGCCCGCCACCGCGATCCCGTTCTGCCAGCCTTTGATCTGCCGGCTCGCCGCAAAGTATGCGCTGGCTCCCGCCGAACGCTTCGAAGCCCAGTAAGTAATGCCCAGGGTGATCGCGATGAACACCAGAAACATAATCAGTGGAATATTTGACATGGCTTACTTGCCTCCCTTTGCATCCTCGGCCTTGTCGAGAATGTCTTTTGCCAGACGGTCAAAGTTATTGGCCGCTTTGACGTATAACCCTGCAATGATCCACGCTACAAAAAACTGCGACAGCGCAAACAGGTAGGCGAGGTTCACCTCCCCGATCACTTTCGTCGACATGAACCCCGGCGCGTACCCCACCAGCACCGGCAAGGCAAAGTAGTAGACGACAAAGAATATGAAGGCCGGCACGATGAACATCTTCTTCGTCGCCATCAAATCCTGAAATTCCTTGCTCTCCGCGATCTTGTCCCAGGTCGACTGGGATGCCTGGTATTGCTTCGGCTGCACGACTTCTAATTCTCTTGCGGCGTTTGCCATAGGCTCTCCTGGTGGCGGGGGCGTCGAATCCGTCACATTTGTGGAACGTGAATTCCGTTGGCGACCATCAAACCGGGACAGCTTACTCCCGTTTTGGCTTTTTTGGGAGCAAATCTGTCACCCCGGGACGGGCCCATATGCTAAACCCCACCCATCGACCGGGATTGGTTCCTCTGGCGCGTAAGGGAAGCCACACTAGGACAGAAGTATTTCCCGGGATGTGCCCCAACTCACCGCCGCAGGTGATTGAAATCACCTTTGAAGTCAGGGAATGAAATCAGGGAACGAAATCAGGGGTGCCCCATTTCTCGCTTGCTTTGCGAGAAGTGGGGTTAGCCATGACGAAGAATATGCCGCTCACACTGCCCATTCTGCCTGTACCATGCCGCGATTGCCCGGTGCGCAGCGTGCCGGGCAGCGCCCCAGCTTTCCCAGAACCATCTTTTTCTTCCCTTGCGCAGAAGCACTCCAACCTGTGATCCTAGTCACTGCCTGCCAGCCAGCACGGCAG
>Ga0209733_1000135_pt1 | contig 10952 bp, 8 predicted proteins | sample BlaSpr_A8_OM2_M1_FD_187976 | JGI IMG/M metagenome (GOLD analysis project Ga0209733, IMG submission 187976) | Forest soil microbial communities from Thunder Bay, Ontario, Canada - Black Spruce, Ontario site 2_A8_OM2_M1 (SPAdes) (version 2) | ecosystem: Environmental > Terrestrial > Soil > Boreal...
GGCGCGGAGAACGACACAGCGCCGCTTGGGGTAAGCGCCTGGGCATGACGCTTCTCCTGGCAACCGGAATGGCGTTAGGACAGAATTCGTCCAACCAAGCCGGCAACCACGGCCGGATTGCTGACGAACTCTCAGAATATCTGGCGAAAGCACATCGCGGAACCGCACAGAGCCAGACCGTCAAGGTCATTGTCCAGTACCGGCGGGTGCCCACGGCAGCGCATTACGCTACGATGCGCGGCCGGGGTGGACGCCTGCAGGCGAAGCTGCACTCGATTAAGGGTGCGGCGTTCACGATTCCGGTCAGCGCCCTGGCTGCCTTAGAGGCTGATCCTGAAGTCGTGTCCGTGACCATCGACCATCCGATGAACGTGATGGACGACCTCACGAATGACGCCACGGGCACCGAGGCAGCGTGGAACGCTGGATTCAACGGATCCGGCATCGGGGTCGCCGTCATTGATAGCGGCATCAACGATAGCCATCCTGATCTGCAGAATCCGGACGGTTCGTCACGCGTGGTCTATCACCAGGACTTCACCGGAACTCCGACCACGAACACCAGCGGCGGCCAGTATGACCTGTACGGGCACGGCACGCACGTCGCCGGAATCATCGGCGGCAACGGCTCCCTATCTGGTGGCGAATATGCGGGCGTGGCTCCCGGGGTCAGCCTGATCGATCTTCGGGCTCTGGACGCGAACGGCGCGGGCACCGACAGCACGGTGATCGCTGCCATCCAGCAGGCCATTGCCCTGCAGAATACCTACAACATCCGGGTCATCAATCTTTCGTTGGGACGCGGAATTCCGGTCAGCTACACGCAGGATCCTCTCTGCCAGGCAGTGGAAGCAGCTTGGAAGAGCGGGATCGTAGTCGTGGTGGCAGCCGGCAACTATGGCCGCTTGAGCCTTTATGGAAGCAACGGTTACGGAACCGTAACCGCGCCCGGCAATGATCCTTTCGTGCTGACAGTCGGCGCGACCAAGAGCAACGGATCCACGTTGCCCTCGGCTGAGACTGTAGCCAGCTTTAGCTCGAAGGGGCCGACGACCTACGACCACGTGCTGAAGCCTGACATCCTGGCGCCCGGCAACGCCATCGTTTCGTTGGCGGCCCCGGGAGCGACTCTTGAGGCCTCCTATTCTGGCGACGTCATCACCGGTACCGACGGCAACAACGACTATTTCAAACTGAGCGGCACCAGTATGGCGACGCCCGCGGTCGCTGGCGCAGCAGCTTTGTTGCTGCAAGAACAAAGCACGCTCACTCCGGATCAAGTGAAGGCGCGGTTAATGAAGACGGCGTACAAGATCAACCTCTTTTCGACGAGCGCTTATGTGCCGCATCTTTTCATGTCGTTCCTTAGTTTCTACGACCTGTTCTCTGTAGGATCGGGATTGTTGAATGTGCAGGCTGCAATTGCCAACAATGACCTGGCTCCGGCCACGGTTGGGTCGGCTCTTTCCCCGACTGCCGTCTACAACCCTGTGACCCATACCATCTCGTTGGTAGAGGGCAACTCAACGGTTGCTTCTACCTCGGTGGTCTGGGGAACTTCGGTGGTTTGGGGCACTTCGGTGGTTTGGGGAAGTTCGCTAGTAAACGGATCGTCCGTGGTCTGGGGCGCATCGGTCCCCTGGAACGACAACACGCTGAGCGCATTCAGCGTGGTTTGGGGAGCGAGTACGGGCAGCACTACCGCCTCTAGCGTAGTTTGGGGTGCGTCGGTGTCGACTGCCAACAGTGCGTTTACTGACGCCGGGGACGATGAACAATAACAGCCGTGTGAATCCACGGAAAGGAGACGAATCATGAACAATACACGGCAAATTAAAACGTTCATCGGCGCAATGATGGCAGCCGCAGTAATCACCGCAGGCTATGCGGGATTGGTGAGCCATGCACTGCACACGTACTTTGCCCTGGCGGTTCTAGCACTGGCGGCAGTGACCTCGCGCATGAAAGTCAAGCTGCCGGGAATCAACGGCAACATGTCGGTGAACCTGCCATTCCTGCTGACCGCAGTGGTGAGTTTGAGCGCTGCCGAAGCAGTGGTGGTCACATGCGTTTCCACCGCGGTGCAATGCTGGCCGCGCAAGAACGCGAAGTTCAACCCGCAACAGATGGCGTTCAACCTCAGCATGATGGCCTTTGCCAGCTGCCTGGCGAGCCTGATGTTCCATGCCCAGTGGTTGCGCGGAATGCAGTGGAGTTCCAGCACGCTGGGCTTGGTGCTGGCGACCGCCACTCTCTTCCTGGGACAAACCGCTCCAGTGGCTGCGATCGTAGCCGTGAGCGAGGGCAAGGCTGCTGGGCAGATCTGGTGGGGCCTGGCGCATCTCTCGTTCCCCTACTACGTGGTCAGCGCCGGAGTCACCACAATGGTGCAGGCCGTAGGTTCTCACTTAGGGTGGGGATTGGCGCTTGCGGTGTTCCCGGTTATGTACGGAATCCACCGTTCCTACAAGACGTATTTCGGACGGATGGCGCAGAGCCTTAGCGCGGAAACTCTGGTCAAAGCAGTCAGCGCTGGGGCGTAATACGGATAGAGGGAACGGGTGGCGCGGCGACTCCGGTCGCATACGCCACCCGTTTTCTTTTTTGGGATGAGCGGACGGGTCATGAGATCGAGCGCGGTCAGCATGATTCCTTCTCAATCTCTAGACTTCGCGCCCTCCACCTGACCTTTAAATTGCTGCTGGGTTCCGACAAAAAACTCCTCGTACTTTCGTTTGCCGGAAGCGCCTGATGCTTCGCCATTGATCTTGCCCCAAATAAGTTTTCCTGGGCCCGAGTCGGGAATGGGTCGTACACCGGCGCGCGAGTAAAAACCATAGGAATTGTTAACCCAGCCATATTGTTCGGGCGAGGATGTCCGCAACGTTCCCGAGGGAGGAATCCGAAGCACAGTCTGGCCGGCTTCCTCCAGCAACGCGGTCGCGTCCGGAACCTCGAACTCGATTCGCACCCAGCCGCTGTAACCCTCAGGAATCAAAAACCGCATCGAACCCGGAGTCGAATTCCGAGCGTTGATGCTGAACCATGCTCCCAAGGCAACCAGAAGGAGAAGTGTCGCGATGCTGATGAAGATTCGTGTCGGTCGCTTTGCACCTTCGGGAAATATCCAACTTGGCTCAGCACTTCCCTCTTCGGGCTTCTGCCGGAAACTGACGACTGCGGAATAGGCGGTCGCAAGAGCCAGCAAGACAGCGGCTAGATAGGGCAGGATCATGCGGATTGAAGAGCGACCGACGGACGATAAAACTGGGAAACTGCAGCGGGCTTGCCCAACCTGGTCCGCGCAATTTTCGCAATCGCCGGCCCGTAAAAGCACCACATTGCGAGGCAGGCGATTAGGGCAAGCTGCCCCGCTGTACGAGGGCTGAAAAGGCTCACATAAGCCGCAATCAGCAGGCAAAACGAGCCCAACATGGCAACCAACTCCAGCAGATTGAAGGGAGCTCCGTACAGCGTGAACGACAACAACGTATACAGGTGAAACCCGGTGAGCACCGCGGTGACGAAATACAAGATGAAAGGCAACATGGCAGATACCTCAGAATACAAAGCGGCGATTATTCTAACGATTTTTGCATGGGCAACACATACGCGTAGTAGACCAGAATAAAAATGGCAGCTATAAAGGCACCAATATAAAGAGAGAGCAATAGTCCACGGCGCGTCGTAAACGAGGATGCCTGATTCTTTTTGTTACCTCTTCTCATGCACTGCGACATTGTGCCCGTGACGATCGTCCGCGTTCAGGGCTGCACTCCAATCTCGAAGTTCAGCGTTGAGAGGGCCAGTCGATACTGGTATTGGGCGTTGACATAGCCGATGGCAGCATCGGTTTGCTGCAACTGCGCCTGACTGAGTTCGACGATGGAGCCCAAGCCCAGCTGATAACGCCCCTGCGCGAGACTCAAACTTAAATCGGCTTGCTTGGCGAGTTCGGCCGTCACCCCGACCCGCTGGAACGCCGTATTCGCCGCCAGCCACGCGGTCCGCACGTCGCGAACCACCTGATTGCGCAGATCCCGGGTATTCTCCGTCGCGGCTTGCGCGCGGTATTTTGCTTCCGCAGCCTGCGAGCTGAAAAGAAAACCATTAAAGATGGGGATGCTCATATTCACGCCAATGGCACCGTACCAACTCGAAACAAAATAATTCGGAAAGCAGCCGCCGAAGCAGTCCGGACGCACCGGAGATCCTCCCGCTATACCCAGCGCGCTGATCGTGGGAAAGAGCAAGTCGCGCTGGGCGCGACGGAATTTTTCCGCGCCCTGTTGGTCATAGGTCAGCGCTTGCAGATCGGGGCGTTGCCGCAATGCAGTATTCGTCAGCACATCCACATCCGGAGGAGGCGGTGGCAGCTGCGTGTTTTCTTCCGCCAATTCGTAACCGACCTGCTTGTCGAATCCAAGAACTGCGGTCAACGCGGCGCGGGTGGAATCGACATTGTTCTGCGCATCGAGTTGCAGCAATTTAGCTTGCGACAGGTTGACCTCGGCAAAGGACAGATCCAGTCCTGATTTCAGTTTGCTCTTCGTCAGTTCGGCGATTTGATGTTGCACCGCCCCGCGAGTGGCCACCGTTTGTTGCGCAACCTTGAGCAGAGCCTCGGCCTGCAGCACGTTGTAAAAAGCTTGGTCGGTTGCGAGAACAATGTCTTCGGTGGTGGCCAGAGCATTGGCGTTTTGCGCCTTTTCCCGAAGCTTGGACGCGGACACCAGATTGGTGGTGCGCCCAAAGTCGGTAATGAGTTGACTCAGAGTTACTCCGGCGCCGGCATGTTCGAGCAGGCGCGGCGCATTGAGCGCTCCAGCGCCGATGCGGCTGCCTTCATTGGCATCGACTGCCGTTATGTTGCCATTAAAATTAGGGAGTTCAGCGGCGCGGGTCTCACGATAGATCTGATGTTGTGCCAGTGCCAGCAAACGCCCAATGCTGATCCGGGGATTGTTCTTGAGGGCCAACTCCTCAGCCTGTGCACGGGTCAGGCTTACGCTGATGCTTGACGTTTGACCCCCTTGCGTCGTCTTCGAGTCAACAGAATTCGCTTGAGATCCATCCCCGCCTTGGACCCTCGCCACCAACGCGACTTGAGCCCCCGAAGGTAATGCGATCGGATTCGGATTTTCTGTGAATTGTGGCTGCGGAGCAGAAGGCAAGTTTTCGGCAGCCCGAGATTTCTCGAGAGCCTGCGCCCAACCAGATTGAGGCAGCAGTGCCGCACAAGATAGCACCACGAATACAAAAGTATTAACCCTCGTCATTGGATTGCCTCGGAGACAGAATCTCATTGGGCTGTCTCCGCGGGCACGGTCGAGGCCTGCTGATCGCGTTTCCCATACACCAGCAGATAAGCCGCGGGCACAATGAAAATAGTCAACATCACCGAAGAAGTCAGCCCGCCAATGATGGCTCGTGCCAGCGGCGCATACTGTTCGCTTCCGGTACCCAGCTTCAAGGCCATCGGCACCATTCCGATGATGGTGGCGAGCGACGTCATCAGAATCGGCCGCAACCGCACTCGACAGGAAGTAATGATGGCGTCCTTCACTGAACTTCCCTGATCCTCCAGGCGATGAGCGAATTCCACAATCAAAATGCTGTTCGATGCGGAGATGCCCACAAGCATGAGAAGACCCATCAGCGACATCACATTCAGCGTGGTCCCAGTCAAAGGCAGAATGATCAGGACACCGATAAAGCCCATCGGAATCGCTAGCATGATCAGCAATGGATCCTTGAAAGACTTAAACTGCGCGACGAGAATGAGGTAAAGCAGAACCACCGACATCGACAGCCCGATCGCAAAACTCCGGAACGAGGCGTTCATGCCTTTCACCATTCCCCGCAGATCAACCCGCACGTTTTCGGGAAGTTTCGTCTGATCGACGGTTCGTTGCACTTCGTTTGCGATCTTGCCCAGACCTTCGCCGACCGGCGTCACATACACGTCCGTGACGCGTTGGATCTGGTAGTGATCCACTTCCGTCGGAGTCCGGATGTCCTCGAGTTTTACAACGGCATCGAGTGTCGTCGGTTGCTTCAGGTTGGGAGAGCGGATCGGAATATTGGTCAGGTCCGCAAAGTTGTGAATGGCGGCCCTGCCATTCTCGAAATATTGCACAGTAAGGAAATAGTCGTTGCCGCTCTTTCGATCGACCCAATAGTTTGGAGCAATCATCGAATTTGAATTGAGCGCCGTAATGACGTTGTCGACCACTTCCTTTTGCGTTAGCCCGAGTTCGCCGGCATGCACCCGGTCGACGTTCAGCCGCAGCCCGGGATAATTCATGTCCTGCGGAATGTACACCTCGCCAACTCCGGGCAGTTGCCGGATGCGGCTGGCTAGATCTTGTGCCACGCTATAAGACTGCTTCAGGCTGCGCCCGCTCACCTGCACGTCGATGGGAGCCGGCATTCCCGAATTCAGGATTGCATCCACCATCGAGCCGCTCGAAAAGAAGGTGCGGATGTCCGGGTATTGCTTCGCCATCTCTTTCTGAACGCGATCCATATACTCGAAGCTGCTCAAGCGATGCTCATCCTGCAGAGCGACCTGGATGGTCGCCGTGTAGGGCCCTGCATTCGTCGTATAGAGCGAGGAAAAGTCGGGAACCACTCCGATGTTGGACACAACCATCTTCAGATCTTTAGAACCCACCACCTTACGGATCAGGTCTTCGACTTTGGCCGCATACTGTTCGGTCACTTCCAACCGCGTTCCCGTCGGAACCTTCATGTTGATGGTGAATTGTCCCGCGTCGGTGCTGGGGAAAAATGCGAGGCCGAGAAATGGATAAATCACCAGACTCAGCAGGAACACGCCGCTCAGAATCGCTACAGTCAGGCCCGGTCGGATCAATGCTCGATTCACCCAACGCTCGTAGGAATCCAGCATCCGATTGAATTGCCGGTTGAATCCCGCAGTGAATCTTTCCCACCAGGATTTTCCAGTAGCCCCTGTAGGCTCGGCCTCGTATTCGTGTCCCGCTCCGCTGGCATGAGGCACCGCCTGCAGAAATCGCGAGCAGAACAGGGGAATCACGGTCATCGCCACAACGTACGATGCGAACAGCGAGATCACGACCGCAAGGGCCATGGCCGAGAATAAAAACTTGCTGACGCCATAAAGAAACGTGACCGGGAAGAACACAACGACTGTGGTCAGCGTAGCAGCCAGCACCGCGAGACTGACTTCCGAACCTCCCGCTTCTGCGGCAGCCATAGGCGCGGCGCCGTGTTCCAGATGGCGATAAATGTTTTCCAGGGAGATGACCGAATTGTCGATGATGCGGGAAAACGCCAACGCCAGCCCTCCCAGGATCATGGTGTTGATGGTGCCGCCCATCATGTAAAGGACTACGAAGGTTGCCAGCGCGGAAAGGGGTATTGAGAGAAACACCGCCGACGTGGCGCGGAAACTTCCCAAAAAGATGAGAATCATTAGGCTGGTAAGCGCCAGCCCGATGACGCCCTCATGAAGCAAGGTCTTGATGGCTTCCTTCACAAACGCCGATTGATCGAATACGACCGCCGACTTCAACTGTTTCGGAATATCGTAGAGATGCGTAATCGCATCGCGAATGCCTTGAACTACCGCGATCGTGTTGGTATCTCCGCCTTGCTTCATAATCGGCAGATAGACCGACCTCTGACCATCGACGCGCACCACGTTGTACTGGATTTGGTTGGCGTCCTCCGCCTTGCCAATGTCGCCTACCGAGACCCATGAATTCCCCACGGTCTTGACGGGAATCTTCGACAGTTGGTCCATATCGTCGACCAGACTGTTGGAATAAACGTAGTAGTCGAAGGGCCCCATCTTGACGTCGCCTGCAGGAAGAATCAGATTCGAATTATTCACCGCATTCACGACGTCCATCGGGCTCAATTGCCGGGACGCGAGTTTATAAGGATCGACATAAACCATGATCTGTCGATACTTGCCTCCAAAAGGCGGCGGAATCTCCGCTCCCTGGACGACCGCGATCTGGTTGCGAATCGTGAATTGGCCGATGTCGTGAAGCTGCGTCTGATTGAGCCCTTCTCCTTTCAGCGTGACCAGGCAGACCGGCAAACTCGAAGCATCGAACTTCAACACCACGGGCGGCAACGTTCCCGGCGGCAACCGCTTCAGATCCGCCAGCGCCAGGTTCGACAGCTCGGTCACGTCCGCGTCAGCATTCGTTCCCGGCTGAAAGTAGACCTTAATGATGCTGACACCCAGCAGCGAGCGAGATTCCATGTGATCAATGCCGCTGGCTAAGGTAAAGAATCGCTCAAGCGGATCGGTGATATCGGTCTCAATGTCCTCCGGGGGCATGCCGGAATAGAAAGTGGCCACTACAACTTCCGGCAGATTAATCGTCGGGAACAAGTCCACCGGCATGCGCGCCAGACTGGTCACACCAATTACCGTGAGGACGAGACAGACGACGATCACGAAGTACGGATTGCGAATTGAAAAACGTGTCATTTCATCTCACTCTTGAGAGTTTCGGCGCAAATCCTCTATTGCTGACTTCCCTCTTGGTATTGCATGATCTGCACCACCTGGGGGTGAACGACCTCGCCCGGTTTCAAAGCACTCCGGTCGCTTACGACCACCTCTTCGCCTTCCGCTAAACCTGAGACCACTTCCGCATCATTTGCAGTCTGAAGGCCGAGCATGATCGGACGGTCTTCAATTTCACTGTTCCGGCCCACGACAAAAACGCTGGTCTTATTGCCCTCGTGATTCACGGCCTGTAAAGGTATGGTCGGGATGTCGTCGCGATGTTCGAGCGCCACATCGGCATCAGCATAGAGGCCGGGCATCAGCGCTCGATCTCGATTCTTAACATCCACTTCGGTATGCATCGTGCGCGTGGCTTCCTTCAGTTCAACGGAAAAGCGCGAAACTTTTCCCGGGAAGGTCCTGTTCAAGGAAGGCACGTGAACATCTACCGGATCGCCGATTTTGATGTAGCGCACATACGATTCCGGAACAGGGATCACAAGCCGGAACAGATCATCCTCGGAGAGCTTCACGATCGGCATTGCTTGGGAACTCGTGCCGGCTTGCACCAGAGTTCCGAGATTCGCATAGCGCTCGGTGACCACGCCGTTAAATGGCGCCGTGATTCTCGCATAGTCAAACAGGCTTTGATCGCGGGAGAGCTTCGCCTTGGCTACCGAGAGCTGGCTCTGGGCCGCTTCCAGAGCAGCCTGGCCGGCGTCGACTTGCGAGGATGCGGCCAAGTCTTTTCCCTGCGCGTCATCCACTTCCTGCTGCGCCACGATGCCCGGCTGGCTCTGGAATACTGAGTTCAACCGCGTGTACTGGAGATGCAGCGCATTGTACTGCGCCTGGTAACGCGATAGTTCGTGCTGTGCCTTGGTTACCTGATTTGAAGCGTTCTTGATTTCTGCCTGATCTTCCTGCAGTTGCGCCTCTAACTCGGGAATCTCGAGAATAGCCATGACCTGCCCCGCCTTCACGTGCGATCCATAATCGACCATCAATTTCTTGACATAGCCGGATTGCTTGGCAAATACATCGATCTCTTGAAATGGCACCAACTCTGACGAGAGCGTGATTTGCCGGCCCAGAGACTTCTTCACCACCTTCGTCACCCCGACCGTGACGGTTGGACCGTTCGCTTGAACATGGTCGGCGCGGTCTCCTGAACAAGAAGACAAACTGACTACGAGCGCGACTGCAACGGCCGGGAGCGAGAGCGAAATCAAAGTCTCTAGCTTTCGGGTTCGCGTGATGGACATAGTGCGGTTTCGAGTCATCGTGTCTTGGACCAGCCTTCCCTGCTATTTCGTCCCAGCCGTTTCGGCCTAACCCTTCTTCTTTATCACCTCAGCCAGCTTTGTCACAGAAAAGGTGCTGGATCGGCAAAAGTTAATGACCTTCTGTTCTTCCCTTTGTATTCCGGCGGCAACCGCTGGAATTGCCCCGGCGACCTCAGCCGGGATCGTGAGTAGACCGTGTTGGTCCCCGTGCAGCAGATCTCCCGGACGAACCTCCATCCCCCCTACCGTGATCGATGCACCAAGGTCGAAAATGTGTGCGTACGCATGCGACACGGCAACATTCCCGGCAAATAACTGAAATCCCATGGCGCGCACCGCTGCCAGTTCCCGTACAGCGCCGTTGGTCACATAGCCGATGCAGCCCAGCGCCTTGAGGATCGCGGCGTGCATGTCTCCCACGAACGCTCCACGCCCGGCCGGATTGTCCTTGTCTTCCAACACCAGAATGCGCGGCGGCGGAATCTGAAGAATGCTGTTCCAGAAATCGGCTCGGTCGTGGAACGTGTTGCCGACCATGGGTGGCTCGCCGCTGCGCAGTCGCGCCGTTGCCGCGTATCCCACCATGGGAGGAGCATCTTTGAAGAGGCAGCGAATGCCGGCGTCCGTGAACCCGGTGTTGTGCAATCGAACGTTAAAAGTCTCAATCGCGTTTGCGACCATGCAGGTGTCAAATTGCCGCAAAGCGTCTAACTCTCCCTCATTCAACAAGGGTGCAAGCGCCATGTAGGCTTCCTTTCAGGATCCCAATGCGTGGAAGGCCGACCGATTACGAACTCGCTGCCAAGAGAATTTGGTCGCTGACCTCATAAGCGTAGACCCCGATATTTCATCGCGATATACAGCCAACGTCGCACCTAAGCGGTCGCCCACAAAGACCTGTCCCAGGCATTTTGCGCAACCAGCTATGACAAGCAACAGCTATGAAACCGGAGAAAGATTAGAAGGAAGGAGGAGGACGGTTGTACAGACTTGTTTCGAACAGAACGCTGGGAATCGGAGGTCCAGCGGGAGCAATACGGGGATAAGAACTCGGAGCCAACAAGACGCCGGATCGCACCACCTCAGGCATCCAGTTGATCGCCGTGTTGGTCAGACGCTGCCGCGCTTGCTCCGGCGACGAATGTTTGTGCAAG
>Ga0209733_1000136_pt1 | contig 10918 bp, 8 predicted proteins | sample BlaSpr_A8_OM2_M1_FD_187976 | JGI IMG/M metagenome (GOLD analysis project Ga0209733, IMG submission 187976) | Forest soil microbial communities from Thunder Bay, Ontario, Canada - Black Spruce, Ontario site 2_A8_OM2_M1 (SPAdes) (version 2) | ecosystem: Environmental > Terrestrial > Soil > Boreal...
CGGATATGGTTGTTGTGCTCGGCCGATTTCGCCCACACCACGAACACGTCGGCGATCGGCGCATTGGAAATCCACATCTTGGTACCGGTCAGCCGGTAGCCGTCGGCGGTTTTCTCGGCGCGGGTCTTCATGCCGCCGGGATCGGAGCCGGCATCCGGCTCGGTCAGCCCGAAACAGCCCACCCACTCGCCGGTCGCGAGCTTGGGCAGGTATTTCTTGCGCTGGTTCTCGTCGCCATAGGCATAGATCGGGTGCATCACCAGCGAGGACTGCACCGAATTCATCGAGCGATAGCCGGAATCGACACGCTCGATCTCGCGCGCCACCAGGCCATAGGCGACGTAGCTGGCATTGGCGCAGCCATATTCTTCCGGCAAGGTGATACCGATCAGGCCGAGCTCGCCCATCTCGTGGAAAATGTCGCGATCGACCTTTTCCTCCAGATAGGCCTTGGTCACGCGCGGCAGCAGCTTGTCCTGTGCGTAGGCGCGCGCGGTGTCGCGGATCATGCGCTCGTCTTCGGTCAACTGCTCGTCGAGCATGAACGGATCGTCCCACTGAAAATTCACCGCCGACGGCTTGTCCTTGGTCTGAGGGCGCGCGCTCATGAAAATTCCTTTCGCAATCGTTGCATTTATTTTAGTGCGCCGAGGGCCGAAGCGCAATTGAATTGGGTGATCGTCGCTCCCCGTCATTCCGGGGCGCATCGAAGCGCTTCCACCGTCATGCCCCGCGAAGGCGGGGCATCCAGTATTACGAGACGTCAATGGGAAGCGATATGCCGGCGGTTACTGGATCACCCGCCTTCGCGGGTGATGACAGCGAATTTTGTGGAGCAAGCATCGCGAAATTGCGAAGCAACGCCCTACCCTTCAAGCTGCTCGCTGGAGACGATCTCGATCCCGAAACCCGACAGCCCCTTGTAGTCGTGCACCGACGAGGTCAGGTTGCGGATCGAGGTGACGCCGAGATCCCTGAGGATCTGCGCGCCGACTCCGACCTCGCGCCATTGCCGGTTGCGGTCGGCTTCGGCGGATTTGTCCTCCGGCAGGGGCGCGACCGGAACGCCGGCGGCGCCGTCGCGCAAATAGACCAGCACGCCGCGGCCATCCTTCCTGAAATGCTCGAGCACCGCCTGCATGCGCTTGTGGCCGGTGAAAATGTCGCGGACGATGTTGGGCTTGTGGAACCGGGTCAGCACGTTCCTGCCGTCGCCGATGCCGTTGTAGACAAAGGCGACATGGGCGATGGAATCGAACGGCGAGCGATAGGCGTAGCCCTGCAACGGCCCGATCGGGCTTTCGGTGGTGAAGGTCGAGACCCGCTCGATCAGCTTCTCGCGCGCCTGACGGTAGGCAATCATGTCGGCGATGGTGACATGCTTGAGCTTGTGGGCGGCGGCAAACTTCGCCACCTGCTCGCCCTTCATCACCGTGCCGTCGTCGTTCATCAACTCGGAGATCACGCCGACCGGCGGCAGCCCGCTCAGCTTGCAGAGGTCGACCGCGGCCTCGGTATGGCCCGAGCGCAACAGCACGCCGCCGTCGCGCGCGATCAGCGGAAACACGTGGCCGGGCCGGGCAAAATCGTTGGCGCCGGCGTTCGGGTTGGCCAATGCGCGGCAGCAGGAGGCGCGTTCGTCCGCGGAAATCCCGGTGCCGCCGTCGGGCTTGTAGTCGATCGACACCGTAAAGGCGGTGGTGTGGTTGGATTCGTTGTGCGCCACCATCGGATCGAGCCGCAGCCGGCGCGCATCCTCGCCTGTGATCGGGGCGCAAACGATGCCCGAGGTGTGGCGGATGATGAACGCCATCTTTTCGGCGGTGCACAGCGATGCCGCGACAATCAGATCGCCCTCGCCTTCGCGGTCTTCGTCATCGGTGACGACGACGAGTTCGCCATGGGCGAAGGCGTGCAGCACTTCCTGAATCGGGTCGGCCATCTGCCAAATGTCTCGCTTTAGGTGCGGGAGCATTAGCCGGACTCGTGGGCCCGCGCCAGCATCAATACGCGGGGCAGAACGTCGCTGGCGGGGGCAGCGAGACAACGGTTGCGGACTTGTCTAAGATCGGAACCAACGAAGAACAAGGGAGACGCCTTTCATGACCTCGGCAACGTTCGACTTCGCGCCACTGCTGCCCGCAGGCCTGCCCGCTCCGGCCGCGAAGTGGACCGGCCTGGCCAAATACAGCTTTGTCGGCGGCAACAACGACCCCGATCAGGTCCCGGTCGAGGGCCTGATCGCGGCGGTCACCGCCGTGCTCGAACGCGAGGGCAAGACGCTCGCCACCTACGGGCTTGCCAGCGGTCCGCAGGGCTACCGCCCGCTACGCCAGTTTCTCACAGCGAAATTGAAGCGCGATGCCGGCATCGACTGCAGCGCCGACGACATCCTGATCGTATCCGGCTCGCTGCAGGCGCTCGACCTCGTCAATGCCACGCTGCTCGCCCGCGGCGACACCGTGATCATCGAGCGCGACAGCTATCAGGGCGCGCTGAACCGCCTGACCCGGCTCGGCGTCAACATGGTCGGCATTCCGCTCGATCATGACGGCATGCGGATGGACGCGCTGGCGGCGGCGCTCGCCGACCTCAAGGCGCGCGGCATCACGCCGAAATACATCTATACCATTCCGACCGTGCAGAACCCGACCGGCACCATATTGTCCGAGGCGCGCCGCGCCGAGCTGCTGAAGCTTGCGCAAGCCTATGGCGTGCCGATCTTCGAGGACGACTGCTATGCGGATCTGATCTGGGACGGCAAGCGCCCGCCCGCGCTCCATGCGATGAGCTGGAACGGCGGCGTGATTCACATCGGCTCGTTCTCGAAATCGATCGCGCCGGCGCTGCGGGTCGGCTTCATCGTCGCGCCCTGGGCGATGCTGTCGCGGATGCTGGCGCTGAAGACCGACGCCGGCAGCGGCGCGCTGGAGCAGATGGTGCTAGCGGAATATTGCGCGCCGTATTTTGCCAGCCACGTGCCGAAGCTGACGCGCGGCCTGCGCGCCAAGCTCGATACGCTGATGGAAGCGCTCAACGAGCAGTTCGGCACCTCGGCCGAATTCGAGGCGCCGGCCGGCGGCATCTTCCTGTGGGTCAAACTGCCCGACAATGTCGACACCCTGAAACTGTACCAGGCGGCGCTCGCCGCCGGCGTCGCCATCAATCCGGGACCGGAATGGTCGACCGACAAGCCCTACGCCGGCAGCCGGCTGCGGCTGTGCTTTGCGAGCCCCTCGCACCAGCAGATCCGCGAAGGTGTCGCGGTGCTCGCCGAGGTCTGCCGCAAGGAATTCGGCGTGCCGGCGCGGATCGCAAACGTGGAGGCGCGCGCCCGCTCGTCGATCTGAGTTCGATTTTCACAGGGACGACCGCATCAGCAGCAGGATTTTCGATGACGGGGACTCCTTCCGAGCATCGCCTGGGCATTGCGCTCATTGTCGCGGCCGCCGCGCCGCTATCAACTTTGCGAAGGCGGCGCGCAATGCGGATGTCGCCGTGTTTTATTACAGCGGCCACGCGATGCAGTATGCCGGCGTCAACTATCTGATCGCGGTCGATGCGCAGCTTGCCGACGAGGCCGACCTGCGCCGCGCCACGCGGGTGGATGACGTGCTCGACGATCTCAAGCAGGCCAAGAACCTGCGCATCCTGGTGCTGGATTCCTGCCGCGACAATCCGCTGGCCGAGGAACTGAAGCGCTCGATCGGGCGGACCCGCAGCGGCAGCATCACGCGCGGGCTGGCGAAGATCGACAGCCCGGACGGCACCATCATTTCCTATTCCACGCAATCCGGCCGCACCGCAGCCGACGGCGACGGCCGCAACAGCCCCTACACCGCGGCGTTTCTCAGGCATATCGAGGACAGGGACGAAATCTCCACCGTATTCCATCACATCAGCGCCGACTCTATGACTCCTCGAGCGGCGCCCAGGTGCCCGAACTGTCGCTGTCGTTCTTCGGTGAATTCTACCTCAACGGCAAACTGCAGGTGACGGTCTCGCCGGCGCCGCGTCCGCCGGCCGATCCCTGCGCCAGCGCCGGCGACCACTGGAAAAGCGCGGAAGCGATCGGCACGAGCGCGGCGTTCGAGGATCATCTGGCGCGCTACCCCACTTGCGCCTTTGCCGGCCTGGCGCGGGCGCGGCTCGACGCATTAAAGGCCAAGCAGGCCACCGTTGCTCCTGCTCCAGCCGCGCCACCGAACGCAGTGATCCCGAACGATGCGAACCGCGCCGCGGCCGTCCCGGATGCCACTTGCGCGTCGGAATCTTCCTTAAAATCGCTGAACGGAAATCAAAGCGTCACCATGACGTTTCAAAACCAGTCGAGCGAACCGATCACCGCCTTTTGGCTGGACTATTCCGGCAAGCGCGTGTTCTACCGCCGCCTCAATGGCGGCGAATCCTACGCGCAGCCGACTTATATCTCGCATCCCTGGGTGTTCGTCGATGCCAATGGCAAATGCCGCAGGATCGTGATGCCGAGCATATCCCAGAAAGTCGTCGCGATCCGTTGAACGCGCGCCTCACCGCACCGCGAACGGCGCCTGATACGGCCGGCCGAACGGCACGCCGTTGATCACGGTCTGGACCGGCTTCAGAAGCAGCTTGCCATCGCGCTTGTTGTTGCGGGGTATCGACGAAGGTGACCGGCCCCTCCACGAGTTCCATGATCGCGACGTCGCCGGGCGCCCCGATCTGCAGCGTGCCGATGTTGGGCGCGCGGTTGATGATTTTCGCCGGCGCCGTGGTGGTCATAGTCAGGACCTGCTCCAGCGAAAAGCCCATCGCCATGAACTTGCTCATGACATTGGGCAGGAACGGCACGCCCGGCGAATTGCCGGAGAACACATGAATGTCGGAGGAGATCGTATCCGGCGCGCAGCCGCCGGGGATTGCCACCTCCGCCACGGTGAAGTCAAAACTGCCGCCGCCATGGCCGACGTCGAAGATCACGCCGCGCTGCTTGGCGGCAAGCGCCGCAGGCAACAGCTTGCCATCCTGCACGATGTTGGTGAAGGCGCCGGCGATGTTCGGCGCACCGGAATAGGCGTGGGTAAGCACGTCGCCCGGCCGCAGCAGATCGAGAATCTGCGACATCAATGCGCCGGTCTCGACGCCGCCGATATGCACCATCATCCTCGCCGGCCAGCCGCATATCTCGCAGGCCTGGATGCCGCGCTTCAAGGGCTCCAGGCCGTGCTTGAAGATGATGTTCTCCGACATCCGCACCTTCACGCCGATCAGGAAATCCGGATTTTCCGCCAGCGCCATGGCGCAGGCCTCGACCTGCGCGTTGTCGATATTGTAGAGCTCGGCGATCGGGAAAGCCGACAGGCCGTTGTTGGCGATGTGGACGAAGGCGTAGATGCGCGCGCGCGACTGCGCGACGATATAGCGGCGAAGGGCTGCGAGGTTGTTGACGCCGGCGTCGCCCGCCGACACCACCGTGGTGGTGCCCTGGAATTGCACCAGTTCGTCGGCGGGAATGCCGATCGCCGAGCCGTAGGGATAGACGTGGCAATGCAGGTCGATCAGGCCCGGCATCACCAGCTTGCCCGACGCGTCGATGGTCTTCAGTGCGCGGGCGTCCGCAATCTCCGGCTCGATCGCCGCAATTGCGCCCCAGCGGATGCCGATATCGCGCTTGCCCCGCAGCGACTGGCTGGGATCGAGCACGTCGCCGCCCTTGATCACGAGGTCGAATTTGTCCGCGGGACCCATCGCCGCGCAGGCCGAATTCGTTAAACGCCCCGACATCGCGGCGGCGGCGGCCGATCCGGTCAGGTTGAGAAAATGCCGGCGTGACAATGCGGACATGCTGATCCTCCCCCGATGATTTTTATGGCTGGATGATGCGCCGGGCCCTCGCATTCCGCAAGCCGCCGCCGATGGACACCGCATTGCACGCGCAAAGCGAAATGCTAAGCTTCGTTTCGCGGGTAGACTTCTCGGACGCGGAGCTGACAAATTGACCAGGCAATTTGGCCGCGGGGTGCTGGCGGCAGTTTTTTCGCTGACGCTTGTCGTCGACGCCAGTGCCGAAACCGTGGCCCAGACCGTTCGCAAATGGGGATTGATCGGCCCGTGGTCGATGGACTGCTCGCTGAAACCCGACCGCGACAAGGGCACGGTGCTGACCTATGAGGTCGTGGGCGACGACCGCGTCGTGTTCCGGCGCAATTTCGGTGACGGCGCCGACGAGAGCGAAGTGGTCACCGCCGAGGTTTCCGCCGACGGCATGCTGAATTTGCGCGTGTTCTTCCCGAGCCTCAAGCAAACCCGCGAAAGCGGACTGATGATGCAGCCCGACGGCAGCATGCGCGCGATCTATAATCGCAACCCGAAGGACGAATACACCATCAAGGACGGCAAATTCGTCGCCAGCGGCATTCCGACCGCCGCCCTGCATAAATGCCTGTAGCGCGCGGCGAGCTCCCCGAAACGCGAATGCCTGCGAAGCTGGCTTCGGCAGGCGCATTGCCGTAACCTTGCCTCTCGCAAACAGGGCCAAAGAGCCCGAACGGGAGACGTCCATGGCTGCCATCAAGATCCTCGCGACCACGTTTTGCCTGTTGGCTTGCGGCAGCGCTTTCGCCGAAGATCCGCTGCCGCGCGCAAAACCCGAAGACGTCGGCTTCTCCTCGGAGCGGCTGGCGCGGATCGGGGCTGCGCTGAAGGCCGACATCGAAGCGGGGCGGATTCCCGGCGCGGTGATCGCGATTGCCCGGCACGGCAAGCTGGTGGCGCTCGACGCCTATGGCTGGCGCGACAAGGAGGCCGGGGGCGCCATGACCACCGACACCATTTTCAACATCGCCTCGATGACCAAGCCGATGACCACGGTCGGCGCCCTGATGCTGTACGAGCAGGGCAAGATCCTGATCGACGATCCCCTGAGCAAATATTTCCCGAAATTCGCCGAGATGCGCGTCGCGGTGCGCGACAATGGCGAGCCGACCGCCGAGACCGTGCCGGCCAATCGCCAGATTACGATCCAGGACCTGATGCGTCACACCTCCGGCCTGATCTATGGCGGCCGCGGCAATACGCTGGTGCACAAGATGTATCCCGGCGGCAGCGTCGACGCCGCCCGCGATTATGACGGCGCCGCCTTCCTCGACAGACTGGCGTCGCTGCCGCTTTTGTATCAGCCGGCGACCGTGTGGGATTACGGCTTCGGTATCGACGTGCTCGGGCTCACCATCGAGAAGGTCAGCGGACAATCGCTCGGGCAATATCTGAAGGCCAATCTGTTCACGCCGCTCGGGATGACGGATACCGGATTCTCGGTCTCTGCCGACAAGGCGGCGCGCTACGCAAAACCGTTGCCGGCCGATCCCGACACCGGCAAGCCGCAGGCGCGCAGCCCGGAACTGACCCAGCCGCTCAAATTCGAATGCGGCGGCGGCTGCGCTGCCTCCACCGCATCGGACTATCTGCGCTTTGCGATGATGCTGATGAATGGCGGGCGCGCCAATGAGGCCCGTCTGCTCGGCCGCAAGACCGTCGACTACATGCTGTCGGACCAGCTCGGCCCCAATATAAAGAATCTGGTCGGCAATGCCGATCCGACCCGCGCCGATTACGGCTTCGGCCTCGGACTTGCGGTGCGCACGATGCCCGGCGTCGTCAGAATGATGGGATCGGTCGGGCAGTTCTCCTGGCCCGGCGCCAGCGGCACCGACTGGTGGGTCGATCCGAAGGAAGAACTCGCGGTGGTGTATCTGTCGGCGGCGCCCGGCCCGATCCGCTGGCACTATCGGCAGAAGATCAACGCGCTGGTGTATCAGGCGATGATCGAATAGTGCGTCGCGGCTTGGCGCACTGCGTTGCGCCCGCCGTTGCTGAACAACCGTTCAGAATTCTCTCGCGGTTCCTTCGGAACGTTCCCCTCGCCGCGAGGTTTAATCCTCGTTCAAATGGAGGAGAAGAACATGAAGAAGCTTGGATACGTTTTTGCAGCCTTGGGCGCGATCGCGATCGCCGCACCCTCGATTGCAAGCGCCGAGGAAATGACGATCAAGCACCGCGATCACGATCGCGGCGCGCGGGCCGAAGTCCGCGAACATCGCGACTCCGGCCGGCACGAAGGCTGGCGCCATCGCCACGCCGACAAAATGGTGATCGTCAAGCATCGCCATCACGAAGATTAAAGGCTGACACCGGAATGGCCCCGCGAGGGGCCATTCTCTTATCTATCTGCGCCCGTTCTATCTGCGTCCGTTCTATCTTCGTGCGCGCGAAGCGACCGCGGCGTCCCCCATTTACCCTGTCACGAAAGCATCATCATCGCGTCCGATCCGGGCGCGGATGGAACCCGCTTTGGTGTGAAATAGCTCACAAGCGCCGGCGTCGGCGCAATCTATGGTTACCGCTGCCGGGAACATTGACTCGGGGCCTCGCTCAAAATATGAGTCAGTTCAGGTTTGGTTGCTAATTGGTTAATTTTCTACGGTTTTTCAAGTTTTCTGATTTTCGGGAGTATGGTGGGGGGGGCGTTGTGTGATGACAGTCGAGCTGATCGTCGCTGTTGAATGCCTCGCCCGGTTTTCGCCTGTCAGCGCCAGTTCCGCTGCAGGAACCGATCCGCGCAAAAATCTTCCGACGCACCATCCAGTAATAGTTCCGACTTCACGCATCGCGTTTTCGCGCGGTCGTAAGGAGTAGCCATGTCCAATACCGCGCCAGCCTACACCATCGGCAACATTACCAGGCCGGAGCTGTTCTTCGACGCCAATGGCAACATCCTTCTCGAAGGCGCGGCCGTGGACTTCGCGGCGATCTACGGGCTCAAGCTGCTTTATCTGGGACTGCCGGCATCGACGCCGTGGCCCCCGGTGACCCCGCCGCCGCTGTCGGCGCCGGTCGATACCCTCTCGACGCCGGCCAGCGTTGCCGAAGGCGCGGCGGCCAATACGGCGGTCAACCTCACGGTCCAGGCGACCAGCAGCAGCAGCAACGCGGTGACCTACTCGCTGACGGCCGACAGTTCCGGCGGCGGCTTCAAGATCGATCCGCACACCGGCGTGGTGACGGTCGCGGATCCCACCAAGGTCGACTACGAGGCGCCGGGCCACGCCTTCAGCGTCACCGTGCAGGCGAGCGACGGCATCTCCACCAGTTCGCAGGCGTTCAGCATCGCCGTCACCGACGTGGCGCCGTCGGCGCCGACCGATGCCAACCCGGGCGCCAACACCGTCGCCGAAGGCGCCGCGGTGAATACGCTCGTCGGCATCACGGCGGCGTCGACGGTCTCTATCACCGATCCGGCCGCGACCTATTCGCTGGTTGGCGACACCTCCGGCGGCGGCTTCAAGATCGATCCGCACACCGGCGTGGTATCGGTCGCCGATCCCAGCAAGATCGACTACGAGAACAGCGGCCCTGGTCATAGCTATACCATCACGGTGCAAGCGAGCGACGGGGCGCTCACCAATGTCTCCTCTTTCACGGTCGCGGTAACGGATCCCGCGCTGCAGGCGCCGACCGATACCAACGGGGCGGCCAACAGCGTCGCGGAAGGCGCCGCGGTGAATACGCTGGTCGGCCTCACGGCGTCGGCCGCGACTCCCGTCAACGATCCCGCGGCGACCTATTCGCTGACGGCGGACAGCTCCGGCGGCGGCTTCAAGATCGATCCGAATACCGGCGTGGTGTCGGTCGCCGATCCCACCAAGATCGACTACGAGACCGCGCCGGGCCACGCCTACAGCATCACCGTGCAGGCGACCGACGGCAGCTCCACCACGTCGCAGGTGTTCTCAATCGCGGTCACCGATCCGGCGCCGTCGACGCCGGCGGACACCGATGCGACGACCAACACCGTCGTGGAAGGCGCCGCGGCGGGTACGGCGGTCGGGATCACGGCATCGTCGACGGTCGCCACCAACGATCCGGCGGCAACCTATTCGCTGATTGGCGACACCTCGGGCGGCGGCTTCCAGATCGATCCCGTGACCGGCGTGGTGACGGTCGCCGATGCCACCAAGATCGACTACGAAAACAGCGGCCCCGGTCACAGCTTCAACATCACCGTGCAGGCGAGCGACGGCGTCACCACCAGTTCGCAGGTGTTCGCGATCGCCGTCACCGATGTGCCGCCTTCGGCGCCGGTCGATACCAACGCAACCGCCAATAGTGTCGCGGAAGGCGCCGCGGCGGGTACGCTGGTCGGAATCACGGCGTCGTCGACGAGCGGCGCCAACGATCCGGCAGCGACCTACTCGCTGACGGCGGACAGCTCCAACGGCGGCTTCAAGATCGATCCCGTCACCGGCGTGGTGTCGGTGGCCGATCCCACCAAGGTCGATTACGAAACCGCGCCGGGCCATGCCTACAGCATCACCGTGCAGTCGAGCGACGGCGCGCTCACCAATTCCAGCGTCTTCACCATCGCGGTGACGGACCCGCCGCTGCCGACGCCGGTCGACAACAACGCGAGTGCCAACAGCGTCGCCGAAGGCGCCACGGCGGGCACGGCGGTCGGCCTCACGGCGTTCGCAGCGGCCGCCGCCAACGATCCGGCGGCGACCTATTCGCTGACCGCGGACAGCTCCAATGGCGGCTTCACGATCGACCCCAACACCGGCGTGGTGACGGTCGCCGATCCCACCAAGATCGATTACGAAACCGCGCCCGGTCATAGCTACACCGTCACCGTGCAGGCGACCGATGGGACGTCCACTACCTCCGCGAACTTCGCCATCGCCGTCACCGATCCGGCGCCGTCGACGCCGGCCGACAGCGACGCGACCGCCAACACCGTCGTGGAAGGCGCCGCGGCGGGTACGGCGGTCGGGGTCACGGCATCGTCGACGGTCGCCACCAACGATCCGGCGGCAACCTATTCGCTGACCGGCGACACCTCCGGCGGCGGCTTTACGATCAATTCGACGACCGGCGTGGTGACAGT
>Ga0209733_1000137_pt1 | contig 10897 bp, 11 predicted proteins | sample BlaSpr_A8_OM2_M1_FD_187976 | JGI IMG/M metagenome (GOLD analysis project Ga0209733, IMG submission 187976) | Forest soil microbial communities from Thunder Bay, Ontario, Canada - Black Spruce, Ontario site 2_A8_OM2_M1 (SPAdes) (version 2) | ecosystem: Environmental > Terrestrial > Soil > Boreal...
GAATGGCCAACCCATAACGCTGTCCTCGTCGTAAATTCAATCGTGCTGGCAAGCCACCGTCAGAGTGCTTCGACGGGCAGCGCAAATACGTAGCCGACGCCGCGTTCGGTCAAGATGACGCGCGGCGCGTTTGGATCGGTCTCCAGCTTGCGCCGCAGGCGCAGTACCTGAACGTCGATACTGCGATCGAAGACATCTTCGTGGATGCGGGTCGCTTGCAGAAGATGCTCGCGGGAAAGCGGTCGCTGCGGAGCATCGAGAAACGCAATCAGAAGCGCATACTCGCCTTTGGTCAGCGCGACCGGGATTCCGTTGGGATCAGTGAGGCGGCGGTTGCGCCGATCGAGCTGCCAGCCGCCAAATCGGCAACGGCCTCTTTCCGGGTCGCGCTGGACGGGCGCCTGGCCGGCTTCCCGTCGGCGCAGCACCGCCCGGATCCGCGCCAGAAGTTCTCTCAGACCGAAAGGCTTGGTGATGTAGTCGTCGGCGCCCAATTCCAGCCCTACAACCCGGTCGATCTCGTCGCGACGATGACCCGTGGTGATGATCACGGGAACATCGGAGCGTGACCTGATCTCGCGGAGCAGATCGAGCCCGTCCTCCTGGCCGAGCCGCAGGTCGAGGATCACCAGGTTCGGCTCTTCGCGGACAAGCAAGCCGGCTACTTCATCTCGTCTGGAAGCCGAGATGGCCCGGATGTCGTGCTCCGCAAGATAGTTCATCACCAGGTGCCGCATGGTGTGATCGTCTTCGACAACAAGGCATGTCGGCTGAGTGCGCTCGGTACTAACCCTTTGGCCCGATGCGTTAAACGCCTCGAATCCGTTTCTACCGGACCCACTCGCTTCACTGCCCGACGGTTCGTTTTTTACATCGGGATCTTCGGCAGCCCGCTGAGTGCTGCCGAAGCACGTTTTCATATGACGTACATCATGTTTCATTTGCGTTTCACGATCGAACGGTCTGGTTACCGTTGAAGTAATATGAGTTGGCCGGGGATCATCGCGCGATGGCGACGATCGCTCTCTACGTGTGCTGCAGCAGCAGGGCCGTGAGCTCATTGGGCATGTCGAGCGTCACATCATGCCCGCATGCAAGCTTCTCCAGCCACCAGCGGCGCTCTCTTGCCTTGGCGTAAAACTGGCCGAAGGGACCATCATGGCCACTCGCCAGAATGTATCCGATGTTTGCGATGCCGTCGCAGGCGCCGCTGATCCGCGCCGGCGCTTCAAAACTGGACAGCGGATGCATCGTGCACTGACGGTCCACCCAGGCGGCGTCTGCCGCATTGACCGCGAAGACCGATGCCGGTATCGGCGGAATCTTCCAGCCATCGCCGTGGGCCACAGCCAGTTCCCGGTCTCTCTTGCCGTTATCGGGCAGATAGTCGCAAAGGGCGTTGCCATTCTCGGGAACGAAGGCGTCGAGATAGATGAGCGAATTAATCCGGTCCGGCATCCGGTCGGCGACGTGGCGCGCGACGATACCACCGTAGGAGTGTCCGACCAGGACGATGTCGCGTAGGTCCTCCCAAATCATGAGATTGGCGACGTCCGCGACATGGGTGTCGAGGCCAACGTCGCGGCTCAAGAGATGGGAGCGTTCTCCGAGACCCGTCAGCGTCGGCGTGAACACCCGGTGCGCTCCGGCCGTCAGCAGGCGACGCACGCGCGTCCAGCACCAGCTACCATGCCACGCGCCGTGGATTAGGACGTAATCGGTCATTGCGGAGTACTCCTTAGTGATGTCGGCGCCGTGACACGAGGCGACCTGAATGTGAAAGAAACGATGCCGCACATCGCGACGCCGCGCCGACATGTGGACAGGGCGCCTCGCCCTGCCAAGTCTGTTTTTCGTACTGGCAGTTCCGGCCGCCGGTGACTACATGGGGCGCATGTCAGTAAGCTATCGTCAGTTCTGCCCGATCGCGAAAGCATCAGAGATTTTCGCCACCCGCTGGACTCCGCTCATCGTGCGCGAACTGATGGCTGGCGTGCACTCCTTCAACGACATCCATCGCGGCGTGCCGCTGATCTCCCGCGCCGTCCTGGTCGCGCGGCTGCGTGAGCTCGAGGACTATGGTGTCATTGAACGCCGGCCGCGCGCCGACGGCGCCGGTCATGAGTACTGGCTCACGCCTGCCGGCGAGGGCTTGCGCGCGGTAGTGGACGCGCTCGGCCAGTGGGGAATGACCTACACCCACGACCGGATCAAACGTACCGATCTTGATCCCGCCCTCCTGATATGGGGATTGCGCAGGCGTGTCGATCTGAGTGCGCTGCCGGATCGCCACGTCGTCCTGCGCTTCGAATTTTCAGGCGTGCCGGCGAGCCGCACGAAATTCCGAATCATGTGGCTGATCCTCGGCCGATCCGGCGTCGATGTCTGCATGAAGGACCCGGGGTTTGCCGTCGATCTTACACTTCGCGGCAATATCCGTGATTACGTCGAAGTCTATCTTGGCCATACCAAATGGCGCGACGCGGCCGGCACTGCGCTGCAGCTCGATGGCGATCTGCAGATTGCAAGAGCGTTCCCTGTGTGGCTGCGATTTGAAACGGTAAGCGGCCGGAATGCTCCAGCCCCGCATTTGGCTGCTCGGCCTGTTCCCGTTCAGACCGATCATTCCGATCGGCTGCCGCCCCGCCCCCGCGGAATGCGGGCTTGATCGCCCGGCGACCCGCGCGACGGATCGCAGGCGCGCACGGTGCGTAGTCACGATAGGTCATCCGACCGGGGGCTGCCGGCGCTCTCCCCGAACATCCACGGCCCGTCTGGCGAACAGATTTCGCGCAACAAGACTCGCACGCAACAGCCCAATCGGGAATCCCCAAACGGATTCAAACGTCAGACTTTATCCACTAGATCATTGCCATCTTAGACGGTTGCCCGCAGCGGAGCCGGCCGTAGAGTTCGAGGCCACGGGCTGGCACCAGCAATCCGTGCAAGGTTGCGACGCGAAGATCGCGCCAAACGCGTCCCAGAGGATTGGCAGCCCCTGCAGCCGATCCGCCATAGGCTGAAGTGATTGTGTCCGCCGCTTCCGTAAGTAGCCGGATAGCGAATCCAACGTCGCGCCTGACGCGGGCGCGGTCGAGCATCGGCATATATTCACTCGCAGCCTCTGCGTTTCGATCGAGGTCTTCGGCCGCGCGCTGCACAATGAGATTCGCCGCATCGATCTTCGCGGTGATCTCTCCCACCTGCAGATGCGTAACGGCGGATTCAGCCATCATTTCATTCAGGCCGTAAATCATGCGGCCGGGCAATCGGTCGAGGAAGAGTTCAAGGGCAGTCTGCGCAGCACCTAGAAGCGGAAACAGCTGCGAAATTGTCAATAGTGGATCGGCGGCGGTGCGATAGAGTGGCGCATTGGCTAGCGCAGCTTGGGTATCTCCGACTAACAATCCTGACGCAGAGGTTACTCGCTCCTCCGGTATGAACACATCCCGGACAGAGACGCCGGAACTACCGGTTCCTCTGAGCCCCATCGCGTCCCAATCGTTCAGAATTGTGATGTCTTCGATGGGAACGAGAGCGAAGCCGTGATCCGTAACATTCCCGGCCTCGTCCACCAGGGGTATAGCGAGCAAATCCCAATTGGCATGATAAACGCCAGAATTGAATGCCCATTGGCCGTTCTCGATGACGTAGCCGCCTGATGCTTTAATCACCTTGGCCTTGACAAGGGCCGCGCCGACGCATCCCCGGAAGCCCTGAGGCGTAGCGGACAACTGGTCTGTAACGTGTTTTGGGTAGAGCGCATAGAGTCCCCATGCAGCATTGTTCATCAAGGCAGCAACCCAGCCAACTGACAAATCGCCGCGCCCGAGTTCGGCAAGCGCGGCCTTCCGTGTGTTCACATTGACTTCAAGACCGCCATAGCTACGCGGCGTTGAGAGCTTTAACAGCCCGGCGGCTTCGACGCGCTCGAAAAGGCTGGCAGGAATTCTGCCAAGAGTATGGATTTCCTCTGAGCGGGCGCGAAGCTCCGGAACAAGATCCCGGGCACGCGTTACGATCGTTTCATTCACGCCCGAACGCTGCCGAGAACGGGAAAGGCTGTCCAAATCAAAGCCCCGCGGCGAGTGTCGATTTGCTATCTGATGCGTCGTGGTCATCTGAATCTCCCAATTGATTGCCGGAGCGAGAATGGCCAGGCCGTGCTACCGCGCGATTTCAGCCTTGGAAATTAGCGTTACGATCGTAACCGACGCCGCGATTTCGTTCATTTATCAAAAATGGGAGAGTAGCGCGTTGCCGACTTGACCGGAAGACCGACCTCCGTAATCAGTGGATGGACGACCAGACGACCCGAACTCTGGATCTTATCATCGTATCGAGAGGCCGCCGAATGAACTCCCGTCTTTCCAGTTCAAAAGCAGGAATCGCAGTTTCTCGTTTCGGGCGAACGCTACGCTGCGTTTGCTTTCACCCTCGCAGCAGGAGAACGAAATGAAGCTTGTTCGATTTGGAGACCGGCGTACGGGCTTGGTGGTCGACCTTGAAGCAGGTCCGCACATCATCGATGTGGTTGCGAGCGTGGGCGCTTTGCTGCCGCACGATCCGATTTCAAATGGCGTACTGAATGGCATTTTGAGAGAAGGCGGAGATTGGGCGCCGCTTATCGAACACTGGTCTCACGCCAGCGCCGGCCTCCGGAGGCTAATCAATCTTGCGCTTATGGCGCCCGATCGTCCGCATTTAGTATTGCGGACCTATGACGACGCACAGGTCATGCTTCACGACTCCTGCGGAATCGTCGCGCTGGAGATCTCCGAGAGCGGGAAATCCAGTTTTGGGACCCTACCGGACGGGCTGTGATGCGCGCCCAGCTCGCGGATTGCTGGGCAAAGACGTGCTTGGGCGTATCCGAGACTATATCATGGCTCATCTCGAAGAGCCTATCGAGGTCGCCAAGCTCGCTGCTATAGCAGGGCGCAGTTCGTTCCACTTCACTCGCATATTCGCCCGCACTGTGGGCGTGACTCCGCACCGTTACATCGTGCATCTCCGACTGCAATGTGCAATTGAGCTTATACGCGATAGACAACATGGCTTGGCTGAAATCGCACTTCGCACTGGTTTTTCTGACCAGAGTCACCTTACACGCTGGATGCAGCGTGTTCATGGTGCATCCCTTACCCAACTGGTGAGCCGATGATGACCATGAACTCGCGGAAAGATGACAGCCGGCGATTGACATGAGCAGTCAAATCATCGTGTTGACCTTTTTGAATCGCTGATGCGCCGCGTCTGCTCCGCGAGTATGTGGTCATCCGTGTGTATCGGCTTCGCGTTTCGGCGCTGATTGACACAACAAGCCATTGAAATCTTTGCGATCGAAGAGGTCACTGCGTGGTGCCGATTCAGAGCGGCAACGCCCGCTCTCGATTACAATACTGTGCCCTCGGTATCAGCAGCGTGCCTTCTTGGCAGAATAGAATAAGGCACCTACACCACGGTAGTCATCAATACCGAGGTATCTATGAAAGAGACATGGTTTGTAACCGGCAACTCGGTTGGCTTGGGGCGCTCGATAGCGGAAGCGGCACTGGCCGAAGGCCATGATGTCGTCGCCTCGGCCCGTTGCGCCGGGGGCACCGACTGCAAGGAGCGTTACCATGAAATCGATCCATGTCGGACTAGTTGCAGCGGTCATGGTATCGACCGCGGCGCCGCGCACCAGCCCCTATTCCAAAGCCACGCGGGGCAACATCGACGTCGTGATCAACATCGTCTGAGCCGGACCTTCATCGGGTTAGCAATGTATGTGCCTGCCGAGGTGACGGCCCGGACGTCAGCAGATTTCCTCATTCCAGGGATTAAAACCGATGTCTACACTATCGTTTTGGACTAGCCGGCGCAGACTTCTTGGCGCCGCCGCGACGGCGGGCGTCGTCGGTCTGATGCCCGCTGCGCTGCGCGCGGCCCCCGCCGGCGATGCGATCCGTCCTTTCCGCGTCAATGTTCCCCACGCCGACCTTGACGATCTGCGCCGGCGCGTCTTGGCGACACGGTGGCCCGCCAACGAGACCGTCGCCGATCAATCCCAGGGCGTGCAGTTGGCGAAGCTCCAAAGACTCGTCCGCTATTGGGGCACGGACTATGACTGGCGAAAGGGAGAAGCGAAACTGAATGCCCTGCCAATGTTTGTGACCGAGATCGATGGTCTCGACATACAGTTCATCCACGTCCGCTCGCGTCATGAGAATGCTATGCCGCTGATCATGAGCCATGGTTGGCCAGGACCGCGAAGCTGGGTCGAACGGAGCTATCACAAGCTCATCTATTTCAACGAAGCGACAAGGGCGGCCACTTCGCGGCGTGGGATGAGCCGGAACTCTTCAGCACCGAGGTCCGGGCGGCCTTCACTTCAGATCTCTGCGCTGAGGGCTCATCGCTTTAGCGGTCGCAGTTCGGGCTGACGAGCCAAGCCTGAAATCTGGAGAAGAGGTGGGCTTTCGACGCAGAGGAAGCCCGCACTCTCCCAACTCAATGCTCGGGGCTAAGCGGCCGCGCCCAAGCGGAAAATTCTCCAGGAGAACTAACGGTGAAACCAGCTCTCATGACCTTGATAGCAGCGACTGCTGCTCTCTACGCGTCCACCACCATGGCTCAAACCGCGGGCGAGGTGCTCGGGCCGGCCGGCGTCGTACCGCTCACGACCCCGCAGCCCCCGGCGAAGATCATTGTCGATCCGCCCTTGGCCGAACCACTCTCCCACGGCATGGTCTTTATCCAGTATCGTGCCGAGAATCTCCGGATCGTACCGGTGTTCGGCCCAAATGCCCTCGATGTGTCGCCCCGCATCGGGCACATCCATGTCATCGTGGATGATGCGCCGTGGCACTGGGCTGATACCAGCGGCGAGCCCCTCATCCTCGTCGGTCTTCCCGCAGGACCGCACAAGGTCCAGATCATCCTGGCAAACGCGAACCATCAGCCCCTGGACAAAGCCGTCGTCGAATTCGTGGTCCCGGCGGGGGATGCAGCGAGCGGCCACCACTGACCGTTCTTCATCCTCACTTGATGAATCGAGCTCCTCTAACCGAATTGGAGAAAAATCAATGTTCGAAGAAATTAATCCTCATCGCCGCCGCTTCTTCGGTACGGTGGCCACGGCCTTTGCTGCCGCGCAACTCGGCTTGATCGGATTTGCAAACGCGCAATCCGGCACCGCAAAACCGCTGCCTGCGATCAAGCCAGGGACGAATACGTCGCTCGGCGGTCTGAAACAGATCGATGCCGGCGTTCTCAATATCGGCTATGCTGAAGCTGGCGCTCCCGATGGTTCGCCGGTCATTCTTCTGCACGGCTGGCCTTATGACATTCACAGCTATGTCGATGTCGCGCCTTTGCTGGCATCTGCGGGTTATAGGGTGATCGTTCCCTATCTCCGCGGCTATGGCACGACGCGGTTCCTTTCCGGTGATACGTTTCGAAACGGCCAGCAATCGGTCATGGCGCTCGACATTATCGCCTTGATGGACGCACTCAAGATCCAGAAGGCAGTCCTCGCTGGTTTTGACTGGGGCGCGCGCACGGCTGACATCATGGCCGCCCTCTGGCCCGAGCGCTGCAAGGCGCTCGTTTCCGTCAGCGGCTATTTGATCGGCAGCGTCAAGGCCAACCAGCAGCCGCTGCCGCCGCAGGCCGAATTGGCATGGTGGTACCAGTTCTATTTCTCCACGGAGCGCGGCCGGCTCGGCTACGACAAGAACCGCCACGATTTCACAAAGCTCATTTGGCAGACGGCGTCACCGAAATGGCATTTCGACGATGCAACGTTCGAGCGCTCCGCCGAGGCCTTCAACAACTCGGATCACGTCGCGATCGTGATCCACAACTATCGCTGGCGGATCGGCCTGGCGGCCGGCGATCAGCGATACGATGATCTGGAAGCGCAACTGAGCGCGGCTCCGGTCATCACCGTGCCCACGATCACCCTTGAAGGCGATGCCAACGGTGCGGCGCATCCGGTGCCTGCGTCTTATCGCAACAAATTCTCCGGCAAGTACGAGCACCGGCTGATCGAAGGCGGCATTGGTCACAATCTGCCTCAGGAAGCCCCGCAGGCCTTCGCTCAAGCCGTCGTCGACGTCGGCAACGCATGACCAAACGCGCCCTACAAGGCGCTTAACTACGCGGGCAATCGGCTACTGGCCCACGTGTCTACAGGCGATGCCAGGAAGTGCATCCCCTGCGGACGGAAACAGGAGCAGCTGGTGCCCCAGAACGGCCGTCGCCAGGCACCTGGCTGTTTTGTTGGCATGAACGGCTAGATCACCGCCCTATTGATCGAATGGCATCGGAGAAACTGCAGATGAACCATGGTGGCGTACCGTCGAGCGGCGAAACGAGTGGGTCCGGTAGAAGCGGAATCGAGGTGTTTAGCCCATCGGGCCAAAGGGTTAGTACCGAGCGAAGCCAGCCGACATGCCTTGTTGTCGAAGATGACCACACCATGCTGCACTTGGTAATGAACTACCTTCGGGAACACGACATTCGGGCGATCTCGGCCTCCGGACGCGATGAAGTAGCCGGCTTGCTTGTCCGCGAAGAGCCGAATCTAGTGATCCTCGATCTGCGGCTCGGCCAGGAGGATGGGCTCGATCTGCTCCGCGAGATCAGGTCACACTCAGATGTTCCCGTGATCATCACCACGGGTCATCGTCGCGACGAGATCGACCGGGTTGTCGGGCTGGAATTAGGCGCCGACGACTACATCACGAAGCCTTTCGGTCTGAGAGAACTTCTAGCGCGCATCCGGGCGGTGCTGCGTCGGCGGGAAGCCGGCCAGGCAGCCGTCCAGCGCGACCAGGAAAGAGGGCGCTGCCGATTTGGCGGCTGGCAGCTTGACCGGCGCATCCGGCGCCTCACTGATTCCAGCGGAATCCCGGTTGCACTGACCAAGGGCGAATACGCGCTTCTGCTTGCGTTTCTCGATGCTCCGCAGCGACCGCTTTCCCGCGAGCACCTTCTGCAGGCGACCCGGATCCATGAAGATGTCTTCGATCGTAGTATCGACGTGCAGGTACTACGGCTGCGGCGCAAGCTGGAGACCGATCCGAACGCGCCGCGCGTCATCTTGACCGAACGCGGCGTCGGCTACGTGTTTGCGCTGCCCGTCGAAGCACTCTGATGATGGCCTGTCGAACACACCGGCAAGTGAATGCCGGCCGGGTTCCGCGATGCGCGCCATTGTCCATTTCCGGAACCAAAGAAGCGGCGCGCCGCGTTACAACTGTAGCCTTAATCTCCAACGCTGGAATTTTGCGGCAACATACGCAAGGCAGGGTCTTCCGAGCTAATAGCTTTCGGGAGAGGTCAATGCAGTTCGACAAGCAATTCCATGGCGGCCGATCGCCGGTCGTCCTTACCGGGCACGGAGATGAGGCGAGCAGATATTCGACGGAGATCAGCGCGCTCCCGGTGTCGTCCGAGGATGATGCCACGCGGCGCTCAACCGTCGCGGCAGCGGCGCGGTTCATTGTGAAGGCTGCCGCGGGATTTGCCGCGTGCGCTGAAGTCGCAGTTCCGAACTTCCTGCTCACGGTCGTGTCCTGGACATTTGCGCAGGCTCTCGCGGGCTGCGCTGCCTATGGCGAAGCGATGTATCCAGGCTTTGTGAGCGTGGGTGAACCCGTAGATCAGCGCGATCCGGCGCGCGGCACGCCATCCGAGCACGGAAATCCGAATCAGCTTCAGAGCCGGACATCCGGTCTGAGTGAAATATCCCCGATTGCAAACGACGGGATCAGAGGACGCGCGCCCTTTTTGGTATCGCGTCAGACTCGGTCCAGCGCAGCTGCTCTTGTGAAGACCGAACACATCGAGCGATCGGAGAGGACGCACGCCGCTGTTGCGGGGTGGAGCACGTCTATCGCGTCGTTTCTTGCGAGCCTTCGATCGAGAATCCGCTGCGGGCGAGACAGCCGCATGACGATTGCCAAGCTGCGGGCTTTGGACGATCGGGGGCTGAGAGATATCGGAATTTCCCGCTGCGACATCGAACACCTTGCGGGCCGTGGAGATCGTTGCGAATGACACAATTGTGGTCGCCGGTCTCGTGTCGGCGTCACCATTTGGAAATTACGTCTGCGCGCAGGCTGGTGGTGCCGTTCGTTTCGCGCGCGGGCCGGCGGTCGCTGTGGATCTGCCTGACGCTACTACTGCTGGCGATTGGAGCGGCTGCGCAAGCTCCCGATTCCGAGCCTTCGGGCGCGAAGCCGTTGGCCGATCAGGAACCGATAACACCGATTCCGCCGCCGCCCGCGGCCGAGCCGCGGAAGCTGGCACTTGGAGAGCGTCTGTTCGGTGACCATCGCCTGTCCGCCGACGGAAAGCTCGCGTGCTCGTCCTGTCATGACTTGCGAACCAATGGTGCCGGCGGCGGCCAAACCGTGGCCCATGACGGGTCGAAACCTCCTTTCGACACTCTGACTGTCTTCAATGCCGCACTCAATTTTCGAATGAATTGGGAGGGCAACTTTCGGGACCTCGGGGCACATGTCGAGTCGTCATTGGAAAATCCGGTGAACATGAGGACGAGCGTTGATGAAGTCCTTCGCAAGCTCAACGCCGATCCGCAGATGGTGCAACAATTTCGCGCGGCCTACGGGCGTACGCCGGATCGCGCCAGCTTCCTGGACGCCCTGACGACCTTTGAGAGATCGTTGCTTACGCCGGGAAGCCGATTTGACCGCTGGCTCGGCGGCGAGACGTCGGCGCTTTCGCCAGGGGAATTGGCCGGCTATCAATTGTTCAAATCGCTCGGCTGCAGCTCTTGCCATCAGGGCGTGAATGTCGGCGGCAATCTCTTCGAGCGGCAGGGGGTCTTCCGTCCACTCGTGCCGGGGAAACCCGAGATTGTGCGAGTACCGAGCCTGCGCAA
>Ga0209733_1000139_pt1 | contig 10885 bp, 12 predicted proteins | sample BlaSpr_A8_OM2_M1_FD_187976 | JGI IMG/M metagenome (GOLD analysis project Ga0209733, IMG submission 187976) | Forest soil microbial communities from Thunder Bay, Ontario, Canada - Black Spruce, Ontario site 2_A8_OM2_M1 (SPAdes) (version 2) | ecosystem: Environmental > Terrestrial > Soil > Boreal...
AGGTGGAGAAGGCGTCAAGCAAAGAGGCGATCGGCAATTTGAGCGTGACCGACGTGAAGATGATCAGCGAGACTTGCGCGAAATAGGATTTCGGCAGGACAGAATGTAGGCGGGGTCAGCGATGTGTGCTGGCCCTTTTTTTTGCTGGCGGCAGAAAAAGCCGGGGGCGGAGCAACAGAACGTTTCTCGCGTTGCTCGGAATGACGCAGTTGCAGGAACTAGCGTCAGTTGTTGGAGTCTACGCAGCCACTGGCATACTTGCGGTATGTCGTTGAGGATTGGTGACACGATGCAGCGTGAGGTAAGCGGAGAAGATCTTCTTGCAATCGTGGCAGACAAATTCGTAGCGGGGCATACGAACCTCCTCGGGGAAGGAGTGGCTGGGGAGATTCTAGAACCGGAAAAGCGGGGCACAACATGGTTTTGGCGTTCAGCTGTTCAACCGGTTGACGCCGGCCGCTTGGTCTGAGCGGCGAAACAGAGCACTACACTTCCAGACTGCCCTTCTCGGACCCCTTCCTCCGCCGCTGTGGAGTCGTACGCATTGGAGTAGAATCAAACTCTCCTGAGCAGTTTTCCCAGGGGGTTGCACTCATGGAAACGCTCAATGCGCCGGATACTGCCCGCGGGGAAATGACCCGCATCGGCAAGTCGGTTGCGATCAAAGGGGAAGTCTCGTGCGACGAAGACCTTTATATAGATGGCCAGGTAGAGGGCACCATCGACCCGAAAGGGAACCGTCTGATCATCGGACCGAACGGGAGCGTTAAAGCCAACGTCAGTGCTCGCGCTGTAATCGTGCATGGCAAGCTGGAAGGCACTATTCATGCGAGCGACCGGGTCGACTTAAAGCAGTCAGCCATTGTCGTGGGCGACATCACGACTCAGCGCATCTCCATTGAGGAAGGCGCGCACTTAAAGGGAAGTGTCAACCTCCAGAAGGAGGCACCCAAGAAGGGAGGACCGGGTGGGATTGCTCTCTCCCCAAGTGAGGCTGCACAGCCAGAAAAAAGATGACCGATTGCACTGCTCCAGTGAATGATGAGCTTCAATGTCTTGCACGAACTGCCGATAACTTCCCTTCCAGAATCGGAACAATTCGGAACAATAAAGACAGGAGTTGGCGGGGACGGGTTCTCTTCACCATTGGATTGTCGAGGCTTGCCGAGGCGGTCACGAATTCTGCGTGGTTAAGTCCCGAGCCCTTCCTGAGATGCGGGTCGCAGGCGAGCCACTGGAGTTAATCCAAACGGAGGAAGCTCAGTACAAGCTCGAATAGGTCCGCCGATACGGTCCAGGCGCTTCAGCGCATTCAACGCCGTCCGCGCCACCCTAGCAACATGCCGAGACCGATGCCCGCGAGAACTGCTCCAGCCAATCTCTTGCGATCACTAATCGGAACGAAACGAGTCTGCTCATCGCTTACTTCTATGACTCCCGCGGGAATAGCCCGTACTCCTCCACCGCCGCCCCCGCCTTCGCCCCGAGCACTGGAATCGCCCACACCGCCCGTACCCGCCCCCGCTCCGTAGCCATACATGACTTTTGCCACCGGAATGATCGTTTTGCCGTGGGCTGCGATGGGTTCGCCGTAGATGGCTTTCACGTTCGCTTGGCTTAGAATGCTTTCCTTCAGTGATTGCAGAAGGGCTAGGCTGCTCATTTCAGAACTCCTCGCAAGACAACTATTATCCTCCTTTTCTGATCTTTATCTGGTAGTAGCGCGGTAGGCGGTCTTGAAGCTGTCATCGGCGATCACGAGCGTCGAGGACCAGAGGTGCACTAGCGTTATGCGCAAGCGTCAGACGAGGCCGATTCCGCTGGATGTGACGTCGCGGGACGAAGGTTGGCTGGACCTCGATGGTCTCGCCATGGTCGAGGTTACATCGGAAGAAAAGGATTACCCGGTGGAGTCTGCGCTGGACGCCGGCAAAACGCGGGGCTGGCGTGCCGCCGATTCTGGCACCCAAACCATCCGACTAATCTTCGACGAGCCGCAAAGACTCACACGCACTTCGCTGGTCTTCGAGGAAATCGAGACATCGCGTACCCAAGAGTTTGTCTTGCTATGGTCTGGGGATAACGGACGCTCGTCTCGAGAGATTGTGCGCCAGCAGTGGAATTTCAGTCCTCCGAACGCAACACGCGAGGTCGAGGAATTTTAGGTTGCACTATCCGACGTAGCTGTTCTTGAACTAGTGATTGTGCCTGACATCAGTCGAGGATCGGCTCGCACCTCGCTCAAGAGTCTGCGCCTGTCTGGACTTTAGAAACCGAGGATGAAATCATTATTCCATTGAGCGGCTAGCAGTTTTTCCCTGCTGGCTGGATGTTCTTCTCGCCTTTCTTCCTCATTCATCCATCCTTCGTCATAGGAAGTTGCCATCTGCGCATTCCGAAGTCCTGAGAGGGCTAATCGTGACACCCGTCGTAGCATAAGAAACTCAGCAAATTCGATCCACAAACATTTCTTTCGACCATCAACGGCGGTCGAAAGATCGAAGCCGTTCCCAAGAAGCAGACCATCTTTGCTCAGGGCGACTCGTCCGATGCTGTGTTTTATATCAGGGAAGGAAAAGTAAGACTCACCGTTGTATCAAAGATCGGAAAGGAAGCCACCATCGGCATTCTGAACAAGGGCGATTTCTTCGGAGAAGGTTGCCTTACCGGACAGCCTCTGCGACTGTGCTCCGCAACCGCAATGACCGATTGCACAGTGATGCGAATCGACAAGAAGTCGATGATGGAAGTGCTTCATCGGGAACACACGTTCTCCGACATGTTTGTGGCATATTTGCTGACACGGCACATTCGATATGAAGAGGATTTGGTTGACCAGCTTTTCAATTCCAGTGAGAAAAGACTAGCCCGAACATTGCTATTGCTGGCCCATTTCGGCAAGGACGGCAAGGCCGAAACTCTCATCCCCAAAATGAGTCAAGAAACCCTCGCAGAAATGATAGGCACAACTCGCTCGCGGGTTAGCTTTTTCATGAACAGGTTCAGGAAATTGGGGTTCATTGATTATCAAGCTGGCGATGCATTGCAGGTTCACAGTTCTCTTCCTCAACATCGTTCTTCACGACTAGAAATTTGGTACGTTACCATGCAGACAATGGTTTAAAACGATTATTAGACTTTGACGGACCTTTCCCCGCCGCCCCCGTTTCCCCTCGTGAGGGATTTGATGGCACGCAAGACGAGATCAACGAATCCTCGGTCAAAGAACTCACGGTCGCCAAACCCATCGGATTACCCGCCTACAATGTCACTCTACGAAATAGAAAGTCGCGTGGCGGAAGCCAAGCTTGCCGCCGAAAGAAAAAGAAAAAATAAACAATCAACAGCGAAAGAGAACAAAGTAAGCAACTTGGATCGGGGGAATGCTCTGTAAGAACTGTCGGGAACCGGCGACGGGCCGCCGTCACGGATTATTTGGGTTTCGCTGGACTCAGGGCATCATCATTCCGCGTCAACACCCATATCGTCCCACCCGCGGCAAGCGCCCCGGCAATTCCGATCGTGATAGGAGAATCGAAAATCGCTCCCGCTGCTCCAGGAGCGGCTGCTTCTGCTAGTCCGTTCTTTCTTTTCCTGTTCCTGCTCTGCGATTGTGAATCGTCTCGAGTGGTCTGCTGACCTTCCGCCAGAGTCGAGGTCCCAGTGTCATCGCTGATCGTCAGGTTACCCTTTCGCGCTACGATCTCGACCCTACCGTCCACATCTCTGACATCAAATTCCGTCCAAACACCAGCGGCCGGTGCCACCGTGACAGCGTCGGCGCGAGTCGCCAGCAATTTCGAGGTCGATATTGTTACTGCCCCGTGCTCCAACTTGAGCGCGCTGCCCTCGTACTGGACGAGCGAATCATTGAGAACCAGAACGCTTGACCCGGTAGCGTTGATGTTCGCAACGGAGTCCGCCCCCGTCTGCACCAAGTCGCCGGAAAAGATGGCCGACGATCTCGCGATGGTGTTGCCATTGAGCAATGCGGTCCCATGGCTGTAGAGCATCGCCCCAGGCAAGTCCGCCGCCAATAAGGGTGCCGGAAGAATAATGACCATCATGCAACTCAGCATTTTCAAATAGAAAGGCCTCATCGTCGCAGACATTCTCATCCTCGGGGACCACCGGTGATGATGCTAATTCGAAAAGCCGTGGAACGCAAACCAGACCCAGTCGAAAGTAACCACCCTTCCCACAGCCGCTATTAAACACCTGGGTGCCCCGTGAGGTGCTGTTGAAGAAGATCGCCCAAGAATACTGGCTCGGTGCAGCCGCCTTGCATGAAGCAGAAGCGTTAACGAGGGGGAATCCTTTCGCGAGGTCGCCGATCTCTACCATCGTGCGATATCAGACGGCGATCGACCGCCAGCTCTTTCAAGACCGCCGCCGCAAGCTTGGCCGTCGCCGCCGAAATAGGTTGTGCCGTAATGGCGGTAGCAGGCTTTCGGGAGGGTTGCGAGCACTTTCTTTGGTGTTCCCGTGAACTTCATTTCCCTAGCCGACCTTGCGGCCAACAAACAGGCCTTAGGTCGGAGTAGTGATTTGAAGGACCTGAAGCACGCTCCAAAGAGCACTGACTCAAAGAGATGAGTCGTCGAAAGGATGTCTTTTCCCGGAACACTCAGCGATTTCCGTCAGCTTAATAATACGCACGTGCGTCCGTTTCCCACCTCAGATTTTGTTTGTTCCAAGAAAGTAGCTTGCGATCAATTCTTAGGATGGCCTTATTCCCTAGCTTCGCGCGGATGCACGAACCGTCGATCTTATCCACTACAGCCGCGCCCCCACCCGACTACAGCAACTCGGTCCCCTGCTTGATCCAGCTCCCCTGATTTCGCTGGGTGTACCATTTGCTTGCTCGATCCGTCAGGTAGTCAAGTCCGGTAGCGGCGAACCCCGAGTCGTTTTTCCAGAGGGGGAACATAGCCCCATGCTGAAGGATAAAGATGTCACGGTCATAAGAAATCAGACTCTTGAGCCGGCTCTCAATTTCCATAAGTCTTACTGGCAAGACTTCAGGCGGCAGGAGAAAGCTCTGAGGATAGGCATATTGAGCGCGCCACCCGCGCTGGTGCTCAACTATCGTTCCCCAGAGCAGGACCTGTCCGTAAATTAGCGATCTCTGATAACCGGGCCGGTGTAAATGCTCCAGACGCTTGCTGGCATAAATTCCGCAAGTGCACTTAAGATGCGGAGCATCATACGGACAAGGTTTGCTCTGTGGCGCCTCCAATGCGCGAACTCTGAAAGTCTGCAGCTCGCTTCGAGCGGTTCGCCGGGTCGCCATGGCTCGCCATTGAGTGACCGCAATCCCGCCTCGTCCCAGTGCCAAAGGCGGCAGCCGATGATCGGCGAGATGTAATCTGGGGCGCTCGTCACTGCTTGGCTGGTTCTTCCTCGGCATAGGGCTCCGTTGCAATCGGTTCCGGCCAATGTTGTGCCTCTTTAAGCGGAAGTTCCAATGGCTCGACAACGATGATCCGAACCGATTCACCGATTTGCATGGGCTGTTTCTCCGATCCGCGCAAAAGACCTCTGCGATGGACGACATGCTGTCCCCGCATGTGCGGCGGCGGTCTGGCGCGTGAACAGCTTTTCGCAGATTAAGCATCGGCGTACGTTCTGGCTTACGACGCAGAACATTTTGCCAACTCGGTCGTCAGCAACGGTTGCTCTGATGGGTCTGTTCTTCAGCACATGAGTCTCCCGTTGCTAAGGCGTCCCTGAGGCTGCAAGGCGGCCGGACATTCGTGGGTGCCTGTTGCTGATCAGCCGGGGGCAAGCCGAGATCGCTTATCGCAACGCGGCTTCTTGCATTGCTTGCACCATTGCGCGCAGATCGCGCATCGTTGTGACCAGATTGGACTGCTCGGCATCCTCGCGCCAATTCCCGGAGACACCAAAAGTCTGAAAATCATTCTCTATGCCCTGGGCTTTATGGGCGTCAGCTTCGAGGAGATCGAAAGTGACGCCTACATTGCGGTTCGCGACGTTGCCTGCATCGTCAATATACAAAGATGTGAGAACGAATATCGGCGCGCCGTCCATCAGTCACCTCCATGCACGAAGGGGGATGGGTTGGTTTAAGACATCGGGGGGAAGAACGATGATCTACTTAACGATGATCTACTTGCAGTATACAAAGGACCGGGAAACAACGGCCATTTTGGCGCCCAGTATTTGCAGAAATCTTTGGTAACCTTTCCCTGGCTTCACTACCTGAGTGCTGCAGGGAAATTCACCGGAATCATCCTTCACCACGTCCAGACGCAAGAGTCGTTCAAGCCCCAATGCAGGCCATGGGCCCCTGAGGTAGCTCCCATCTTTGCCTTGTCGGATAGGCGTCCGCCTCGTGGCCGCGCCGAACGGGCACGGTACCCGCTCCTGGTTGCTCGGCGCGCAAACCGGCCGAAAATCCGCCGGGCGAACCGGTGCAGGCTACGGTGGAAGTTGATCGTCTTCCGCCGGCTCCCTCGATGGTGGTCTCCGCCCGCTTCGGGGTCAGAGTTTCCAGGGGCTCCCGCCGGAAGAGGGATCATCCAACTCGACTCCCTCCGTTCCAGGTCCTTGGGACGACAGCCCGTTGGTTCGGCGCGCGTTTCAAGCCGAGGGCGGGACCGCCAGGCAGCCGGTGGACGCCAGGATTGCGGATCCTCCGGGCACCTCGGGTTTTTGAAGGACAAATCATTGGAAAAGCATTTTTAGGGGTATTAGACATCGTGCCTGACATCCACGCATTACGGACGAGGTCGGGCAACATCGTAGTAAAAGGAAAACTTAACAATGAAGTACCGTAAAACGTTGTACAACCACAAACTCGCAACCCAGCCTTTGAGAGACCTTCTCGCGCTGGCAGGACCCGCCATAACCCCCGAAGAGATGCAAATTCTTGTGGCAGTCGTCGGCTCTTACCAACGGATGCGCGGCGGGTTCCCCACCGAGCGACTCCGCAACGATCTCGACGCTTTGTACACGAAAGCATTCAAGACAGCCTTTGACACGGTGTCTGCATTGGCGTCGCTCTCATCGGACTACGGTTGGCTGGCGATCAAAAGCATGGAACCGTCGACCCAGCCGTCGAAGGAAGAGATTCTTGGGGCGGTGTATGCAGCATCGCACGAGTTAAACCCGGAAATCGTGGCGGTTCTCGAGCGTTGCCACCAACTTCTTTTTCTGGCTTTAGGCGCTGCTGCAAATCGCATCGACGCCGCACTCAAAGCTGCCAAGAAGAAATAGACCATTAGTCGGACCGGCACGGGCGCTTCCACGCCTGTACCGGTCCCTCAACCCCCACGTCGCTCGTCTCGCCCACGCCTGCCCTCCGCTCGTCGGTCTGTCCGTTTCCTACCCGGTCCCTCCCCGGTGTTCACCCCGCACCCACTCCCGTCGCGCCCCCAGGCGTATCGGTCGGAGGCGTTAGGCACCGCTGCGGATAGGTACGCTGTACTTCCGGACCTGTACGGACCCCATAGGTCCGAGACGGTCCCGCCCCACCCACGCTGGATGCCACGCAACCCTGTCCTCTTCCGGTCCCAGCCCGGTCCGGTGATCCGTAGGTTCAGGGCGCCACGGATACTTCCGCACCTGAGACCGATCCCCCTAACTCCTGCCGCTCCGCCCACGCCGGTACCGCAAACACACTAGCGGGAACTATGGCCACGGGAAATTTCGACAATGAACGAAATTCGACCGCTGCCAACCTCCATATGTAGAAGCCCCAGACCTCTGGACAACCTGAGATTGGGCTTTCCCGGCAGAAGCCGTTATGAGGACCTATGAACCACACAGAAGAAAACACTGGAGCGAATGGCAGCGCGCCGTTCGGCGAAGAGGAGCAGACAGCGAGCACAACCGCACCAGCCGTGCGCAAACCGATTTCGCCGGCGAAACTGGCTGCGAATCGCCGAAACGGACAAAAGTCCAAAGGACCGAAAACGGAGGAAGGGAAATCCCGCAGCCGTTGGAACGCCCTCAAGCATGGCGTGCTGTCGCAGCGCTTAGTTGTACTGAACGATAACGACGGGCAGACCTATACGCTATTGCTCGAGAATTTACGGCGCGACCTGAATCCGGGGAACGCACTGGAAGAGATTCTCATAGAGAAGATTGCGATGGCGTACTGGCGCCTGCACATCGCCTATGGGTACGAGGCGGAATTCGCGCGCTCGCGTAATGAATTCATTGTCGTCGCCGATCGCATGGGACGATACGCGAACACGATTCACCGTCAATTGCTGCAGGCGATGAATGAACTCGAGCGCTTACAGCGTCGTCGCAACGGGGAAGCCGTTCCCGCGCCGATCAACGTCGATGTAAACGTCAACGCTCTCGAGGAAGGATTGACGGACGGACGAGAGGGACCGTGGGACTTGTCGCACTTTGTCGGCAGCGGTTCCACCCTAGCGCCCGCGCGCCTCATCGGAACGCGCGACCCTGCAATTGCAAGCAACAACCAGCCTGCTCCGTTCTCCAGAGACGCGGCGGAACAGTTTTGCGAAACGAACCCACCGCTGGATCAGACCAGCACTGGTGACCGGTCCTGAGGAGAGACGGCGCGCGACCATGGACGGTTTTCTGCAGCCGGCGGCTAGGCCAGAGGAAGGGGCTTGTCCTCGACAATGCAACACACCGGACGCTGCACTTTCGGAACTGAAGCTTCAACTCCTAGCTAAAATTGAGCAGGCCGCGGCCGAAGTGGCCCGGCAAAAGATCCTCACGAACTGGAACCGCCGGGATCCTCCGAACTCGGCCGGGGTGTCGGCCGGAGCAATCGTCCTTTGGCCAGCCAGAATCCTGAGGCCCCAGCGCTCGTGTTGGAAAGCGTAACTGCCGTTCGGGAAACGGTCGCACGGCTGATCGCCGACCTCTACGCCGGCAGACCTCATCCCAGAGTCGCCGCCGGCCTGGACCCGTTGCTGAATCTCCAGGTGCGCGCCATCGACCGAGACTGCTAACGGGCGCGCAAAGTAACCGGGTCCTATCCCCACATCGACCGCGTCCACGCACATTCGCCGCGAAAGCAACGGGTATCCTCCCAGGCCAACAAAGCCGAACGGAAATTACCCTCCCATCCGCAAGATTTAGAAGCTGGCAAAAGATCCGCAAAAAATGAGGCTCGCGATTTTTGGTCCGGAGTTCCAGACCTGAATACCAACACGGGCAAGAGCCGCCAACACAATATTTTGGTGGCAGGTGGTGTTGTTTGGCATTTTTGAACGTGGTCAAAAAAAACCGCGGGGCGGGAGATATGCGATAGGATCGTCTATCTCCCGGTCGTTAGATATTCGTGAATGGATTTGGCGGCGCGGCGGCCGGCGCCCATCGCGAGAATCACCGTAGCGCTGCCCGTCACAATATCTCCTCCAGCAAATATTCCTTCACGCGTGGTGCGCTGCGTTTCCTCGCTGGCCTGAATGTATCCACGCTTGTCCGTGCCCAGACCTGGCGTGGTGCTTTGTACAATCGGATTGGCGCTGGTTCCGATGGCGATAACCGCAACTGACAACGACAGATCGAACTCCGAACCCTGAATGGGCACGGGGCGCCTGCGGCCGGAGGCGTCCGGTTCTCCCAGTTCCATACGAACGCAGCGCGCGGCGGTCAACCATCCTTTGCCATCGGAGACAAACTCAATCGGAGCCGTCAGCATCTGGAAATCGATTCCTTCCTGGCGCGCGTGGTGAACTTCTTCTGCGCGGGCGGGCATTTCGGCGTCGCTGCGGCGATAGATCACGTAGGCCTTGCGCGCACCCAGGCGCAGTGCAGAGCGGATCGCATCGAGCGCCGTGTTGCCACCGCCGATCACGGCTACATCTTTTCCCTTCAAATCGAGCATGGGCTCGTCGTAGGTTGGAAACTTGTAAGCCTTCATCAGGTTGATGCGAGTCAGGAATTCGTTGGCGGAATAGACGCCGTTGAAATGCTCACCGGGAATATTCATGAACTGCGGCAGCCCTGCGCCGGTACCAATATAGACGGCGTCGTAACCCTCTTCTCCCATGAGTTCATCGATGGTGACCGTGCGGCCGACGACGACGTCGGTCTCGAACTCGACGCCCATTTCGCGCATGTAATCGATTTGTTCGCGGATGATCTGCTTCGGAAGGCGGAATTCAGGGATGCCATAGACGAGCACGCCGCCGAGTTCGTGCAGGGCTTCGAATACGCGAACCTTGTGACCCTTCTGGATAAGATCACCGGCAACCGTGAGACCTGAAGGACCGCTCCCCACAACGGCAACTTTCTTTCCGGTGGGCGGAACGTTGGGAACGACATGAGTTCCCATGCGCTTTTCATAATCGGCGACAAAGCGCTCCAGATAACCAATGCCGAGCGGCTTCACTTTCTTCGACAACAGACACTTGCCCTCGCAGTGATCTTCCTGGGGGCAGACGCGCCCGGTAACGGCGGGCAGGACATTGTCTTCGCGAATTTTCGCCGCTGCGCCGAGGAAGTCGCCGACCACGATCAGTTCGACGAATTCTTTGACCTTCACGCCAACAGGGCAGTTGTCGCTGCAAGTAGGCTTCGCACATTCCAGGCAGCGGAGGGCTTCCTGCTGAGCGAGTTCAGGGCTATAGCCGAGATTCACTTCGGTAAAGTTGTGGGCGCGCTCCTCTGCCGGCTGCTCGGGCATCGGTTGGCGCGGAACCTTTACGCGTTCCTTCATGGGCAAGGGGTTTGACGACTTCTTTACGGTGGGGCTCATCGTTGATCTCCTTGCCGGCTTGCCCGGGCCACTGCACACGCGTGTTCGAGTTCTCTGCCGGACGCTTCTGCGCTGGTGACTCGCTGGAATTCCGCCAGAGAACGCTGCTCGGCGTCGCGGTACATCGAATTGCGCTGCACCAGCACAGCGAAGTCGACGCGGTGCGCGTCG
>Ga0209733_1000140_pt1 | contig 10875 bp, 5 predicted proteins | sample BlaSpr_A8_OM2_M1_FD_187976 | JGI IMG/M metagenome (GOLD analysis project Ga0209733, IMG submission 187976) | Forest soil microbial communities from Thunder Bay, Ontario, Canada - Black Spruce, Ontario site 2_A8_OM2_M1 (SPAdes) (version 2) | ecosystem: Environmental > Terrestrial > Soil > Boreal...
CCGAATCAGAGTAACCGTTCGTCTTGGAGGGTGGGCCAAATCAAACCGCCGAACTGGGCCAGATCAGAGTACCGAAATCATTCGTGCGTCAGTGGAACATCTCAGCACGCGGAGAAGAGTTGTTCCGCACTCTGTCGAGGTCCAAGCGGACTCTCTTTATGAAGCCGTCGCTCTTGCCGTGGCCGAGTTCAGAGCCGATAACCCAGCCGCTCCCGGCCCAATGACTGAATTTACGGTTTCGATCCAACCGCCCGCCATTGAACACAGGATTCGTTTGAGCCAGGTTTCGAGGTGGGCGAAAGGTGACACGAGAGAAGGGTCTGCAGGAATTACAAAGCGACAGCGTATTAGGGCCTTCTGGAAAACCGCAAGTCGGAACCCCAGAAGTAATTTACCTAGTTCGCCCCGACCGAGTCGCTTGGCCCCCCTTGTTCTGAACCACTAGCTCAGCTGGTGCTCTAGCACGTTCGAGGAGTGAACGCATTATTGCACAGCGAATTACAAGCCTTTGACCAACTTGTCTATCAGCGCTGAGACCTCTGCTTCAGGTGCATCCTCGATTAATATGAGTAGCAGAGTTGTTTGACTCCATTCCTTCCATATTCGGCTCAACATCCCAACCACACCACCTGTTCCTACACCAATGGCACTGGCCACGGTCTTCACATGGGTTATCTCCTCCGGGTGGGTCATTAGGTAATAGCACACGCAGACAAGCACCACCAATAATCCAGCGGCCACGCATCCAAATAGAATTGATAGCTTCTGGCGATACTTTCGGAGTTCGCCGATCACGCTGCTGGAGATAACACCGCCTGCCTTAAGTCTACGGCCAGCCGCCCTTGTCACAATGCTTTTCAAATCATCCATTGTCACGCCCTCCCGGAGCTTAGTCCCAAATCAAGAAGCAACACCGTTTTGGTGTCCTAGCCTACGCACTTCCTGCTCAACAAGCTTGCTCGCCATCAGTCGAGCGCGCAGATAGGGCTGACAGTCCTCTGCCACTAGTCGTAGCGTCTTCGATATGCACTCAGCACCCCACAATAACTCCTGGACTGTTGGGAACTGAACGACCCTGAGGGCATGCCGGCGTCTCGCTCCAATGTAGTCGCCGAGCACAGTTGATGTGCACACAGTCAGATCCAGTACACCCTCAAACGAACTCGCGATCGACACCTCCGTTTCCTCTTTCGTGTGGAAACCGTCGGGCAACTCAAGGCGGTTTCCGGGATTCAGCAGCCCCTGAAATACCGAGTCCATCGTGTCTCGCCTCCGGCTCATTCGAGTTATGTCAAGCTCCAACACTTGCTGCACTCCACCCGAGGTACCGTATTCCTCTGCAATGTCGACCATCAGCGCTTTGGTCAGCACATCTCTGAGACTCGGGCCGCGGTTCGGTCCTCCTCCCAACAGGCCCGAAACAAAAGTCAAGAGACGATCCTTCAGTCCAGGTCGTCGCGATTCATTAGCAGACAGTGCAGCTGACAGGTAGCGCACAAAAGGCGTCTCCATTTCGCACGAGCGTAGCCTCTCGACAAAATGCCCCCTATCAACCGGCTTTACAAAATCATCGCTGACAAGCTCTGGACCTTTCCAATGGGCAAACAGAATCACAACACTTTTGGAAGAAGTGCATTCTCGAATGTCCAAAAGCTTGGCACCGAGGCGGACCTCAACCTTCAAGTCGGCTGCAAAGTCACGCAGGTGCAGGAGTGGCTCGGCAACTAGTGGCCAATATTCCGTGTTCCAGCGATCGGTCAATCTTTGTGCACGGGTGGCACCGTCCAGACCGGCGGTGTTGAATTTCGACAGCCAATCAGATGTACCCACGGCCGCTACAAAGTCAGCCTGCGTAAGTGGTACGCTAAGCAAGAGCGCGATGTCATCAGGCGAAATGTTAGAGTCCGGATCGACTACCATCTACGTACTTTCGACGACTGATGTATATCTGAGTCTCGGCTTTGTCGTTTACAACAACGACCAGGCGCTTGAGCTGCGCATCGCTGAGTGTTCTCAGGTCATTCCTCACCGAAAGAACATATTGAGCAACGCTTGCGCCGTCTTTCGACACGAGAGCTAAGTTTTCGTTGCTCGATGCAGACAAGTGGGCCGCGCCAATAGCCAACTCGTCCTTATCGAAGCCCGCGACGATGGATAAGTCCGAGGGCAGAACCCCAGCAGCTTTCGGTCCGAACGAAAGTCTAATGGCAGATGGAACTCCGTCCGTTGCTGTGTTCCAATTTACTTCCTTCAGAAAGCCTTGCACTGTGTTTTCGTCCAAACTGCCAACACGCACCTCCTCCCAGATCTCCTTCGGATGTATGATCCCCAAACGTTCGAGCAATGCGCGGCCCTTTTCGGTAAGTTTGCCTATTGTCTCTAGAAATGAGTTGCGGCCCTTTGCATCATCCTGAATCAGCGCATCTATTTGGCGATCACCTTTGGATGACGAGGCCGACTCAGCAACGGAGTGTTCAAACTCAAAAGGCTCAGCCGAACTCTTCGCGCCATCCTTGATTCCCAGGCTCAAGGTTTTTATATGAGCTTCGGAGTCGTCGAAAAATACAACCGCCTTTGGCTGTTTCGTTCCAGCTTTGGCGGACGTTTGTTTCAAATAATCAACCAAAGACGGTGTGTCGCGGACTTCAATAGTAATTACCTTCGGTGGCGGGGTGGGGTTCGACTCCGTCACATAGGCGATCTCTTGGTCATCGTGGGCAATAAAGACACAGCACTCATTTTTTTCCGCAACAGCCTGGAGGTCACCTACGAACACGCTCTTACCCGTGTACTCCTTAGTTCCCAGATGACCTGACCATTGGGCCCACGTCGGCTGATCTTCAGCAGTCGATTTTGGAATCTCCAGAGCTGCCGCTGCTGATCTCTCCTCCGCTTTGGTGCTCAGAAGTTTGTTGAGGTCCTCTCCTTCTCGCACGTTGTCGTGCTCAATCGCACGGGCCAGCGATGTCGCTTGCTCTTCGGCTTCTCCGGCGCTCGAAGGGTTGTACTGTAGGATGTACCCCTCCTCCGTGCGCTTAAGATTCACGCCAGCAACATCTGGCGTCATTTGCAAGCGTAGAGTCTGTGCGTCTACATTATGACCGCCGGTACTAGCAAGCACGTGGGTTCCTGCCCACGAAACCACAATGGACGGAGTTTTGATCGAACTTGTTGAAGTGGGCGGTATGTGGCTTACGTAAGCCTCGCGGACCGGCTCCAAGTCCTGCGCCCCTGCTGCAATGTTCGCCAAGGTTTCTCGAATGCTGCTGATCGGATCTTCCTTCGACTCTTGTTCGAGCGTTTTTAGTCGATTTTCTAAATCGCTCTGTCGACGATCCAACTCTTGCTTCGTTGTTAATAAAGCGAGTGCATCAGATGCACCAGAAGCGTCAGCCTTGGCAGCCCTTACCTTATCGTTATAGGCATTGGCATCGACTTCGAATTTCTTTCCGTCAGACTCAAGCTGTGCCCGGGATTTCGCTAGTGCCCCTTGCCGCGCGTGCTCATAAGCGGTTGCTTCATCGGAAAACCTGTCGGCCAATATTCGAGCGAGCTTCGCGTTTGTGGTATTCGGATACCTTGAGTAAAAAGCCTTTAGCTTGGGTTCCATCTCGTCCGTGTAAATCTTGCGAGCGCCTTCCAATTTGCCGGCCTCCAAGTCATCAAGCAATTTGGCCGTCGCATTTGCGAGGATTCCCCGCGAGGCTGAGCGAGCAGAATCCGCACGGAGTTTCTGGAAGCCATCAGAAGAAGGCAGTGGCGTTGGCGCCGAGGCTTTTTGCACCGCTCTAAATACCTGATACAAGGTTGTGTATTGAACTACGCGTTCTAGATTTGGATCGCGCTGTCCCGCAAAGTACTGGTACGCATCCTCTTCATGCTTCCTGATCGCAGCATTGGCTTGATCGTCCGTTGTTCCAGCGATGTACGTCACCGGAAGTGCCCCTACCTGTCTGGTTGCCAGTAGTGAGACATCAGGCCTCTGCACAACAACACCGAATCCCGCTGTATTCCAGTTGAAGGTGACGCTTGAACTGCCCGTCTCTGCCGTCACAATTTCCGAGAGAGTTTTCTTGCCAAAAGGAAAATCATGTGGTCGTACATAATTGAAGTTCTCGTAATCTACAGTTCCAGCTTCGGACCACGATTTCAGAAGCTGATCTGTAGTGTTCAAGAGTGCCCCTAGTTCAGTATCGATTAGTGCGTCGCTCAAGTAGACCGGCGCCCAGTCCTTATACAGGTAAGTTCCCGAATTCAATTTACCGGCAAAAATCGCGGTCCGTTCATAGCTTTGGGACAGCTCATCCACTGACTGGCGAGCAAGTAGAGAGAACGTCTCAAATCGCAAGGGCGGAACAACCGTCAGCGGTTCGGTCCGTGCGCGTCCAACGATTAGCGTTTGACCATCGTTGGTCCAGAGCCCTCCCACAATCGCATCTGAAGCCACTGCGAATATTCTGAACTGAGGGAGAAGTAGATCCAAATCGTGGCTATCGGTCGGAGCTTGAACAAGAAACTTTGTGGGAATGGCCAGTATGATGAGGGTTCCATCAGTCGAGCCGAACACTCCAGATGCGTTCTTCGATGTGATGTCTCGTAACGCAAGACCCTGCGAACCCCATTCATAACCCACAGGGTGCCAAGTCTGATCTGAGTCCATGGTCCAACGCCGCAGCTCGGCTGGAGAGACGTGAACGTTCGGTGCGCCGATAGCTGTTCCAGCTTGATTTCCTGCGAAGAAATCGACCATCCCTCCGTAAGTAGTGCCGAAGAGGGCATGGTAAAGCGCTGCTATTCTCTCTCGAAATACCGGGTCGGAATCGAGTCCAACGTCAGTTTTCGCACGGACTGTGAGCACAAGGTCCTCAAGCCAACCATCAGTCAAGAGTTTCCATTGTTCTCTTTTCCCTGACACAAAATCGGGACCAAAAATCACCTTTACCAATCGCTCCAGGTCAGGTTTCGACATAACCGGAGGAGGCTCCGACACAATGAGGACCATGCTACCGTCTGGCAAGCGTTTAGCAGCTATTTCCTGATACGGGTATGGATGTTGGGTTCGGAAGTCAGTCCAGGCTAAACATGAAGCGTCGCTTTTACAATCCGGCTGATATGGGGGGACCTTCGAAAAGTGCACATCCCACGCCCAGTAAGCAAGTGTAATGTAGCCAGCAACTACGAGAACCAGAGCAGTGGCTATGCCGAGGAGAATCTTGGTTCTCAACCTCATCTTGGATGCCATCAGCAAACCTCCGACTGAACCTTAGAAGAGACCGAAGAAGAGCTAACGTTTAAGAATCGCCGCCATCGGACTTCCGGCAACGAAGGCGAGGCTTGCCCCACGCGCGCGATGCACGTTGGACACACTTCACACTTCGTTGGGGAAAGCGGCGAGTAGAAGCCCCCTCGGATGAGAAGCTCAGAAACGCTTCATCCTTCTGTTCGCCGAATTAGCCAAGAAGATATGCCTCCGCTCTGGCGATGTCAAGAACAAGTGCTAAGAAATCTCTTCCCCCTGATACCAGCCCTAATCGAGCGCACTTTGTAATACTCAAAGCCGTCTACTAAGGCAGACAGCTACAATTCCATTTTGCTTCTTGTGACACGACTTGGGCTCATACCTGCGGACGGCGTACTCGCTTGCCACCCTTGGCACCCCTGCGCCGGGCGTCCCATCCGAACAGAAAAATGGCGGAGCGCAAACTAGCACTCCGCCAGAAATCTAATGCGATTGACCTATGCCGCCGTCTTGCGGCCCTTCGGCTTTGCTGTGGCCTTGGTCTTTTTATCTTGTTTCGCAGCAAGTTCCTCTGCCACGGCCTTTTGGAGTTTCTCAGTATCTACGCGGTACCGTTTAGCGGCGTCCATGAGAACGTCGTCGCGGCTGACGGTGGAACGTTGATACGCCGAATCAAGCAGGCTGATTTCCAGAAGCAGCTTGCAAAGCTCGGCCTCGTCGTAGGTGCCTACTTGCTTGGCCAGAAGCTGCTGCGCGGACGCGGAGTCCTTCTTTGCCTCTACCTTGTGCCGCTTCGCCAGAGCCGGGACTTGGCTGTAGGAGAGGTGGCCAATCAGGTAGTGGGCGACCGTCAGCAAGTCAGCCTTCTTTAACGGAGCCGATACGCGTTGGAGGATCGTGGCCAAGACACGATGGCGAGTCGTGATGGCCAGTTTCTCCTTTTCGATGCGCTTCCGTTCCTCCGCCCGCTCCCGCTCGATCTGCTGCGGAGAAGGCGTGTTGGGGTGGTGAACACGGCAGGCTGGATCGGCACAAACCTTGACGACCTGTCCACGTTTACCGCCGTCCATGACAATCGCCTCGGTCATCTTGTCACAGGGTTTCTGAACGGCTGAGAGCTTGCTGCTTGCGCCGTTCGGCTTGGGTTTCTTGACCTCCAACTCTACATACTGATTCCGTCCCAAGGGAGCGCCTTCGCGGGAATTCCACGCCGCCGAAATCTGGATGAGTTGCGGCTTGTTTTCCAGAGTTTTTCTGACGGAAGCGTCAATCTTGGCCCGGAAACAGTCGGGCGACGTGCATTATGTGGAATCAGAATTCAAGACCAAAGAACCGAAGTCACTGCAGTGCTTCGGCGGTCCATTTCGTCGTGGATCGGGTGGATTAGACCATACTGTCGGGCTAATGGTAGAGCATAGCAGTTCCCACCCCTACGTTCGCGCCAGCGGCTTGTGAATGCAATGCTAGTTTTTCGATCCGGAACGGCTGAACCCGATTTCTTGAGGCCTGAACAATTTCGAGGTTTCCTTGCAGCTTCTTCGTCAGAATCAGGAAGTTCAGGATTCTCCCTTGTCCCGTCAGCACGCGGAGTGGTCTGATCGACCTACGAAAGCATCTGGGCATCGGGTTACGGCGATTGGCGTTGGCTCCAATGCTTTAAGGATTCAGCCTCACAAGTCGGCCTTCAAAAGGTTCGAACTCCGCGATACAACCTCCACCACCCTTTCGACGGTTGCCGTAGACCGTCCATCCCAGTTGCAAAATATCGGTATCCGGAGGCTGCCCTACGCGCTTGGCATCGAACTTTGCGGTGCTCGGCCTCAGACGGCAACCAGAGAACCGCTCGATTGTTTGCACCGGAACCACGCGCGCAAATGTCTCCTTCTCGGCTGGACCAAAGCGCGGATTCATTAGCCGTAGAGCATTCAGCATATCGCCTTCCGCCCACTCCGGGTGCTTAATGATTTCCTTGTGCCATGCGTCAAGCTTTGCGCTCAGGAACTCGCCTCCAGCACCGTATCCGCGCAGGAAGGGCTTCTTGTAGCCGAGAACGATTGAGGCCATAAAAAAAGACGAGGCATCAGCCTGCATCGGCCCGGGGCACTGTTTCGGGAGATCCGTGGCGCGATTGTTTGGGGGGCTCACCACCTCGCTCCCGAGACGGCATGGGGTGATGCCTACGTAGAAAAAAGTACTGCCTACCCAGCCGAAGCCCGTTTGGACAGTAATGAGTCTGTGGGGCCCGAGTTCCGGATAGAGTTCATTGAGGAACTCTTCCGCGAGCTGGATGCGGTCATACTTCAACTCAACCTTCTGCTGGGCGATTGCTGAAATGTGACTTAATAACACAATCGCTAACGCCATTATGCACTGTTTCATTCTTCAAGCCCCCACTAAGGCGCTTTATGTTTTCAGCGACACCCTACGGCGATACCGGTGCCGTTGTGATCTTGACGGCGTGATTGCCGTAAACGACAAACCGCTGGAGTTTGTCGTTTTTGTTTACGTCGTCGACTGCCTGCTGCACTGTCTTCTTGTTGTTGACCATGTCGTTCAAGATATATATCCACTGCTGCGCGGCATCTTCCAATAACAATTTGGTTCCAGCCGCGGGTAAAATCATAGCTCTATCTCGAGTTTCGGGAGCATCATACGCAGCGTCATGGATGTCCCACATTTGAAGAAATATTGGAACTTGTCCTTGGGTAAGTATCTGCCCTCCAGGAATCAGATAACAGGCAGCAGCGAACATAACCTTCGCGTTAATCGCCAGCTTATTTGCTAGCAGAATAGGCCTGTGCGGTGGAGCGGGAGTATCGCTGGTGGTCACAAGATCGTTGCCGTATTGCGACTCAGTGAAACCGGCCACAGTCGCGACATCCTTTTCAAGTGGAAGGAGCTTATTAACTGGGACGTGCCCAGGCGACCCATCGCAATTATCGGGTAGTGTGGGAGGGACACATTCGCCGGGCAGTACGTAAGGCGCCTGTGTTCCAGGGGGATTGCCGCTGTAGGTTATGTCCCAGGTGCTAGCATCACCCGGATTTGTCCCAGGAGAAACCGGGTAGTAGAAATTGAGACCAATCGAAAACAGTTGGGCTCCGTTGCCATTGTCAAAGGCCGCGTCTACGGCGTGGCCAAGGAATGCCACGGCGTCGTGTGGCTTTGAAATGTCGCCCAAGAATTGCTGCACCGTGGCGCCGCTCCTTACATTGTAATGCTGGTTTACGGGAATACCGTTAGCCGATGAATTCGGATTGGATTGATTCTTCACCGTCGCGTCCATTTTCGAAGGAAAGGTCTTGGTGGTTAGCGGATCGGTCGAAGACGTCTCAATAAACGAAGGTAAGTACTCGATGATCTCAGGGGGGCGGGGGGCATTCTTTTTTTGTCCGCTACCCTTTTTCTGGGGGCGCTCCGTCGACGCAATATACAACCTATCGCCGGACACCAAGCCAAAACTTCCATCGGCAAGTTCAGTGGACCAGTTCCCATTAGTGTAATAATTCGAGTCGCTGCCGACTGGCGTCGTGGAAAGCGCAGGTGCGGCTTGCCCGGTCGGGTCTATCAACTGTAGCGCATTGCCGACTTGTACAGCTACATTCCCGTCCGCGGTTACTGTGTTGAGACTCACTCCAGGTGATTGCCAAGTCCATTTGGGAGATCCGCTATTCGGGTCAATTGCTGTTGCGGTATCTATCTGCCCGGTTGGGGAACTATAACCTGCCAGATAAGCCGTCCCATCCTCCCCAAGCAGCAAGGGATCACAGTCGTAGAACTCATAGGCGTAGCAGTGCGGGGCGATTATTGGCAGCGTCGCATAACTGAATCCAGAACCATTACCGTGATAAAGGGTTTGTCCGGCGGGTAAGAACACACCTCCATTGCCGTCGGGAACAGCCCTTTCGGGAGCCCAAAAACGAGGAGACCCGCTTGTTATTTGCGGCTGGTACCAATTGATAAAACTCGTTGACGCGCCGTCAACTTGCTGAATTGAGGAGCTTCCGTCTGGACGAATGACTAGCAACTGTAGATATGAGCTAGAGGTGCCGGTGGCTTGACTAGGATTAATCGGCGCTGGGTTCGTCGGATCACTACCGGGATTACAAGCACCAGCATCCAAAGTGCCGTCACCGTTCGTTGTGACCGGAAGATAAACTGTCCCGTCAGAGGAAATGGACAGGCCACCGTGCTGAGCCGGCGGAGGATTGGGGGCGCTGGGGCCTCCCGGCATACTGTAGACAGAGTCGGACGTTCCAGGAGTACAGTAGGGGGGATTGCTAGGACCGTTGCTCCCAACGACATAGCTGAAGTTCAAGCCAAGGAGTTGACCGGACCCCGCAGACGGCAACGGAACGGCAAACTTAATCTGGCCCGTCTTTGGATCAAGGGCTGTGACCTGGCTCCAATTGTTATTTTGGAAATCGTCCTCCATCAGGAAAATCGTTCCATCTGGACCTATAGCATAGTCCTCAATGCAATTCGTTTCTTGGTACTGCCAGCTTTCATTTCCGCTCTCGTCGAGTCGTCCAACATAACACCAACTTTGAAATTGATTTGGCGTGTCCGAATTGGCGAAATAGACCGCTCCGCCCTGATTATCTCCAGCAAGTAGCCACGGATAACGTCCTACGCCCGGCGCTGGCCAGACCCACTTTTGATGCCCGTCGGAGGTCAAAGCACGAATGAAAGTGCCACCATCATTCGCGTAAAAGTCGGGAGTGTTCGAATCCACTCTTAGAGCCTGCACAGTCTTATTGATTCCGCCAGCCAGCGATGGAACCGCCCATTGGATCGTGCCGACTGGGAATGCAGTCCCAGCTGCGAAGACAGTGACTTTCGCGGTTCCAGTGCGATTGCCGGAGGATGCGAGTATATTTGCTATTCCAATCGCATCGGCCTGCAGCATCGTCGGATCACCCTGATTTTGCGGCGGGACTATCTGAGCCAGCGACGTGTTGTCAACGCTCCACGTCACATCTGTCAATTCGACGCCATTTTCGTCGAGTACCTGCATCTGCCGAGTGTCACCGACTAGCATGCTGATTTGATTCGGAGTTATGAAAAGCGGTTGAGTGACGGTAAAGGCGACACTGTTGCTGGCAAGACCCGCGACTTGCGCTGTAACGTTGGCGGTTCCCACCGCAAGACCCGAAGGAACCGTCGCAGTGATCGAGTTATCGCTCCAACTCACTACCGCTGACCCTGTGGCGTTGAAAATTAGCGAGCTTGTGCCTTGAGTTTGCCCAAAATACGATCCAGTTATAGTGACCGAGGTTCCGATTCCGCCGGATATCGGTGAGATGGCGCTGATCACGGGAGATTGGCTGGCTATCATGTAGTTAACAGCATTCGACCAGACTCCACCTTGCAGAACCTGTACCGTCCCGGACTGTGCTCCCGAGGCCACCGTCGCCACCACCTGCGCGTCGCCCCAACTCACCACCACCCCGTACATGCTCCCCAACCACACATTCCCGCTGCCCTTTGTCGCTCCGAATCCCGAGCCCGTAATCGTTACCTGCGTCCCCGCCAACCCTGAAGTTGGCGTGATGCCGGTGATCGTCGGCGTCACCACCGTCAGGTTCACCGAGTTCGACCACACCCCGCCCTGCAGAATCGCCGCCGTCCCCGTC
>Ga0209733_1000141_pt1 | contig 10854 bp, 9 predicted proteins | sample BlaSpr_A8_OM2_M1_FD_187976 | JGI IMG/M metagenome (GOLD analysis project Ga0209733, IMG submission 187976) | Forest soil microbial communities from Thunder Bay, Ontario, Canada - Black Spruce, Ontario site 2_A8_OM2_M1 (SPAdes) (version 2) | ecosystem: Environmental > Terrestrial > Soil > Boreal...
CCGGGGACGATCCCTTTGCGCTGGAGACTTGCTACCTGCCGGCCAGCGACTTTGCCGAATTAGTGAAGGCCCCGCTGGGCCGGGTTTCTTTGTTTGCCACTCTGGAGCATGAATATGGCGTGGATCTCGCCTATGCGGACGAGGAAATCGATGCCACCGCGGCGGAAGCGCACATCGCCGAATTGCTGGGCGTACCGCGGGGGGCGTCAGTGCTGCGCATTCGTCAGGTGATTTACTCGTCGAAGGGAAAGGCTACGATCTACGGAGTCGGCTTCTACCGCTCGGAGCGCCACACGCTCTTCATCCGGCGTTTTCGCTAGCCGCTTCGGCTGCAGCCCGCCGCTGGAATCCTCTGGCAGTCATTGGACCACACTCCTATTCCTTTATTTGCAGTGGCTTACGCGCGTGATCAAGGTCACGGCTCAGCGCGGTGACAATCACTGTCCGGTTCAAGGCCCACAATTAGCCTTGGTCAGGAGTTCCTGCGGATCTCGCCAGCCGCCGTTTGCTTCCGCTAAGCGGACAAAGGAGTTCCGGATCGAACCATGCCTCGAAAACTGGGTCCAAAGCTGATTCTGTCGCTCACCATCCTGATCGTTGCGATCAGCGGGTTCAGCGGATACTTAAATTTCCGGACACAGAAAAAGCAGTTGGTCGAGACCATGATCCTGGTCGCGGATCAACTTTTGCGTAGCATTACCGGCGCTACCTGGCATGCCATGCTCGACGACGACCGCAAGGCTGCCTACGAGATCATGCGCGTCATTGCCGACAAACAGGGGATCGACCGAATCCGCATGTTCAATCGCGAGGGACGGCTGGTGTTTTCGACCGACGCCGACGAGCAGCCCGGCGTGACCAGCCGGCTCTCTGCTTGAAAGCACCGGCTCGGGCTGTGTCTGGTTCGACTACAACAACGACGGTCTGCCCGATCTCTACGTGGTCAGCGGTAAGCCGCTTGAAAATGCGATGCATCCTTATCCGCTGAAGCAGTCGCCCGCGACGCCGCCTCACAACCATCTCTATCGCAATAACGGTGACGGCACTTTCACCGACGTCACCGACCAGGCCGGCGTAGCAGCAGACATATTCGGAACAGCGGCGATTGCCGCCGACTTCGACAACGACGGCTTCCTCGATCTGTTCGTCACCGGCTACGGCAAAGCAATTCTTTACCGCAACAATGGCGATGGGACGTTCACCGACGTTACCGCAAAGGCCGGCATTAAAGTCGACGGATGGTCGATCGGTTCCGCGTGGCTCGACTACGATCGCGACGGCTGCGTCGACCTGTTTGTCGGCCGCTACGTGAAGTTCGATCCCACGTATCGCAACTTCTACCCCGCCGACAACTATCCCGGCCCGCTGGACTACGCCGCCGACACCAACCGTCTCTACCACAACAATTGCAACGGAACGTTCACCGACGTAACCGACAAGTCCGGAATCGGCGCATATAAGGGCCGCACTATGGGTGTGACTGCGGCGGACTTTGATGGCGACGGATTTCCTGACATCTATGTCGCCAACGACAAGACCGAAAATTTTCTCTTTCACAACAAGCACGACGGCACTTTCGAGGAAGTCGCCGGCGAGCTCGGAGTGGCTTACGGCCAAAACGGCGAGAACACATCGGCCATGGGCCCGGTATTTGCCGACATCGATGGCGACGGCCGCCTCGATCTCTGGGTGACCGATTCCAAATACAACCGCCTCATGCGCAACGCCGGCCCGAGGGGCTTCGAAGACATCGGCCCCAGTTCCGGAATCTCGCAGGCGACGGCGCAGTACGCAAGCTGGGGCAGCGGCATCTACGACTTCGATAACGATGGTTGGCCGGACATTCTGGTCTTCCACGGTGGATTGATTCACCTGGTCCCGCAAGAGCAGTCGCTGTTCCGCGGTCTCGGCAACGGCAAGTTCGCCGACGTGTCCCGCGAAGCCGGACCGGTGCTGGACGTAAAAACCGTCTCGCGTGGGGCCTGCTTCGCCGACTACGACAACGACGGCAAAGTCGACGCCTTCGTCGTGAACCTGGGCGCACCCGCGACTCTGCTGCACAACGTCATTCAGAACAGCAATCACTGGCTCACCGTGAAGCTAAAGGGAAAGAAAAGCAATCGCGACGGAATCGGAGCGCGTCTCGAACTGCTGGCCGCCGGACGCAAGCAGATCGCCGAGCGCACGGCAGGATCAGGCTATCTCTCACAAGACGACGGCCGTCTCCACTTCGGTCTCGGTGCCGCTACCAAGGCTGACAAACTCACCATCCATTGGCCCAGCGGGCAAGAACAAGTTCTCGAGAATCTTTCCGTGGATCGCGTGCTCACGGTGGAGGAACCGTAGATGCCAAGGCGCGCCATATCTTCCGCGAGCTTTCGGCTCATGGCAAAAGTCGTTGCCATATTCGCCGTGGCTCTGCTCGCGCTCGCGGCCAAGCCCGCCTCCAATCCGTCCGGAACGATTTCGAAGGAACGCTATTTATCTCCACTAGAAATGATTTCCTCTCTGGATGGCCGCCTGCTCTATGTCGTCTGCCAGGACAGCGACGAAGTGCGAGTCGTCGATGTGCAAAGCAATAAGGTAATCGGCAGCATCGCGGTCGGCCGCATGCCCCGCGGAATCGCATTGTCGCCCGACGGCAGTCGGCTCTATATCACGAATGCCTGGTCCGATACCGTATCCGTGGTCGACACGGCCGCATTGCAAGTCGTGCAGACGCTGCCCACCGGGTCGGAGCCGAGCGGAGTCGTTTCTGACCGGAGCGGCGCAACGCTCTACGTCGCGAATCGCCTGAGCGGCGACGTCTCCGTGATCGACCTCAAGGGCGGGCAAGAAACTAAGCGCCTCCTGGCCGGACGCGGAGCAAGCTACCTGGCATTGTCGCCAGACGGCAAGTGGATCTATTGCACGCACATTTATCCCAATGCTGGAGCCTTCCGCTCGCAGCCGAATTCGGAAATCACGGTCATCGACACGGCGCGGCAAATGGTAGTCGAGCGCAAGCCGCTGCACAACGTGGCTGGCGTGTTTCATGTCGCGGTATCGGCGGATGGCCGGCTGGGCGTGGCCGCGCAACTCCGGCCCAAAAACCTGATTCCGCTGGCGCACGTCGAACACGGTTGGGCCTTCGGCGATTCGCTCACCCTCTTTGGGCAGGACGTCGGCGAACCCGTTCAGGTCCCGATTGACGAGCTCGAAAGCTATTACGCTCTGCCCTGGGGCGTAGCAATCGCGCCCGACAAGTCGAAGATTTTTCTCACCACCGCAGGATCGGAGAGCGTCACCGTCATTGACATTCCCAGCCTGCTGAAAACGGTGCGCACGCGGCGACAGCCGTTCGTCAATGATCTTTCGGCCTCTGTCGACTACGTCTTGGGAAGAATTCCTGTTGGCCATAATCCGCGCGGCGTTCTGCTCTCGCCCGACGGCAATCATCTCTACGTCGCCAACCGCCTCGACGACAACCTTGCAGTCATCGATACAGCCACAGACAAGGTAGTATCGACCATAGACCTCGGCGGTCCCAGGAATGTGGACGCTCTCCGCCGCGGCGAGCGCCTCTTCTACACTGCGGGCTTCGCCTTCCAAGGCCAGTTCGGCTGCGCCAATTGCCACCTCGACGCCACCATCGACGGCCTGCAATGGGACCTTGAACCCGACGGCTTCGGGAAAGACATCGTCGACAACCGCTCGCTCGAAGACCTGGCTGGCACCGAGCCTTTTAAGTGGAACGGCGGCAACGCCGACATGCCCACGGAATGCGGTCCGCGCACGGAAAAGTTTTTCTTTCGCTCCCAGAGTTTCAACCAGCACCAACTCACCGACCTGGTGACTTTTGTCTTCTCGCTCCCTTACCGCCCCAACCGCTCCCGCCTTGCGAATGGAGATTTGACCCCTGCGCAAGAACGCGGGAGAGCGATCTTTGAGAGAACCAAGTACAAGAGCGGCAAACCTATCCCCGAATCGAATCAGTGCACGACGTGCCACAGCGGCCCGAAGTACACAAACCAGAAACAAGTCGATGTCGGCACAGGAAAGTCCACAGACCGCTCCCCCGTGATCGATGTGCCCCAACTTTCCAATGTGGCCTATTCCGCGCCTTACCTGCACGATGGCTCGGCGCGATCTCTGGAAGAAATTTGGACTGTGTTCAATCCGAAGGACACGCACGGCGTCAGCAACGATCTCACCAAAGACGAATTGAACGATCTCATCGAGTACCTGAAAATGCTATGAAGCCGAGAATCTGGTTCGCGACGTTGGCACTACTCATCACGGCCTCGGTGGCCGTCGCGCAGGGCATGCCGCTGTTCCGCTGGGAAAATTTCACCACCGCAAACGGCCTGCCCGATAACCACGTCTTCTGCGTACTCGTCGACGGAAACCGCGTTTGGGCCGGTACAGAAAATGGATTAGGCCCGTACGAGAACGGCGCCTGGAAAGTTTTTCGTCCCGCGGAGGATTCGAAACAACAAAGCCTGGCGCATCAGGCAGTGCTCTCCCTTGCGCTCGATAAGCGCACTGGCGATATCTGGGCCGGCACCATGGGCGGACTGAGCCGCGTTTCGGCCGGCCGCATCGACACCTTCACGCAACTTACTTCCGGCCTGAGCAACGACATTGTCTACGGAGTGGGAGTGCGAGGCGATTTTGTGTGGACCGCGACCGCTGCCGGCGCCAGTCGCCTGAACACGCACACCGGCGAATGGGCGTTGTTCAACGAACGCAATACCCCGATGCAGGAAATTTGGACCTATGCCGTCAGTCCCGGGGAGGACAAAGTCTATTACGCCGTGTGGGGAGGCGGTGTACTCGAGTACGACGTGAAGACCGAGCGCTGGAAAGATTACAACGATCCCGACGGAGAAACAGAACTCGTCCTGATGAAGGATCAAGGCCTCATCCACGAGATCACCACTTCCGTCAGCTACGTGGACAAGATTTTGTGGGTCGCGACTTACTTCGGCGCCAGCCGCTACGACGGCCGCTACTGGCACAATTTCCTGCAGAAAGACAGCGGCCTCCCCAGCAACTTTCTCAATCAGGTCAAAGCCATCGACGCCAATCGCGCGTGGTTTTCCACCGACAAAGGCCTCGCCTACTTCGACGGCGCGAACTGGGCTGTCTACCGTCCGGCGCTCGACACCCACAAGCCTGAAATGTTCGTACGCGACGAGGCGGGAGTCGTGAGAAAAATTCCCGTACAGACCGCCCCGGCGCACAACTACGTTCTCGGCGTCGACTTCCAGGGCGACGACCTTTGGGTCGCGACGGCCAAGGGATTGAGCCACGGTATTCGTCAGAAGAGTTCTACAGAGACGGCACAAGTCTCAAGCACGCACAAGGCGGTACGTAAGAAATAACCCAGGAGCCATGTCAATGAACGTTCAGGAGTTATTCGCGGAAGTAGCCACAGCGCCGGTTGTGAAGCGGGCGATCACCAATCACGCAGCGTTGAACGAAGCCTACGACTACGGCAGCGCCTTCTCACGAGGCATGCGGATCGATCTGAATGGCCTCACCATTCTGCTCATCTCGGGCACCGCCAGCATCGACGACGCCGGCCGCACCGTACACGTAGGCGACCTTCGCGCCCAACTGCGCCGCACCTTCGACAACATTACAAAGTTGCTGGCCGCGGAAGGCGCGACTTGGCATGACATCGTGCGCACTACCTGCTACCTCCGCGACATTGAGCGTGACTATCAGGCCTTCAACGAAGAGCGGACCGCGTTTTACAAAGAGCAGCAACTCGACCCGTTGCCCGCATCCACCGGCATTCAGGCAATCCTGTGCCGCCCCGATCTGCTGATCGAGATTGAAGCCATTGCCATGTTCCGGCGGGAAGTGCCTACGGAGTAGCCATGCGTCTCGTCCTTATTACGGTGGTCGTGTCCGTGCTGGCGTGCGCCGCGTGGGCCCAAATGCCTGTTCCTTGTGCGTGCGGCCAAAATCCTCCGGGTCCACCCCCGTCCCGTTCGCTTAAGCCTTACACCGGCGCGCCCGAAGACCTGCGTCCGTTTTCGAAGTTCACGACTCCCTATCACGAGTACTATCAGGACCTCGTCGAATACAACGGCGCCGCCCGCGACATTCCCGATCCCAACCTCAAGGATCTCGACGAGATTCGCATTGGATTTCTGGCGCCGCTTTATGATCATCCCGACCAGGTGCTGGGCAATCGCATGCTGCAAGGCGCACAAATGGCGATTGACGAGGCCAATGCCCGCTGGCGGTTATGGCGGCAAGCCTTTTCGCCTCGTGACCCACAACGACTATGACAACTGGCAGATGAGCAAGTCTGCCGTTGCGGGTGCCTCCAAGGATTCCGCCATCTGGGGCGCAGCCTCGAACGATGCCGTCCGGATGATTTACGACGACAAAGTATGGGCCATGTTCGGCTCCATCAGTTCGGAATCGACTCACATCGCCCTGCGCCTCACACTGAAGGGCGAAACTCCGCTGGTGAACAGTGCGTCGACCGATCCCACCATTCCGGAGACCATCATCCCCTGGTATTTCACCGATCTGCAAGACGATCGCGTGCAAGGGTACACGCTGGCGCGCCACATCTATACCGACCTGGGCTTGAAGCGAGTCGCAATCCTGCGCGTGAACGATCGCTACGGCCGCTTCGGAGTCATGAAGTTCCGCGATGCCTCCCGCCGTCTTGGCCACCCCGTGGTCATCGAGCAAAAGTTTATGCGAGGCGACACTGACTTCCGTCGCCAGCTTCAGGTCATCGAAGATTCCCGCGTCGATGCGATCTTGCTGTGGACGGACATCGGCCCTGCCGCAATGATCCTGCAACAAATGCAGGAACTCGGCATGAAGCACCGCGTCTTCGGCAGCCATCGCACCATCGGCGATGAACTTGTCCAACTTGCGGGCCCCGCCGCCGAGGGTTTCGAGGCCGTTTTTCCATACGATCCGAACCGCACCGACGCGGCTTGGCAGGCATTCAATGCGCGCTATCAAGCCCGCTTCCATGAGAAGCCGGATCAATTCGCCGCGCTGGCCTACGACCAGATGAAGATCCTGCTCGACGCGATCTGCCGCGCTGGCCTGAACAAAGGCCGCATCCGCGATGCCCTCACTGCAACTCAAACTTACAAAGGCGTCACCGGCGACATGATTTTCGATCCCAACAGTAAGAACATCGCGCCGCTGTTCCTCGCGCACGTACATAACGGGACCATCGACTACCGTCGCATCACCATCGAGAAACCTTACGCTCAAGTGGGCGAAAACGGCGTCCAGTATGCGGGGCCGGCCCTCCCCGACGAGCAAGCAAGTTCGATGAAAATCGCCGTCTTCGGTCCTCATGCCGAGGAAATCACCCGATCCCCCGAAACCGTTCGCCTGCTGAACACGACCAACGAAACTGGTAAGCACCTTTCCCTGATTGCAATCCCGTCCGAAACTTCATGGGGCAAAGCCTCCGAAGAGCTGGTGAAGGCGGTCTACGGCGAGCACGTCTTGGCCCTGATTGCGCTGGATCGTTCCTCCAGTCATCTCGCCGAACAGATCGCAGTGAAGTCATTCGTCCCCGTCGTGGCCATCTCTTCCGACCGCGCGCTCACCTCTACCAATATCCCGTGGATTTTTCGTTTGCCGCAGGACACTCCTCTTTCGCAGGCTCTGCAGACTCTTTCCTCGGCGATCGAACAGGCCGGCCCAAACCGAGCCAGCATTCGCGAGTTCCTCGCCTCTGGGAAGCCTGTGGCCGGACTTCGTTTTAAGTCGACAGGCGAACTCAAATAATGCCCCATAGAGACGTAGCTTGCTACGTCTCTGCGAACCGCGCCCACAGCGAACGGCTGCAGACCCGCATGAGAGATAATTACCGAATCGTGAATTCCGTGACTGTGCAATGAAGGCACACGAACTCATTCAGCACTTTAAGAAACTCTTCGGCGATCATCCCAGGATCTTCCGCGCTCCCGGACGCGTCAACCTGATCGGCGAACACACCGACTACAACGACGGTTTCGTAATGCCCGCCGCCGTCGCCTTCTCAACCTATGTGGCAATCGCCGCGCGGCCGGAGCGCAAGCTGGTGATGCGCTCGGAAGAATTTCCCGTCAACTTCGAGTTTGATCTCGACAACCTGCCCGAACAGCGCACCCGTGCGTGGTGCGACTACGTGCTCGGAGTCGTCAGCGTCCTTCGACAACGTGGGCATCAGCTTGTTGGGGCGAACCTGCTCGTCCGCGGCGAAGTCCCGATCGGCGCGGGACTCAGCTCCTCCGCGGCGCTGGAAGTCGCCTCCGCGCTTGCCCTGATGAGCATGAGCAACGTGCAATTGCCGCTGACCGAGGTCGCCCAGATTTGCCGTCAGGCGGAGAATAGTTTCGTGGGCGCCCGCGTCGGCATCATGGACCAATTTGTCTCCTGCAGGGGAAAGGCAGGGCATGCCCTTCTCCTTGATTGCCGATCTCTGGAGTTTCAGTTCGTGCCCATTCCCGCCGGCATTTCGCTCGTGGTCTGCAACACCATGAAGAAGCACGATCTGGCCACGGGAGCTTACAACACGCGGCGTGAAGAGTGCGAAGAAGGAGTACGGTATTTTGCGAAGTGGAGTTCCGAAGTCCGCGCACTGCGCGATGTGTCCCTAGAACTGCTCGATCAGCACACTCACGAACTTCCCGCGACGATCGGGAAGCGATGCTCCCACGTTGTTCGCGAGAACCAGCGCACGCTCGATGACGCGCGTGCTTTTGCAGAAGGTGACTTGATTCGCGTCGGGACGTTGATGCGCGAGTCCCACGAAAGCCTGCGCGATCTCTACGAGGTCAGTTGCCGGGAACTCGACATTATGGTCGAGGCCGCCGAAGGCTTGCCGGGCTTTTGCGGCGGACGCATGACCGGAGGCGGCTTCGGCGGATGCACCGTCAACCTGGTGCGCGAAGAACATGCCGAGGACTTCGCGCAGCAGATTGCCGAACGGTATCGGCAAAAGACCGCAATCCATCCTCAGGTGTACCTTTGTACAGCGGAAGCCGGAGCGGGAGAACTCAGCTAGAGTCTCTCTGATCTTCAACGTTCGGCGACCACCCCTGCAGCTTCACCAGCCAATTCGCGGGTTCCGGCAGGATCGCGAATTTCGGCAACTCCCCGCGCACCATCGCCACCTCGTCGCAGCAATGAAAGCGCGGACAAGCATGGCAATCTTTGTAGATCTTGTCCGGAAGATCCTCGCGCTGAGCAACTGAAAACCCCTGGCCGGCAAAGAAATCCGGCTTGCGCGTGAACAGGCAAATGCAATCCACGCGATGCCGCTTGGCCTCGGCGAGCAGGAACTTCACGAGTCGCCCGCCTCCGCCTTTGCCCTGCGCCCACGGAGCAACCGTAATCGAGCGAATTTCGGCCAGGTGCGTGCCATACAGGTGCAGCGCACCACAGCCGATGATGCGCCCGTCATCTTCGAGCACGACGAAATCTCTCACGTTCTCGCAAATCTCCGGCAGCGTCCGCGGCAGCAGCGTGCCGTCACCGGAGTATGCCGCAATCAACTCATGAATCTGCTGGGCGTCGGGTAGGATTGCTTTACGCGTGCGCATGGGCCTCCTCGCGAAGAGATTCGATCGTCTTTCTTGCTGCGTTGATTGCCTGCCGCACCCGGCTTGGTGCCGTGCCGCCAACAACGTCGTGGACCGCCAGCACAGAGGCCAGTTTCAGCGATTCGTAGAAATCCTTTTCGAAGGCCGGACTGAGCGATCGCAGTTCTTCGAGCGGCAAATCCTGAAGCTCGCAACCTCGCTCGATACATATCTGCACAGCCTTGCCGATCCGCTCATGCGCGAGCCGGGAAGGCACGCCCCGCTTCACCAGATACGTAGCGGCTGCCCATGCATTCATAAATCCCGACTGTGCCGCGTGCTGCATGCGCTCTTGATTGAATTCCACCGCCTTCATCCATCCCGCCACCAGCGGCAGCATTTGCAAAAGCGTGTCGGACGCGTCGAAAACAGGCTCTTGCGTTTCCTGCAGATCTTTGTTGTAGGCCAGAGGCAAACCCTTCACCGCAACCATGAGCGCGGTCGCGTTTCCCAAAATTCGTGCACTCTTGCCCCGCACCAACTCGAGCAGATCCGGATTCTTCTTCTGCGGCATTGCACTACTGCCGGTCGAGTAAGCCTCTGGCAGAACCACAAAGCTGTATTCCTGCGAAGAAAATAAAATCATCTCCTCCGCCCACCGGCTCAAATGCAGTGTGAGCAGCGACAGGGCGTTGACAAACTCCAGCGCAAAGTCTCGGTCGCTGGTCGCATCGATACTGTTCGCCGTTGGACTGTCGAAGCCAAGACTGCTGGCCATAGTGGAACGATCGAGCGGCAGTGTCGCGCCCGCTACAGCCCCCGATCCCAGAGGGCAAACATTCAGCCTCTTCCGGCAATCCGCCAGTCGTCCCGCATCCCGCAAAAACATCTCCACGTATGCCAGCAGCCAATGTCCGATCAAAACCGGCTCCGCCCTTTGCAGATGCGTATACGCCGGCATCGCAGCATCGCCGGCCTGCTCCGCGCGATCGGCGAGCGCGCTGCACAGCTCGGCGAGCTCGTGCCGCAGTTGGTCGATTGTGGCTCTCACGTACAGGCGGAGATCGGTCGCAATCTGTTCATTGCGGCTACGGCCGCTGTGGAGCTTGTAACCCGTCTCCCCGATCAGCGCGACCAGTTGCTTTTCGACAAAATGATGCACATCTTCCGCATCCTCGTCGTCAAGAAATGCGGGCGACGCGGCTGCCTCTTCGCCGATCTGTTTCAGCCCTTGCAGAATGCTGATCAGTTCGTCGGACGACAGAATGCCAGCGGCTTTCAGCGCTCGCGCATGGGCGCTGCTGGCCAA
>Ga0209733_1000142_pt1 | contig 10854 bp, 10 predicted proteins | sample BlaSpr_A8_OM2_M1_FD_187976 | JGI IMG/M metagenome (GOLD analysis project Ga0209733, IMG submission 187976) | Forest soil microbial communities from Thunder Bay, Ontario, Canada - Black Spruce, Ontario site 2_A8_OM2_M1 (SPAdes) (version 2) | ecosystem: Environmental > Terrestrial > Soil > Boreal...
AATCGGAGGAACGACGTTACGCTCGATCAGCGATATCTCACGGCATCAACGCCTGCAGGACAACAACGACGAGAGCGTTGCCCCAAAAGAAATGCTCGCGGAGCTCAGCGCCGACAATCAGGCGCTGACGCGTTATTTTCGTTCTGTACATGCGACTTGCGACAAATACAATGACGTGGCGACCGCCAGTTTGATCGAGGTCTGGATTGACCAAGCCGAGCGGCGGACGTGGTTCCTGTCGGAAATCGTGCAAGGTCTCTGACAGCGACTTGAATCGGATCCATCCAACAAAGTCTTCGAAAACCGGGCGCCTTAATGCCGCTCTGCGGCTATGGCCAGAGTGAATAACCTCTCGGTTAAGTTAACGCGGGGCAGCATTCAGCCGTGAGTCGAGACAGCGACAATCCGGGATTGCGCGGAGAGGAAGCGTCATGTGGACGCGAATTGGGAGCCGAATACCATTTCGCACCATGCTGTTGGATTGACAGAAGGAGTCTCCGAGGAGGGTAAGAGCAACTGAAGGGAGTTCGGCAATGGAGAGCGCTGCTCATCTCATTCGTGGTAGGCCTGCTTGTGGGGTTGTGTATGGGGGCATTCGGGTGAAGAGTCCTGCGCCGCCTATCGTTGCTCTACTCGGATTGTTCGGGATGGTGTTAGGCGAGCAGGCTGGAGGATGGCTTCTTACAAAGAAGATCCAAGTTACAAACGTGGCTTCAGCTCACATTGTCGGTGAACGCAAAGATCAGCAGCAACGTCCGAACGTGCAATCCACAATTTCGGCCGTGCATCGTAGGAGTCGCCAATGAATTCTCTTCGGCGATATGTTTTAGCCATTTCTCGTGTCCGGAAATGAAAAGAATTCGCCAACACGCTGAGCTCGTTGTGGTCGTTATCATGCTTGCTGTCTTCGGGGAGGCGGCGTTTTTCGCTCGCCACGCCGGGGCGCAGAATAGCCCCGCGCCGACGCTGCAAACCGAGATCGCGCAGGTCGAAGCCCGGGTCGATGCGCTCGAAGGCGAGGCGCTCACCCAGGCCAGCCAGGTGTACCCCGGCGCACCTGAAGCGGTCGTCGTGCTCGGGAAAGCGCTATTCTTCGACAAGAATCTCTCGGTGAACCGCAACACTGCGTGTGGGTTCTGCCACATCCCGGAAACGGGGTTCCAAGGCGGCATCGAACTCATCAACCGCACGAGCATTAATCAACCGGGCTCCGTTCGGACAAGGTTCAGCCTTCGCAAGCCGCCGAGCGCCGCGTACGCCGCGTTCTCTCCGCCGCTTCAGTATCCGACGAAGCCAGGCGAAGCCAAATGCAGCGACTGCTTTATCGGCGGCAACTTCTGGGACCTGCGCGCTACCGGGTTGCGATTGGGGAACTCCAGTGCCTCGCAAGCGCAGGGCTCGCCGGTCAATCCCACCGAGATGGCAAACCGAGAGCCTGCGTGCGTTGTGCGGCGCATCTCGCAGCGACCGTATCGCACACTCTTCGAGAAGGTTTTTGGGCCACGCGCCTTCGACATCCGTTGGCCTGCGAATGTCGACGCGCTCTGCTCCCTCCCTAACGACAATCCGCAGACGCGGATTGGCTCCGAGGTTCCGGGTCCGAACGTTACTCCATGGATCGTTCCGCTCGCGACTGCCGATCGCGTGCGCGTACAGGACACGTTTGACCTGATGGGGCGCGCGATTGCGGCATTCGAGGCCTCGCCGGAAGTCAGCCCATTTAGCTCAAAGTTCGATGCTTTCCTCGCCGGGAATGCGAAGTTGACCCCGGCCGAAATGCGTGGGTACGCGCTCTTCAACGGTCAGGGACGCTGCAATCGCTGCCACGTCGATCCGAAGGGCGACCCGCGTCCTCTCTTTACAGACAACACGACGTCCAACCTCGGCATACCGCAGAACCCCGCGCTTTCGTACTACACGCAAACGAAGCCGGATCAATACGGCTACGTAGGCGATCCCGAGGGCCAAGCGTTCGTTGATCTGGGCGTCGGCGGGTTCCTGCGCAGCCCGGAAAACGGCAACGACGCGTGGCGCACACTCGCCTCGAAGTTCGACGGCCGCTTCCGGACCGTAACGGTCCGGAACGTCGACAAGCGGCCGTATCCGGGGTTCGTGAAGGCGTACGGAGAAAACGGCTACTTCAAGAGCCTGAAAGAATTCGTCCACTTCTACAACACGCGCGACGTGTTGCCTCACTGCCCCGCGGGTTCTCCTGGCGAGGGCGTTACGTGCTGGCCCGTGCCGGAAGTTCCGCGAAATCTCAACACGACCTGCTGTGACCTCGGTCTGACCGATCAACAAGAGGATTATCTGGTCGCGTTCCTGCGCACGCTAACCGACGGTTACTTCGCACCGAAGGCGGTGCCGGCCGGCACACCGTAGGCGATGTTCCTCGCTCCTGGAAACGGCGCTCTATGTCAAGGCGCTAGATAGAGCAAGTGGCTCGCGCTTCGCGAACACCACAAGGCTGGGGCGAATGGCGTGGTGAACAACGACGCGCCTGCTCACGAGGCAGGCGCTCTACCAGATACGTATGAGTTAGGACGGCGGGATCGCCACAGGTTCCACAATGGTGCTCGATTCGAGTGGCACCTGCGACGGTGAGCGTCGGATGGCTGTGGGAAATGCGCTCGGCGATTGTGGCTAGAGTGCGTGACCGCAACCCGATGGAAGTTGCCGACGACTTAGGGCGCTTAGTTTTTCGATCTCCGTCTCGAATTTACATACCTCGCCTGTAATTCATTCCGCCGATAAGCGGCATGCGGCCAAAGACGCGATTCGCGTGTTGGCCTGCTTGGGTCCATAGTAAGTAACCTCGTCGGAGGCCAAGCATGTGCAAATCCAGCCACACCATTTCAAGCCGTTCGACTGTTTTGACCACACGGGCACTGGCGAAGGGGGCCCGAGTCGCCAATCTGCGTGAACACCTCATCGGAGCAGAGCGGTTTCGCTTCGCCGTTCGGGCTCAGTGATAGCTCTGGTCCTTGCCGACGGCGACTTTGCCGGTAAAGGAGCGGTAGACGTAGGTGAAGTATCCGGCCGCGAGCAGGATCGCAATCGTCCACCACATGGCGCCAATTTTCAGGCCGTAGTCTCCTGCCTTGGCGCTTGCAACAGTCAGTGAATAAACGGGATTGCGCGCCGGGAGAACCAGGGGATATAGGCCAAAGACCACGCTGGCCAGCATCCCCGTCAAGTACGCGCAAGAGGCGAAGAATGCCTTGCGCTCGTCGTGCTTCACCATCTCGAAGCGCACGCCGGCGATTCCCGCGACGGCGAGGAGCGGGAAAATAAATCCCCACGGCCAGGTCACAAAATTTTCTTTTACTTGTGGCTGAATTTTGAAGGTAATTACGGTCACCGCCGCGGTCAGGATGAGGATGCCCCACCATGTGTTAACAGCGATCTTCGCGGACCGGTGATTCACCGGGCCCTCGGTTTTCATCTGCACCCACAGCGCGCCGTGCATCGCCAGGGCGAGCAGCGACAGCACGCTGATTAGAATCGTGTACCAGTCCAGAATTCCGGTTTGTTCGCCCAGCCGAAAGTCCGTCCACAGGGGCTCAAAGAAATACCCGCTGGCGTCGAGGGGAACGCCGCGCACGACATTAGCGAGAGCAGCGCCAAAAAAAACAGCCAGAAGCAAGCTCGATGCGCAAAGCAGAAAGTCCCAGAACGGATTCCACACCTTGCTGATGACCTCATTGCGAAATGAGATCGAGATTCCACGCAAAATCAGCAGCCACAGAACAATCATCAGCGGCAAATAGAATCCGCTGAACCCGCTGGCGTAGAGAGCCGGGAAGGCGAAATAGAGCGTGCCGGCGGCTGCTATCAGCCACACCTCGTTGCCGTCCCAGACAGGTCCGATGCTCGCCAGAACTTGGACGCGCTCTTCGTCTGTCTTCGCTACCAAAAGATGGATTGCGCCGGCTCCTAGATCGAAACCATCGAGCAAGACGTAGACCGTGAGCATGATGGCGACAAGACAAAACCAGAGTGTTCCCATGTGCGTTCCTCAGTCCGTCGCTGCCGCGACCGCCGATTCAGCGGGCAAAGATTCATCGGGCTCCGGTCCGTGCTCGATCTCGCGGTACACAAGAAACAGCCACAGGATGCCCAACACGGTATACAGACCCATAAAGCCGATCAGCGTAAACCACGCATTGCCCGGACCAACCCGCGGCGAGACTCCTTGAGCAGTGCGCATCAGCCCATATATGAGCCATGGTTGACGCCCAAGCTCAGCAGTCATCCATCCCGCGGTATTGGCGATATACGGCAGCGGAACGCAAAGCATGAGCGCCCAAAGCATTACCCGGGAGTCGTAGAGTTTGCGGCGCCAAAGCATCAACGCGGCCAAGACCATCACCGCAATGAGAATCGTACCGAGCCCGACCATGACGTGATAGCTGTAATACAGCAGCGGAATCATATCCGGCCATTGATCCTGCGGGAACGCATCGAGTCCGCGAACATCGGCTTTCCATTGCTTGTAAGTCAGAAAACTCAACATGCGGGGAATTTCAAGTGGATTGTCGAGCCGGCGTTTTTGGACGTCAGGCTGGCCGATGACGACGATCGGCGCGCCACTTTGAGTTTCAAACAGACCCTCCATGGCCGCGAGTGTGACTGGCTGGTGGTCCGCGATCAGTTTTCCTTGCGCATCGCCGGTGGGGAAAAGTTGCAGGATGGCTGCCACTGCGCCAATCAACACGCCTCCTTTCACGAAGGTCCGTCCGTAAAACTCGTGCCGCTTGGTGAGCAAATAAAACGCGCCCACGGCGGCCATGACGAAGCAGCCGGTCTGCACGGCGCCCAGCATCGTGTGCGCGTATTGCCAGAGCACCCACTGTTGACCAGCAGCGACCAAAAGCTGGCGAGTTCTATTTGCCCGTGAGAGTCAACGCGATGGCCGGTTGGATATTGCATCCACGCGTTCGTAGCGACGATGAAGTAGCCGGAAAGCCACGAGCCCAACCAAATGAGAAATGCCGACAACCAGTGGCCCATGCGCCCCAGTCTCTTTTCGCCAAAAAGAAACAGGCCCAGAAAACTGGATTCGAGAAAGAAAGAAAACATCCCCTCCATGGCGAGCGTCTGCCCAATGACTCCGCCGGCGGCCTTGGAAAAGGCGGCCCAATTGGTGCCGAATTGAAATTCCATAGGAATGCCGGTAACCACGCCTACCGCGAAGTTGATTCCGAAGATTCGCGCCCAGAAGCGTGCCGCGCGGTTGTAGTGGTCGTCGCTGGTGCGCAGCGCTTTCGTCTTCAAATAGACGATCAGCAGCGCCAGGCCCATGGTCAACTGCGGGAAAATGTAGTGAAACACGATGGTGAAGGCGAAGTGAAGTCGGTGCACTCCGAGGGCTTGTTCCATGGAGCTACCTCATAACCGCTAGCCGGGACCGACCTAAACTCATGCAATCAATAATCAGTTCTATCTATTCTGTCACCGGCACGCCGGACCGCAATCAATTTCTTCGCCTTGAATGGATCTAATCCGCAGGAAGACGCCCCCGGCACAATATTGCGCGAACGCCGCCTCCAAGAATTTCTCGTTGCGCGACCATCCTGAGAGCTGGGCAGGTTGCTGAGGGCCGCTGACTAGCAGTTTTTCTTTTTGATTGGACGCCGCCGCTGTATTTCAAAAGTGCGGCGCTGCGCGCAAGTTTCGACACCCTCGTTTCAAACGACTGATCCATCTCGCGCGTCTTCTCGGTGGTGGGTACAACAGCCATTGGAGAGTTGAGCAGGTCAAAAGCGTAAGGACGCTGTGCTTTTGCCATCGCATACGACCGCCATGGCCTACCTTGGGGGAGCGACGCTTGAACCAAATATTCGTCGCTCATGTCCGTCTCCCAATTCTGAAACCTGCGCAAGTATTTGCATCTGTTGTGCCAAATGCTTTGCGAGGAAGACGGGCAAGTGGTTGCTGAAATTGGTGCTTTCTCCTTAACGAATTTCTACGGACGCGGTTTCGCCGAGTGACGGTTAATTGGACGCTTGTGTCATTCCGCCGACTGCTTTTGGGGAAAGCAATCGAGGTTTCGCATGTTACGTGCGATTCCGATATACCTGGGCCGCAAAAGTCTTCAGGAGTCGCATGTGGCGAAATCCCGCTACTCCTGAGTGCGCGCAAACTTAAGAGATTGATTGTACGACCATAGCGGAGCCTCATGTTTTTCCAGCTAATCGCGGACTCTGCAGCCTGAACCGGAAAAGCTAACGCATCGAGACGTCGTGGAACCCGAAATGCATATCCGACAGGTGTCAAGATCGGCTCCCAAATGAAGAATCTTGGGTGTTCGTAAACTGAGGGGCAATGTGATGGAGAGGCAGTCTATCCTTTACTGGTATCTCATCCTGCGGCGCCGCTATCACTGGACGATGTTTCAGGCAATTCGTGATGCAATGTGGCTAGCGCACTGAGCACTCAATGCCGAGTTCGAGAACAGATCTCTCCGACCGGATGTTGAAGTGCAGTCGGAACGATTTATATCGACCAGTCGACAACGGATCATCCGACGCATCGCTTTATAGGCTCCAATCACTTAGACGGTTGGCCTGCATGGTGTTTGCGGGTCGACACCAAAATTCAGGGGAGAATAGCTCCAAAAGGGGGACGCATGCTGGACACGCACTTCAGTATGAATACAAGAAGAGACTTTCTAAATCTCGCCGTCAAAGGATCAGCAATAACCGCCGCCGCGACTTTTCTCCCTCGAACCGCGTCGGCTCTGGGCAGTGCAGACAACAGCAGGAGCATAGGCAGCATGGAAAATAACACGAGCAGCAGCAAGGTTCATTACAAGCCAGCTTTCAAATTCGGCCTGGGAGGCGTTCCACTGGGAAATGAATTCGCGGTGGTTACTGATAAAGATGCGTATGCCATCCTGGACGCCGCATGGAGTGCTGGCGTTCGATACTATGACGTTTCCCCTTGGTATGGCCTTGGTCTCGCGGAGAGAAGATACGGCAGCTTCCTTCACAATAAGAATAGAAGTGAATCCGTCATTTCTTCTAAAGTGGGCAAGCTTCTAAAGGCATCGAAGACGGCCAAGAACCGGGAGTATTTTCCCTTCTCGCCCTCACCTAACGACGTGATTTACGATTACACCGCGTCCGGCACCAGGCGCTCGATCGAGGATAGTCTTCAAAGACTCGGAATCGATAGCCTTGACATAGCTTTCGTGCATGACATTTCGGCCGACAATAAGTATTTGCCGACGAGCTGGCAGGAACAATTCGCGATTGCCGAGAAGGGTGCGTTTCCAGAACTGACCCGTATGCGGCAAGAGGGATTAATTAAAGGTTGGGGAATTGGTGTCAATACGCCAGAACCGATTCTGGGAGTATTACAAGTAGCGGATCCTGACGTATGTCTTTTGGCATCGCAGTATTCTTTGATCGATCACAAGAATGCCCTTAATCAAGTCTTTCCTGCAGTGCGGCAACGAAGCGCTTCTTTAGTGATAGGTTCCTCCCTGAATGCTGGATTTATATCGGGCAGCCCTCGCTATAACTACGGAAAAGAAGCGTATCGGATACCTGCTGAATTTCTTGAAAAGCGCAAAAGACTTCGTGAAGTAGCAGGCAATCACGGAGTAGACCTACGAACCGCAGCGCTTCAGTTTTCTGCGTCACCTGACGTTGCTGCGGCCTTGGTCGTCGGCGCCAGCAGCGAACAACAGATTCTCGCAGACTATACCTCGATGCAAACCAAGATTCCTGCTGAATTCTGGGCTGAGCTGAAAGCTCAGAAGTTAATAGAGCAAAATGCGCCAGCTCCTGCTTGAGTGTCGCCAGATTCGCGGAGTAGAGATTTTTCAGTCAACGACACCCAGGAGCCTTTCTAAATTCAAATCGTCACCAACAAACTGATTGACAATCTCAGGGCTCCGGTACATCGTCGAGGCGCCGCTGATAGTTCTATGTGGAGCCGGGGCACCTCCACTTATTTCGATTCTGCGGTGTGTTGAAAGCCGCTTTGAAGGGTCTGGCAGGCACGAGTCGGCAGCTCAAATCAGAAACATTTCGGGTTATCAAATGGGCCTCACGATCGGTATCTCTAAATTTCCATTTCCGCATTCGACGAAAACCGCTGCGATCGTGTGCACTCTCCTCTTTTCTTTGATTCTTCGTGGGGAGCGTCCCATTCTTGACGAACCCGTGACAGTTACGTTCGTAGACCCAGAGTGGTCGCACGACCTAACCGAACATACTCTGGTTGCCGACGAAAGATTGAAGGATTTCACGCAACAGACAGGAATTGGCGTCAAGCATCTTCCGACCCCGGAGACCGCGTTAGACCAGTTAGATTTGGTCCGGAAGCTACTCCAACAGGCAAGCTCCACCCCGGATGTGTATGGTGTCGATGTCATCTGGCCCGGAGTTTTGAGCGAAGAACTGACCGACCTGAAGCCATCTTTGGCGACAGAACTCTCTTCGATCAACGCAGACGTGGCCGCCAGCTACACGGTCAAGGGGAGACTAGTGGCCGTGCCTTATCATTCCGATATCGGCGTTCTATTTTACCGAAGGGATTTGCTCCGACGGTATGGGTACAAGGCGCCGCCCCGCACGTGGTATGAGCTCGAGCAAATGGCCGCCAGGATCCAGCAGGGCGAGCGCGCCAGAGGTCAAAAAGATTTTTGGGGGTTTACCTGGCCAGGTGCGGCCGGCGAAGGCCTGACCTGCAACGCCTTGGAATGGCAGATCTCTGAAGGTGGCGGGCGAGTCATTGAAGCTGACGGAACAGTTAGCGTGAACAATCCTGATGCGATCCGCAGCTGGCAACGCGCGGCACATTGGATAGGCCGGATCTCACCCGCTAGCGTGACCTCTCTCGAGGAATGGGATGCCGTCAACGCCTTCTACCACGCGGGAACGTCAGCTTTTTATCGCGGGTGGGCACGGTCTTATCTCCTTAGCGTCCGGGATATTCCCGCAGTTCGAGACACGATCGGAATCACCAGCGTACCCGCGGGAAAGAATGCGCAAGCCGCGACTTTGGGCGGTTTTGGGCTCGGCCTTTCGCGATCATCAAGGCATGCAACGGAGGCACTGCGGCTCATCCGATTTCTGATTAGCAGGGAGATCAAGCTCGAAGAAACTCGCTCGGACTACGAAGCACGGACCTGGCCGGAGCTGTATGACCCGACCGCCATCTTGAGAACGAAAGCCAATTTCGCCAACAATGAACAGGAGGTGAGTGGCGTGGTAGCGCGACCCTCTACGGTTGCAGGACGCAAATATGAAGAGGTTTCGCGAGCTTATATTGAGGCCGTGCGCTCTGTCTTGCTGGGCAAAAGCAGGGCGCCAGAAGCTGCGGCATCGTTGGAACAGGAATTGGTGCGGATCACCGGTTTCAAGCCGGGACCGCCAATCCGGAATCGTGTTCCAAAGGACAAGAGCTCACGAAAAGCTTCTTAGGTCGCGGCTTGCCGATCGTTTGACTGCTGCGTACCGCAACCACGCCACCATTACTCCAAGTAGATAGTATGACGGATTCCCCGAATACTACCGGATTGGCTGGATGGCTCAGGCAGGCGACCAATAGCCCCATTCTTTATCGGCTCAACATTCGTCGCCACCTGGTACTCTGCTTTGTCTTTCTTATTTTAATGATGGTCATTTGTGATGGCGTTCTGCTTTGGCAGTTGCGCCAGGTTCGTTCTCAAGTTGAACTCCTGAAAGGTGTCGATGCAGAACTAATCGAGGTGTTGCGCGTACATGGAGATCTTTTTTCATTTTACACAAAGCTAGGCTTCGCGGCGCGGTCCGAGGACCGCGATCAGCTAATGATCGTATCGGAAGAGCTAAGGAGCGGCGTACTAGAAGAGGCTAAACGCACCGAGGCAGCCTTCAGTCATCTGCCACCCGAGGTCAAGGTAGATGAAACAATCTTTCCGACCATCGAAACAATCGAGAACACCCTGCCGTCTCATTTGGATGCCATCAAAACGTTAGCGGCTTCGGGAGAGTGGGCGGCCGTACGGGACCGCACCGACAAACAAATCCAGCGGCTTGAATTCGTCACTTCTCAGCTAGTCAAAGAAGTAGCCCGCTCGGTCGAAGAAAAGCGCACACAAGCTGCATCAAATATCGCGGTCGTCGAACGCCGCATCGTATTCGCAACAGTAGTCACCGGATTCGTTACCCTGTTCACCGCCGTCTTCTTTGGCTGGGCCACCGCGCAACGAATCATGATGGACATGACCGAACGCAAGCGTTCCGAAGAAGCCCTGCGCGAAGCGCAGGCCAATCTAGCACGCGTCAGCCGAGTGACCACCATGGGAGAGCTAACTGCCTCTCTGGCCCACGAGATCAAGCAACCGATTGCCGCGGCCGTTACCAACGCCAGGACCTGCTTACGTTGGCTTGGACGCGATCAGCCCGATGTGGCAGAGGGACGAGAAGCGGCCGCGAGGATCATCAAAGACGTGACTCGCGCGTCTGACATTATCAGTAGCATCAGCGTGATGTTCAAGAAGGGCGCTCTGCAGCGACAGGCGGTGGATGTAAATGAGCTCATTCGAGAAATGATTGTCCTGCTACGCAGCGAGGCGAACCGCTACTCAATATCAATCCGTATCGAGCTCGCTGAGGATCTTCCCAAGGTCATGGCAGACCGTGTGCAACTGCAGCAGGTTTTCATGAACCTCATGCTCAACGCTATCGATGCCATGAAGGGAATCACTGGCCATGGTGAGCTTACTATTAAGTCGGAAACCACCGATGCTACAGTGCTGGTCTCGGTCAGCGATACCGGTGTGGGATTGCCCGCGGAGCAGGCGGAACAGATCTTCAAGGCATTCTTCACGACCAAGGATAACGGGACCGGTATGGG
>Ga0209733_1000143_pt1 | contig 10824 bp, 9 predicted proteins | sample BlaSpr_A8_OM2_M1_FD_187976 | JGI IMG/M metagenome (GOLD analysis project Ga0209733, IMG submission 187976) | Forest soil microbial communities from Thunder Bay, Ontario, Canada - Black Spruce, Ontario site 2_A8_OM2_M1 (SPAdes) (version 2) | ecosystem: Environmental > Terrestrial > Soil > Boreal...
AACACCTGATTGCTCACCTTCCCGCATTCCCCGGCCCACCCACAGGATAGATCCGCGGGATGCGCTGCTCCAACACAGGCAATGCCGGAAATGCCGCGTGCGGCTCGCTCTGATACCAGTACGCGACCGAGAAATAGTTATCGGATCGATGATTGGCATGCCCGTGCTCGATTGTCGCCCGCAGCGATTTCGTGAACGGAATCGGAGAATCGAGATGGAAGCGATACACCGACGTGCGCCCTCCCGCCACTTCCTGCCCGACCACGGGAGCGCCAAACAGATCGTAGGAGAACGCGTGCCCTCCAAAGCTCCAAGCCCCAAGAAAATAATCCTCGGACCCGGTTCCATTGATGGATGGCGTGGTCTCCCCATTGACGAAAAACATGTCATCGCCCTCGCCCCACCACCCATCCTGATTCTGCAGCACAGACATGGTCACGCCCACGAAGTGTCCGCGTCCGGTCGCTTCCATCCATACGTAGTTGCCTTCGCCGTTCAGATTCTTCTTGCCATCCACGAGCGGATCACCATTCGAATGCCACTGATTGGTCCAGCCCTGGGCCGGCGCGGCCTGCCGATACTGCGCGTGGAAATAAAGCAGATCCACCGGCAGCGGCATGCTGTACTCGCGATAGTCGATATTGAAGTAGAAAGCGTCGACCTTGCGCGAGCCTTCGTTGGCGAGAGTGACGCGTGCACGCTTCTGAAACGGCATCGGGAAGAAACTGTTCATAGCCTTGTCCGCACCGACAGACAGCGGCAAAGCCTGATAGAGGTAGTAGTCTCCCAGTCCGAGCCCGAAGAAGTCGCCCACGGGCGTCTCCACGCTGGGAGTCGCTTCGCCGTCCCAATACATGCGTAGGACCAGGGCTTTCAAATGATTGGGATCGTCGCTCGCGATGGTGAACCAAACATGGCTGATCAGCCCTGGCCCAGCGTCATCGAGCAGCGTTAGCGTTTCCCCGGCCGCAATCGTGCGAGAGTCCGCATTGGCGCCGCTCCGGTCATAGCTGGAAGCGCGCTTCTGCACATAGTCCTTGGCTTGTGGAAGGCTCGAGAGCCAAGTGACAGGATCCTGCGAAACGAGCGGGAGGGTTAGAAAGCAGAACGCAAACAGCAGGAATAGTTTTTTCACCGGCATCTCCGTTGGCAGACTTGCGTTGGAAGTTGGGCGTGCCGATTCTACGCTGGTTTCAGCGTGATCGCCGATCCGGAATTTCACCGTGATCGCCGGCCCGGAATTTCAGCGTGATCGAAGACCCGGAACAATATGTGGGAAGGGCACGGCTTCAGCCGTGCCGCCAAGCTTTGTGACTGATACCGGGCTTTAGCCCCTGAGGTTGCGCTCTTAACCTTTTCGTAAAACTGACCTAGGCGAAAGAATTCAGAATGTCTTGGGCATACGCCGCACAGCTTGCCCGGTCGGGAACTGCTGACATAATTCGTTCGGGATACTCATCGTAAGTTCGCTCGTCCAGCAGCCTGCCATTCTTGGCTTTCCTCACGCCGCCCCACTGCTTGAAGAAAAATGGGACGTGATATTTGCGGCATTGATCGCGCACTGAGATAACCCATTCCTTCCTCATCGGCCGAGCACCGGGACCACTCTCGCCCCCAACGATTGCCCAACTGATTCCGCAGAGATCGAATTCGCCGAGGTCTTCGAGCAGGGGCTCTATGGAAAGAAAACGGACCATGGCCGGCGCATTTTGAAGATCGTTGATCCGAGGCAACCCATATTTTTGGTCTTCGACGCTGACGCCCCACCAGATGTGTTCCTCCCTCGCCGCAAAACGAAGAGGGCCGCTCAACAACTCTTCGAGTCGGGCTGATCGCTTCGTGAGCACTTGGAACGTGTGCCATTTGGCCGTCACCATCACCCGACAAACGGCCTCTATGTAGGAATCAGGAACACCTTCTTGAAAGAGATCGCTCATCGAATTCACAAAGACGAGTTTTGGTGAACGCCAAGAGAAAGGCTCGGTCAGCTTTTCAGGAACCAACCGCAGGTCGAAGCCTTGCTCGTAAGGATGTCCCTTGACGCCGCGAAATCGTTCAGCGAACGTCTCTGCGTAACAATGTTTGCAGCCAGGGCTGATCTTTGTGCAGCCGCGCACGGGATTCCATGTTGCGTCAGTCCACTCGATGTGGGAGTTAAGTGACATGGGTCATTCCCAGTTAAAGCCGGTTTGGTCGGTCCCATATTTCAACGCATCGTCCCAAAAATCATGAGCAAGTTTATGTCGCGAGAATAAAGCGATGTAATACAGAGGTAGGTTCTTATCGTCTGATCTTACTCTTTTCATTCGATGAATCGGAGTTGGCAGATACCGCAAAGTCTCCATGCTCGATGCAAACTCCTCAGCCAAGAATTTGGGGAACAATACACCGTTCGCCTCGGCAATCCTCCATCGTCCTCTCCATGTCGGTGATCCCAAGAACTCGTCAACCTTGAGCGCATCTTCCATGACATAGCGCTTGTAAGCACGGTTCGCATCAGAATAAACCGCCAGCAGGACCAAAAAATCCACGAAGCGGTCAGATAGCGCCTTGATGGTGGCGAACTTGAGACCAATGTCAAAAGGGCCGGCAAAACAGAGTGTCAGGACAGTGCTCTCTCTGGTTCCCTGAGGAATTTGAGCGAGAATCTCAGCCACCTTCTCGTCACGCGCTCGAAGGGGAGATCCCAATATTATCCTTTGCGTTCCTCGGATCCGACTGTACCCCGCGCCTGCGTACAGCTCCACGTATACCCGTTTCCCCCACTTCTTCTTCATCCCCTTGGAAAACAAGGCTGCACACAGGGAAACGAGCCTGTGCTTGTCCTCTGTCCAAGCACCTACTTCCGGTAGAGCCAAATTGTCGATGTTCGGTTGTGGTGCTCCGTCCGTCATCGAGGCGCGCCGCGCATTAGATTCGTCTTTTGTTCGCCAGTAACGACTTGCCTAGTGTCGCATAGTCATGCGTCAAATTCAATAACGAAGAAGGCATTACAGCGGTATATTCCCATGCTTCTTCGGCGGGTTCTTATCGCGCTTGGTCTCCAGCATCGCCAACGCCTGAATCAATTTCTTCCGCGTTTCCCGAGGCTGGATGACCGCATCCACGAATCCACGATCCGCCGCCACGTACGGGTTGGCGAAGCGGTCGCGGAATTCGTCGATCTTCTCGCGCCGTAGTTGTTCGCGATTGGCGGCCGCGTCCAGTTCGCGTTTGTAGACGATGTCCACTGCTCCCTCGGGCCCCATCACCGCAATCTCTGCGGTGGGCCAGGCATAATTCACATCCGTGCGAATGTGCTTCGACGCCATCACGCAATAAGCCCCGCCATACGCCTTGCGCGTGATCACGGTAACCTTGGGCACTGTGGCCTCGGCAAATGCAAAAAGCAGCTTGGCGCCGTGCTTGATGATTCCCCCGTACTCCTGCGCGGTGCCGGGCAGGAATCCGGGAACATCTTCAAACGTCACCAGTGGAATGTTGAAGCAATCGCAGAAGCGAACAAAGCGCGCTCCCTTCACCGACGCGTTGATATCTAGCGTTCCCGCCAACACCGACGGCTGGTTCGCGACAATCCCCACAGGCCGTCCGTCGAGCCGCGCAAATCCCACGACAATATTCTTCGCGTAATGCTCCTGCACTTCAAAAAAATAGGCGTCGTCCACCACTCCATGGATGACGTCCTTAATGTCGTACGGCTGGTTCGACTGTGCCGGGACGATCTTGTCGAGCGCTGCGTCGGCGCGGTCGATCGGATCGGTGCAGACTTTGCGTGGAGGATCGTCCAGGTTGTTCGACGGCACAAAACTCAACAACTCGCGCACCATCGACAGGCATTCCGCGTCGTCGTGCGCCAGAAAGTGCGCTACGCCCGAAGTTTCGTTGTGCGTCATGGCGCCGCCCAGTTGCTCTTTCGTGACTTCTTCCAGCGTCACCGTCTTGATGACATCGGGTCCAGTGATGAACATATACGAAGTCTTGTCGACCATCAGCACGAAGTCGGTGATGGCGGGCGAGTAGACGGCGCCCCCGGCGCACGGCCCCATGATCGCCGAAATCTGCGGCACCACGCCGCTATACAGCGTGTTCCGCAGAAAAATATCCGCGTACCCCGCCAGCGACATTACGCCTTCCTGAATCCGTGCTCCCCCGGAATCGTTCAGGCCAATCACTGGCGCGCCCATTTTCGCCGCCAGGTCCATGATCTTTACGATCTTGCCCGCGTTGGTTTCCGATAGCGAGCCGCCGAACACGGTGAAGTCCTGGGCAAAAACGTAGACTAACCGCCCCTCGATGCGCCCGTAGCCCGTGATGAACCCGTCGCCATAGATCTTTTGCTCGGCCATGCCGAAGTCATTGCAGCGGTGGGTGACCAGTTTGTCGGTCTCCTCGAACGTGCCCTCATCGAGCAGGAACTCGATGCGTTCGCGGGCCGACATCTTCCCCTCTTTATGTTGCCGGTCACGCCGCTGCGCCCCACCGCCATCCTCCGCGAGTTGGTTCCGTTTTTTCAGTTCGGCTACTTTTTCTTCGAGATTCATGGGCAAGGATTATAGCGTTTGCCAAGGATGGCGGGTGTGCCGAGAATCACGGAACGATTTCGGTCCTATCTCTGGGTAAGCCGCAGAAACTACAGGAATGTTATAGGCCTTGGCCTACCGTAACCTGTCGCCGCCATCGCTCCTTTTGTAAGCTGGTGCAGAACTTCCTGAAGGAGTGCGATGTCGCCTAAGACTTGGTTTCGCGCCGGAGCTGTCGCCGTTCTTTCGTTGGCGCTCTCGACCACAATCTCTTTCGCCCAGGAGGACCACGGGCACGGTCACGAAAAGCACGACCGCGACGACGATGACGACCGTGGCCACAGCCATGGCAATGCTCGCGAACATGAACACGGCAACGGGCGCGGCCACGACCACGACCGCTATTCCGATCACGATCGCGACGCCGCGCGCGGTTGGTACCACGAGCACTATTCGCATCTGCCGCCGGGCTTGGCCAAGCGCGACCGGCTTCCTCCTGGCTTGGAGCGTCAGTTAGTAGTCCGTGGAACTCTACCCACGGGCCTTCGCAGAGAAATGCGGCCCTGCCCACATGAACTCGAAGTGATGCTGCCGCCTCCGCCTCCGAACTACGCGCACGTTGTCATCGGTGGCAATCTGGTTCTGGTCAATCGTGCAAACTTCCAGATCGCCGACGTTCTCCACCTCGAAATTTACTAAGAATTGCGCGGCCACTTCTCGCCCGGGGGATCTCTGGCCCCCCCGGGCCCCTCGTTTCACAGTCCCCCCGACAACGGCTCCCTCCTGCGGTACACTGCCCACAATGTCTTCTCTCGCCGATCAGATGGGCTTTAACTTCCGGCCGCCGGAGCGCCGGGTGTGGAACGTTCGCGACCTGGTTGCCGCCGTCCGTTCGCATATTGAACGCGAGTATTCCGACGCGTGGGTGGAAGGCGAGATTTCCAATTTCCGCGCCCCCGATTCTGGGCACTTGTACTTCACGCTCAAAGATGGCAACGCGCAAGTTCGCGTAGTAATGTTCCGTTCCTCGGCGCGGCTGCTGCGCTTTCGTCCTGCGGACGGATTGCAGGTGGTCGTGCGTGGCCGCGTCACCGTTTACGAAGAACGTGGCGAGTTGCAGATTTCCGCGGAATACATTGAGCCCAAAGGCGCTGGTTCGCTGCAGTTGGCCTTTGAGCAGCTCAAGGCCAAACTCGAAGCGGAGGGATTATTTGCGGCGGAACGCAAGAAGCTTATTCCCTCGCTGCCATCGCGCATTGGAATTGTGACCTCGGCGCAGGCCGCGGCCCTGCGCGACATCCTCAACGTGCTCCAGCGTCGCCATCATTCCGTGAACGTGCTGATTTATCACGCCCAGGTTCAGGGAGACGCCGCTTCACACGAAGTGGCGGCAGGCGTGCGATTTTTTAACCAGCACGGAAGCGTGGATGTGATAGTCATTGCGCGCGGTGGGGGCTCGGCAGAAGACCTTGCGTCCTTCAACGACGAGGCGTTGGCACGGACGGTTGTTGCGTCCGAGATTCCGGTCATCTCCGCCGTCGGACACGAAACTGATTTCACCATCCTCGATTTTGTTGCCGACCTGCGTGCTCCCACACCCTCGGCGGCTGCGGAACTTGTCATCCGTTCGCGCCAGGAGGTAGAGGATCACGCCTCGGCCTTGCATGAGCGCCTTACCCGGGCTATGCGTTACCGCCTGCTGATGGGCCGCCAAGCTCTGACTGAACTCGCGCAGCACGGTGCCTTCGCTCGCATGATGGAAGTGATCCACCAGCGCCAGCAAAAGCTCGACGATCTCACCCACCGCCTGGAACTCGCCCAGCGCCAGTTGCTGGAGCAGATGCATCGCCGCTGGGAAATGATTTCTGCAGCCGTCCGGCATTACGATTTTCGCCTGGTGCTTTCCGGCATCGGCAAGCAACTGGACAGCGGAACCGCCGCGCTCGTCGCCGTCATGCGCAACGTCCTCCTGCAACATCGGGTGCGCAGCGAGCACCTGCAGACCGCGCTGGGGTCATTGTCCCCACTTGCGATTCTGGAGCGCGGGTACGCCCTGGTCTTTGATTCCCAGGGACGGCTGTTGAAAGACGTGAGCGGCCTCAAGCTTGGCGACGAGATTTCTGCGCGCCTGGCGCATGGCGAATTCCAGGCTGCGGTCACCAAGAAACAGGAATGAGCTGTCCCGCGTCTACGGATGCCCAATTTTTGCCACGCCCTTGCGGCAAAGACGGGATTGCTACGTCCCGCGCCAGTGTAAAAATTCGTAACACAGCCAACCGTCCGAATCCTCTGCATTACAATGAGTTCGCAGGGTCAGATTTCATCAGGAGCGATGCGAGTGATGCCAGTCATCACCTCATGGACGCAAGGCGCGTGGGTGGCGCTCGACATTCTTCTGGTGGCTTTGATCATCTACCAGGTCCTGGTGATCATCCGCGGCACGCGCGCGGCCCCAATGCTGGTGGGATTGGTCGTCGTCTCGGTGATTTTCTACCTGGCGCGGATCGGTGAACTGACCACCTTGAACTGGGTAGTCAGCCACGTGCTCCCCTACCTGGTGTTCGCGCTCATCGTGGTTTTTCAGTCGGAGATTCGCCATGTCCTCGCTGACCTGGGCAGGCGGTTAACATTTCTCGGCGGTTCTTCTTCCGAGAGCGATTCCTATGACGACATTGTGCTGGCCGCAAATCTTTTCTCTCAGCACCAGACCGGCGCGCTGATCGTGATCGAGCGCGAGATCGGATTGCGTACCCACATTGAAAGCGGCGTGCCTCTCGATGCCCGCCTTTCCTACGATCTGCTGGCCACCATTTTTCGGCCCAGCGCTCCCCTGCACGACGGCGCCGTGATCGTGCAGAAAGATCGCATCGCCGCCGCCGCGTGTTTTCTACCTCTTTCCATGAATCCCTTGCTCTCCACTCAACTCGGCACGCGCCATCGCGCCGGCATTGGCATCACCGAAGAAACCGACGCCATTGCGGTTATCTGTTCCGAAGAAACCGGGGCGATCAGCCTCGCCATTGGCGGCAAAATCGAGCGCGACCTCACGGTCGAGCAACTCCGTGAGCGTTTAGGCGGCGAGCTCCGGCGCTTCATGGCCCCGGTCACCCTGCCGACGGCGATTACTCATGGAGATGACGAATCCGATCCGCTTTTAGACTCTCCTCTGCCCGAACTGCCGCCGCCGCGAAAATCCGAATCCGGCGTGGAATCGGAGCCACAATCATGATCGGATTCGTTCAGCGCTACGTCTTCCACAACTTCGGGCTGAAATTCCTGTCCTTAGTGATGGCTACTGGCCTGTGGTTTCTCATTGCACCCGACGAGCAGCCCGCCGAGGTGGCTGTGCATGCGCCCATCGTCTTTCAGCACGTGCCACCGCAACTCGAGATCAGTTCCGAAACGATTCCTGAGGCGCAAATTCGCGTGCGTGGCCCAGAAAGCGTGATCCGGCAACTGCAGGCGAACGAAATCCACGCGGAGATCGAACTGGCGGACGCTAAGTCCGGTGAACGCACATTTGATCTCACTTCGTTGCAAGTGCGTCATCCGCGCGGCGTCACCATTGTGCAGGTGGTACCCAGCCAGTTACATCTCGCGTTTGATACCCGCCTGACTCGCGATGTCGAGATTCACCCGCGAGTCACCGGCAACTTTGCCGATGGCGATCAGATCGTGAAAGTCGATGCCGACCCGCCCCGCATCACGGTCTCCGGACCCCGGCAGCATGTGGAGAAAATCCAAGCGGCGACCACCGATCCCATCGATGCGACCGGCACACGCGGTACTGCTGTCTTCACTACGAATGTGTATGTGTCAGACCCGCTCGTGCAGGTGGTGCAGACAACTTCGATTCGTGTGACCGTATTGGTGCAGAAAGTGGGCAACGCCACTTCACATTGAAGAGTCGGTTACTTGAACTCACCTCATAAATACTCTCGAGGATGATAAGTGTGTGGGGAAGGGCACGGCTTCAGCCGTGCCGCTTGCGGTTATAAAGGATGCGGGCTTTAGCCCCTGAGGATTGCCTCTTTCCGACGCCATTACGGACGCTCTCATTTATCATCTTCTATTCTCTTCATTCGTGATCTTCTTATGAGCCAGCAAAGGCAGCTGTTTGGGACCGACGGTATTCGTGGTGTGGCGGGAGAATTTCCCCTCACCAAACAAAGCACCTATCTCATTGGCCGCGCGTTGGGCCACGACCTGATGCGCACCACTCGAAACCCTCAAGCCGTGATTGGCCAGGATACCCGCGAGTCCAGCGCTTGGATCGCCGACCGCGTCGCCGAAGGACTGGGGGCGGTGGGCGTGGACGTTCACAGCGCTGGCGTGATCACGACTCCCGGAGTAGCCTACCTCGCACGTTCGCGAGCGCTGGCGGCCGGCGTGGTGATCTCCGCTTCCCACAATCCCTGGACCGATAACGGAATCAAAGTTTTTTCCGGCGATGGTTTTAAGCTGACCGACTCACGCGAACTTGCCATCGAAAAAGAAATTTTCGCTCTCTTGCAGAATGCGGCAGCCGCCGATGACACTGCTCTCAAAGTTCCGAAACCATCCCTGCCCGGCGAGGCTCACTTGCGCCATGCCTACGTGAAGTCACTTCGGGAGGATGTTCACTCGGATCTGAGCAAGCTGCGAGTACTGGTAGATTGCGCCAACGGGGCCGCCACTGCCGAGGCGCCAGAACTGTTTCGCAGCGTCGGAATTCAAGCGACCTTCATCCACGTTTCGCCAGACGGCAAGAACATCAATGAAGGCTGTGGCGCCTTGCATCCGGAAACTCTAGGAAAAGTGGTGGCGGAATCCGGCGGCAGGTTTGATCTCGGTGTGACTTTTGACGGAGACGCCGACCGGGCATTGTTCTGCGATGCTGCCGGCCGTGTGGTCAATGGTGATGGCGTGCTCCTGGCCGCCGCACGCGACTTGCATGCGCAAGGAAAGTTGAAGGCCGATGCGGTTGTGGCAACGACGATGTCGAATATGGGCCTTGAGGTCGCGCTGAAGCACTCCGCCATCCGCATGCTGCGGGCCAATGTCGGCGACAAATATGTGCTCGAGGAAATGCTGAAGACCGGGGCTACTCTCGGCGGCGAGCAGTCGGGCCACATTATTTTCCGGGATGGTGACGCCACCACCGGGGACGGCCTGCTTACTGCCCTGCGCCTGATGGACATTATCGTCCGCTCCGGTAAACCGCTGGCCGAGTTGATCGGCGATCTGAAAGTGTTTCCGCAGAAAATTCAGAATGTGCGTGTGCGCGAGAAAGTTCCCTTCGCCCAGATCCCCTCGGTACAGTCAGCCATCGATGCGGCCCAGCGCGAACTCAACGGCAACGGCCGCGTGGTCGTGCGCTACTCCGGCACTGAGGCTCTCGCCCGCGTCATGGTGGAAGCTGAATCGGAAGAAAGAATGCGTTCCCTGACCGCCGGAATCGCCTCCGAGATTCAAAAAGCGCTGGGAGCATAACGAAGCTTATCCTTGGACAGCTTATGTGGGGACAGCCGCCCTCGGCTGTCCTTCCGGGCGAAGCCCGGCGGCTCTGTTTCAGTGCTCCGCCGACCGCTTCCGCCTCTTCCCCTTCGCCCGCACCGGCTCGTCCTCGAATACCGCAAACTGAATCTTCTTCTCTACCGGATCAATCCGGTCCACCAGCACGCGAATCCTCTGCCCCAGATGGTATCGCTTGCGCGTCCGCTGCCCGATAATCTCGCGAGTGCTCTCGTGAAACGTATACCGGTCGTCCGTCAAAGTATTCAGCGGAACCAGTCCTTCGACGAATAGATCGGTAAGTTCCACAAAAAAACCAAACTTGGTGACGCTGGTGATGAGTCCATCGAAGACCTCGCCCACACGATCCTGCATGAACTTCACTTTCTTCGACTCCATCAAGTCGCGCTCGGCATCATCGGCCCGTCGCTCCGAGTGGCTCGACTCTTCCGCAATCTCATGCAATTCTTCCAGCGAGATCGGTCCACCCAAAGGTTTCAGCGCTTCTCGATGAACCGCATGATCGCGCCGCTTGGACCACGGTGACAGCTGCTCTTCTTCGTGAGGGTGGTCCACCCTTGTTGCACTTTTCACAACAGGATGGGGATTTTGACTCAACACTTCCTTCAGAATCCGGTGCACGATCAAATCCGGATACCGCCGGATCGGCGACGTGAAATGCGTATAGCAAGGCGCCGCCAGCGCGAAGTGTCCCAGGTTCTCCTCCGAATACCGCGCCTGCTTCAGCGAACGCAGCATCAGGTAACTCAGAATCCGCTCCTCCGGCTTGCCTGCAATCTTCTCGGTCAGC
>Ga0209733_1000145_pt1 | contig 10813 bp, 9 predicted proteins | sample BlaSpr_A8_OM2_M1_FD_187976 | JGI IMG/M metagenome (GOLD analysis project Ga0209733, IMG submission 187976) | Forest soil microbial communities from Thunder Bay, Ontario, Canada - Black Spruce, Ontario site 2_A8_OM2_M1 (SPAdes) (version 2) | ecosystem: Environmental > Terrestrial > Soil > Boreal...
TAAGCTGCAGCGCTACAAGGGTCTTGGCGAGATGAACCCGGACCAGCTCTGGGAAACCACGCTCGACAGCAACGAGCGCTCGCTCTTGCAGGTGAGGGTCAAGGAGGTCGACGAGGCCGACGACATCTTCACCAAGCTGATGGGCGACGTGGTCGAGCCGCGCCGCGAATTCATCCAGGACAATTCTCTCAGCGCCACCGTGGACGTGTGATGATGGCGACTCGTTCCCCACGCCAGGGAACGAGCCTGAAAGTCTGCACCGTCGATCCGAACCCCGACACCGGCGCGCTGCTTCCCGGTGCGCAATTTGCCGATGCCTTTCGCGTCACCGTGGACGGCCACACGCTCGATGCCGGCCGCGCAGCGGAGCGGATGCTGGGCCGGTCGCCGCGATGGATCGAAAAGCTCTTGGCGCTGCGCAATTTCCTGGTGGCCCCGTTTGGCCTGAAAACCGGCGCCCCGAAAGAGCCCGGCCGCTACGATATCATCGGGCTGTTTCCGGTCGTCAGCCAGACGCCCGATCGCCTGGTCGCCGGCTTTGACGACAAGCACCTGGATTTTCGCGTCGCGGTGGATGTCGCGACCTCGGGCGATAGCCAGGAGGTCACCGCGACGACGCTGGTGCTGACGCATAACCTGCTCGGCCAGATCTATCTCGCAACCATCCTGCCATTTCACCGGCTCGTCGTCCGCTCACTGCTGCGGCAGGTTGCAGCCTGAGACGCGCCTCCTTCCTGACCATGCTTTAACGCGGCTTTTCGGACCATTCGGTGACGCAGCGCTCCAGGTCCTTCAGATTCTGCCGCATTTGTTCCAGCACGAATCCCAGCGCGAAGAAGCGCTCGACGACGTCGCTGGGCAGGCCACGCGTCAGCCCTTCGCTGCGCAGCGCTGCCACTTCCGCGGCATAATGCTGCAGCGCCACGTCGACAGGCGCGGCCGCCGGCGCCGCGGCGCCGGTTCGCAAGGCCGCGGCACTGGAACGCAGGTAGGCGGAGAACGCGTCGTTGACCTCGGCCAGCGGTCCGGCGAGGCGCGCCTGCAAACCGGACGGCAGCGGCGCCACGCAGCCGCGCCCGATCATCACGAGGTCGTGGCGTAGCCGCAATGTGGTCCGCAGCAGCGGGCCGGTGTCCGTCCCCCGCGACAGACGCGCGGCGCGCTCGCGTTCCGCCTCCGCGCCAAGGGCGTTCAACTCGACCAGCGCCTTGCCGATGCCGTCCTGGATCTGATGCAAGGCGTCGTTGTCGAGCCCCCGCGTGAGGCCCGCCAGCAATTCGCGGAACGCAGCGGCGATCAATTCGAGCGTCCGCGCGGCGCTGACGCGGATCTGGTTGTGCGCCCGCGACGGCAGCACGAAGAACGACACCAAAAGTCCGGTGAACGCCCCGACCGTCACTTCCATCACGCGATCGATCGCGGAAGCGAACGGATCGACATGGCTTATGGTCGGAACCAGCAGCACGATCACGGCGGTGACGGTGGCCGCATTCAGGCTGGGATTGATGGCGCCGATGAAGGCCAGCGGCGCGACCGCCAGCACCAGCAATCCAAGCAGCGCCGCTTCGCCGGAATGCGGAATCAGCACGGCGATGGCGCCGCCATAGATCGCGCCGCCCACCGTCCCGAACATATAGTCCCGGGTCGCCTTCAGCGACCGGCCGACGCTCATCTGGGTCACAATCAGCGACGTCAGCACCGCCCACAGCGGCAGCCGCAGATGTATCGCGGTTGCGATCGCGTAAGCGCATGCGGCGCCCACCGTGACCCTGAAGGCCAGCGCCAGTTGCGCCCTCCGCGATCGGATCAGGGCAGATAGCGGCCCAGGCAATACGGTCATTCGCCCCATTCCTGAACGTTACAGACGGAGACCTTATAAACGACATTCGGCATGGCTGCTCCCCGCCGCGATCGAGCGGCTTGAAACGGGGAATCAGCCCGCCTACCCTGTCGGACAACAGCGAGGAAACACCATGGCCCACGAAACCGCAGCGCTCGCCGCCTATGTCGCGGAATTGAAATTCGAGGATATCCCGGGCGAAGTAAAGCAGCGCGCCAAGGTCTTGACGCTGGATTTCCTCGGCAGCGCTATCCGGGCGCGGCGCGACGCGGAATCCACCCCGTCGCTGTTGAAAATGCTGGAAGCGCTGGCGCTCGATGGCTCGGGCCAATCCACCGTGTTCGGCGACAGCAAAACCTGGACCCCGGCTGTCGCGGCCTTGCTCAACGGCGCGCTCGGCCATTCGCTGGATTTCGACGATACGCACGCGGATTCCTCGCTGCATCCGAGCGCGCCGGTGGTGCCGGCCGCGTTCGCGGTCGGCGAACTCACCGGCGCTTCGGGCCGCGACGTGCTCACCGCGACCGTGGCGGGTTATGAAGTCTGCTGCCGGCTCGGCAATGCGCTCGATCCCACCTCGCATTATGCGCGCGGCTTTCATCCGACCGCCACCGCCGGCACCTATGGCGCCGCCGCGGCGGCGGCGAAATTGTTCGGGCTTTCGAAGGAACAGATCGTCGCCGCGTTCGGCGTCTCCGGCAGCCAGGCCGCGGGCTCGCTGCAATTTCTGGTCAACGGCGCCTGGAACAAACGCTACCAGGTTGGTGCTGCCGCGATGAACGGCGTCATCGCCGCGACCCTGGCGCGCAACGATTTCGTCGGCGCCACCGAATCGATCGAGGGCAAGCATGGCCTGTTGGTCGGCTACAGCGACAACGCCCATCCCGACAAGGCGACGGCCGGCCTAGGCAAGACCTACGAGACCATGAAGATCGGCGTGAAACCCTATCCGAGCTGCCGCTATACCCATGCCGCGCTGGACGCGCTGATCGCGATGCGGCGCGAGCACAATCTGACGCCGGACCAGATCAAGCGGGTCGAGATCGGGCTGCATCGCAACGGCATCACGCTGACCGGCGACGCCGCCACCAAGCGGCACCCGACCTCGATCGTCGGCGGCCAGTTCTCGATGTTCTTCACCGGTGCCGTGGCGCTCGACCAGGGCCGTTTCGGCTGGGATGATTACGAGCGGCTCGGCGATGCCGCGGTCGATGCGCTGGCCGACAAATTCGACGTGGTGCAGGACGACCGCCTCGAGATCGGCCGCAGCCACCCGTTCGGCGCCCGCGTCAGCATCACCACCGACGACGGCGTGCATGAGCGGCTCTATGCCGATCCCTCCGGCGAGCCGGGTTCGTTCCCCGACGCGCAGGCGATGGCGCAGAAATTCCTGACCCTCGCGCGCCCGGTGCTGAACGGCCGCGCCGACCAGCTGGCGGATGCGATCCTCTCGCTGGAAAGATTCGACCGGATCGAGAAGGCGACGCATCTCGGCCGGCAGTAGAGCGCGGGTCAATTTCCGGCGGCGACGTGCCCCTTGCCGGTGGCGGCGACCACGTCGCTGACCAGACGCGACACACCATCGGCATTGAACGGCCAGTTCGGCGAGGTGCCGAGCCGAACGATCACCAGCCGTTCGGACGGTATCACGATCACATATTGCCCGATGGTTCCCTTGGCGAAGAAGGCGTCGCGCGGCCAGCCGTGTTCGATCCGATAGGTCGCGCTGTCGCCCCGCCTGCGCCTATCGCGAGATCGATCTGCGATAACATGTGGTCTCGATTTTCCCGGCAAAAGTGCCGCGGCCAAATCTAGTGCAATCGATGCTTGGTTTCAATTTGCCGATCGTGGCCTGCCCTGCCATTTGTCTTTCGATGTCAGCCAAATGTCCGCGGCATGACCGAACAAGTCGAATTCGCGTCCCTTCTCGGCGCCCAACCGCCGCGCCACGGCCTGCGAGGCGGTGTTCTCGCGGTCGATGGTATGAATGATTTCGTCGAGCTCGAAGGTGGCGAACGACCAGTCGATCGCCGCCCGCGCCGCCTCGAATGCATAGCCGTTGCCGCGAAAGCCGCTGGCGATGCCCCAGCCGATTTCAAAGCCCGGCCAGCCCGGCGGACACCATGGTCCCACGCGTCCGGCGAATGTTGCGGTGGATTTTTCCTCGACGACGAACATGCCGACGCCATGCAGCACCCAATGCCCGGACATGATCGCCGCATTGCGCCAGCCAACGAATGCATCGGTGACGGGCTTGCCGTCGGCAGTTATAAAGCGCCCTGAGGCGGGATCGGCCAGCATCGCCGTGTTCGATTCGATGTCGCCCTCACGCCATCGCCGCAGGATGAGACGCTCGGTCTCGATGACGGGGCCGCCAGGCTGGGCAAGCGTGACGCCGGGTTTCAGCGGGGGTTGCATCGGTCTTCCATCCTCCCATTTCTCAATTGCTTAGCTCCGCCATTGCGAGGAGCGCAAGCGACGATCATGTGGTATGGTCGCAGAAAAAGGAGCTCCCCATGAGCTGGTTACCCGACAAGGATCCCGTGCTCGGCGATGTCAAATCCTGCGACGCGCTGGAGCTGGTCATCGTGCCGCGCACCCGCGACCTCGGCGATGGATTCCAGGTGCGGCGCGCGCTGCCGCACGGCAAGCGGCAAATGGTCGGCCCCTTTATTTTCTTCGATCATTTCGGGCCGGTGCAGTTCATGTCCGGCAAGGGCATGGACGTGCGGCCGCATCCGCATATCGGGCTTGCCACCGTCACCTATCTGTTCGACGGCTCGATCATGCACCGCGACAGCGAGGGCAATATCCAGGAGATTGAGCCCGGCGCGATGAACCTGATGACGGCCGGCCGCGGCATCGCTCATTCCGAGCGGACCCCGGACCTGCAGCGGAAGACGGGCCAGGAGATGCTGGGCCTGCAGAGCTGGATCGCGCTGCCGGTGGGGTCCGAGGAGATCGCGCCGTCGTTTCAGCATTACGCCGCCGGCGATCTGCCCCTGATTGCGGAGCGCGGCTTTACCGCGCGGGTGATCGCCGGCAGTTCTTTCGGCATTTCGTCCCCTGTGGCGATGGTGTCGCCGTGGTTCTACACCGAGGTGACGGCGCAAGCGGGGACCCGCGTGCCGCTCGATCCCGATCACGAGGAGCGCGCGATCTACCTGGTCGACGGCGAGGTCGAAATATCCGGTGATCGCTTCGAGGGGCCGCGGCTGTTGATTTTTCGCCCGGGCGACCGCATCACGGTGACGGCGATAAAGCCGACGCGGATGATGTTCCTCGGCGGCGATGCGCTGGAAGGGCCGCGTCATATCTGGTGGAATTTTGTTTCTTCCAGTAAAGAGCGGATCGAGCAGGCCAAGGCTGACTGGAAGAGCGGCCGCTTCGCGCCCGTCCCCAACGAGCACGAGTTCATTCCGCTGCCGGAGTGAGCGTTTTCCCTTGTTCGTCATCAACCTCGCGCGGACGCGAGACGAAGCGCTTTTGAAAGTTTGCCCATGACCACCATGCTCGCCAGCGACCTGCCCCTGCCGCGAATCGGGCGCGGCAAGGTCCGCGATATCTATGACGCCGGCAGCGACCGGGTGCTGCTGGTGACCACCGACCGCATCTCGGCCTTTGACGTGGTGATGGCCGAGACCATCCCGATGAAGGGCGCGGTGCTGACCCAGATCAGCGCCTGGTGGTTCAGCGAACTCGAGGGGGTTGTGCATCATCACATGATCAGCGCCGACACCGAGGCCATCATCCGCGAGGTGCCGGCGCTGCAGGGCCATCGCGCCTCGCTCGCCGGCCGCGCGATGCTGTGCCGGCGCACAAATGTGTTTCCGATCGAATGCGTGATCCGCGGCTATCTGTCGGGCTCGGCGTGGAAGGAATACGCCGCCCAGGGCACGCTGGCCGGCGAGAAGCTGCCGCCCGGCCTCGTCGAAAGCGCCAAGCTCGAGCCCGCGATCTTCAGCCCGGCGACCAAGGCCGAAACCGGTCATGACGAGAACATCACCATCGCGCGGATGCGCGAGATCCTCGGCGAGGATGTCACCTATACCCTGGAGAGCATGACGCGGGCCGTCTATACGCTCGGCGAAAAAATCAGCCGCGACCAGGGCATCATCATCGCCGACACCAAATTCGAATTCGGCCGCGACAAGGACGGCCACATCATCCTGATCGACGAGGTGATGACCCCCGACAGCTCCCGGTTCTGGGCGGCGGACGCCTATCGGCCCGGCCAGCCGCAGCCGAGTTTCGACAAGCAGCCGCTGCGCGACTACCTCGACGCCGAGCGCCGCGCCGGCCGCTGGAACGGCGATGCGCCGGCGCCGCGATTGCCGGCAAGCGTGGTCGAGGCCACCAGCAAGCGCTATCTCGAGGCGTATCGGCGGGTTACGGGGAGCGAACTGAAGATTTAAGCACCGTCATTCCGGGATGGTCCGAAGGACCGACCCTGAATCTCGAGATTCCGGGTTCGCGTCTTTGACGCGCCCCGGAATGACGAATAACAAGGAGCGTGTCCATGACCGAGACCGATACCGTACTCGTCGAACGCGATGGACCGGTGACCATCGTCTCGATCAATCGCCCGCATTGCCGCAACGCCGTCGATGGCGCCACCGCGCGCAAACTGTTCGATGCGTTCCTGGCATTCGACGCCGATGCCGAGGCGTCGGTCGCGGTGTTCACCGGCACCGGTGGATATTTTTGCGCCGGCGCCGACCTCAAGGCGGTGGCGTCGGGCGATCCCAACAAGAAGCGCGAGATCGGGGCGCACAACTCGATCGCGCCGATGGGGCCGAGCCGGCTGCGGCTGTCAAAACCCGTGATCGCCGCGGTGGAAGGGTTTGCGGTCGCCGGCGGCATGGAGCTGGCGCTGTGGGCGGACATGCGCGTGGTCGCCGAGGACGCCACCTTCGGCATCTTTTGCCGCCGCTTCGGCGTGCCCTTGATCGATCTCGGCACCATCCGGCTGCCACGGCTGATCGGCCATTCCCAGGCCATCGACCTTATTCTGACGGGGCGTCCGGTCGGCGCCCCCGAGGCGTTACACATGGGGCTGGCCAACCGGCTCGTTCCCAGCGGCGAGGCCCGCGCGCACGCAATCGCGCTGGCGAAGGATATCGCCCGCTTCCCGCAAACCTGCCTGCGTGCCGACCGGCTCTCGGCGTTGCGGCAATGGGACCTGTCGGAGGAGGAGGCGATCGCCAACGAGATGCGCGGCGGGCTCGAGGTCATCGCTTCCGGCGAGACGCTGTCCGGCGCGACCCGCTTTGCCTCCGGCGTCGGCCGTCACGGCGCGTTTGGCGCGAGCAGAGCCGACTGATCAACCTGAGCTATCGCCGCCGGCTGATACGGGAATCATCACCGAGGGGGTTGCGCGAGTTCCATCGCGGGCCCTGTCGCAAAATGTGGTTGTCCAGATGCACCGCACTCGTCTACCACTAACGCCGGTGGTGGGGACAAGCGTGGTCAGTCAATCCGTCAGTCTCGGTCCGGGCCTGCGCTCGGCGCTGAACAACGTTCTCGGCGGCAGCGCCGCCAGCGTCCTGACCGTGACGTTCGGACTGTCCTACTCGCTGCTGATCTTCGCGGGTCCGCTTGCGCCCTATTTGTCCTACGGCGTCGCCGCCACCTTCATTTCATCGGCGCTGCTGGCCAGTGTGATCGCGCTCGGCAGCTCAATTCCGTTCGCGGTCGCGGGTCCGGAGAGTTCCACCGCGGCGATGACGGCAATCCTGGCGTCGTCGCTGGTCGAACGAATAGCCGCCGCCGATCCGACGGCGCCGCTGCTGGCGCCGGTCATCATCACCCTTGGGCTCGCCAGCATCGCCACCGGCCTCGTGCTGTGCGGCTTCGGCATGACGCGGATGGGTCGCGCGATCCGCTATGTGCCCTATCCCGTGGTCGGCGGATTTCTCGGCGCCACCGGTTTACTGATTCTGTTGGGCGCGATCCGCGTCATCACCGGTCACCGCCTGCAATTGGCAACGCTCGATCAATTCGGAAACCTGCTCACATTGTCCGAACTGGCGGCCGCCTGCGCCATGGCCCTCATTCTCTATCTGACCTGGCATCGGTCCCGCACGCCGTTCGGACTGCCGGCCATTCTGATCGTCGGCGTGATCGCCGCGCATGTCGCATTCTGGCTGGTCGGCATCTCCCCGGCGGAGGCGCAGGCCGCGGGCTGGACGTTTCAACCCCCGCCGCGCGTCGACTTCATGCTGCCGTGGAGCACGTACGAGATCGGCCGCTATCCCTGGTACACGCTGCCGGAACTCTCGGGCAATTTGATCGCCGTCATCTTCGTTACCGCGACCAGCACCTTGTTCAACACCACGGGCGTCGAGGTGGCGGTCCAGCGCGAAGCCAATCTCGAGCGCGAGCTGAATGTCACCGGCCTTGCAAACATGCTGTCGGGCGCATTCGGCGGCTATACCGGCTGCATTTCCGTGAGCCGCACCGTGCTCAATTCCAAAGGCGGCGGGACCGGCCGGCTGTCCGGCCTGACGGTCGCCGCGATCTCGGCGCTGATGCTGGTCTTTGCGCCTACGCTGCTCGGCTATATGCCGAAATTCGTGCTCGGCGGCCTGCTGATCTATCTCGGCGCGGACGGGCTGCACAAATGGACCATTCAGTCGCGGCGGCGGCTTTCATCGATCGAATACCTGTCGCTGCTGGCGATCATCGTCATCATCGTGCAATGGGGTTTCATCGCCGGCATCTTGATCGGCGTCGTGATCGGCTGCACGACCTTTGCGCTGAGCGCCTCGCGCATCGATTCCATCAAATACAGTTTCGACGGCTCGGAATATCGCAGTTCGCTGGACCGCTCGCGCGACGACCAGGCGGTGCTGTCGGCGCATGGCGGCAAGATCCAGGGCCTCAACCTGCAGAGCTATCTGTTCTTCGGCTCGGCCAACCGGCTCTACCAGCACGTCAAGACGCTGATCACGCGCCACCCCGAGTGCCGCTTCCTGGTGTTCGACTTCAAGCTCGTCACCGGCATCGATTCCTCTGCCGCCTACAGTTTCGACCAGATCAAGCGGACCGCCGACGATCTCGGCATCAGGCTTGTGCTGGTGCATCTGCCATCCGCCGCCGAGAAGGCGCTGCGATCGAGCGGGTTCGTCTCGCCGGAGGTCTCGATCGTGCCTGAACTCGATCACGCGCTGGAGTGGTGCGAAAACGAGATCATCGCGCAGCATCGCGGCCGCGAAGGCGAGGAAGCCAATTTGCGCGACTGGTTCACCCAGATTCTGGGGACCGAGCAGGATGCCGCCGAATTGATGGGGCGCTGCGAGCGCCTCGAAGTCGGCGCCGGCGAGATCATCGTCAACGCCGGCGATGCCGCCGATTCCATGCATTTCATTCTCGACGGCCGGGTCGGCATCATGATTCCCGCCGGCCAGGGCGGCATCGCGCGGGTGCGCAGCCTCGGCCGCTACACCACGATCGGCGAGATGGGCCTGGTCTCGCATGCGCCGCGCAGCGCGACTATCCAGGCCGAGGTCGCGAGCATTCTCTATGTCCTGAGCACGCATCAGTACGAGGCGCTCAAAAGCGAAAATCCGATGCTCGGCCAGAAACTCTTGACCTATTTCGTCACCGTGATGGCCGAGCGATTGATGTTTGCCAACCGCATGATCTCGGTGCTGAGACGGTAGATTCATCCCTGCTTTCGCAGGGACGACGCTAGAGTGGCTTTGCGTTTTGACGGTTCGCATGCTGAGATACCTCGCTCATGGGGATCATCGAAGATGACGGCAGATATTCTTGAGAACGACGTCAGGACGTTTACGACCCGCGATTTCCGCCTGCAAAGCGGGACCGTGCTGCCGGAGGTGACCATCGCCTACCGGACGCTGGGTCTGCTCGCGCCGAGCCGCGACAATGTGGTGCTGATCACGCATGGCAATACCAGCGGCCCGCAGATGATCGATCCTGGCGGATCGACCGGCGAAGGAAGCTGGAACGAGATCGTCGGCCCCGGCAAGGCGGTCGACACCAACCGCTATTTTGCGATCTGCCCGAACATGCTGGGCTCGTCCTACGGCTCGACCAATGCGGCGAGCGTCGATCCCATCACCGGCAATCGCTACGGACCGCGGTTTCCCGACATCACGGTGGGCGATATCGTCGCCACCCAGCGCGCGCTGCTTTCGTCGCTCGGGATCGAAAAACTGGTCGCGATCGTTGGCCCGTCCTATGGCGGGTTCCAGGCCTTTCAATGGGCGGTCGACTATCCCGGCACGATGAAAGGCATCGCGGCGATCGTCACCTCGCCGCTGGTACTGCGCGAACGATCCGAGGGAAATGTCGCGCGTCTGCTCGCGACCCTGTCCAGGGATCCGAACTGGAACGGCGGCGACTATTACGATCACGGCGGCGTACTGGAGAGCATGATCCAGATCCGCGCCGCCACGCTCAAGACCTATGGGATCGAGACGCGGCTGCGGGACACCATGAGCGATCCCGCGAGAATCGAGGCGGCGATCCGGGAGGAGGCCGCGCGATGGGCGCGCGGATTCGATGCAAACTCGCTGATCACCCTGGCCAAGGCATTGCGCGGCTTCGATGTGACCGCGCAATTTTCGAAGATCAGGTCGAAGGTGCTTTATGTGCTGTCGCGGACCGACAAATTGTTCCCGCCGGAGCTAGCGCCCGGCGTGATGGCCGGGCTCGAGGCGGCCGGCGTCGACGCCGACTATTTCCTGCTCGACAGCGACTACGGCCATTCCGCGTCCGGCCGCGACGCGCATAAATGGGCGCCGCGGCTGCGGGTGTTCATGGAAGGACTCTAACTTTTTGTCGTCCCCGCGAACGCGGGGACCCATAACCACAGGGCTGCGCATTTGCGAACCCGTGCCGGCTGTCAATAATTAGCATCGGTGGTTATGGGTCCCTGCTTGGCGCCTTCGCTAAAGCTTCGGCGGCCCACCGTCATGACCCCGGCGAAGCCTCCTGACCGCCGAA
>Ga0209733_1000146_pt1 | contig 10802 bp, 10 predicted proteins | sample BlaSpr_A8_OM2_M1_FD_187976 | JGI IMG/M metagenome (GOLD analysis project Ga0209733, IMG submission 187976) | Forest soil microbial communities from Thunder Bay, Ontario, Canada - Black Spruce, Ontario site 2_A8_OM2_M1 (SPAdes) (version 2) | ecosystem: Environmental > Terrestrial > Soil > Boreal...
GGTTGCGTCAAGTGTGGGCAGTCACCCTGGGCGGGGAATCGCCACCGGTATCCGATTGAACCCCCACAGCAGCACCGGGCACGCCAATAGCACCACCGCGCCGAAGTCGAAGGCCGCTGCCGCGCTGCCGGTCCATTTGGCGCAGGCGCCGCCGACGGCGGGCCCGAGCATCATGGTGGCGTAATAGAGGGTGTAGAAAATGCCCATGCCGATGGCGCGGGTCTCGGGCTTCAGCACGCGCGCGGGCAGGCTCAGGATCGGTCCGGCCGGCTGGCCGCTGATCAATCCGAGCGCTATCACCGTCAGCACCGCCGCACTGCTGCGGGGCAGCGCGATCATCAAAAGCGCGAATACAATGCAACCGGCGACCAGAACGAACTCGGGCCGCCCGGTGCGGTCGGCGAAAATGCCGCCGAGCGGCACCGAAACCACCGCCAGCCATAACACGATGCTGATCACCGATCCCGCCGCCGAGATCGACCAGCCGCGTTCGACCAGCATCGTTGGCCCGAACGAGAAGATCATCGCGAAGCCGACATTGTAGAGGCCCCAGATCAGGCCCGCCACGATCACGGCGAACGCGGCGTTGCGATCGAGCCGCGCGGATGTCGCGGCCGCGGTCGCGGCATTCGCCGGCGTCCGGTATCCGGCGGCAAGAAGCACAAAGCCCAGCCCGATCAGCGCCGCGACCGCGAGGTACACCGCGCTCACCCCGTGGGCGGTGCCGATCAGCGGCAGCGTCAACAGCGCAATCGCAACGCCAGCCGGCCATGAATTGACGAAGATCGCCATCGCGGTGGCGATCTCACGGCCGGCAAACCAGTCGGCGACCATTTTTGTCATCTGCACATTGAGCAGAACGCCGCCGGCGCCGCCGACCAATCGTCCTGCGATCTGCACGGTCCACGAATCCGACAGCGCCATCGCAAGGCTGCCGGCCAGCATCAGCGCCAGCGCGATCAGCACCGTCTGCTTGTCGCCGAACCATTGCCCGATCGCGCCGCCGGGCAGCGCCAGCGCGATGCCCGGCGTGAAATACAGGCCGATCAGGATTCCGATATCAGCGAGGCTGACGCCGAAGTCGCGGCCCAGCAACGGCGCGACCGCGGCGACGCTTTGAAACTGGAAGGCCATGGTGAGGCGAACCACGAACAGAACGGCAAGAATAAACCAGCGATTGCGCAAACCTTAAGCCTCCGCATAACCTCGCGGCGCAACCTGAGATGCCGCGATGCGCCTGTCAATCGCGCGCGCCGGTTCGATGGCGCGCGCCGCGCATTGGCATCGCGGCCTGTCCAGATTGGCGGAGTGATCCGGACTCAGCTCATCATCACTTGATGAAACAGTCCGGTGTCGGCGGGATCTCACCCATGACGGGAGGTTTCGGGAAATACTGGGTGAAGACCTGGACCTCCTTGGCGCTGTCCTCGCCGAATAGCAGGAGAATGAGTTCCAGCGCCTCGTCCAGGCCCGAGGAGATGCCGCCGCCGGTCAGCCGGTTGCCTGAAACGACAAAACGCTGATGGGTGGTGTCGACCGTGATGGCGGGAAAGCTTTGCAGGCATTTGACGAAGGCCCAGTGCGTGGTCGCGGCGTGGCCGTCGAGCAGGCCGGCGCGCGCCAGCAGCATCGCGCCTTCGCACATCGAGCAAACCCATTGCGCGCCGGCCGCGACCTGCTTGATGTATTGCAGGTACGGCGAATTTGGATCCCTCATGATCGTTTCGAGCGCAGTGGGGCTTCCACCGGGAACCCACAGCACGTCGAGCGCCGGGGTCTGGGCAAAACTCGCCTGTGCCTCGAAACGGACGCCGTTCATGGAGGTCACGGGGCCGCCGTCGGAAGAAACCAGCACCGGCTGCAGATCGTTACTCTCGGCCGCCCTCGAGAACATCTCGAGCGGGCCGGCGACGTCGAGGAGATTGACGCCCTGGTAAACCGGAATTCCGAGCTTCATGGCAAGGCTTCCTCGAATGAGCGCCGTGGCGCCAGTCGCATACGCGCCTGCGCCGTGACGATACGCAGCGCCTTGCCGGCGCCGCGGAGGCGCCAGGCGAGCGGGGCGGGGTTTTCGAGCCGCTCGACAAACACGAACAGCGTCACGGCGATCATCGCCGCAAAGTGGCCGCTTCCCATCAGGAGCATCAGCAACATCAGCGCCCAGCATGTCCCCACGCAGGCGGCGCCGTTGGTCAGCCCGAAGGTTGCAGCGTCAACATCCGCCGCGACACCGAACGCGGCAAGCCGCGGCCGGCGATGGCAGCGGTTCAGGCACCATTGCTTGGCGGGCGAGACCTGCCACCCCATCGCGGCGGCGGCCACGAGTCCGAGGCCGATCGCGGGTGCCGGCATCGCCCACAGCGCGGTGAGCGCTATGGCCTGCAGTAAAATGCCCGCCATCATCCAGGCCGCCGCATAGCCGGAGACGAAAAGCAGCGTCGCCCGCGTACGTCGCCGCGCGAAGCTGCGGTCGCAAGCATGCCGAAGCGGCGTAAACAGCAGCGGCGACATCATGGCGGCGACCATCAGCGCCCAGTCCGCGGCGAGTTTGGCCGGCGAGTTGAAGGCGAGCGCATGGTTGAGCGATGACAGCTCCAGCCACGACGTTCCACTGGCACAAAAGGCCGGTGGCGTCAGGCCGCCCGCGTCGAGCGCCAGCATCGACCAGCCGAACAGCCCGATCACGGCGGGGATGACGAACCAGGCTTCGAACCGGCGCGCTGCGGCCCACATCGAGCGGCTCCGTCAGTTGCTCTGCCGGAATATGCTGATGCGGCCGATGCTGATTTGCGCCGCCTCCGGCACCGGTCTGGTCGGCACCAGCCGGACGTGAAGCTGGTCGGTGTTCAACGCGCCGGCCAGATGCAGGGTGTCGATGACGTGGGTGATCTCCAGCACGAGGGTGAGGCCGTTGCCGGCATGCGTGGCGTCGGCCATGGTCGCCTTGCGCACGCCGAACAGCGCGATGCTTCCCGCCAGATGGTCGGGAAATTTCGCCGGATCCTCGCCATCGGGCACGTTGATGTAGACGGCGAAGGCGGTCGCGTCGTTGAGGCCGCGGACATTTTCAAGATTCAGGAAGATGCGATCGGGCAGGGCCGGCGCCGCGCCGGCGGCGGCCGATTGCAGGCTCGCCGATACCTTGCGCTGCACCGAGCTGTCGAGCGCCACCGAGGCCCTCGCATCCGTGCCGGTGACGCTGAGGCTTCCCGTGCTTGCGCCGAGCAATTCAACCGTCTTGGGTCCAGGCATGGCCAACCTCCCCGCGACCGCGCTCGCCATCGTCGCGTTCATCCCGAGCCGCCGCAGCCGCGAGGCCACTTGCGGCGTGCCGGCTGGCGGCGACAGATCATCATAGGTGTAACCAAGGGTGGAAAGATCAACCATCTGGCCGGGGGTGTAGGTGAAAGTGACCCCGCCGGGCATCGGCAGCATGAAGGCGTGCTGCCCGACGGCCGCCGGTCCATTGATCCAGTTCGGGTCGACCGGATTGACATGCGTGGTCGGGTTCTCGCGCCAGACCTCCCACAGCCGGTCGATATTGGCGTGGTGCAGCCAGAAGATCGGATCGAGCGCCGCCGTATCGGGATCGGACATCAGCCCCGGCAAGTTCGATTGCGGGTCGCCGCCGCCGACCAGGCCGTGCACCCAGTCGTGCGGCTGGGTCTCGATACCGCCATGGACCTGGCCGCCGTGGCTGAAGCCGGTGTTGACGCCGCCAAAGCCGGGGCTGCCGCCGTTGGCGTCTCCGGTGAAGTCGGGATCGCCGAGTGCGTTCAGGTTGATCTGGTCCACCGGCACGAAGACGTTGCCATCGCTGTTCGGCCCATAGCGCTGCGGGACAAACAGCGGGTTGTTGCCGGTTCCGTCCGGCCAGTCCGCGGACGCGAAAGCGGGTGGCAGCGCGTTCTGGCCCGGCTTGAGGTAATTCCAGTAGGGCAGCGTCCAGTCCGCGGGGCCGCCGGCCTTCACCACCGCGTCCCGCACCACCGCTTCGAGGGCGATCAGGTAGCCGCGGTGCCAGGGCAGGAAATACCAGCTGCCGTGCTGGCATTGATTCCAGAAGTTATTGATATTGGCGCTGCTCGGCATCGGCTCCTGCGGATCCAGATAGCCGAGCTGCTGCCACAGCCCCTGATCGATCCCGTGGATGGCGCCGTAGAACCGCCATGCCGTCGGTTCGCTCAGGGCGCGTGATTTCATGGCGTTGACGCCGCGCGCGTACCAGAGGATCGGGTCGGCCCAGTCGCCGCCCAGCTCCCAGACATTCTTGCGTGTTGAGGCCATAGCATCACCCCTTCGATGCCGCGCAGGCACTCGCCGCGGCGTCAAAAGTATATGCTACCACACAGGGAAAACCAGAAGAATGCTACCTGGCCGAGACAATTAAAAAAGCTGTGGTCACGGGATTGTCTTGCTGTCGCCGCAGATCGGCGCGGGCAGCGGCGTTGAATGAAGGGTTGGCAGGGTACCCGAAGCCGCATCGATCGAACGCCGCGGCCGGCATTCGATGTTATCGCGGCGTGTCCTGGCCGAGGCCTTCATAGACCATGAAGCCGCGCGCGACCCTGAGTTTCCGCAGCGCGCGAGGAACCAGCCTCTCGCGGGGCTGTTCGAGATAGCGCCACGACGTCACCTTGAAATCGGCCAGCAGGCCGAGTTCGCTTTCGAACGGCGCCAGCAGTCCGGTCAGGCTGATCGGCGCGTGGGCGCGGGCGTTGAACGGCAACAGCAGCAATTCCAGATGCGCCACTGATCCATCATGCGAGGTTGCGGTGATGCCGGCGACGGCCGCCAGCATTTCCTCGGCGACGACGGCGATGATCTGCTCGATCTCGCGACGGGCGTCGCCGGAGAACAGCGCGGCAAAGCTCCGGTCCTTGAGATCGCGGCCGAGCAGCGCGCAGACGCGGGTGCCGGCGACGCGAAACGGATAGCCGGATGCGGCGTCATAGGACAATACGAAGATGTCGCCGAGCAGCGCGCGCACCGCGCTGGGTTCGATCTCGCTGCGGTCCGGCGCCCGCGCGCCAGCGCGCTTTTCGTCCCAATAGGCGTAGAATGCGCGGGTTGACGGATGTTTCATGACGCGACCCTGCCCGGCGTCCGCTTCGGCGGGACACTTCTGTCCCGCTTTCGCGCACGCGCTTTCCCTTCTCTGTTTTGCAGGAGGTGCTTTGCAGCGTCCATGCCGCAGCCCGATCTCGGGGCGGCCGGCGGCGACTTTGCGTCGTTAAGGTTAAATTAACGATGTCGCCCGGGGTCGCGCCGGCGCTTGATTTTCGCCGCTATCGCCGGTGCGGCTTCGTCAGGTCTCGTTGAGGAATTCACGGACGTCGGCAAGGATCCGGTCGGACAGATGCGGGTCTTCCACGGCGCGCGCGATAATGAGTCCGCCGATCATCGCGGCGTAGGTGCCGGTCGCCGCTCGCATCTTTTCCGCGGCGTTCGATCCCGGAGCAAACTGTGCGAGCGTTTCAAGCCAGCCCTTGACGTTCTCGCTCATCTGGTGGCGGGCGGCGCTGTTTTCGCGCGCCAACTCGCTGCCGAGCGTCGCGACCGAGCAACCGCTTTCCGGATGCTCGCGATGACGCGAATTCACATGGGAATCGACCGCAAGGGCGATGGCGGATTTGTCCGGTGACTGGCTGACCACGTGGGCGGGGCGCCGAGCGCCGAAGCGGACGAAGTCTGTGCGAAGGCCGGGCTCGATCAGATTCGCAAGCGGTTGAAGTAGGGCGACGGCCGCGCCGCCCCGCGGCATTAAGGTTAAGTTAACGATCCGGTTTCCGTTTGGTGCGGGGCCGACTAGGGTCCGCGCACGCGATCGCCTCGTCGTTTTCTCCAGGTTCCGGCGAGGTCGTTACACAGGCAGGCGACAAACAGTTTGGTCGTCGCGCGGGGAGAGGTGGGGATGTCACCCGGGTATCCCTGGCGCGAAAAGGCCGGCACAACGAGGGAGGGCGTTCTCAGCGCCCTCCCTTATTGTTTTCGTCGGTCCTTTTTAGATCTCGGAGCGTTATTGGGGAGTCGTTTGCCCATCGTCGTTCCCATCCAGGTAACGAACTAAAACAGCAGACAGCATCCACCTTGGGGCACAAGCTGGACCAGCCGAAGTTCCTGCTCACGTTATGAGTTAGGCCTTTGGCCGCGAAACTTTCTTGGCCTGCTGCGAGCGCTTGTTCTCAGCCTCGGTATTGCGGACAGCCTCAGTCAGCATTTCGCGCAACTCGGCCTTGGTCTTCGCGGGTTCCCGCTTGGGTGGTTGCCATTGGGTCATGAACAGCATGTGGGGATGCGCGAGGGAGAATTAAACCCCCGCCGGGACCGCCTGCACCCTCCCTTTTTTCTTTGTCCCGCTGAAACGGCTGCGCGCGGCTATTCGGCGGCGGTACGGAAATCCGGGCTGGGTTCGGAATCGACGCTCGCTTGCCGCGGGGGCCCCATCAGTACCGGCTGGAAAAACACCGCGGCGGTCATCGTGCAGAGCAGCGACAGCGCCATCAGCTTGCCCATGCTCGACATGCCGGGATAGCTCGATGCCCACATGCTTCCGAACGCGATCGCGGTGGTCATGGCGCTGAACATCACCGCCCGGGTCAGCGTCGACTGCAGCAAGTGGGTTTTTCCGGCGCGCCACGCCATGGTGTAGTAGATCTTGAAGGCGACGCCGACGCCGAGCAGCAGCGGAAGCGCGATGATGTTTGCGAAATTGAGCGAAAGGCCAATCAGCGCGCAAATCTCGAGCGTAAGGACGCCGGCGAGGAGGAGGGGGATGAGCGTCAGCAGCACATCCGTCAAGCGCCGTAGCGCGATAAGGAGCAGAACGGCGATCGCACTGATTGCCAGAACACCTGCTTCGACAAAAGCTGATATGACTGTCCTTGCAGCTTCATAGAGGCTGATCGCGCCCCCCGCCGCCGACGGTTCAACGCGAAGTACTGCGGTCGCGAAATTACGCAGCACGTTGGTATCGTTCGGATCGCCCTTTGGCTGAGCCTGAACGCGGGCTCTGCCGTCGGGCGATACCCAATCGCGCACCAGATCTGGCGGCATCGTCTTGATCGTCACCACTTCCGGGGCAAGAGATTTGCGAAGAAGGTCGAGATCGTAAATCAGCGGTTGCACGATCGCAGCGTCGGCCTTGGCCCGGATGCCGGCATCTGCGCTTGCGACGCGCCTCAGCAAATCGGAAACATGCCGCGCGGCCTCGGCGCTGGAGCGGTTTCCGTTTTCTGCGGCCAGGCCAAGGACTTCGGCTGCGTTTTGAAGCGCAGCTGTATTTTCTTGATCGCTCGGGGCAGGCCGCACCATCGGAGGATTGAGGGCAGGGCCAAGGCGTTGCGACGCGGCCTTCAACGCGGCGATTTTCTGGTCCTGATCGGCTGGAATCAGGCCGCTCAGCGTCAAGGTTCGTGAGACTTCGGGAAGCGCAGCGAGACGTTTGGCCGTTTCATCTGCCTTTTCGAGTGACGGCGCCAATACCTCGGCATCGTTGCCGCTGGTTTCCGGATCGGTCTGTAATTCACGATAGGTCACTACGGAAGGAGAATCCGGACTTTGCAGATCGACCGGATTGAAGTCGAACTGCAGATGGAACAACAGCGGTATACCGGCGAGAACGACGAGAAACGTGCCAACGATCACCGCAATGCGATGCCGCTGAAGGAAATCGTCGAGCGGTGCGAGGCTTCGGAAGCCGACCGGCGCGGGCTCGCCCGGAGGCTTGAGCAGCGCCAGGCTCGCCGGCACCAATGTGATGCTGCAGGCGAATGCGACCAGCATGCCGCAACCGGCGATCAGGCCCAGCTCCGACAGGCCACGATAGCTGGTGGGCAGAAATGCGAAAAATCCGACGGCGGTGGCCGCGGCGGCCAATGAGAGCGGGTGTCCCGCCTTGCGGGCAGCCCATCGCAGAGCCTCGTACAAGTCAGGGTGCTCGTACCGTTCGGCGCGATAGCGCACGCTGAATTGGATGGCGAAATCTACTCCGAGGCCGACGAACAGCACGAACAATGCGATCGAGATCAAATTGAAAGAGGTGACCAGGACGAGGCCGAGAGCGGCCGTCGCCGCAAGCCCGACCATCAGGCTGAAGAAGACCGCGGCGATGATTTTCCAGGAGTGAAGCGCCAGCCAGAGAATGATCAGAACGCCGAACACCGCCGTCAACGTGTCGCGCACAGCGCTGTATCTGATGACCGAGAATTGATCATCATTCATCGGCACCTCACCGGTTAGATCAACCGTCGCGCCGAACTTGTTTTGCAAGTCCAGATCGGCGGCTGCGCGCCGAATCCCTTCTTCCGCCTTGCGACCAGGCTGAAGCTCCGCAAAATCGAGCGTGGGCTGAACTCCAATAAGGTGCCGCAGCTGCTTTGCCGGCGGCGGCTGACTTTGCAACAGCTCCTGCCAGGAAAATGTGGCCGGCTTCCCGGACAGAACGTTACTTAGTGTTCGATCTGCCAGTGATAGAGGCCACGCAAGCTGCTCCAGCCTGATCCGGCCTGCCCGGACGCCCTCGGCCGCAAACGAGAGCGCCGTCATAACGCCGCGCAGACTCGGGTCGCCTGCGAGCGCTGCAATGAGCGGCTGGCCTCTCGTCAGTCCCTCCGCGGTTTTTCTGACATCGGCTGGAGACTCGAATAACAATCCATTGCGTTCGAAAAAATCCCCGCTGTCGAGTTGTGATACTGTGGGAAACAGATCAGGGTGTTTCGAGAGGGCCTGCGCCAGCGCGTTAGTCGCCCGTTCGGCGTTTTCAGAAGTGGTCGCTTTCACGACAACCAGAATGCCTTTTTTCGGAAAAGCCTTGGACAACTCCAGTTCGCGCTGACGCCATGGCAGATTTTGGGAAATCAAACCCTCTATATCCGTATTGATCGAGAATCGCGCGGCATCGAAGGCCGCGGCTCCAAGCATCAGCAGCGCGCCGGCAATAACGATCGTCCACCGATTGCGAGCGCAGAAATCGACAATTCGAACGATCGCTGAATGAATCATAGCTGGCACCAGCTCTCGATTGCTACGCCAGGATCGGGGCGAGCCCGGACTCGATCAGGGCTCGCAATTTGCGAGCCCGCAATTTCAGAGCTGCGCGCCCATGTTCTTCGCTCTGGTCTACCTCCAACATCCACAGCCACATTATCGGCCACAGGACCCTGGATGACATTGAGGCCTGTCAACAATCCGGCGGCCGGAGTGGCTCAGCGGACGCGGACGGGCCGGCACTTTTCAGGAATGACCCGCCGCGATCTCGCGTTTGTACACTTGCACAGACCGATCAAAGCCGCCTATCTGAAGGCCATTATCCGTGCCGCGTTGGAGCGTGATCCGGATAAGCGGATACCGGTTTTCTTCAACATCGGACATTTCCCGAAGTTATTTTCGCACCGGCATCAGCCGGGGTGATCATTCAAACCCGGACCTCCCGCCGCGGCTAGGACGAGACTACGGAGTCCCTCAAGACAGCCGCGATGAAGCGCTCGATCGAGCTGCTAGGAACCGAAGTAGCGCCGATCGTGCGCGCGGCGCAGTCAAAGCGGTGACCGCCGATATATGGACGCGTCGTTTTGTAGAAAGGAACCTAAACATGCACAAGAATGCTTTCACTCCCGAAAACGCTGCCATGCTGTTGATTGACCACCAGGTCGGCACGATCGCTGGGACGCATTCGTTTCAATTGCGATGAACTGCGCAACATAACGGCGAGCGCCGTATCATACCGACAAACGTCGCTCCGTCTCACTTAAACAGAAATCTCTGACCGACCGCTGTTGGCGGCTAAGCGGACGTATGCATCGGAATCGACTCATACGGAATGAGTAAAACTATCCAGTCTCCAACTGACACAGGGCTCGGAAAAAGCTGTTAGTTTGCTGTCCCGGATTCAGAGGGCCGAAGGCCTCGGCCCAGTCACGCAGCAGCAAAATCCCGTGAAAGCCGCTCATCCGAACGTCTTCCAAAATATCTAACCGGCGCGGCTCTCACTTAGCTTTCGTCGCTCCACCGGCAGATATTCCACGCCACCGCTGTTCTGCAGGCGAACGGGTTGCGGGTAGAGCGTCAGCAGTTGAAGGACGTCATCCGGCATATCGGTACTGATTGACAGTCCAAGCGACTTCCCGGTCGACGCCCATATTGGATAATCATGTGTCCAAGTACCAGTTGAGAGTTTTTCTGCGAGTGCTGTGGCCTGTTCCGCGGGCAGGCGGCGGGTCAAAAGCTCGCTTGCCGCTTGCTTGACTTGCGTAATGGCTTTGCGTCCGACATCGGCCATAATCAGCGTGCGATCGTCGACTTTCGCCACAGGCTTCTCTTCGACGACCTTGATCAGCGATGCTGCCGGCGACTCTCCAAGTTGCGGATCGATCGGACCCAGCACGGAATGCTCGCACATGACGATTTCGTCCGCCGCGAGCGCGACCAGCGTACCGCCTGACATGGCATAGTGCGATACAAAGACCGTGACCTTACCCTTGTGCTCACGGACAGCCTTGGCGATCTGCAACGCCGCAAGTACGAGGCCGCCCGGCGTGTGCAGGACGAGGTCGAGCGGCACGTCGGGATCGGTCATCTGTATGGCGCGAAGCACCTCCTCGGAATCGTTGATGTCGATGTAACGTGCAATCGGAAAACCGAGCAGCCGCATGGTCTCTTGCCGATGCACCAGCAGGATCACCCGCGATTTGCGCTCGCGTTCGAGTTGCGAGATCTTGCGCACCCGCATGGCCTCGAGCATCTTCTGCCGTAACATCGGCTGGATCGCCGAGAAGATGAAGAACAACCAGAACAGATCTCCG
>Ga0209733_1000147_pt1 | contig 10796 bp, 9 predicted proteins | sample BlaSpr_A8_OM2_M1_FD_187976 | JGI IMG/M metagenome (GOLD analysis project Ga0209733, IMG submission 187976) | Forest soil microbial communities from Thunder Bay, Ontario, Canada - Black Spruce, Ontario site 2_A8_OM2_M1 (SPAdes) (version 2) | ecosystem: Environmental > Terrestrial > Soil > Boreal...
TCGCGCATAAAGAATCTGCATCTCGAAGTCGCGGATGATCTCGACGCGGGTCTGCTTGCACATGCGCGGAGCATCGGCGGGAATCGGGGGCGCGGGCGCTTGCGGATGCTTGGGTTGAGTACTAACTGCTGGGATGGATGGCTGATCCTGCCGGGCAGAAGTACTAGTCTGACCGAATACAAGAACGATGGGCAGAAGGAAAGGTAGAAACAGGAAGGTCGGGAAGCGAAGCCGTTCCATAAAACACCCCAGGGCCACTTGGGCACATTATAGCGCGGCGGGCAAGGAAAACGGATAGGTGTCTTACACCAAGTTTAGTGCCTTCTTAATCGTGCCGCGCTCTTTCTGGATTTTTTCCTGAAGCAGCGTGATCGCGTAAATAAGTTGCTCGGGACGCGGCGGGCAGCCGGGGACGTAGATGTCCACGGGAATCACCTGGTTCACACTTTGCACCAGCGCGTAGTTCTGGAATACGCCGCCTGAAGTGGCGCAGGCGCCCATGGAAATGACCCACTTCGGCTCTGGCATTTGCTCCCACAACTGTCGTATGACCGGCGCCATCTTATTCGACACGCGGCCGGCAATGATGATCAGATCGCTCTGCCGCGGCGACGGGCGGAACACCTCGGCTCCAAAGCGCGCGATATCGAAGCGCGCGGCGCCCATGGACATCATTTCAATGGCGCAGCAAGCCAGACCAAACGTCATGGGCCAGATCGAACTTTTGCGCATCCAGTTGACCGCAGAGTCAAGCGTCGTCAGCACGACTCCTTCAGGTGTGGGATTCCCGTAGGTCAGGTCCTTAACTGTCTTCTTCCCGTTCTCAACATCAACGTACGGTCCGAAATTCAATTCGCGCGCCATGAATCTATTTTAGACTACCGACGAGACAGACGGACAGGGGTTTGGAGATGATTCGCGCGTGGGCTTCACACAGCCTGTTCGCGGCTACCTCGTTCCAGCCGGTGCTGTGCCCATGGGCAATGCCCAGTGCTGTGTCCCCCGCCATCGGCAAAACACGCCTCCGTGTTTTCAACAACTCTCCCCTCTGGTACCCTGCATACCTATGCGCCTTCACCCTATCCTCTTTCTTGTAGCGTCCACAGTCGGTTGTGCTCTCGCGCAGGATGTAAAGCCGGTGGCCGACCGCGTCGCCGTCCAGAATTCTGTTTTCGACGAGCAGTACGAGTCCGATCTCCGCAACTTTCCGGAGCGCGCGACCGCCTTCGGCGACTATCGTTACAACGACAAGCTTACGGACCGCTCGCTCGCTGCCATTGCCGAGCACCACAAGACCGACGAAGCCTTCCTGGCCCGGCTAAAGGCTATCCCGACTACCGGTTTCACCGACCTGGATCAGCTTTCGCATGACCTGATGGTTCGAGTTCTCCAGCAGCGCATCACCGACTACGATCTCAAAGAGTACGAGATGCCGATTAACCAGCAGAATGGCATCCACACCAACCTTGCCGATCTGCCGCTCTCCGTGCCGTTCGACTCCGTAAAGCATTACGAAGACTACATCGCGCGTCTTCACCAGATCCCAAGCGTCCTCAGCCAGACGACCGAAGTCCTGCGCGCCGGCGTTAAGGACAAATTGATGCCGGTGCGTTTCCTTTTGGAAAAAATTCCGGGCCAGTGCGAGGGCATCATCGAAGCCGATCCATTTCTCCAGCCGACCCAGAAATATCCTGCCAGCATTTCTGCGGAAGAGCAGAAGCGCCTGACGCAGCAGATTACCGACGCTATCAACACCGACGTCCTCCCCGCCTACAAAACTTTCGCCGCCTTTGTGCGGACGGAATATGCGCCCGCGGGTCGCACCACGCTCTCCATCACGTCTCTGCCCGATGGCCAGAAGCGTTATCAAAATGACATTTACGCCCGGACCACCACTCACATGAGCCCGGATGAGATTCATCAACTGGGCCTGCGCGAAATCGATCGCATCGAAACCGAGATGACGGCCATTGCCAAGAAGGAAGGCTTCGCCGATCTCGCCTCGTTCCGCGCATCCCTCAAGACCAATCCCAAATACATTCCAACTTCTGCGGAACAAATCCTGGACGATTTTCGACACTACATCGCGCAGATGGAGCCCAAGCTTCCACAACTTTTCACGCTGCTGCCCAGGTCGCCAGTCACGGTCGAAGCCATTCCTGCTTTCCAGTCGACGGCTGCCACTCATTACGTCACCGGCACGCCGGATGGCAAGCGCCCGGGCCGGGTCGTAGTGGCGACCTCCAATTTCGCCCAGCGCTTCACCATCGATGACGAGGCGGTCGCCTACCACGAAGGGATTCCTGGCCATCACATGCAGGGCTCAGTCCAGCAGCAACTCACCGGGTTGCCGAAGTTCCGGTTGCACGGTCTGGGCTTCAACGCCTACAGCGAAGGCTGGGCGCTGTACGCAGAGCAACTCGGCAAAGAGGTTGGTTTCTACAACGATCCAGTCTCCGACTACGGCCGCCTTTCTTCTGAACTCTTCCGCGCCGTGCGTCTTGTGGTTGACACAGGAATTCATTCCAAAGGATGGACGCGCGATCAGGTGGTAGATTTTTTTCGCAAGTCCGGCGCTGTAGACGAACCCACCCTCCAGGCTGAGACCGACCGTTACATTTCGTGGCCGGCGCAAGCGCTAAGTTACAAGCTTGGTCAACTCAAGATCCGCGAACTGCGCGACCGCGCTCAGAAGGAACTGGGACCGAAGTTCGACATCCGCACCTTCCACGACGAGATGCTCGATGGCGGAACTCTTCCCCTCGATCTTCTCGAAGCCCGCACGGACAAATGGATCGCAGAGCAGAAAGCAAAGTGATCCAGGCTCCGGGCTAAGTCTTGCCAACCGAAGTCTACGGTTGGCGGCACATGGGTTGCTCCTTCGTAGTCACAACAGCGTCAGGATAGTTTGCGGAAGGCCCCGTCAGCATAGGATCCTGCGGCCTTTGGCGAAGATTCGTATCGAGAAATGCTGCCACGTAATCGCGAATCGCCGAAACGGTACGCTCCGGTCCCATGGGCCCCGTCTGAATCGCAAACTTGGCCAACCAAACAGCATCCGATGGCGTCAGGTGCTCACCCCCATTGAGATTCACAAACACCCGAGGCCCGCGCAGGCTGTTCCACAGGCGGCACTGATCGGCATCTGCGTTTATGTCGTTGGCACGCAGGAGGAACACGGGCCTCTGTGTCGAACGGATGAGAGCAGATGGCAGGTATCCATCCAGAACCACGGCCGCTCTCAGCCGCGGATCTTGTTCGAGAGCCAGAAATGCCGTGGCCCCGCCCATGGAATGACCCGCAATGGCAATGCGGGAAACGTCAAGCTTGCCCGCGAAGGGACCGTCTAGCTTGTTATTCAGCTGCCTCAATTCGGTTACAACGAATTTCAAGTCCTGCAGCCGCACGGACAAGGCAAAAGTCAATGTTGCGTCGTCACCTTGCCAGGTGTCTCCGAAATGGCTGCCAAGCATCGACTTGACGAACCTTCCATCAGGAAATTCCACCGCGGTCGCTTCATAGGTGTGGTCCACGGAAGCGACGACATACCCGCGGCTCGCCAGGTCTTCAAAGATGAAGGTATAGTCCGTGAACGTCCCGGTATACCCATGCGTGAAGACCACCACGGGATGGGCGCCCTCTGCCATGGGAGCATCCATGCAACTGTTGGTAATCACTTCAGGGAAAGGCACTCCCGCAAGCTGAGAGAAATAACTCCAGACTCGCGGCGAGGTGTAGTCAGCCTTTTTGCAGGCTTGCATCAGAGAGGCGGGATACCAGAACCGAACCAAAAGTTCTCGTTTTGCGCCACTGCGCAGGTAAGGATCTGGCCGCGCGGAATCCACGAGCCGCAGCAGACGCGTGCCGATCGGTTCGGGTCCGGTGGGAATGGGAACGGCGAGCGTCCCACCGCTGGCCAAAGCGGAATGCACCGATTCCACACTCGCCGCGAATCTGGTAAATCCCGTTCCTGACAGGCTGACCTGCTGCGGGCTGTCGGTGCTGCTATCCGCGATAGAAATCCTGGCGCTCCGCAGACCTCTGACCGTTGGCGTAAATGTTGCGGTAATCTCGCAGGTCATTCCGGCACTTACACTCGAGTTACAGGTGTTTGTCTGAGAGAAATCGCCGGAATTTGTTCCTGTGATGGTGATGCCTGTGATGCTCAGTGCTGCAGTGCCAGTGTTGGTGAGTGTGACGGAACGGGGTGAGCTTTTCGACTTCACCAGGACCGTGCCAAAGTTCAGGGTATAAGGGACGATTTGCACGGTGCCGCCGGAGAGCGTGATCGTAGCGGTGGAAGTCTTTGTCGAATCAGTCACCGAAGATGCAGTCAGCGTCACCACAGCGCTGGTCGGCAGCGTGGCTGGCGCAGAATAGGTCACAGGGCTCGCGCTGGGGGTCGTGGCCAGCGATAGTGTGCCGCACGCGGGCGAGCACGCGGTTCCTGCTTGCGTCAGAGACCATCCGACGCCCTGGTCTTTCGGATCGTTTGCAACTGTCGCGACAAACTGCTGGCTTTGGTTGAGCGGGATCAGGGCGCTGCCATAGTTAACGGACACCTTGATCGCTGGAACGGTGATGCTCCAGGATCCAGAAGCTCCGCTGTAAGCCAGCGAAGTGGCCGTAACGGTGACGAACAAATTGCTGGGCGGAGGCGTGGGAGGCGCGCTGTAGGTTGCCGGCGTACCACTTGGAGTCGTGCTCGGAGATATGGTGCCGCATGGAGCAGGGGTACAGGACACCGTCCAGTTCACTCCACTGTTGGTGGCATCATTGGTTACCGTCGCAGTGACGGGAAGCGTGCCGCCCGCTTGTACGAGGTTAGTCGGGGCAGTGACAGAAACTGTGACTCCGAGAACCGTAATCGTCCCCGAACTCGAAATCGTGGGATTGGCCGCCGAGGTTGCCGTGAATGTCACCGTCAGGCCGGCTGGAGGAGTGCTTGGCGGCGCTGTATAAGCGGTCGCGGCGTTGTTTTGAGTATTCGTGGGCGAAACCGATCCGCACGGCGCCGGCGAACAGGAGATCGTCCAATTCACGCCGGCGTTGGTGAAGTCATTTGCAATACTCGCAGTGAAGTGGGCCGTGCCCCCCGGCTCCACAGCCGAGTTGTCCGTGGAAACATTAATTTGAATGGGGCCTGCTGCCGGCAGTGTGATATTGGCTTGGCCGTCTGCTGAAGACGACGCCACCGCTGTGGCAGTAATGGACACAGTCATGCTGTTCTGCGGCGAATTGGGCGGGGCGGTGTAGGTGGTCGTTGCGCCGCTCGCGGTTGAGGTCGGAGAAACCGTGCCGCAGGGCGGTGTTGAACACGACACCGTCCAACCGACTCCCATGTTGGCAGAGTCATTGCTGACCGTGGCCATTAACGGCTGCGTACCGCTTGCCTGCACTGTGGCCGATGCCGGAGAAACCGCGACGAGTATCGGAGGCGCGCTCGGCGAAGTTGCGCACCCAGAATTGCTAATGGCAAGAGCTACGCAAATCAAGATTTGTAACACGAGTATTCGGTTGTGTGACGTCATGGCCCAAGTCTCCTTCCGTCGTCAGTTCTTCCTACGAGCACGACCCGGGGAACTTGTTGCATGGGGAAGACAATCTTGGACGGCTACAGCAGCGATGATCTGCAGTAACAATAGCGGGGAAAGAGCGCACAGCTTCGCCCAAACTGGCTTGCCACCGGGCCAGCGCACGGCGCGCGCAATTTCAAATGAAAGTTCGAACAAGGCGCCCTCCCCACGGGGCGCTTCTACAGAGGGGACCCTAGCGCGACAAGATAGTACGCAAAAACCCCAAAAGCAAGCGATTCCTCAGATTTGCTAACGTTTTTGTTAGAGTCGGACTGATTCAAGCCTTCCACCATCCCGAATTCACATTCAGCCGGAAACCTGAACAGCTTGGTCAGCCGCGCTCGTCCGGTACTCGCCGTCGGCAGATTCCCCACCATTTATGTCTTGTCGTTACTTTCGTTTAGCGAAGAATGCATAAACCGTGATTTCGATCACGAAGAACCGTGATGACGGCCATTTGCCCAAATTGGTGCTTCGGGGAAGATGTCCTTGGAGAAAGCGGAGATGTGACCGCCGAGGCCACATCCCTCTGACACGACGGCTTTAAAGCAGCCGCGGGGAGGGTGAGGGAGGTTTGCGATGGGAGTAATCGAAATTCATGAACCAGAAGTTCAGGAAGTAAAGTCGGCAAGCCGCGGGACGGCTGCGGTCCCGCCCCGTTCAGAACTCGTCCTGGGTCCGCCACTGCCAGAGCGGCCGATATTTTCAGACAGCGTTCTGGAATTTGGCCCTCAAAGCAAGCGGAAGCTCTTTGCTACGACTACCTCGTTTATTGTGAACTGTTTGGTGATTTGCGTCATGCTGGCCGTACCGCTGATGTTCACCGAGGAACTGCCCAGAGCACAGTTACTGACATTTCTGGTAGCACCGCCTCCGCCCCCTCCACCGGCAGCCGCAGAGGTGAAAAGGGTGGTCCGCCAGATCGAGACCGACGTGCTAAACACTGGGGCATTGCGTACACCCACGAAAATTCCACAGAAGATTGAAATGATTAAGGAAGAAGAGGCGCCGCCGCCGTTGGCCGCCAGCGGAGGCGTGGTCGGAGGCGTTCCTAGTGGAATTCCGGGTGGACAAATGGGAGGCGTGATTGGCAGCGTGATCAGCGCCACCTCGAGTCTTGCTGCCGTCCCGAAGTTTGTTCCGGCGGTCCCACAACGCATCCGCATCTCTGCCGGTGTGACGAAAGGGCTGCTGATTCATCGCGTAGAACCGACTTATCCAACCTTGGCCAGATCAGCCCGGGTTCAGGGTGATGTCGTGTTGAGCGCAGTGATCGACACCAACGGGCAAATCCAGAACCTGCAGTTGGTCAGCGGCCACCCTATGCTGGTGCCGGCGGCCATTACTGCGGTCAAACAATGGCGTTACAAGCCGTACCTTTTGAATGGGCAACCGGTAGAGGTTGAGACCACGATCACGGTGATCTTTACGCTCTCCTCTTGAAGTGGGGACGGCGCCGTTGGGAAGCGCCAGGAGTCTAAAATGGCTGCAGAATATACCTATCGCGTTTCGGCCTGGTGGACTTCAGGCCGCACCGGACTGGCCAAGTGCGAGTCCTCGCCCAATACCATCCACTTCTCCGAAGCCGCCGAGTTGGGAGGTCTGCAGGGTCGCTGGACTCCGGAGCAATTACTGCTCTGCGCCTTGGCGGGTTGCTTCACGACGACATTCCACGAGGTTGCGCGGGTCGCGAAGTTCGAATACACCGACCTGGAAGTGGAGATCGAGGGCAGTGTCCACCGCAACCGGAACACCGGATGCAACTTCAGTGAAATCCTGATTCGTCCCCGATTGACCGTACAGTCGGAAGAGCAATGCGAAGCGGGACTCAACTTGCTGCGCAAGACGAAAGCCGTGTGCATGATTTCACGCGCGATCACCGTACCGCAGACTCTGGAGCCCAGTGTCGAGACCGGCAAGATACCGGTCGAGGGTTGGAGCAATCAGGATGCGGTCGTGAAACTCGGCGTGTGACGCTGGAGCCGGAAGTGAGAGCGAGGGGGTGGGTATGATGTTTTCTTACAGGCTGGTACGTTTGATCGAATCGCATGCCGACGCGCTCGCGTCGGGCCTTGAGGAAAAAGTAAAGGGAAGTCTCCAGGTCACGCACTTTCGCGATATTCCCGCTCATGAACTGAAAGAGCGCGTCTATGAAATTTACCGGCACCTCGGTGAGTGGCTGCTGGGGAAGAATGAATTGGACATTGAGCACCGCTACCGCGAGATCGGGGCGCGCCGCGCTCAGCAGAAAGTGCCTCTCAGCGAGGTCGTCCAGGCCATCGTTCTCACCAAGGAAAATCTCTGGGAGTTTCTGAAAAGCGAAGCCGTGATGGATCGCGCCGTGGAAATCATGGGCGAACTGGAACTTCTGCAAATGCTCGAAATGTTCTTTGACCGGGCAATCTACTTTGCCGTCGTGGGGTATGAAGCTGAGGTTGCGCGCGGGCGCCTTCGAGAGGGCGCTTTGCAGGCGAGCTAGGGGGAGCGGCTACCGATGTCGATGTCGTGGGAAATGGACTACAAGAAGCGGCTCAAACTGGCCGACGACGCGCTGCAGTGCGTGAAGTCTGGCATGCGCGTGTATATCCAGCCAGGCTGTGCCGAACCGGAGACCTTGGTCGAGGCGTTGATGCGGCGCGGGCCCGATCTGTACGACGTCGAAATTGTGCACATGATGACCATGGGCTGTGCGCCCTATGTGGCGCCCGAGATGGCAGGCCACTTCCGGCACAACGCGATGTTCATCGGCTCCAACGTAAGGGCGGCAATCAATGACGGCCGCGCCGATTACACCCCGATTTATCTGAGCGAGATCGAAGGACTCTTCGAGAGCGGCGAGATGCCGATCGACGTAGCCCTCATCGAAGTTTCCCCGCCGGATTCGCACGGATTCTGCAGCTTCGGCGTGGGCGTCGATACCACCCTCACCGCCGCGAAATGCGCGCGCTACGTCGTGGCGCAAGTCAACGACAACATGCCGCGCACCTACGGCGACAGCTTCATTCACGTGAGCGATATAGATGCCCTGGTCGAGTCGTCGCGTCCCTTGTGCGCATTGGCAAAGGCAGTCGTGAGCGATCTGCAGATCGCCATCGCGCGCAACGTTGCCAGCCTGATCGAGGATGGTGCGGTGCTGCAGACCGGAATTGGCGGCATCCCCGACGCGGTGTTGCCCATGCTCATGGATCGCAAAGATCTTGCGGTTCATAGTGAACTGGTGTCGGACGGCGTGATCCCGCTGATCGAGGCCGGGGTGCTGACCGGAGCCCGCAAAAACTTCAAGCCACGCAAGATTATCCTGGGATTCGCGCTGGGATCGAAGCGCCTGTTCGAGTTTGTCGACAACAATCCCATTTTCGAGTTTCATCCTACGGCCTATACCAACGATCCCGCGCTCATCGCGCGGAACGACAAGATGGTGGCCATCAATTCTGCGCTGCAAATCGATCTGACCGGGCAGGTCTGTTCCGATTCCATCGGCAATCAGTTCTATAGCGGCATTGGCGGGCAAGTGGATTTCCTGCGAGGGGCATCGCGCTCGAAGGGCGGCAAGCCGATCATCGCGATTTCCTCGACCGCGAAGCAAGGCACCATTTCGCGTATTGTACCGACCCTGGATCCGGGGGCGGGTGTGGTCACTTCGCGGGGCCTCGTTCGCTACATCGTGACGGAATATGGGATCGCCTATCTGCACGGCAAGTCCATTCGCGAGCGGGCAAAAGCACTGATTGAGATTGCGCATCCCGATTACCGCAGTGAGCTGTACGACTACTGCGAAAAGACAAAGTGGTTGCAGAATCCGCAGGCAGCACAGACAGCGGCACAGAGGTAAGCAAACATGGCAGGTCCGGCGCGTGGCAATATCACGATTGATGTTGAGGAGTGCAAAGGATGCGGGCTGTGCGTGGAGTCCTGCCCGCCGAAGTGCCTGGAACTGGCCCCGGAACTGAGTTCCTACGGGGTGCATCCGGCGCGTTATGTCGGCCACGACTGCACGGGGTGCGGCATCTGCTTCTATTGCTGCCCGGAGCCCGGCGCAATAGCCGTCTACCGGCTGGTCCCGCCTCCCAAAGCGGTTGTCCCCCCGACCGAGCCAGGAGGCGAACATGCGGCAGCTTTGTAAGGGAAACGTCGCCGTCATCAAAGGCGCTGTGCTGGCGGGTTGCCGCGCCTACTACGGATATCCCATCACTCCCGCCAGTGAAGTCGCTGAAGCAGCCGCACTTTATTTCCCCGAAGTCGGGGGCACGTTCGTGCAGGCCGAGAGCGAGACCGCTTCCATCAATATGGTGTACGGGGCGGCGTCGGCCGGAGTGCGCGTCATGACCGCCTCCTCCGGGCCGGGTCTCAGCCTGATGCAGGAAGGCATCTCGTACCTCGCTGGAGCGGAGTTGCCCTGCGTGATTGTGGATGTGATGCGCGGCGGACCTGGCCTGGGTAATATCGCTCCCGAACAGAGCGATTACTTCGCCATGGTCAAAGGTGGCGGGCATGGCAACTATCGCAACCTGGTGGTCGCCCCGGCCTCGGTGCAGGAGATGGCGGACCTCACCATCCTCGCCTTCGAACTCGCCGACCGCTACCGCAATCCGGCGATTGTGCTCGCCGACGGATTCGTTGGACAAATGATGGAGCCACTGAATCTCGAGTACCGCGAAATCCTAGCCCCCGAGAAGCCGTGGGCGGTGAAGGGAACCGCGGAAACTCGCAAGAATATGGTGAGCTCGATCTACCTCGAGTGCGACGACCTGGAAGAACACCAACGCCGCATGGAGGCAAAGTACGTCCGTGCGCAGCAGGTCGAGAGGCGCTGGGAAGAGTACCGCACCGAAGACGCCGAACTGATCGTCGTCGGCTACGGCATCGTGTCCCGCGTGTTGCGGTCGGCGGTCGACGAAGCGCGAAAGCAGGGAATCAAAGTCGGATTGTTTCGGCCTATCTCCTTATGGCCGTACCCCTCGAAGGAGTTGTTGGCGGCAGCGTTGCGGGCGGAGAAAGTTCTTGTGGTGGAACTGAGCAACGGACAGATGGTGGAAGACGTTCGTTTAGCTTTAAATGGCAAGCGCCCGGTGGAATTTTACGGACGTGGCGGCGGCAACGTGCCGTCCGTCGACGAACTCATCGCCAAGATGGAAGAGCAAGTGTCGGTGCCAATGTAAGAACACGTAGCCCGGACGCATTCGTCCGGGGGCGGCAGCAAGTGATTGAATTTTCGGCGGG